>Ga0208958_1001457_pt1 | contig 23512 bp, 22 predicted proteins | sample RifOxyB1_FD_184032 | JGI IMG/M metagenome (GOLD analysis project Ga0208958, IMG submission 184032) | Soil microbial communities from Rifle, Colorado - Rifle Oxygen_injection B1 (SPAdes) | ecosystem: Environmental > Terrestrial > Deep subsurface > Rock core/Sediment | place: Rifle, Colorado... | reverse complement strand
GAGCAGGGCGACCATCAGGAAAAAGTTCAATCAAATCAACTCAGGCTGTTTAAATTTTAACAGGATACCCCGCAGCTTGCTGCGGCTGGGTAATTCATTATTACTTTATGAAATATTCAACACTCTTTTTATAAATCTTCGCAAATTTCTTGACTTCCAAAATATCAAGCCTGTATTCCCCCGATTCAACCCTTGAAATATAAGATTGCGGTCGTTTCACTTTTTTAGCGACTTCAATTTGCTTTAAGCCAGCTTCCAGTCTTGCTTTTCGCAATTTTTCGATAAACTTTGCGTATTCCTTTGTTTTTATTGTCTTGCCCATATATTATCAAGCATACATACAAAAAGCAAAAACACTGCCCTAAAAGCAGTATTTTTTCGTTTTGGACTACTTGAGGCTCAATTGGAACCAGATTATCAAAGAATTGCGGCAATGGCAAGAATTACAGTATGCCACAGCAAATGCTTATTAAGAATGCTTCAGATTCCCTTCCCTTTCCAAGAATTTTATTTAGCAGTATAATATAAACAAAAACACATGACAGAAAAAATATTCGTAAGTAAATTAGAAAAGATTTTTACGAAGGAAGGTTTTCTCGCAGAAAAAGAATTGGGGGTTGGATATGGAGTGGCCGATCTGGTGTTGATCAGAAAAAGTCGAATCAACAAAAGAAAAGCAATGATTAGATTGGGATATGGACAGACAACCCCATTAAAAAAAGATGCTTATTTCAAAGTGCTTGAAAATGTACCCGATTATAAATTTCAAAAAGAACTTGTGGATATTGGTTTTCTAGCCGATAAAACGAAAATCTCAAAATCTTTGCTCAAATACAATTTGCTGAAATCATTGGAGCGCAAAAAATACATAAAAAGAAGAGGAGAGACCTATTACTTCAAGGTGAATGGCTGGCTGCCTTTGACAGACGAGATAATCGCCATTGAAGCAAAAATGAAAGATTGGAGAAAGGGATTTGTCCAGGCTATTAGATATAAAGTATTCGCTAATAAAGTCTATCTGGCTATTCCCGCCGAAGTCGAACATCTTGTGGATAGAAAGTTGCTAAAAAAACACAAGGTAGGCCTGATAGTTTTGGATGTAAAAAGAAAAGAGAAAAGGGAAGTAATATCAGCTGCTAACATTCAACCTCTTAATGTTAGCAAGAATAATCTTGCATTTGAATTTTTCTGGAAGAGAAAAAATTTAAGAGATCTAGCCTTGGTATAATTTCGAAAAACTGCCTATAAAGTCTGAAACGGTAACAACGACAATGTTATCGTATTTTTTTACACTAAGAACGCCCTTGTCTCCTGTTGCGATAATTCTCGCTCCGCATGATTTTGCAACCCTAAAATAAATATCGTCGTCGGGATCACGAGTTACGATATTTATATTTTTCAAAATATCAAATGGTTCGATAATGTTTATAAGAGACTTATAATCCAATATTATTTTTTCCGGCGTAAACAGTCGAGCTCTTAAGTACTTTTGAATTCTAGACATTCTGATTTTTTCACAGAATTCCTTGTAAGTTTCCGAACTACCGTACATCACAATTCTTTTTTCTAAAGCTAAATTCAATAGCTTTCTTGAATTCCCCTTGTAATGACCTATCATTCCCGAAAGAATAATGTTTGCATCAGGAACTATTTTTATCATTGTATTTTTGATTCCAAATCTTTTAATAAATCATCGAGACGGTCATCTGATTCGTCGTAAGTCCAGTGCTTTGCTTCTTCGAGTATATTTTTCCAAACAACTAAGTGATTTGATTTGAAAGGTGATTGGTGTTTTCTTTTATAAAATCTGACTGTTTCATGAGCTTTATCGATCCTTTCTTTCATAAAATTGATTCGATCTCGCGAATTCATATTTCTTAAAGCGCTCATTATTTCAATTTTTCTAAAAAGAAAATGCCGCATCTTTGAGGGAATATCGACCGGTACTGCTCCGTTACATGCAGAACACGAACATTTGTAGCCAATTTTTTTAACTTCGGAATCATGAGCGTAATCAAAAATTTCCGGAATATAAGTCCACTCATGCGATCTTCCTTTTATTTTTCGTGGTGTATCTTGTAATATTTTAACCGAAGTCGTTTCGCCTGTCCCCAGCCCGCTTATAAAGCCACAACATCCCAGGACACTTAGAATTTCCCCGAATCCGCCTATGGAGTTTACAAGAACATCATGACCTTTGGATAACTGAAAAGCCATATAGGCTAAACCAGATAAGGATTCCTCACTCGCTTTCCGATCATCGAGTTCGTCAACAGTAATAATAAATCCTTGGATATTGTCTTCAAATCCCTCGCGATACCTATCAATTATAGAGTTGATTATTATGGTCTTTGTGAAAGCCCTACTTCCAATATGTATCATCGCGAAGAGAGGAAGGTTTATTTTGTTATCTTTTAGATATTTTATTGTTTCTGAAAGCATCGTAAGATTTAAAACGAATTTTGTATCGTCAGTATCCTCGGCGAACAAATATGGTGCAATAACCAAGCTTGCCCCTCTTTTTATCTGATACTCGACACTTGCCTTAATGATTTTTTCCATTCGGAATTCAGGATCACTGTACAATTTTTCAGCGTTTATATTTTTAGGATATGGAAGCTTCTTAAAACTACTTTTTTCTTTGGCATCCTTAAAAAGCATTCTATGGGTAACGGGATTTACAATAAAAACATCCGCCACAGGCCTAATTGCCTTCAATACGCCAGGTCTCCATTCAATATTGTGCCCATCCATCAAAATGGCTGGGAATTGCATACCTAAATCGGCTAATTTTGAATCCAAAGATTTAGGAATAAAGATTGGCTTATTTTTGAATATATTTTTTTTCATTATTTTCTTGTAATTATCCTCATGATTATTCAATTAACACTTGGAGGGATAAGATTGACATCGGTAGATGGCTCTTGGTCAAGACTGTTTATTGCATTTTCTACTGCGCTGCAATCAAAATTTCCCTCCCGACATCCCTTAAGAAAGCCATTTAAATATCCAATAAAATATGCGTCTTTTCTTTCTTCTGTTGCGGGCTCTGCATAATTATCGCCAAGATACCCCTTTGAACTCCTGCCATCGACATAACCAGATTTATATCCTTCGTTGTAATCAGCTTTCATTACAGGATCAGTATAATCAGATTCAGTTTCTTCAGTCCGATTGGTTTTCACGGAGGAGACTGAAGTCAACTTAAATGAATTAATGAATTTTTCAAATTGTGCTTTTCCAGAATTTTTTTGTTCATATACCATGGCCAACATATATAAACCTTTTTCAATAACAACATTTTTTCCCTTAATATCCACATTCTCCTTTGGACTATGCAATAAATAATCTATTGCATCGTAATTGTTAAATTTTGAGAAACTGGAAGAAATAATCTTTCCGCCCTCAATGTTCTGAAGGCTTCCGTTAAGAGAGCCCTCTAGGATTCCTTTGGTATTAGAAGAATCAGAATCATCGGGAAATTTCATAAATCCCACAACATAAGCAGTACCATCTTCCTGTGCGCTTATAAATTGATCCATTTTTAGAACTAAGTTTGTATTCGGAATTTTGTAATCCTCCGTATCATGATCAGGAAGGGTTGGAAGCAGTACCTTGAATTCTCCTATTAAGGAATTATACTCTTTCCATTTTTCCGCGTTATTCAATAGTGAGTTTTCCGTAGAATTTTTTTGCGAATCAGGACTTTTATGAGTTTCGTCATAAATTGAAATGCCGATAAGAGGAATGAAAATGGCTGCCAGGACTATTATCACGACTTTCATGTTGCGCCTATTTGCCTTCTTATCACGCTCAATCTGCTCCCTGTCCTTGACTGTTTCGATTTCAATAACTTGATAGCCACATTTGTTGCAGAATTTAGCGTTATCAGGTAAATTATTTCTGCATTTTTCGCAAAACATAAATTTAGTCTACAAATATTTTAGAAAAATTATCTAATGCACACCCGCTTTTTTGGTCGTTTTCAAAATTTTCGTAGAATTGTCCAAAGATTTCTTTTATATATCTTCCAACATAAACAGCTTCAAATCTCAATGTCAAGACATTGTCTTCGGCATCATAATAAAACTTAGTTATTACAAGGTTTTTATTTGCACTGTTTACAAAAGCATCCATTTTTGCGGATGATTTTTTGGGAGTGGTAAGGCTTACTTTAAATATAACGAAATTAGGAAACATTTCCCAAAATATAATGTTGTTATTTTTTGAATGTTTTGCAGCTATAAATTCCCTTTCTCCTTCTATATCCAATTTATTAACTTCATATCCTAAAAACTCTAAGTGGCTCGCCATCTGTTTTAGATTTTCGTTTTGAATAATTTTTAAATATTTTTTATCTTCTTTTTTGGTATCAATAGCTTTGTTCGTAATTTTTTCTTCTGCCATAATTTTATACCCACAGAATTCACAAAAAACACTTTCTTCTGATATTTTTTTTCCGCATTTTTCACAATGCATATATTTGGAAATTATTGGTTTAATAACAACGACATCAATTTTCTACAAAAGTTGCTTTTACGCGCTTCGAAGTTGCAGTATATAATATCCAGACTGCTCCGGAAAATATTGCTCTTGCGGCATTTTTTTGATAATCCTGAATATCTTCGCCCGTTAAGGAATATGAGTTAGCGATGAAAAGTGTAACGTTTTGAATTACAGCAAAAACGATAAGCATGACTATGAAATTTATTGGAAACTTTTTCTTCTTTTTAAAGAGTAGATAAAGGACATAAGAGGCAAAAATTGATATAAAGCCGCTGGTTAATAAATCGTACATAAGCAATCCCCCTAGATTGGCGTAGTTATTTGAGCCATATGTACGGATGGAATCCAACAGGTTATAAATACCATAGCCAGCTGTTACAAGGAGTCCCAAAACGACAAATGTTAGCCAGCCTTCAATCCCCTTGTATTTAGACAGATCTTCATGCACCTTAGAAGCAGTAGATTTTTCCGTTGAATCACTTCCCCTTATACCCCTAATAATAAAAGTGGCAAGAACACCAATAAGCACAGATATAATTAGAATTCCAATAATTGCATCTACTGCCTCACTTTCAAATTCTCCGGCAAATCCGAAAATTATAGAGAATATAATTGCTACAATGGCAGTTGAGAAAATAAATATCTTACCGAAATTAAATTTATTTCTCTTGGGATCAATAATTTTAGTGTCTAGTGAATTTTGTTTAGTGCTTTTCGCCACCACACTTCCGCAATTCCTGCAAAACTTCGCTTCCTCGTTTATTTTCGTGCCGCATTTTTGACAAAACATATTTGTTCAATTTAAATTATTACCACAAAATTTACAAAAGTTGCTTAAGGAGGATACTTCTTTGCCGCAACTAGGACAATATTTTTTGTTTTCGGAGACATTATCGACAACCTTCCCAGAATATAACTTTTCTGCTTTTGCTGTCTCATTTTCAAAAACTAAATTTTGACTGTCTTCTTCGAAACCTTTCCAAATTATAAAAAGAGGCAGAATTGAAAATGGAATAAGAAGCAAGCAAATAGACATCGCCGAAATATTAGTTGAAACACCCAAAACCCATAATATTGTCAAAATAAGATAGGCTGCCTGTGCGAGAAATATACCTAATGAAGTTCCTAAGCTTTCAGGAGGTTCATTTTTTGCCATATAAGCGAGCGGCGCTGTAACGGTTGAATACCCCCACAAAATCAAAGGAATAGCTATAACTCCACTGATATTTTCTGAAAAATGGTTGAATATAAAAAAAGTCCAAATAAGTATTATCCCATCTTGATAAATAATCGAGATTAGACCAATTGTTAAAGTAAGAAATTTCCTTTTCTTTTCAACCAGTAGAGTAAGGAGATAAGCAAAGCCCATAGAGGGTAACGCAACAATCGTATATGCATAGGGCATTATAAATGCGATGACAAAGCCAAATATTATTTCACGCCATTTTCCAAGCGCAATGAGCCAAATGCCTGATCCAATTCCTGAAAAGAAATTGACCATTATTATCAAGCTTAGAAGAGTGGCTGCCAGAAGTCCCCAGCTTTTTGATAAAAAATTATTCATTGAACCCAAGACATTAAAACTTAAACATCAAAAACACTTTACTTATTTTTTGATTGCCAAGATTGACATTGCTTTCGTTCCCTCTCATAATCAACCTTTTTCCACCTCATGATTATATAATGACAATTTTCTGAATTGTCTTTAGCGATTTGTTCACAAGGCCATTCTTTCCTGTTTTCACTCACCACGGAGCAAGACTGCATATTTAGCACGCTCCAGCCAATAGAAATTATAAAATACAAAACAATAAGAAATATAGTTATAGACATTATTTTCTTAAACATGTTTTTTTTCTGATAATTGAAATTATAAAAAATATTGCAACAAAAACATCTATAATAATCCACGTAGATTTGCCTTTTAGGTAGATTGGAACAATTGGATTGAAGAGAATGGCAACAGCCACAAACGCCCAAAACCAAAAATTCTGCCGTTTGTTTGCGTAAAGATAATATGCGTAGTAAATAGCAACTCCGGTAATCGCAATACGTAGAAATTGGTAATATGCATACGGCCAATTCAGAAAGGACAAAAGCAAAAAGATTGAAGCTAGAATAGCTGGCCACCTAGTAAATTTGATTTCTTTAAGCTTCTCCATAATACCTATTCTTGATTTTACAGTATCATGCCGTAATGAATCCGTATTACGGTCATTTTTCCTTATTTTTGATGCCTCTTTTATTTCTCCTGTCAAAGAATAAATACCATTCTTGTATTCTAGAACATTTTTCCCGATAATTGTGTTGATTTTATATCTATATTGCCTTAAATGATTTTCGGTATATTCTTTTTGCCAATCCAAGAATTCACCAATTTGGGTTAGATTCGCATTTTTATTGGCACATAAAAAAACAAGCATGCGATATGCATTGCCCGCCAAAATAAGCTCTCTCCCGTTTTCGTCGAAGATTTTTTTACTACTCGTATCTAACTGAAAATATTCATGTTGATAAATCATTAAATTTTGAGTAAATAGAGCTTATTTATGGTTTAATGGTATCATCAAGCGATTTAGTTTTCAAGTGTTGCAATAAAAACTCTGCTTGATTTTGAAATATAAATACTAGCCGCTAACGATCTTGTCAATCTCCCTCACAACCTCGTTAGGAGTGAATTTTGATTTAACGAGATAATCCTCCATACCAGCGGCAAAGCCCTTTCTTCTGTCCTCGCGGCTGCTGCAAGTGGTAAGGGCAACGACTTTGATGTTTTTGGTTTGTTCATTATTCTTGAGCTTTTCCGTGAATTGTAAGCCGTCAATTTCTGGCATTGTTATGTTCGTCATAATGACATCAGGCTTGAAATCGGCTATCTCTTTTATAAAATCATCTTCGAGGATGAAGTATGTTTTGACCACATAGCCGTTTTCTTGAAATTTATTTTTATACACATCGAGCATAAATTGTTCGTCGTCCACAAGCACGATTCTTTTTTGCCCCTCTTTCTTCACCGAAGGCAGGGCGTATTTTCTGAAAAGCAATATCAGTCCCAGTGCCAAAAGGACATACTGCAAAGGTGAAACAATCGCCCAGTATCTCAATTCCCGCGTTGTAATGAGCGTTCCCCGCTTGAGCCAGAAAAGAAAATGGCTGTCGTAAGGAACGAAGTATCCTCTGCCGTAGCGGTATTCCAGCCCCGAAGGAATCCTGTTGTCGAAGGAAATCAGGTATACCCCCGCAAGGATGATTATTTCTATCCAGTGTCTCTTAAGGAATCTTTTTGTTCTTCTGTTCATTTTTTTGTTGTTCAATGATTATTTGAAAACCCCTTTTTTGTTTTTGCGCGAGGCAAACGCGGGAATACTACTTTAAACCGTAAGGCGGGGGTGGGGGGTGATGGTCGGGTTTGGCTTGAGTATCGAAAAAAAATGTTTCTTCATTTTTCGATTCATTCTCTCTTATTTTAAAGTTATAGATTTTTCTCTTTCTTATGGTTCAAAGTTATTTCTTATTTCGTTTCGTTGCTGTTTTTGCTTCACGGCTTCTCTCTCGGAGTATGACTACTTGGTCATATTTTTTAACTTCCTGTAATTAGGGTTATCGGAAGTTCAAGGCTGTTTTTTATTATCCACTTCATTCAATATCTCCTGTTTCCCGTCTTCTCTTTTGCAGCATTTGATACTCCTTTATCGTCATCGGCTTATAGATAAGTTTGATGAGGCGCAAGAGCTTGATTCCTTTATCATAAGCCTCGGATCGGCTTATTTCCTTCCCGAAATGTTTTTTGTAAAGTTTCTGAAATTTGGCTATGTGTTCTTTGGATAGCATCATAAAATCAAAATTTAATTTCTTCGAATGTCTCGTAATAGCGTGGCAAGTCAGCTTTGCGCTTAATGTTGTCATTGTAGACCTGAAGCATTTCCAGGCTTTTGTGCCGCGTGTATCGGGCAACTTCGAGTAAATCTCCTTTGTATGTTTCAATGAGCTTTGAAGTGAAATAGTGCCTAAACCCGTGAGTCGTCTTGTCGATTTTGAGTTCCGTGAGAATGGTTTTGATTATTCCCCGCAACGCTCTCGTCGTAATTCGTTTGCCTCGGCTGTTGTTGCTTTTGCTGGCGAATAATGCACCGTCCGCGATTCTATTTGCTTTCAGATATTCCCGTAAATTTCTGATTGTTTCGGGATGAAGGTCAATCGCTTCTCTGTCGTCCCTTCCCTTTCCTTGAACGAAAGCGGTTTTGGCAGCAAAGTCCAAATCCTTGAAGTTAAGCCTCACAATCTCAATTTGGCGAAGTCCCTGCAACGCCAGGAGGCTCAAAATGGCTTTCGTTCGGGCATTTGATGGCGTGGGCAGTAGTTCTCTCATCTTCTGCGACAAGAGCTGAATTTCGGCTTCATTCAGCCCCTCTCGTTTGTGCTTTTTATCTTGTTTGAAAGTTTTGATGTTCTGGGTGATGTCAACGGGAATTATCCCTCGACGGTTCAACTCTTTGAGAAAGATTTTTGCCGTCGCCAAGTATTTATTTTTCGTGGCTATGCTCAAGTCGGCTCTCTTTTCCAGCTCCCGCTTAAATTCCAAAAAGCTGTTTGAGTTTAAGCCCTTTTTTTGTGTTCGCTCCAGGAACATAAAAACCCGCGCCTTGTATTCGGCGCGGGTGTTCTCGCTTATATCCAATAAATCAAAAACTTCACTGGCTTTTTGAAGAAGTGTATCTGTGCTTTCCGCAATTTTGGTTAAATTTTTGTTCATAACGGGGATGTTATAACGGATGATAATGTTATAACGCCCGCGGAAAACACAAAAGGCTTCCCGCTTGCCGACGCCGCCTTTCGGAGACGCCAACTACCCTTTCGGATAGTACCACTTCAACGCGATGCAAGACGGAAAGCCGTCTCTATGTTGAAGTGGTTTTTGCCATACCTAACGGGAAAGCCGCTAGGGTTAGGCAATTCAATTGTTGTTTATATTATACGCAACATCAGGGAAAATACAACTTTTCCGAATAACTCCTTTTTATAATGGTGAACAAACCTGTCTACTCTCTGCCGTTTTTAGCCTTTCCAGCCAAACTGCTTTAGCGCGAAGATATAGAAATACGGATTTTCAGCTTCGTGTGCCTGGCTTTCATAATACTCTTCAACGAACATCTTCAAGGCTCTTACCACCTCGCTAAATTCATAGTGGGTTGCTCCCTTTCCGTCGGGTCTTCCTTTCTCCAGGTTCAGAAGCCCCCTGCGGCTCATATCCAGATTTAGGCATAATCCAGAGATTGAAGGCGACATTCCCGCCATTATGACGGTTTTGAAATAAGCCAGCCCTTTTTCGGCTAGTTCCTGGGGGCTGTTCTTGTATGGTCGCCCGCCCTTCTCGGTGATGCTTTGCCGCTTGTCGAAGTCCGTTATAACAACTTCATCCAGCCTCTTTTTCAGCCAGGCGAGATGACTTGACCACCAAGCTATATTTTCCTCCCTTGTGTGTTGAAACATTTTATTTGTTGACAGATTTATTGTTTGGTGCTATTTTCTATTGTTCGCGAAATTCCTACGTTTACGTTATTTTTAGCTACATTTTAGCCAAAAATTGGCGAATATACAAGGAAAAGCCTGTTTTATGCAGAAAAAATCCAAGGCAAAATTTTACCCCTGGGACGCCGAATGTATAGCCTACTATCTTTATATTCATTCTATCCATCATCCAGACAAGAATAAAAGTTCGTGTCTTATTAAGCTCGGAAAAATTTCTGAAAAATCCCTGATCGAACGAAGGCTTTCAGCCCTAGATTATTTGAAAGGGAAAAATATCATAACAAACTTTAGCCGCACAGATAATAGCAAGACTTCAACCAGAAAAAAAGAAGTAGATAAAGCACTGGGCTACACCAATTACACAACAGCAGAGGTCGTCTTCCATCATCAAAAAAATGGGCAATTTATAGAGAATATTTTTAATGCTAAAAAAACTATCGCCAATGAAATCCAAAATAAATACCTAGCCCTAATGGACATTACGGAAATTTACCTTAAAGAGCCAATACGGCGAAATGTCAATCTTAGTGAAGAATATGAAAAGCTTGTACAGGATACAAAAAACCTTGCATTGAACCTAATTTCGTATGATGATTTTTATCCAGCATACAGAGCATACCTTCCTTTTCAGAATCTTTTAGAGGCGCCAGGGATTATGAGTGGATTAGAGATCAATATTGAAAACGTGATGGAGCGTTTCAACGAATCCCTTACGGATTTGCAACGGCTAAAATCATTTTTGAAATTTGATTTTATCGATAGTGAGAATACTGACCTTAGAAACATTCTGGGTTTACTGGAGAATCTCAAGGCCAAGAAAACCATACCGGAACAAAAAAAATCAGGAGAGGAAGAGAAACAGCGACTAATAAAAAGAGGAGCTAATGGCGATTATTATTTCAATGGCAATCTCATCGAAGCCAATAAAAAAGCCGACTACTTCGCAGCATTTGACATTCTTTTTACTCAACACGACGCAAATTACTTCTTGTCATACGAGGATATAGAAGAAGAATTTGTCCGTCGTGGACTTGAAAGAGCGGGAAGCACAGAAAAAACGATAGTGAGAATAAGCAATGCTCTTCATAATAAAAGCCAAGGTTTTTTTCGTCTCGCCAAAGTTAATGGGAAAAGAATAAAGAATGAAGCTCCTGATGGCAAGGAGATAGTTTCTATTGTGAGAGGCAAGGGATTGGAATTAAACAATCCTGTTATCTAGAAAATTTCTTTCTTCTTCTTGTGGACAACCCTTTTTTAGGGTTGTTTTTTATTATTTTTAAGCCATTTTTATAACAGATAAAGAAATTCAAAGTAATTTATACGTCTGCTATAACATAGGATAGCGAGAAGCTAACCAACGAGAATATGCTATCTATTGAGCGAATAAAAGAAATTTTGGACGATCCCCATCTCTCTGACGAAGAAATCACTGAAATCAGGGATAGTTTTCGAATTCTCGTCGAAATCATTTTTGAAAAGTGGAAAAAAGATTGCGGCAAATCCACGAATAATGAATCTAATATGTAAAGCAATCCTGCCTGGATTTTGATCAATAGTCCTCCGCGGGTCAATCAACATTATGAAAAAAGAAAACAATCCAATTTTAAAAGCAGCTCTGGAATATGCCAGAATGGGATTTTCCGTCATTCCGGTTGGTCGGGATAAAAAGCCCTTGATCAAATGGGAAAAATATCAAAAAGAAAAAGCCAGTGAGGATCAGATTAAAAAATGGTTAGAGCAATTTCCCAAGGCAAATATTGGGGTTATAACCGGAGCAATTTCCGGAATTGTAGTCGTGGATGTTGAAAAAGGCGGCGATGTCGCCAATCTGCCCCCAACTGTTATTTCTAGAACTGGCGGCGGTGGATGGCATTTCTTTTATAAGCATTCTGGGCAAAAAATTAGCAACGCTACAAGAATTCGCGAAAAGACGGATATTCGAGGAGATGGCGGATATGCTGTTATACCTCCCTCAATCCACCAATCCGGTAACAAATATGAATGGTCAATACCTCCAGGAAGCGCAGATTTCGTAGAATTGCCCCTTTGGGTTGTGAAGGAAACAAGTAAGACTGGAAATAAAAAAACCGACTGGGAGAATCTGCTAAAATCTAAAATACTCAAAGGAGCTAGGAATTCAACCACAACAAAATTAGCGGGCAAACTTCTTTATCATCTTACGCCCGATTTATGGGAGGAGGCCGGATGGCCAGCCTTGAAAAATTTCAACAAAACAAATTGCGCTCCTTCTCTGCCAGAAAAGGAGCTTAAAAGTACTTGGGAAAATATAAAGAAGAAGGAAATAAAGAATCGAGAGGCTAATAAAGCTACAAAATCAGAAAAAGTGAGCACGGGGCGAAAATCACAAAGTACTCTTCTGGTAGGAATGATCGAAAATGCTAATGGCCTAGAGCTTTTCCACGACGAGCTAGACGAACCATTCGTTCGTCTTCCGATTGAAGACCACTTTGAAATTTGGCGATGCCGGAGCAAGCAATTTAAGAGATGGATGGCAAAATTATTCTGGACTATTGAGGCAAAAGCTCCAAGTCCTGATACGCTTAATACGGCGCTAAATGTAATCGAGGCAAAAGCTTGCTTTGATGAAAAAGAATACAAACTTTTTAACAGAGTGGCTTGGCATGAGAAAGCCATCTGGTACGATCTTTCTGACGAAAAATGGAGAGCAGTAAAAATAACCAAGATGGGTTGGGAAATCATCGATAATCCCCCGATATTATTCAAAAGGCATTCCCATCAACAAATCCAGGTGGAGCCAAAAAAGGACGGGGATATATCTAAATTTCTTGATTTTGTGAATGTGCCTCAAAAAAACCTTCAAATCCTCTTGCTTACATATCTTGTTTCTTGCTTCATACCTGATTTCCCGCACCCCGTACTAAATATTTACGGATCGCAAGGTTCGGCAAAATCAACTCTTTGCGCATTGCTTAGAAAAGTTATCGATCCCTCTTCTATGGAGCTAGCCACTTTTTCAAGAGAAGAAAGAGAGTTGATTCAAAAAATATCTCACCATTGGCTTATCTGCTTTGACAACATATCAGGCATTCCACACTGGATTTCCGATGCCCTGTGTAAGGCGGTTACGGGATCAGCTTTTTCCAAGAGAGAGCTTTATACGGATGACGAGGATATAATCTATGTTTTTCGGCGATGCATTATTATAAATGGAATAAATTTGGTTGCTGCTAAAGCTGACCTCTTGGAAAGAAGTATCCTGTTTGAACTCGAAAGGATGGCAAAAAAGGAGAGAAAAGGGGAAAAAGAAATTCTTGAAGAATTTGAACGAACAAAGCCGAGGATACTCGGATCAATATTTTCCGCCGTTTCTAAGGCTCTTAGTATCCGAGACAATATCAGAATTGATGAACTTCCAAGAATGGCAGATTTCGCAATATGGGGAAGCGCTATCGCAGAAGCAATAGGGTTTTCGCAAGAAGAGTTTCTTGATGCATATTTAGAAAATATAGGAGAACAAAACAAGGAAGTTCTCTTGGAAAGCTACGAAGCGTCGTCTCTTATGCTCTTCATGGACGAAAGAGATCACTGGAAAGGAACCCCCACCCAATTATTGGAAGAACTAAAAATTATCGCCAGAGAAAAACTAAAACTCGACATCGAAAAAGGGAAAATATTTGCAAAGACCTCTAATGTACTTAGCAAAAAGTTGAATCTATTAAAACCAAATCTTGAAGAGGCAGGACTAATTATGTACAAGGGCGAGGAGAATAAGGAAAGATTCATAATGATCAAAAAAGGGACTGAAAACATCGTCTCAATCGACGAATCGTTGCCAGACAGAAAAGCCGAAAACAACAAAATATCGATAGATGAAATACCATTCTGAATATCGTCTCCTAATCCCAACACTTTTTCAGTCTAAAACGATAGCAACGATAAAAACGATATTCTCCGAGCAGTGTTGACCAATAATCTATTTCAATTAGAATACAGATGTTGCCCAAACTCACAATTTAATTTCCGGAGATTTTTTTAACTCGCTGTATCAAACGGGGCAGTCTGCCAGCGAGTTTATTCTTCGGGATAAGTGAGTTGGGCAACCAGGCTGTCCCGTTTGATTTTATGAAAGGCATAATTTATACAAGAGTATCCAGCGACGAGCAAATTAAGGGAACCTCTCTGGACTCCCAAGAAAAAATTTGTCGCCAATATTGCGACGACAAAGGCATTGAGGTTCTGGCTGTTTTTCGTGAGGAAGGAGCTTCGGCCAAATCAGCCGATCGCGAGGAATTCCTTAGGGCTATCGAGTACTGCCGGAAAAACAAAGGCAGCGTGGATGTTTTCGTCGTTGCAAAAGTGGATCGGTTTGCCAGAAATACCGAGGATCATTTTTATGTCCGGAAAATACTGATTGATTACGGAGTTTCTCTTCATTCCGTAACCGAACCGATCGGCAACACTCCAACCGAAAAATTCATCGAAACGGTGCTGGCCGGTAGTGCCGAGTTCGACAATGCCATAAGAAGGCAACGCTGCGTCGATGGTATGATTGCAAGGTTGAAACAAGGAATACATCCTACGCGACCTCCTATTGGTTATGTTTGTGGTAATTTCAAGAGACGAGGACTGAAAAAAACCGAGCCTGATCCGCCAGACGGCAAGATTTTTGCCATACTCCAAAAAGGCTTGCAGGAATATTCCAAGGGGGGAATATCGCAAGTCGAGTTAGCCGCCTTATACGACAAATGGGGGCTTGGATCGTTGCGCGGCAAAAAAACGACAAACAAATTCGTCAACGGACTCTTAACAAAAAATTTGAGCTTTTACGCTGGCATACTAAATAATGCTTTACTCGACGAAGAAGTAGAGGGATTACACGAACCGATGATCACAAAGGAGGAATATCACCGAATCCGGCTGATTCTTTCTGGCAAATCCGGCAAATTATCCAAGCCAAGGCATTATAGGTATAATCCGACATTTCCTTTGCGAAAAACTGTATTATGCGCCCATTGCGGGCGCCCCTTGACCGGAAGCTGTTCAATCGGCAATGGAGGCAAATATCCGTATTATCATTGTTACAATAAGGACTGTGCGACGTACGGAAAAATCATTCCTAAAGAGGAGCTTGAAAAAAAATTTATGGATTTCCTCTATGGAATAGTTCCCAAGGAAAAATTCCTCCAAGTTTTCACGGAATCGGTATTGAACCTGTGGCAAGAAGAAGGGCTAAGTTTTAAGTTGGAAGCTGAAAGACATAAAAAACGCCTTACAGCGCTGGAAGAAAAAAGAAAACGAATATTTGAAATGCGAGAGGATGGCTCTTACGCCAGGAATGAATTTCGAGAACGGAAAGAAGAGGTTGAAAATGAGATCGCGGCTGCCAAAATATCTTTAAGTGAAGCCAGAATCGAACAGTTTAATATAGAAGCGGCGTTAAGCTACGCCAACCAGTTTATACGCAACCTGGGCAGACAATGGTTTGATCTCACGCAATCCCATAATAGGTTCCAAAAATTGGTCTTGCCGGAGGGAATTAGCTACGACAGAAAAAATGGTTTTGGAACCGCCAAATTGGGGCTTATATTTGAGATGAATCGGCAATGCGCCGACAAAAAATCTCTAATAGTGGACTGTGCCGGACTCGAACCGGCCACCTCCGCTGTGCAAAAGCGGCGCTCTACCAGATGAGCTAACAGCCCACATTATGAGAGTGAGCTATGTCGGGCTTAGCTCACTATTTCAAGATTTGTGGGCGATCGAGGATTCGAACCTCGGACCTTGTCATTATCAGCTTACCCCGCACCAAAAATTTTGTGGGCGACGGAAGATTCGAACTTCCGACCTCGTCATTATCAGTGACGCGCTCTAACCAACTGAGCTAGTCGCCCGAAGAATAAGGGTGGGTCGTGCAGGGATCGAACCTGCGACCATCAGCTTAAAAGGCTGCTGCTCTACCAACTGAGCTAACGACCCAAAATTTTAGGCAACTAAAAAATTATACAACTAAATAGATATTAGTCAATAGCAGGTTAATAATAACAAATATCAGCCCTTGACTCAAGTTTTTACCCAATATATAATATAATCAACAATTGAATATCGAAATATCAAGAGCGCAGCGAGGGAACTAGCCCTATGACCTGCCAGCAACCACTCCGACCCGAAGTCGGAGAAGGTGCTAATTCTAGGCCCGCAAGGGGAAGATATGAAAAATTGCTTCTCTTTGCGAGAAGTTTTTTTATTAGTAAATAAATATCATGATCTACAAACCAAAGATCTATACAGTCGAAAGCGTGACTGCCGGTCATCCGGACAAAGTTTGTGACCAGATTTCGGACGCGATTTTGGACGCGTGCCTAGAAGAGGACCCGATGAGCCGGGTGGCGATGGAGGCTTTCGGAGGCCATGGTCTCCTTATCGTCGGAGGAGAAGTGACGACTAAGGCGAAAGTTGATTTCGAAAAGGTGGCGCGGGACGTCTACGAAGAAATTGGCTATACGAAAGACATAAAAGTGATAACAAACGTCGTTCAGCAATCGCCGGATATCGCCCAGGGCGTGGATACGGGCGGAGCGGGCGATCAGGGGATTATGTATGGCTACGCAACAGACGAAACGCCTGAACTTCTTCCTCATGGAGTAGTCTTGGTGAATAAGCTGACAAAAGGTCTTGAAAATTTGCGAACCAGCGGCGAAGTGGCCTGGCTCGGTCCGGACGGGAAAGCCCAGGTGACAATCGATGAAACGATTGGAGGAAAAGTCCGGTCCATTCTCGTCAGTACCCAGCACGAAGAAAAAATCAGCCAGGAAGAAATTCGAAAAACTCTTATTGAAAAACTGATAAGGCCTTTGGTCGGGGATGTATCCGGCATTGAAATATTGGTGAATCCGACTGGAAAATTCGCCATTGGCGGATTTGAAGGCGATACCGGACTCACTGGCCGAAAAATCATGGTTGACACCTATGGCGGGCTGATTCCCCACGGCGGAGGCTGTTTTTCCGGAAAAGATCCGACCAAGGTCGATCGCAGCGCGGCCTATATGGCTCGCTACGTGGCGAAAACCCTGGTTTCTGAGGGGAAGGCCAAAGAATGTCTGGTTTCAGTATCCTACGCGATTGGAAGAGCCGAGCCCTTGATGGTGGAAGCGCTCAATGAAAAAGGAGAGAGTATCCGCGAAGCGGTTGAAAAAAGATTTGACTTCAAACCGAAAGCCATTATTGAGAAACTTGATCTTCGCCGGCCGATATACAAAAAAACGGCCGCTTATGGCCATTTTGGTCGCGAAGATTTTCCGTGGGAGAAAACTCGCCCCTACACCAATCCGAGCTAGAGTCTGCGATAAATTAGCGTTCGAGAGCGAAGCGGCTTCGCCTTTGTATACGTGATAGGCTACTTTTGTTGCCAGGATTGGTGTGGAGTCAAGTTAGTTCTTCACGCAAATATAGATAAAGGCTGGGGGAATATTGAGAAAAACGAAATTGATTCCCATCTTCGGAAAAAGCATCCTGAGATAGCGGCGGCCGAGAAGGGAATATTGAACTTGGATATATTTTCCCCCACTCCGGAGATATTGAAAAGACAGCTTCAGGATATCTTTCATTATCCGGTAGGGAAGAGTTGTGAGCGGAACCGTAGAAATCACGCAGTCCACCTTTTCTATTTTTGACTGGTGCAGATGTTTTCCAATGCTTTCAGCGCTTTCCGAGATTATTTTAACGCGCTTATCGCGGATATTTTTGGCAAGCTGTTTGGCCAAAGACGGGTCTATTTCAAAGCAAAACAAAACGCACTCCGGGTGCATTTTTTTTATTATTTTTTCCGTAATATTGCCCATTCCAGCGCCCAGCTCGACCAGGCAGCGAGCTTTTTGGAAATCGATAGAATTCACGATCTCCCTGGCTACAAAATTTGAAGTTTGATTCAAGGCTCCCACTTGGCGCGGATTTTTCAAAAAGGCTTTCAGGAATAAGTTTTTGTTTTTCATTTTAGTTATCCACAGACAAAGTGATTTTTTGCGGGCGGTATGGTATAATTCGCCCAAAGGGGATTATAACACAAAAAATAATATGAAGGGAGGTGATTAAATGGAATCAGTGCAAACTTGGGGAGAAGCGATCACCTTGTCGCTATTGAGTCTCTGGGAAAGGTTTGTTAATTTTCTGCCGTCTCTTATCGGCGCAGTTTTGGTTTTTGTCGCTGGCTGGATTGTGGCAGTCGCTCTTGGGAAAGTGGTTGAACACATCTTCAAGATGATAAAGGTTGATGATGTGATGGAAAAAGCCGGAACGAAAGCCCGCCTTCAAAAGGCCGGTGTGCAGCTCAATGTTGCCAAATTCCTGGGAGGTCTCGTGAAGTGGTTTTTGATTCTTGTGTTTTTGATGGCGGCAACGGATATCCTGAGACTTGTTCAAGTTACCAACTTCCTCAATAGCATCATTCTCTACCTGCCGAACGTTGTTGTGGCGGCCGTCATCCTGGCAGTCGCTTTTTTGGTTGCCAATTTTACCTATGCAGTCGTGAAAGGCAGCACAAAGGTAGCCGGAATTATTTCGGCAACGTTGCTGGCAACCGTAGCCAAATGGGCAATTGTTATTTTCGGCTTTTTGGCGGCGCTTATCCAATTGGGAATCGCGGCCTCGCTTATCAATACGCTTTTCATCGGCTTTGTGGCTATGCTGGCTTTGGCCGGAGGTCTGGCCTTTGGATTGGGCGGAAAAGATGAAGCAGCTTTGATCCTCAAAAAAATCAGGCAGGAAATCACAGAAAAACACGACTAGAATTTGCGTATTATTATGTTCACCCAGTCAAATAATCCGCCTTGGGCGGATTGCCGCTGCGCAGTATTTGACGGGGTAAATAACGGGGGTTTTCAGGCAGTTCACACTTGTTATTGGTGGGCTGTCTTTAGATTTAAAACTCTAAGTTATAATTTCGAAATCCCAAACAAATTCAAATTTTTAAAATCCAAAATTAAAAACGTTTTGGTCATTTTGATTTTGAATCTAGGTATTGTTTAGAATTTAGCGCTTAGGATTTAGGATTTATTGAGCTTTACTAAAGGCAATTTATAGGGTAAGCTGAGTATTGTTAGAAGAAAATTTTATGATCCTGAAACGCTTATTTGGCGGAGCCGAAAGACAAGTCAACAGGCTCAAGCCGATAGTAGAAAAAATCAACGAACTCGAGCCAGCGGTCAGCAAATTATCAGATGAGGAGCTTCGAGGAAAGAGGGATGAGTTCAAAAAAAGGCTTGAAAAAGGCGAAAAAACGGACGATATTCTTCCTGAAGCTTTTGCTGTGGTCCGCGAAGCGATAAAAAGAGTAGACGGGAAAAGGCTTTTTGACGTTCAGCTTTTTGGGGGCGTCACGCTCCACGAGGGAAAAATCGCTGAAATGAAAACCGGGGAAGGGAAAACGCACACAGCCACAACCGCGGTTTATCTCAACGCGCTTTCGGGAAAAGGTGTCCATGTGGTGACGGTCAATGACTACCTTGCCAAGCGGGACATGAATTGGATGGGATCAATTTATCATTTTCTTGGTCTTTCTTGTGCCAGCATTCAGCACGACGCGTCGTTTGTTTATGAGCCGAAGATAAAAGACAGTGACGAAGCTCGCCCCCTCACCAAAGATTCTGATCAAAAGCAGGACGTCAATTCAACAAAGAGACTTGGTGAGGGGGTAAACGTGGAAATGGAAAATCTGAAGCCGGTTTCCCGGCGCGAGGCCTATGCGGCCGACATAACCTATGGAACAAACAATGAATTTGGGTTCGACTACCTTCGCGACAACATGGTACAGAATCTTGAACAGATGGTGCAAAGAGAACCCAATTATGCCATCGTTGACGAAGTGGATTCGATTCTCATCGACGAGGCCCGTACGCCGCTCATCATCAGCGCGCCGGACACGGAATCAACCAAACTCTACAAACGTTTTGCCCAGATTGTTCCGCGGCTCAAAGAGGACGAAGATTTCACGGTTGATCAAAAAATGCGGGCTGTGTCGCTCACCGAAAAAGGAATCGGGAAGGTGGAAGAGATGCTTGGCATTGAAAATATCTATGACATATCAAAAATTTCCTATGTCCACCAGCTCGAGCAGGCCTTGAAGGCCAATATTCTTTTCAAGCTTGACCGCGATTATGTCGTTCGGGACGGGCAAGTTATCATTGTTGACGATTTCACGGGGCGTTTGATGCCGGGGCGGAGATATTCCGAAGGTCTGCATCAGGCCATCGAGGCCAAGGAAAATGTTGAGGTGCAAAAAGAATCAAGGACGCTGGCAACCATCACTTTCCAGAATTATTTCCGCATATATAAAAAGCTTGCCGGGATGACCGGAACGGCTCTTACCAGCGCCGAGGAATTTTCCAAAGTATACAACCTTGACGTGGTTCCGATACCGACCAATGTGCCAATGATCCGGAAAGACTATCCTGATATGGTCTATAAAACCGAAGAAGGAAAATTCAAAGCGGTGATTGAGGAAATAAAGCGCCGCAGCGAGAAAGGACAGCCGATTTTGGTAGGAACGGTCGCGATTGAAAAATCAGAAGTTCTTTCGGAAATGCTTGGGCAGACCGGCGTTCAGCATGAAGTTCTGAACGCCAAAAATCATGAACGGGAGGCACTCATTATCGCCAAAGCTGGGCAGCGCGGCGGAGTAACGATTGCAACGAACATGGCTGGGCGTGGAACGGACATCAAGCTCGGCGAAGGTGTGGTGGGACTGGGCGGATTGCATATCATTGGCACCGAGCGGCATGAAGCGCGGCGGATCGACAACCAGCTGCGCGGTCGAGCCGGCCGGCAAGGCGATCCGGGATCTTCCCGGTTTTATGTTTCTCTTGAAGACGAATTGATGAAGCGATTTGGCGGAGACCGGGTGAAAAATATTATGGATCGTTTTGGCCTTCCTGAAGACCAGCCGATTGAAAACAAAATGATCTCGAAATCAATCGAATCTGCTCAAGCCAAGATTGAGGGTTTCAATTTTGATATCCGGAAGCATGTTCTCGAGTATGACGACGTAATCAACAAGCAAAGGGAAGTCATATACAAAAAACGCCGGGAGATTCTCACAAAAAAAACCCTGAAAGACGAGATATTAGGGATGGTTGAGGAAGAGATTGAACAAGTTGTCGGGCTTCACGCAGCCGGTCATTCAGAGGATTGGAATATGGGGGAAATAAGGGATGCTGTCGGGCAGATTTTTCCAATCGGTGAGGAATCTTTCAAAAAACTTCTTGAACTTAAGCGTTCCAAGGATTATACAAGCGATGTCCAAAAAGCTTCAGCCGTGATCGAGTTTTTGAAGGGGCTGGCCAAAGAGGCTTATGGAAAAAAAGAGAAGGAAATTACGCCGGAAATAATGAGCCAAATTGAAAAAGGGATGTATCTTCGCTCGATCGACACTTTTTGGATGAATCATCTGGATGACATTGATTATCTTCGTGAAGGAATTGGCCTTCGGGGCTATGGTCAGCGGGATCCGCTGGTGGAATACAAAAAAGAAGCCTTTCTTCTTTTTCAGAATCTTATGGCGGCGGTTCGCTCGGCAGTTATCACAAACATTTTCAAGGTTGGCATAGTGAAAGAAGAGCCGGCTCCGCAGAAAAATATCCTCGAAGAAGCGAAATACCAGGGGGCGGAGGAGCAGCCGACGCAATTCGGCGCGGCCAAAGAGGTCCAAGAAGGAAAATCTGCGCCGACCGGCGGGCAAACTATACGCAACAAAACCGAAATCGGCCGAAATGACCCGTGTCCCTGTGGATCAGGCAAAAAATACAAAAAATGCTGCGGAAAATAAATTACTTATGAATATTATGTTTTGGAAAAAGAAAAACAAGCAAAACGGCGAAAATAATGTCCCGAAAATGGGAATGCTTCAGCGATTGGCGATGAAGAAAGTTATGAATATGGATCCTAAGGAGCGGGAGCGCCTCATGAAAAAGGCCCTCGCGCCCGAAAATATCGCCAAAAACAAGGATAAAATCCTTGAGACAATGGAGCAAATGAAAGAATCCGGCCATCTGACGGAAGAGCAAATGAAAATGGCGAAGGACAAATTGGGGCTTTGAAATATTTTTGCAATATAGCCAGGAAAATGTTAGTATTCTTTTGTGAAATCTAATAAAGAAAAAATCAAAAAGCTTCTTTCTGAGGGAGGGGTGGCGGAAATTATTGGCCGAAATGAGCTGGAAAAGAAGCTGAATTCGGGCAAAAAAATGATTGTGAAATTCGGGGCCGATCCGACGCGGCCGGATTTGCATTTGGGGCACGCAGTGGCGCTCCGCAAAATGCGCGAGTTTCAGGATTTGGGGCACAAAGTTGTGTTTCTCATCGGCGACGCGACTTCGAAAATCGGCGACCCGACCGGCCAGGACAAAACCCGCCCGGTAATGACCGATACCGAAATCAAAAAAAACGCGGCGACCTATGTGAAGCAGGCGTCGAATATTTTGAAAACAGACAAGAATCTTCTTGAGATAAAATACAATTCCCAGTGGTTTTCGAAAATGAAGTTCTATGATTTTCTGTACCTTATGACCATGACCACAGCGGCCAGAATTTTGGAACGGGATATGTTTGAAGAGCGGATGAAATCCGGGCGCGACATCGGACTTCACGAAATAGCTTATCCGATTATGCAGGGATATGACAGTGTCGAGCTGAAAGCCGACGTGGTTCTTTTGGGAAGTGACCAAAAATTCAACGAACTTTTCGGCCGGCACTACCAGCAAAAATTCGGACAGGATCCGCAGGCGATGGTGATCATGAAAATTCTGGTCGGAACGGACGGAAAAGAAAAAATGAGCAAGTCTCTGGACAACTATATCGGAATCACGGACTCTGCCGATCAAATGTACGGGAAAACTATGTCTATTCCGGACGGGGCGATGAAAGAATATTTTGAGCTAGCGACGGATTCGGACTGGAAAAAAATCAAAGAAAAAAATCCGCGGGACAAGAAAATGAAACTAGCCTTCGAAATTGCGAAAACCTACCACGGCGAAAAAGAAGCCAAAAAAGCCGAGGAAAATTTCGTGAAAACTTTTCAAAAAAGAGAGATGCCGGATAAAATAAAATCCGTGAAAATTGATCCTGCGAATATGAAGCTTACTGAATTTATAGTAAAAGCGGGAATGGCGACAAGTCTTGGTGATGCGAGGAGAAAAATCGAGCAGGGGGGAGTTTCGGTTAATGGGGACAAAATCAAGGATTATAATTATATTTTGGATAAAAAGGACAATAGGAAAGTGATAAAGGTTGGGAAATTAGGTTTTTGCAAAGTAGTATTTAAATAATTTCTAATTTCCAATATCCAATTTCCAACAAAATATCTAATGCATAATCATAAAAAACAAAAATTTGACATTTATCATTTGAAATTTTATTACGAAGTAATAATACCCCGCAGCTTGCTGCGGCTGGGAATATGTTAGAATAGATGCATGGAAACAAAATTTGCCAGCCATGCAACCTACAA
>Ga0208958_1001456_pt1 | contig 23514 bp, 18 predicted proteins | sample RifOxyB1_FD_184032 | JGI IMG/M metagenome (GOLD analysis project Ga0208958, IMG submission 184032) | Soil microbial communities from Rifle, Colorado - Rifle Oxygen_injection B1 (SPAdes) | ecosystem: Environmental > Terrestrial > Deep subsurface > Rock core/Sediment | place: Rifle, Colorado... | reverse complement strand
GGCGTTCTCGGTAAAGAACAAGGCCTCCGACCTCCACCTCTCGGCCGGCCTGCCGCCGATGATCCGGGTGGACGGCGACGTGCGCCGCATCAACATCCCGGCGCTGGACCACAAGCAGGTGCATGCACTGGTGTACGACATCATGTCGGACAAGCAGCGGCGCGACTTCGAGGAGTTCCTGGAAGTCGACTTCTCGTTCGAGATCCCGTCGCTGGCGCGCTTCCGCGTCAACGCCTTCAACCAGAACCGTGGCGCCGGCGCCGTCTTCCGCACGATTCCGTCGGAAGTGCTGACCCTGGAAGACCTGGGCTGCCCGCCGCTGTTCCGCGAGCTGATCCAGCAGCCGCAGGGCCTGATCCTGGTCACCGGCCCGACCGGTTCGGGCAAGTCGACCACGCTGGCGGCGATGATCGACCACATCAACAAGAACGAGTACGGGCACATCCTCAGCGTCGAGGACCCGATCGAGTTCGTGCACACCTCGCAGAAGTGCCTGATCAACCAGCGCGAAGTGCACCGCGACACGCACGGCTTCAACGAGGCGCTGCGTTCGGCGCTGCGCGAAGACCCCGACTACATCCTGGTCGGCGAGTTGCGCGACCTGGAAACCATCCGCCTGGCGCTGACCGCCGCGGAAACCGGCCACCTGGTGTTCGCTACCCTGCACACCAGTTCGGCGGCCAAGACCATCGACCGCGTGATCGACGTGTTCCCCGCCGGCGAGAAGCCGATGGTGCGCTCGATGCTGTCCGAATCGCTGCGCGCGGTGATCTCGCAGGCGCTGCTGAAGAAGATCGGCGGCGGCCGTACCGCGGCGTGGGAAATCATGGTGGGCACCCCCGCCATCCGCAACTTGATCCGCGAGGACAAGGTGGCGCAGATGTACTCGGCCATCCAGACCGGCCAGCAGAGTGGCATGATGACCCTGGACCAGCACCTGCAGGACCTGGTGAAGCGCGCGCTGATCACCCGCCAGCAGGCCAAGGAATACGCGAAGGACAAGCGTCTCTTTGAATAGGCGTGTGAATGGTGATTCGTGATTAGTGATTCGTGATTTTAAAAAGCCGGGGTTCTGATGAAGTGATGGGGTGAATGCGCGGTCGGAACGTACCGTCCTTGCGAATCACCGCTCACCAATCACGAATCACGGCTCCTCCAGGAGCCACCCATGAGCACCATCGACTTCACCTCCTTCCTCAAGCTGATGGCGCACCAGAAGGCGTCGGACCTGTTCATCACGTCCGGCATGCCGCCGTCCATCAAGGTGCACGGCAAGATCTCGCCGATCACGCAGACGCCGCTGACGGCGCAGCAGTCGCGCGACCTGGTGCTGAACGTGATGACGCCCTCGCAGCGCGAGGAGTTCGAAAAGACCCACGAATGCAACTTCGCCATCGGCGTGGCCGGCGTGGGCCGCTTCCGCGTGAGCTGCTTCTACCAGCGCAACCAGGTAGGCATGGTGCTGCGCCGCATCGAGACGCGCATCCCGACCATCGAAGAGCTGAACCTGCCGCCGGTCATCAAGACGCTGGCCATGACCAAGCGCGGCATCATCATCTTCGTGGGTGCGACCGGTACCGGCAAGTCCACCTCGCTGGCGGCGATGATCGGTTACCGCAACCAGAACTCGACCGGCCACATCATCACCATCGAAGACCCCATCGAGTTCGTGCACAAGCACGAGGGCTGCATCATCACCCAGCGTGAAGTGGGCATCGACACCGACAGCTGGGATGCGGCGCTGAAGAACACGCTGCGCCAGGCGCCGGACGTGATCATGATCGGCGAGGTGCGCACCCGCGAGGGCATGGACCACGCCATCGCCTTCGCCGAAACCGGCCACCTGGTGCTGTGCACGCTGCACGCCAACAACGCCAACCAGGCGATGGACCGCATCATCAACTTCTTCCCGGAAGACCGCCGCACCCAGCTGCTGATGGACCTGTCGCTCAACCTGAAGGGCGTGGTGGCGCAACAGCTGATCCCCACGCCGGACGGCAAGGGCCGCCGCGTGGCGATGGAGATCATGCTGGGCACGCCGCTGGTGCAGGACTACATCCGCGACGGCGAGATCCACAAGCTGAAGGAAGTGATGAAGGAGTCCACCAACCTGGGCATGAAGACCTTCGACCAGAGCCTGTTCGAGTTGTACCAGGCCGGCGAGATCAGCTACGAGGACGCGCTGCGCTACGCCGACTCGCAGAACGAAGTGCGCCTGCGCATCAAGCTGGCCCAGGGCGGCGACGCCCGCACGCTGGCGCAGGGCCTGGATGGCGTGGAGATCGCGGAAGTCCGCTGACCTTCACGCGGCGCGTCGCACGAAAAGGGGTGGGTGACCACCCCTTTTTCGTGGGCGATTGCCGCGATCAACGACCTCCGGCACCTGTAAGTGTTGACTTCCGGCACCTCACGGAAGGGCGGGCAGCTCCGAAGATGTGCGTGAACCGACACGGTGTCGGCGCCTCCCGGACCCTTGCCCCATGACGCAGATCCTCACCCACACGCCCCTCTGGGTCTTCGGCCTGTTCTTCGGCCTGGTCTACCTGGGTTACCTGCAGAGCAGGACGCGCCAGGTCTCGCGCGGCCGCCTCATCGTGCTGCCGCTCGCCATGCTGGCCTGGTCGCTGTACTCGGTCTGGTCGACGTTCGACGCCCACCTCACCGCGCTGGCCGCCTGGGCCTGCGCATGGGTCGCCGTGGTGGTCATCGGCCTGGCGTGGGTGCCGTCGCGTCGCGTTGCCTACGACGCGTCGACGGCGCAGTTCACGGTACCCGGCAGCTGGATGCCGCTGGCGCTGATGATGGGCATCTTCTTCTTCCGGTACGCGGTGGCCGTCGTCCAGGCCGTCACGCCCGGCATCCTCGATACCATGCCGGCTGCCGTCGTGGTCGCCGCCACGTACGGCGTCTTCAGCGGACTCTTCATGGCGCGTGCGATGGGTGTGCTCGTGGTGGTCAGGCAGGGACGCTGGTGGCGCGGAGCGCCTGACGGAGCACGAGCTGAGAGCACCTGATCCCCGTAGTGCAAGGGGCGAGCGATGCATGGGACGGCCCCAGCTTCGGGCGGATCGGTGTCATCTGACAATAGCGCACGTACACGTATTTACGTGCCGCTGCATCTTCTCTTGAGGTTGTGTCTGCCTCTAATCTCCTCGCTCAGGAGCGAAGCGCGGGGTGCGCCAAGCACGTGATGGAACGTGAGGGCCACGACGGCCGTCCAGAGGGGCAGGAAGATGCGCAAGCTGGGGATGGCGGCCATGATGGCTGGGGTTGTTCTGTTGTTCTTGGTGCCAGCAGCGACCGCCATCGAGGCGATCAGTTACGGTGAGCAAGTCATTGGTCCGCAGAAGCACGCGATAAACGTGCGTGCGCTGGGCACAGACATGTTCGGTGAGAACATATCGGCGTATACCGGTGGTATCGCGTTCAATCAGACCGACCTGTCGCTCCCCGGCAATGATGCGCTGTCCGTGGCCATATCCCGCAAACTGACGGTCGACGGAAACAAATCGCCCAACAAACCCATTGACGAGAACCTCTGGCGTGGCTATGCGTTCGGCGAGTGGGAGCTTGATGTTCCCTATCTGACGGGAACCTACTCGGAAGTCGAGGGTTGGGTGGTCAATACCGGCACCCCCAATGCACGGTGTTCATCGCCGAGTACGTACGAGCAGTTCCGGCCCAAGGACATCCCAGCGGGCGGCTACATCAGCTTCTCCAGCTATCAGTTCTGGAACGGCATAAGTCTGAACGTACCGGGAGGAGGTGAGCAGGGATTGCTGCACAGGTCTTCAGGAGGAGGGCTCCCCACGCCTGCCGGCACATGGACCGCGCTGACCACCAAGGATCAGTGGCACTTCGCTTGTCTGCCCACGCTGGCAAGTGGGCAAACCGGGGAGGGCTTTCTGGGGCTGGCGCCCGACGGCACCCGGTACTGGTTCAACTGGATGGTCAGCTATCCGGAGCGCCCTTTGCATGGTACGGGGGCGATCGTTGACTGTTGTGGCGCGCGGACCGTGCGGGTGCACGCTGACTTAGCTCGGCGCGTCTATCGGCTTTACGTCACTCGAATCGAAGACCGCTTCGGAAATTCGGTGACGTATTCCTGGTCCGGCGCGAACCTCACCAGCATCAGCGCCAGCGATGGGCGCTCGATCGACTTGACGTATGCGGACGGGCGCATCGCATCGGCGACGGCGGGTAGTCGTACGGTCCAGTACTCCTATACCAACGGTCTGCTCAGCACGGTGACGTTGCCGGACGCGAGCGGTTGGACCTTTTCCACCGCGCAGGTCGTGGATCTGCCTAGATTCGTCTCCCTTACCGACGCCGATCCGTTCGATCATCCGATGAGCTGTCAGCTCATGCGCCGGCTGAAAGGGGATCAGGCGGACCTTGTCATCACGCACCCTTCGGGGGCGCAGGCGACCTTCCGGCTCGGATACAAGAGACTGTTCCGTACCGGTCTTGCGAATTCCACGACCGACTGCGATTTCCTGTCCGGGCCTTACGAAGACGACGACGAAATAGGACCTCAGTCCTTTTTCTCGCACATGCCTTGGACGCCGAACCGGTCCGACATCCTCGGTGTCCTGAGCAAGACCGTCTCCGGTCCGGGGCTGAGCACGCAGACGTGGGGCTACAGCCATCAGGATGCCTATTCGATGGCACCGACGTGGCCAGATGACGGGACGCGCACCGTGACGACGAGCCAGCCGGATGGATCGAGCATCGTCGAGGTATACGGGACCGATGCGCTGGAGAACGAGACGCAACTGCTGAGCAGGGAGGTGCGTAAAGCCAGTCTCGTCCTTTCCAGGCAGGAGAACACCTACGTCCAGACCTCCGAGATGGGCAGCATGCCTTTCCCTGACTGGATGGGTCAGCCTCTGGCATATGAGTTCATTCGCGGACGTGGCGACTACAACCGGCCGCTCAAGAGCTCTAAGACCCAGCAGCAGGGCGCGAGCTTCTTCAATACGGTGACCGCGTTCGACGTGCTGGCACGGACCACACAGGCGGTCGAGCGCAGTGAACTGGTCACGCCCGGCGTGACCTCCTACAGCCGGACCGTGGCTTCGGTGTACGAAGACAACACGGCAGCCTGGGTGCTGGGTCAGGTGAAGCAGCGCTCGATCAACGGAGTGGTGGCCGAGGCGACGACATACAGCCCCAGCACCGCGCTCCCTTTGACGAAGTCGGCGTTCGGCAAGCTCCAGCAGACCTTCACTTACAACGCCAACGGCACGTTGGCTACGGTCAAGGATGGCAACAACAACGTCATCACGGTGAGCGACTGGTACCGGGGTATTCCGCGACTGATCCAGTATCCGGCCACGCCAGAAGCGCCGACGGGCTCCTCGCAATCGGCCACCGTGGACAGCAATGGCTGGATCACCTCGGTCACCAGCGAGACGGGCGACAGGACCTGCTATGGCTACGACGCCATGGGGCGCTTGAACAAACTCGCGCACCCTTCCGAGACGGCAGTCGGGGCCTGTGACGATCCGACCGTACAGCCGACCGTGACCTGGAACCCGACCACGTTGCTGTTCGAGAAAGTGGCCGCGGCCGAGTACGGCATTCCCGCCGGTCACTGGCGGCAGACGGTCAGCACCGGCAATGCCCGCAAGATCAGCTACTACGATGCGCGCTGGCAGCCCCTGGTGGTCAGGGAGTACGACACCACCAACGTGATCGGTAGCCAGCGCTTCACCCGCTTCGCGTACGACCACGATGGGCGGACCACATTCGCTTCCTACCCCGGCGCGACCGATGCGCTGACCACCGGCACATGGAGCGAGTACGACGCTCTGGGCCGCGCCACGTCTGTTTCGCAGGACAGTGAGCACGGGCCGCTGACGACGCTGACAACGTACGACAGCCAGTTCCGCATCACCACGACCAATGCGCGCTCGGCTTCCACCACCACGCGCTTCAAGGCCTATGGCTCGCCGTCGACGGACTGGCCCACCGAGATCCTGCATCCTGAAGGCGCCATCACCGATATCGCGCGGGATGATTTGGGTAAGCCGCTGTCGATCACGCGCCGGGACGCGGCGGGTAGCCTGCTGGTGACGCGCAGCTACGACTACGACAGCCATCAGCAGCTGTGCCGCAGTGTGGAGCCCGAGACCGGCGCCACCCTCATGGGCTACGACGGTGCCGGCAACCTGGCGTGGTCGGCCGCGGGCGTGGCAGCGACGTTGGGCTGCGCGGACGCCGCCAACGCCGCCGTGTTGGCCCGCAAGGTCTCCCGTACTTACGACGCCCGCAACCGCGTCGCGTCCCTGGCGTTCCCTGGTGCTGGCTTGGGGAATACCACCTTCACCTACTTCAGGGACGGCAAGCAGGCTTCACTCGCCACCGCCAACGGCACCGGCCTGGGCGTCACCACCACCTACACCTACAAGCGTCGCGGGCAGCTGGCCAGCGAGCGTCAGCAATGGGGTGGCGTCGACCTGACGGTGGGCTACAGCTACGACGGCAATGGCGCGCTGTCGGCCATCGCGGCCCCCGGATTGACGGTCGGGTACGCACCCAATGCGCTGGGCCAGCCGACCCAGGCGGGCTCGTACGCGACCGGCGTGCAGTATTACCCCAATGGGGCGATCAAGCAGTTCACCTACGGCAACGGCATCGTGCACTCGATGGCGCAGAACGCGCGCCAGCTGCCGAGTCGGGTCATCGACAGTGGTGGGGTACTCGATAACGAATACGCCTACGACCGCAACGGCAACGTGCAGTCGATTCTGGACTGGCGGGACAGTAACCAGAACCGCGCCATGACCTACGATGGTCTGGATCGCCTGCTGACCGCCAGTTCGCCTGCCTTCGCTGCCGGCGGTGGCGGACAGGTGCACCAGTTCGCCTACAACGTACTGGACAACCTGACGTCCTGGACGCGCACCGGCGCCAAGGATTACGCCCAGTACGTCTACACCAACAACCGCCTGACCAACATCAAGAACTCGGGCGGTGCGACCATCGTGGGCCTGGACTACGACGTGCAGGGCAACCTGACCAACAAGAACGGGCAGGCCTACACCTTCGACTACGGCAACCGGTTGCGCAACGCGCCCGGCAACAGTACCTACGCCTACGACGGCCTGGGCCGGCGCGTGCTGGACCGGACGACGGCCGACAAGCACAGCCTGTACAGCCAGTCGGGCCAGTTGCTGTACGAGAACGACCTGCGTCAGGCCAAGATCACCCGGTACGTCTACCTGGGCGGCAGCCTGGTGGCGCGGGTGGTCAACTCCACCGCGCCGGCCACGCCGCTGCTGACTGCGCCCTCGTTCAATACGACGGGCAGCTATACGGTTAGTTGGACGGCGTCCTCTGGAGCGACGGGCTACCAGCTGGAAGAAGCGGTGTCTGGCGGCGCCTGGACGTCCGCATACAGCGGTACCGGCCTGAGCCTGGCGGTTTCAGGCAAGCCGGCCGGCAACCATGGCTATCGCGTGCGTGCCTGCCTAAATGCCGGTTGCAGTGCCTGGAGTACGACCGCCTCGGTCGCCGTACAGTATCCGCCAGGCGCGGCGCCGGTGCTCAGCGCACCCGGAACGGCCGCTGGCGGCAACTATGCCGTGACATGGACCGCCCTTGGCGGCGTGACGGAGTACAGGTTGCAGGTCGCCGTCAACGGCGGGGCATGGGCCGCGGCCTACACCGGCACCGCCTTGAGCAAATCCTACAGCGGGCAGGCGGCAGGCTCGTACGTGTACCGCGTGCAGGCCTGCAACCCTGCCGGGTGTGGACCGTACTCGGCTACGGCCACAGTGCAGTCCGTGCATGTTCCCTCTTCGGCGCCGTCGCTGAGCGTTCCAGCCGTGGGAGCCCAAGGCAATTTCTCGATCAGTTGGACGGGCGTCTCCGGTGCGACGAGCTACACCGTGGAACGCAGCATCAACGGTGGAGGCTGGACCAGCGTGTACAGCGGTGCCGGTGGGGGCCTGACCTACAGTGCGCAGGCTGCAGGCACTTATGCGTTCCGCGTGGCGGCATGCAATGCGGCCGGTTGTGGTCCGCAATCGGCGGCGGGCACGGTGCAGGCCATCTATGCGCCGACGGGTACACCCACCCTCAGTGTGCCCGCGCTGGGTGCCAATGGCGCCTATGCGGTGGGCTGGTCCGCGGTGGGCGGCGCGAACGCCTATACGCTGGAGCGCAGCGGCAACGGCGGTGCATGGTCCGTGGTCTATAACGGGGCGGGTACCGGGCAAAGCTACAGCGGGCAGGCAGCGGGCAGTTATGCGTTCCGGGTGAAGGGCTGCAATGCGGCCGGGTGCGCGCCGTACTCGGCGACGGGGACGGTGCAAGTGCTCTACGCACCGGCCAGCGCGCCCGGCGTATCCACCCCCGCCAGCAACGGGACGGGCAGCTACACGGTCAGCTGGGGTGGCGTCGGCGGCGCGACCAGTTATCTGGTGCAGGAGCAGGTCAGCGGCGGCGCGTGGAGCACGATCTACGACGGGGCCGCGACATCGATTGGCGTGACCGGTCGTGCGTCAGCGACCTACGGCTACCGCGCCATCGCCTGCAATGCCGCTGGCTGCGGGCCATGGTCGGGCACGGCCAATACGGTGGTGTCGTACATACCGGCTACGCCCACGGGACTGGGCGGGATGAAGAACACGGATACCGAGGTGCAGCCACCCATCACGTACTGGCAGGTGCAGTGGAATGCCTCCACCGGCGCGACCTACTACGAATTGGACATGAAGGTGGGCACGGGCACGCGGGCGCTGGCGTACAGCGGCCCCAACACGATCGTGCCTGGCACCGGCATGGCGACACGGCAGTTCTGGGTACGTGCCTGCAGCAGCGCGGGCTGCTCGACCTGGTCTGCCCCGTTCACGCTCTGAGGAGAAGAAGACATGGAACGGTATCTCCTTCGCATGATGGTGGTCCTGGCGTTGTGGCTCGCCGTCGCGTCAGTAGCGTCGGCGCAGACGGCCGTGGAGTACATCCACACCGATGCGCTGGGCACGCCGGTGGCGGTGACCAACAGCGCGGGCGTGGTGATCGAGCGCAGCTTGTACGAGCCCTACGGGCAATTGATCAACCGGCCGCTGACGGATGGGCCGGGGTTCACGGGGCATGTGCAGGACGCGGCGACCGGGCTGACGTATATGCAGCAGCGCTATTACGACCCCATCTGTGGGTGCTTCCTTAGCGTTGATCCGGTGACGGCGTACGACGAACCAGTCAACTACTTCAATCGCTATCGATACGCCGGAAACAATCCCTACCGGTTCACTGATCCGGATGGCCGTTGCTGGATATTCTGTGATTTCTTGCCAGCGCCTATTGAAGGACGAACGAATCCATACGCCCCAATCGCTGGAGCGGATCGGGGTGACGCGAAGTTCATGACCGTTGTGGCTGCGCCGGCTGTAGCCGGGGCGGCTGCAGCTGCGGCCCCGGTTGTTGCGACTGCAATCCTTACGAGACCTGAGGTGATTGTAGCGGCGGGCGAGGTGGCGGCTGGAGCAACTGGTGTAACGGGAACCGCAGGTGCTCTAGCCGGTCGCGTTTCTCAAGTCCATAATGCTCTGGATCCAATTGCGGCTTCGATGCGAACGACAGCGGGACTACAAACCACTCAAGGTGCCCGCGTATTCGGTGGCGGAGCTATTCGCGATCTGACACCTGCTCAACGTAATCTTCTCGGAGCAGGTGAGATTGCGGCGAAAGCGCCGGGCGCGCATGCAGAAGCTACCGTTCTTGGTCATGCCGCACAGAATGGTTTAACGCCAAAGGTAATGGAAGTCTCGCGCACTATCTGCCCTGCATGCCAGCAGTTGATTGAAAGCAGCGGTGGAAGAGTGGTTTCTCCTCAACGGGCAGAATGGTGATTGAGAATGTTTAATTTCGATGAGAAGGAGCTTAAGGATAAGCTGGCAGGAGTTGCCAATGTTCGTCGCTCACTATTCGCGGCAATGGTCGCAACAAGGCTTTCTGTTGGCTACGAGTTTTATGCTGGTGGTGACAGCGGGAAGTTCAACGCGGCGCTAGACTATTTGTGGAAGAGTCTTGGTGCTGAGGTTTCTGTGGATGAGGTAGGCCACTATGTCGATGAAGCCATCGCGCTAATCCCAGGGGAGAGCGAAGGGCCGCGCCGTTTCGCAGCACAAGCAGATGATGCAGCAGCTGCGCTGGCATATGCTCTTAGGAGTTTGATTGATCCTAGTCCGCAAGAAGCCGCTTGGGCGGCGAGAAGGGCCTATGAAAGCGCGGATAACCTTGTGATCCAGCGTACAGGTGTCGAAATTGGTGGGGAAGCCGAAAATCGCGTCATTGAGGACCCTCTTATACAGAGCGAACTCGAGAGACAACAATTTGATGTTGAAGTTGCTATGTCCTCTCCTCTTGACGGAACCACGCTTGGAAGCCTGCGTTCAGAATGTCACAGTTGGGGTACTAAATTCTTTAGCAAGATAAGCTCGTAGGGCGGGCTCCAGCCCGCCCTGGGAAAACAGTGGGAAAACAGGGGTCAGAGAACAATAAAAAAGCCCGCTCAGTGAGCGGGCTTTGTCATTGATGACGTGTCGGTTATCGGTTGGCTTGTGCCAACACCGAGTCGATGACCTGGCTGACGAGTTTTTGCTGGGCCTTGGGCAGTCGGCTGAGCTGTTCCAGCTGTTGCTGCAGCTTCGGCGCCGGCCCGCGCTTGCCGGTGCGCTTGGTCGGCGTGCCAATCAGTTCCTCGACAGTGACGCCGAAGGTATCGGCCAGCGGCGGCAGCATCGAGATGGGCACGCGGCGCTGGCCGTTCTCGTAGGCGGTGACGGCTTGTTGGGAGACGGCCAGCCGTTCGGCCTGAATCGCCCCGGGTTCAGTAGACATCTCCAAGCCGTACATTACGGCAATCATGGAGGTGTGTATGAGCGGCAAGCGGTGTTCGGATGAGTTCAAGGCCGAGGCGGCCAAGCAGGTGATCGATCAGGGGCGTTCGGTGCGAGAGGTGTCGACTCGGCTGGACGTCAGCATCGACTCGCTGTATGCGTGGGTCAGGGAGCAGCGCAAGGTGCCGGCCGCGCGGCACGCTGCTGATCGATCGCATCGACGATCTCCGCAACGCAGTCCGTGTCGTCGAGCAGCGGCATCCGTTCGACATTATCGCGTGGGTGGTTCTACCCGATCACATGCGCGTCGTCTGGACACTTCCGGCAGATGATTGCGACTGCGCTACGCGCTGGATGCTGATCAAAGCCAGCTTTTCGCGGACGATACCCAAGGGTGAGAGGCTACGTGCCGCCGTCGCAAAGGGGAGCGCGGCATCTGTCAGCGTCGTTTCTGGGAACATCTGATCACCAACAATGATGATCTCCGACGGCATGCGGACTACGTCCATATCAATCCAGTGAAGCACGGCTATGTCGCGCGTGCCGTGGATTGGCCTTAAAGTTCGATCCATCGCCACATTCTGCTGGCCCAGATGCCAGAGGATTGGGCGGGTGCGCCCGAGCACGACGTCCGTGCGGGGAAGGCTGAAGCTGTTGGGGTTCGCTGCGCTCACCCCAACCTATTGGACTGCTGACATGTTCATTATTGATGCGCTGTTCCGCAGCTTCTATTCCTTGACATCCAAGACTGATGTAGGAGGGGAGCCGAATGTATTCTCAGCATGGATGCTGATGTCGGGCGTCCAAGTCATCAATCTTATGACGCTGAATTTTCTGGTCATGTACTTTGGCGAGGCGCCCCTATTTAGAGGAAAAGTTAGCCATTTGGTGGTTGGAGCTGCCGTATTTGTTGTGAATGCTCTATATGTTTTCTTGCAAGGTGAGCGTGCCTGTGAGGGCGGCCAAGATAGAAGCCCCGTTTTGGCAGCTTGGTACGCAGGGTCGTCGTTTCTAGCAATGATCGTTGTTATGGTGCTGCTGATATTCCAAGCTGCGGATTAGGCTAGGGCCATGGATTAGGGTGAGCCTGCGAACCCCAACATCCAGGGCGCGATTGTGAATAGCGTGCGCTGAAAAGCGCTCAGCCCTTCATCGTCCCCGTCTCCAACCACCGCTGGTGCCACGACAACGCTTCCGGCAGCAGGTGCAGAGTGTGCTTGCCGTAGCTGTGCTGCAGGGCGCGGCCGAAGTAGTCCTGCAACGCGTCGCGATAGTCGGGATGGACGCAGTTGGCGATCAGCGTGTGCGCGCGCTGCTTGGGCGTCAGGCCGCGCAGGTCGGCCAGGCCCTGTTCGGTGACGATCACCGACACGTCGTGCTCGGTATGGTCCACATGGCTGACCATGGGCGCCAGCGCCGAGATGCTGCCGCCCTTGGCGGTGCTGGGGCTGAGGAACACCGACATGAAGCCGTTGCAGGCTGCGGCGGAACGCCTGATGGCAGGCAGGGAGCTGCGCGATCCCGTCGCCTCTTCTGCTGCCGTGCCTGCACTCCCGAACCAGGCCACGATCTCGGCATGGGCGGCGCGCCGGTTCTGTCGGAGGCTGTGGTCGTCACCGGGATAGACGACCAGCCTGTGCGGACGGTCGAGCTGCCGCAGGCGGGCGGCCATGGCGCGGGAGTCGTCCACGCTCACCCGGTCATCGGCTTCGCCGTGCAACAGCAGTACCGGCATGCCGGCCGGCAGGTGTTCCGCCCAACGAAGCGCAGAGCGCTCCCGCAGCGCTGCCTGCTTGTCGTCGGCGTAGCCGGGGATGCGTGCACGGTAGACGCGTTCCATCTCCGGGCGCCAGGCCAGGCCTGCGCCGAGATCGGTGGCGCCGGCGATTGTCGCCATCGCCGTGATGTCGCTGCGGCGGCGTGCGACCAGGTAGCTCATCATGGCGCCACGACTCTGGCCCAGCAGGAAGACACGGTCGCCATCGGTACCGGGCAGCGTCCGAGACAGGTCGATCAGGCGCATGACGTCGTCCACATCCCTGCCGCCGAACTCGTCCGCATCGCGGTACTGACTGGCGACCACCACATGGCCGGCCTTCGCCAGCGGCAGCAACGTCTGGAACAGCTGCAGCGCATCGAGCCTGCCGAACGCGCCGTTGCCGCCCCGGTTGTAGACCAGCAGCGGCAGCCGGTCGGCGTCGTCGCCTTTGGGTCGTACCACATACCCGGAAACGGTGTGTCCGCCGCTGTCGTACGTGATGACGTGACAGTCGAACGCCGCGCGCGCGAATGCGAACGTTCGGGCGGGCACCAGGGATTCCAGCTGCGCCTTCGATACGGGCGCGGCATCCGTGCGCTGCACGATGGACGCCACCCAGCTTTCGTAGTCGGGGGTGGTCTGGAAACAATCGGTCTTCGACAGGAAGGCCGACGGCGCGGTGGGTGCTTCAGCGTGGGCGGGCGCGGCGTGCGCCCACGTCAGGGCGAGCACGATGATCATCGTGCGGAGCATGCTTGCGGTCTCTTGAGGGGGAGTGGGCGGGGCCGCCTGCGGCGGCCGCGCGAGGTCAATCTTCCGCGGTGAGCGCGGGATCGAAGGCCAGCAGGTCGCCGGGCTGGCAGTCCAGCGCCGCGCAGATCGCCTCCAGGGTCGAGAAGCGGATCGCCTTCGCCTTGCCGGTTTTCAGGATCGACAGGTTGGCCAGGGTGATGTCGACGCGCGCCGCAAGTTCGGTCAGGGTCATGCGGCGCGCATGCAGGAGCTCGTCCAGGCGTACGACGATGGCCATGTCAGACCGTTCCTTCCAGATCGGTGCGCATGCGCGCGCCGTGCGCGAACACGCCGGACAGCACGAACAGCAGCAGTACCGCGAGCCAGGGGGTCGGCGACAGGCCGGTCATCTTCCCCGGAAGCGCGACCGCCCCCGAGATCGCCAGCACCGCCAGCCGCATCAGCTCGATCGTCAGCACGCTCCAGGCGATAGCATTCAGTCGCTGCGCATTCGAGGCAACGAAGGCATCGCCGCCGCGCACCGTGTCGACGATCGCCAGCAGGCGCCGCAGGATCGTATGCACGATCACGGCGCAGACGATGCCGATGACCATGATGGCGCGCAGGCCCAGCGGCGCCTGCGGGGACATCGTGGCCAGATCGAACCCAAGCGGCTTCCAGGGCCAGCCCTCGACGAAGAAGCTGGCGCATAGCAGGCTGATGATGATGGCCGCGTAGCCGAGGTTGATCACGGTCAGCCCTAGGATCAGGGGGCGGGCGGCGGCAAGGGCGCGGGCGGGCATGCGGCTCATCGTGATCTCCAGTGGATATGTTGTTAAACGATACGTCACGTATCGAAAAACAATAAATATGCTGGAAGTCACGCCGCGATGGGGCTACGCCTGCCGGAACCACTGCGCGATGTGGGGGTGCGTGCGATGCAGCAGGTTCATCGCGTCCTCCCGCCTGTGCGGGCGGCCAGGCGCTGAAGCGCTCAGCCCTGCATGCTGCCGGTGTCCAGCCACCGCTGGTGCCACGACAGCGCCTCCGGCAGCAGGTGCGGGGTGTGCTTGCCGTAGCTGTGCTGCAGGGCACGGTCGAAGTAGTCCTGCAAGGCGTCGCGATAGTCGGGATGGACGCAGTTGGCGATCAGCGTACGCGCGCGCTGCTTGGGCGTCAGGCCGCGCAGGTCGGCCAGGCCCTGTTCGGTGACGATCACCGACACGTCGTGCTCGGTGTGGTCCACATGGCTGGCCATCGGCACCAGCGCCGAGATGCTGCCGCCCTTGGCGGTGCTGGGGCTGAGGAACACCGACATGAAGCCGTTGCGGGCGAAGTCGCCCGAGCCGCCGATGCCGTTCTGGATACGGCTGCTCATCACGTGGGTGGAATTGACGTTGCCGTACAGGTCGGCCTCGATCATGCCGTTCATGCCGATGCAGCCGAGCCGGCGCACCAGCTCCGGATGGTTCGACATTTCCTGCGTGCGCATGATGATGCGCTCGCGGTAGAAGGCGATGTCGCGCTTGAACGCCTCGTTGGCGACCGGGCTCAACGCGAAGCCGGTGCAGGAGGCGACGTCCAGCACGCCTTCCCGCAGCAGGTCGAGCATGCCGTCCTGGATGACCTCGGTGAATGCGGTCAGGCCGCGGAAACCGCTCTTGGCCAGTCCCGCCAGCACGGCATTGGGGATGTTGCCCACCCCGGACTGCAACGGCAGCAGGGTGGGCGGCAGGCGGCCAAGGGCGACTTCATGCTTCAGGAATTCGATCAGGTGGCCGGCGATGCGTTCGCTGGTGGCATCGATGGGCGTGAACGGGCTGTTGCGGTCCGGCCCATGCGTGCGCACCACGGCGACGATCTTGTCCGGATCGCAGCGCAGGGTGGTGTCGCCGATGCGGTCGTGCACATGCTCCATCGGGATCGGCTTGCGGTGCGGCGGCAACGCGGTGCCGTAGTAGATGTCGTGCATGCCCTCCATGCCGGCGGGCTGCCAGTCGTTGACCTCCACGATGACCTTGCTGGCCAGGTCCAGCCAGGTCTTGTTGTTGCCGATCGACGTGGAGGGCACCAGCGTGCCGTCCTCGCGGATCGCCGAGACTTCCACCACCGCGGTATCGATGGGGCCGTAGAAGCCGAACCACACGTGCTGCGCCACGTGGCTCAGGTGGATGTCGATGTAGTCCAGCGTGCCGTCGTTGATGCGCTTGCGTGCGTCCGGATCGCTCTGGAACGGCATCCGCAGGGCGATGGCGTCGGCCTTGGCCAGGGCGCCATCCAGTTCCGGCGCGGTGGAGGCGCCGGTCATCAGCTTGATCTGGAACGGCTGGCCCGCGCTATGCGCCTGCTCGATGCGCGCGGCCAGCGCCAGCGGCACCGCCTTCGGATAGCCTGAACCGGTGAAGCCGCTCATGGCCACCGTCTCGCCGGGCTGGATCAGGGCGGCGGCGTGGTCGGCATCGACCACGCGGTCGCGCAGGCCGGCATGGCGGATTCGGTCTTCTTGCATGACAGGGGGCTTCCGGAAACGAAACGGCAATTATCGCGCGCGGCGACGGTGTCGCAGGATACGACCATCGTGGCACCCGGCGATTGCGCCGGATCAATGCCCGGCGGCGACCATCCACGGCGGGCGCTGCTTCGCGGCGCGGCGGTAGGCCGGGCAGTCCTGGCGGTGCGCGCCGGGCAGATAGCCCAGGCTCATCAGGAACTCGCCGGTGATCTCGCCCCCGGTGAAGCGGAAGGTCTTCTTGAACAGTTTCACCCACTCCGCCTTCGGCAGCGGGTGGTGCGCGTCCAGCCAGGCCGCGAAGCCGCCGTGGGTGTCGCGCAGTTGCTGGATGACCCGGGCATTGTGGATGGCCGCCTCCACCTTCAGGCGGTTGCGGATGATGCCGGGGTCGGCCAGCAGACGGGCGCGGTCGCGTTCGCCATAGCGGGCCACGCGGTCCACATCGAAACCGCTGTAGGCGGCGCGGAACCCGTCGCGCTTGCGCAGCATGGTTTCCCAGCTGAGGCCGGCCTGGTTGATCTCCAGCAGCAGGCGTTCGAACAGGACCGCCTCCTCGCGCTGCGGGAAGCCGTACTCGTGGTCGTGGTAGGGGCCATGCAGCGGATGGCCGGGGGCGATGTCGCAATAGCCAGACATGGGGCGTGCCGATGGGAAGTCGCGCGATTCTAGGGCCGGTTGCGGACAGCGTGTGTCCTCACCGGCGCGGGCTGCGCGGGCACGGGCTAGAATGGTGGCATGCAAGACGCCGCCACCCCCTTGGCCAACCAGCTGCTGATCGCCTCGCCGGCGCTGTCCGATCCCAACTTCGCGCGCAGCGTCACCCTGATCTGCCAGCACGACGACGACGGCGCCATGGGCGTAGTCGTCAATCGCGCGTCGGAGTACACGCTGGGCGAAGTGCTGCGGCAGATGAACCTGGCTTCGCAGGATCCGCGCCTGGACGACCAGGTGGTACTGGCCGGCGGTCCGGTGCATCCGGAGCGCGGCTTCGTGCTGCACGACAGCGCGCGTGCGTGGGAGTCCACGCTGGAAGTCGCCGACGGCCTGTTCCTGACCACCTCGCGCGACATCCTGGAGGCGATGGCCGCAGGCGAAGGCCCCGCGCATGCCGTGGTGGCGCTGGGCTGTGCCGGCTGGGGCGCCGGCCAGTTGGAGTACGAACTGGGCGAGAACAGCTGGCTGACGGCGCCGGCCGACGCCGAGCTGCTATTCGCGCTGCCGCTTGAACAGCGCTGGCAGGCCGCCGGCCAGCGTATCGGCGTGGACATGACCCGCCTGACGGACTACAGCGGCCACGCATGAGCGCGCGCCGCGGCCCGCAGACGTGGTCTCCACGGCCGTCGGCGGAGGATGGCGTGCACGGGATCGAGCGGAGGCAGCAGGCATGAAGCTGGACGGCACCGTACTGGGATTCGACGTGGGCGCCCGCCGCATCGGCGTGGCCGTGGGCAGCGCGTTCGGTACCGGCGCACGCGCACTGGCCGTCGTCGACGTGCACGGCCATGGGCCGGACTGGCCCGCCATCGACAGGCTGCATGCCGAATGGAAGCCCGACGGCCTGGTGGTGGGCGATCCGATGACGCTGGACGGCGGCGACCAGCCGATCCGCAAGCGCGCCCACGCCTTCGCCCGCGAACTGCGCGCGCGCTACCACCTGCCGGTGGTGCTGGTGGATGAGCGCACCAGCTCGGTCGAGGCGGCGCAACGCTTCGCCCTGGATCGCGCGGAAGGGCGCAAGCGCCGTCGCGATGCCGTCGCGCTGGATGCCGTGGCGGCCGCCGTCATCATCGAACGCTGGCTGGCCGCACCGCAGGACGCGACCCAGTTGACCTGACTCTTCCCCGAACTCACTCCATGACCCCACAACTCGATTCCGATGGACGCCTGCGCCACCTGCTGACCCTCGACGGCCTGCCGCGCGAGACCCTGTGCCGCCTGATCGACCGCGCCGGCCAGATCCGCGACGCGGCGCTGGGCCGCACGCCACGGCGGCAGGTGCTGGACGGCACCACCGTGTGCACGCTGTTCTTCGAGCCGTCCACGCGCACCCGCAGCTCGTTCCACATCGCCGCGCAGCGGCTGGGTGCGGACGTGCTGAACTTCGACGCGTCCACCTCGTCCACGCGCAAGGGCGAGACGGCGCGCGACACGCTGCGCAACCTGGAGGCGATGGGCGTGCGCGGCTTCATCGTCCGCCACGCCGAGGACGGTGCGGTCGCCGCGCTGGCGGCCGAAGCGGGCGAGGGCACCGCGCTGGTCAATGCCGGCGATGGCCGCAGCGCGCACCCGACCCAAGGCCTGCTGGACATGATGACCATCCGCCAGGCCAAGGGCGCGGACTTCTCGCGGCTGAAGATCCTGATGGTCGGCGACGTGAAGCACTCGCGCGTGGCGCGCTCGGACCTGCATGCGCTGCGCACCCTGGGCGCGGGCGTGATCCGCGTGTGCGGGCCGCAGTCGCTGCTGCCCGACGACGGCACGCTGTCGGGCTGCGAGGTCGGACAGGACTTCGACGCGATGCTCGACGGCGTCGACGTGGTGATGATGCTGCGCCTGCAGCGCGAGCGCATGGAAGAAGGGCTGATCGCGTCGCTGGAGGCGTACCATCGCGACTATGGCCTGACGTCGACACGCCTGATGTGCGCCGCGAAGGATGCGGTGGTGCTGCACCCGGGTCCGATCAACCGCGGCGTGGAGATCACCGACGAGGTGGTCGACGGTCCGCAGTCGCTGGTGCTGCGCCAGGTGAGCAATGGCGTCGCCATCCGCATGGCGGTGCTGGAGATGCTGCTGGGCTGAGCCCAGGGATTCGCGATCGTTTTTCGCGATCCGGCCACGCACTCCCGCGCGCGCCAGGGAAGCCGCCGTCATCCCGGCGAAAGCCGGGACCCAGCGCCTTTGATGCTGCCGATGGAGTCGCTGTGTTCCGGCTTTACCCGTCATTCGGCTGTCTGGAGCCGCCGGAATGACGATGCCGGGGCCGAGGGCGAAGCGGCAATCCACGCCTGCCCGTGCGCCTCCTCACGCGATGCTTACCTCTCTACTGCCACCACCCGGTTCTTGCCGGCCTGCTTGGCCTGGTACATGGCCCGGTCGGCGCGCGCCAGCAGCTCGTCCTGCGATTCGCCCGGCAGCCAGCGCGCCACGCCGGCACTGAAAGTCACCAGGATGCCCCGTTCCTCATGCACCAGCGGCGAATGGGCCAGGCGCGCGCGCAGGCGTTCCAGCGTGCCGGTCGCCTCCAGGAAACTGGTGTCCGGCAGCAGCAGCACGAACTCCTCGCCGCCGAAGCGTGCGACGGCGTCGCTGGCGCGCAGGGTGGCGCGCGCCATGGCCACGACGTGGCACAGTGCGGCGTCGCCACCCAGGTGGCCATGCGCCGCATTGATGTGGCGGAAGTCGTCCAGGTCCAGCAGCGCCAGGCTGAGGGTCTGGCCGCTGCGCAACGCACGCACCGATTCGCGCTTGAACAGCTCGTCGAAGCCGCGCCGGTTCAGCGCTTCCGTCAGCTGGTCCACGCGCACCAGCGCCGAGACCGACTGCAGTTCCTCCTCCAGGCTGGCGACGCGCCGTTCGGCGGCTTCCACCTCGCGCCGCGCGTCCAGCAGGCTGTCGCGCGCGCGCAGGGCCTGCGCCTGCACCTGCGCGGTGTCGTCCAGGATGTCCTCCATCCGCTTGCCCAGCTCGGCGATGCTGCGGCTGTCGCGGATGGCCTGCGCATGGAAGCTGATGCGGTCGTGGAACTCGCCGGTGCTGCTGGCCATGCCGTCCAGCCGCTCCACGAAGGTCACCATCATCTCCTTCATCGAAGCCTTGGATTCGGCCAGGCCCTGCTTCAGCAGACCCTGCTTGTAGATCACCTCGCGCAGGCCGGCGCGGGTCTGTTCCAGCGCGGTGCGGTCCAGGGGGCCGGCCAGCAGCTGCCGCACCGCGCCGATCTGGTCCTGCAGCCAGCTGCCGTCCTCGATCAGCTCACCCACGTTCTCCAGCAGCAGGTCGAACAGGCTGCGCATCAGTTCCTGCGCATCGTTCACCTCGTGCGTGCGCAGGCCGACGAGGCGGCACAGTTCCTTCATGTCGGCGCCCAGCTCGTCCAGCGGCTGCGTGGGCTGCCACTGGCGTACGCGGTCGGCCAGCGCATGTGCCTGCGGCAGCAGGGTGGCGTCGTCGCGCAGCAGGTGTTCGATGCCGCCGGCCAGCACCTGATGCAGCAGGTCGCGCAGCTGCTCGGCCTCGCCGGACAACGGCTCGTCCTGGATCGTGCGGATGTACTTGTCGATCAGTTGCCGCAGGGCGCGGCCATAGCGGGGCCAGTCGGCGTCGGCATGCGCGGACTGCAGGCGCTCGCCCATGCCCTGAAGCTCGCCTGGCAGGCCGGCCACACCGTCCGCGAAGGCGGCCAGCAGCAGGCCCGGTTCCTCCGCGTGCGCGAACAGGGCCTGCAGCTGCACGCTGCTGATCGCCGGCCGCGACCGGGCGCCGCCCGTCGTGGCGAGTTCGCGCGAGGTCGACGCGGCGGCCCCGTGCCGACGCGACCAAAACCGGCGCAGGCTGCCAGAAATTCCGGAGTTGTCGTCGGCCACGTCAGCCATTTCAGTCGCTCGCACGGCGATGGGCGGGTGCCCACCGGCCACCAGGGGATGCCTGGTTATCGGCCGCAGGCGGCGCGGGTTGAGGGGATGTGCCGCGCGTGGTCCGTGCGGTCACCGGAAGCGTGACGCAGCGCGTCCCGCTGTCGGCGCCGGGTCAGCCGGTAGCGGGAGGAAAGCGGACGAGGGCTTCCTCGATGATGGCCAGGTGGGCCAGGGCCTCGTCGTGACCGGCCCCGGCGGCGGCGCGGACCTGCTCCAGCGTCGGATGGGACACGATCAGCAGCAGGTTGCCGCACTGGCTGCAGGCGTAGTCGGTGACCGCGTCGTGCAGTTCCATGGCCATGGCGCGGCTGTCGCCCTGCCAGCCGCAGGGGCACGACAGCGTCCGGTCGCGCCAGCCGGCGGTGAAGTAGTCGGCGACCAGCTCCGCCACGTCAGCGGCCCCGACGTTGGGCGAACAGCCAGTCCCACATCGGGGCGTAGGCGTACGTGGCGTCCCAGCTGTTGTGGTTGGCATCGGGGAATTCTGTGTAGCGCGCGTCGCGTGCACCGGCGGCCTTCAATGCGGCGTCCATGCGGCGCGACTGGGACGGCGGCACCACGTCGTCCTTGCCGCCGTGGAAGATCCACACCGGCACGTCCTTCAGGCGTTGCGCGGCGGCGGCGAAGGGATCGGCAGCCCCCGCGACGCTGTGCACGTTCATGCTGGAACGGTCGCGTCCCCAGTCCACGGTGATGCCGCCGCACACCGGCACCAGCGCGGCGAAGCGGGTCGGCTGCTGCAGCGCCAGTTCCCATGTGCCATAGCCGCCCATCGACATGCCGGTCAGTGACACGCGGTCCGGATCGCCATCGAATTCGCGCAGCGCGGCATCCAGCGTGGCGAAGGCGATCGGGCCGGCGGTCTGTGTCCATTCGGTGTCTTCCGGCGCCTGTGGAAACACGACCAGCCCGGGGAAGGTGTCGGCATGCTGTCGCAGGTACGGACCCAGGCCCGCCATCGTCTGCTTCACGCCATCGCTGCCGCGTTCGCCGGACCCATTGAGGAACAGCACGACCGGTGGCTTGCCACTGCGAAAACGCGCGGCGGGCACGAACACCTGGTAACGATAGGTCTTGCCTTCGAGCACGACTTCGCGCGAGACGAACTCGCCGGTCGGATTCATCGGGGGCGTCGTGGTGCAGGCGGTCATCAGGATCAGCAGCAGGCCCAGGCAGGCGATGGCGAGAAGGCGCATGGCGATAGAGGTCAGGGGGCGACGATCGGCAGCATAACCCGAGGGACACGGTGCAGCGCCGATGCAGACACAAGGCGTGCGTGTGTCAGCGTTCCGGGTCAGGCGGAGGCATGTCGTCACGCAGGCGGACGAAGCGGGCGAAACGCGGCAAGCCGGTCGAGGTGAGGCCGGTGTAGCGGTAGGTCACCCACGCGCCCAGCGGCGGTGGCGCCGCACGCTGCGCATCGCTGAAACCGGTGCCGATGCGGAAGCGGCGTCCCTCCGGCGTGCGTACCTGCAATGCGCCCATCATGCCCTGGTACTTGCCCTTGCCGGGCAGGTGCGCGACCACCTGTGCCTCCGCATCCTGATGGGGCTTGTACTTGAGCAGGTCCTCGCTGCGTCCTGGGCGGTAGCGAGCGCTGCATCGATGCAGCATCAAACCCTCGCCGCCGGCGGCGACCACCCGCGCCAGCTCGGCGTCCAGTTCGGCGGCCGTCGCGAAGCGTCGCTGCGGGATCATCGCCAACTGCGGGTTATCGGCGCCCGTAATCAAGGCACGCATGCGCACGACCCGTTCCGCGAAGGGCCGCGGATTCGCCGGCAGGTCGAAGGCCATGAAACGCACGTATCGCCACGCCTGCGGGTCGGCCTGCACGCGCCTGACGGTGGCGCTGACCTCATCGAAGCGGCCACGCGCGATCCACAGTTCGCCGTCCATGGGGTCGGTCGGCCACCCACGTGTGAATGCAGCCGGCGCCGCGATCCGCGCGCCGCCGCGCGTCCATAGCGAGCGGCCATCCCAGCGGGCGCGCACGCCATCCAGTTTTTCGCTGACCAGGAAGTCCGCCACGGCCACGTTGCCGTGATAAGGGGTGGCCAGCATCGGATCCGGTGGGGGTGCCGACAGCGCGGGCCAGGCCAGCAGGCATACCAGGACGGTGAGGAGCAGGCGCATGGCGGCGGACCGGACCGAGGAGGCCCCAGCGTCGTGCGCCACGTCAATGGACGGGATCGGCGCACATCGCGGCGATCTGTAGGAAAGCACCGCATGCAGCGGTCATTCGGGACGACACGCTCTGCGCGGGCAGGCCAGTGAAACGGAAGTAGCCTGCTTCGTGGAGCTCATGCCCTCATCCAGCACCACGCGATCAACGCGGCGGCATGCAGTACGACCATCATCCAGTACACGACGCGGTAGCCGGGCTTGCGCGATTTGTGCCGTAGCGTCTGCTGCGCGATCCAGGCGCCGGGCCAGCCGCCGGCGAGCTCCAGCAGGTGCAGGGTGGACTCGGGCGTGCGCCAGCGACCGGTCTGCGCCGCATGCTTGTCCAGCGCATAGACAACGAAGGTGATCACCGACAGGACCAGCGGCACGAATACCACTTCCAACGGGAGTCGTCCTGCGCGGATGGCCCACGCGATCAACAGGGCATAGGCCAACGTGGCCACTGCGCCGGTCAGCGCGGACCTGGGTCGCCGTGCGGGTGCCACCGGTTTGGCCGACCGTGCAGCAGGCACCGTCCGGCGCACGGCCTGGGCGCGCCATTTGTCGTCGGCCTGGCGCTGCGCGCTGAACTTCACCAGCTCGCCGACCTCGGGGCGACGACCGTCCAGCCGGTAGTCGCGCACATGGAAGAACACGCGCGCGGGCTCGCAATCCAGCGCCGCGATGAAGCCGAAGCCGCGGTCGTCGTTCCATTCGCTGACCTTGCCGAGCCGTTCCATGGATCGGGCGTCCTCAATGCAGCAGGATCAGCGTCGCCAGACCCAGGAAGCAGAAGAAGCCCATCACGTCGGTCACCGCGGTGACCACGACGGTGCCGGCGACGGCGGGGTCGATGTTCATGCG
>Ga0208958_1001454_pt1 | contig 23543 bp, 14 predicted proteins | sample RifOxyB1_FD_184032 | JGI IMG/M metagenome (GOLD analysis project Ga0208958, IMG submission 184032) | Soil microbial communities from Rifle, Colorado - Rifle Oxygen_injection B1 (SPAdes) | ecosystem: Environmental > Terrestrial > Deep subsurface > Rock core/Sediment | place: Rifle, Colorado... | reverse complement strand
CGCGACGGGCCGCCCTTGGGCGGCCCGTCGCGCTTGGGGCACGATCCTGGCGGACAAGAGCGGTAGCCAGTTATGGCAAAGTCTGCGTACGGGGATGTTGGGGAACACTGTCGGGAGTAAGATTCGCAAGCGCCCGGAAACGCGCGTAAGCCAATGCAGTGTTCCTCGAGCTCCCCATCGAATGCCCATCAAGAAATCCGACCTTTACTCCTCCCTTTGGAAAAGTTGCGATGAACTGCGCGGCGGCATGGAGCCGTCCGAGTACAAGGACTACGTGCTCTTCATGCTGTTCATCAAGTACGTCAGCGACAAGTACGCCGGCGACGAGGATGCGCCGCTGGTGATTCCGGCGGGTGCCAGCTTCGAGGACATGAAGGCGCTGAAGGGCAAGCCGGACATCGGCGACCGCATCAACACCCAGGTCATCCAACCGTTGATCGAGGCCAATAGCAGCAGCCTCTCGCACAGTGATTTCCCGGATTTCAACGACCCCAAGAAGCTGGGTGAGGGCAAGGAGCGCCAGGACAAGCTGACCAATCTGGTTGCGATCTTCGAAGATCCGGCGCTGGACTTCTCCGACAACCGTGCCGAGCACGATGACATCCTGGGTGATGCCTACGAATACCTGATGCGCCACTTCGCGCAGGATTCGGGCAAGAGTAAGGGCCAGTTCTACACCCCGGCGGAAGTCAGTCGTACCATCGCGCAGCTGATCGGCATCGGCCCACACAACACCAACCGGCAGACGACGGCGTACGACCCGACCTGCGGGTCCGGTTCGCTGCTGCTTAAGGTCGCCGCAGAGGCGGGCAAGCAGATCACACTCTATGGCCAGGAGTTCTCGGCGACCACCGCCGGTCTGGCTCGCATGAACATGATCCTGCACGACTTCCCGGATGCCTCGGTGCAGTCGGGCAACACTCTGGCGGACCCGAAGTACAAGGACGGCGAGCAACTCAAGACCTTCGATTATGTCGTGGCCAATCCGCCGTTCTCGGACAAGGCCTGGAGTTCCGGCCTTACCCCGAGTGCCGATCCATTCCAGCGTTTTGCCTGGGGCGTGCCGCCGGCGAAGCAGGGCGACTATGCCTACCTGCTGCATATCATCCGCAGCCTCAAGGCCAGCGGCAAAGGCGCCTGCATCCTGCCGCACGGCGTGCTGTTCCGTGGCAATGCCGAGGCCGCCATTCGCAAGCAATTGGTGGACAGCGGCTACCTGGTCGGCGTCGTCGGGCTGCCCGCCAATCTGTTTTATGGCACCGGCATCCCGGCCTGCATCCTGGTCATCGACAAGGACAACGCCGGTGCCCGGCGTGGCATCTTCATGATCGATGCGAGCAAGGGCTTCCTGAAGGATGGCAACAAGAACCGCCTGCGCGAACAGGACATCCACCGCATCGTCGACACCTTCCGGAAGGCGCAAGCCGTACCCGGCTACGCGCGCATGGTCGGTTTCGATGAAATCCGCAGCGCGAAGAACGACTACAACCTCAATCTGCCGCGCTACATAGACAGCAGCGAAGCTGAGGACCTCCAGGACATCGAAGGCCATCTGCTCGGCGGCATTCCGCAGCGCGACATCGATGCGCTGCACGCATACTGGGCCCACATGCCCCCACTGCGCGAGGCCTTGTTTGAAAACGCCGGCCGCCCAGGCTATCTGCAACTGAAGTTGCAGATAGTGGAAGTGAAGCCGGCCATCCTTGCTCATGCGCAGTTCCAGGCGTTCCAGGCCGCCGCGGCAGAGCTTTACGCCCGCTGGGCGCAGGCGATCCGCCCGCAACTGACCGGCTTCGGCCAGGGTGGCCAGCCCAAGGTGTTCATCCACGACGTGTCCGAAAGTCTCCTGGCCGCCTATGCCAAGGCGCCACTGCTGGATGCCTATGCCGTCTACCAGCACCTGATGGACTACTGGGCGCAGAGCATGCAGGACGACGCCTACCTGCTGGCCGCGGAGGGCTGGAAGGCGCAGCCCACCCGTATCGTGGAGACCAACAAGAAGGGTTTGCGCAAGGACAAGGGCTGGACCTGCGATCTGGTGCCCAAGGCGCTGATCGTGGCGCGCTATTTCAAAGCCGAGCAGCAGGCGCTGGACGCCGCGCGCACCGCGCTGGAAGCGGCCAGCAGCGCGCTGGAAGCCCTGGAGGAAGAGCACGGCGGCGAAGAAGGGTTCTTCGCCAGCCTGGACAAGCTCAATGCCGCCGAGGTGAAGCGGCGTATCAAGGAGATCGGCAAAGCGAAGGACGACGCCGAGGAACTGGCCGCGCTCAGGCAGTGGTTGGCACTGTCCGAGCAGGAGGCCGAGTTGAAGAAGCAGCTCAAGGCGCTGGACGCGGAGTTGGATGCCAAGGCCCTCGCCCAATACCCGCAGCTGTCGGTGCGGGATATCCAGGCCTTGGTGGTGGACGACAAGTGGCTGGCTGCGTTGAATGCCGCCGTGCAGGGTGAGGTGGAGCGTGTGTCGCAGGCGCTGACGCGACGGGTGAAGGAGCTGGCCGAACGCTATGACAGACCGTTGCCGCAGCTTGCCGCGAATGTGGCGGAGTTGGAAGCCAAGGTGGCCGGGCATCTTGCGAAGATGGGGTTTGCGTGGAACTGAGGCCGGGGTACCAGCAGACCGAAGTGGGTGTGATTCCGGAGGACTGGGATGCCGTGCCTCTTGCCGCCCTAGGCGATTTCAGCAAGGGCAGTGGAGTTCGCAAGGACGAGGCCAAAAGCGGGGACTTGCCATGTATTCGCTATGGCGAGATCTACACTCACCACAATGACATTGTTCGTGATTACCACAGCTACATCTCTAGAGCGGTGGCAGCAACCGCAAAGCGGCTGAAACGGGGCGACATTCTATTCGCAGGCTCAGGTGAAACAAAGGAGGAAATCGGCAAGGCCGCTTCCTTTGTTTCATGTGCTGAAGCATATGCGGGTGGCGATATCGTGATTCTTAGTCCGCGCACTTGCTCATCTGAATTTTTGGGGTATGCCCTTAATGCGCCCGAAGTGGCGCGGCAGAAGTCAAGCAAAGGTCAGGGAGATGCTGTCGTTCATATCAGCACGAGCGCCTTGGCATCAATCTCAGTGGCGGTTCCACCGCTTCCTGAACAATCCGCCATCGCCACCGCCCTCAGCGACGTGGATGCGCTGCTGGCCGCGCAGGACGCGCTAATCGCCAAGAAGCGCGCCATCAAGCAAGGCGCGATGCAGGAACTGCTCACCGGAAAACGCCGTCTGCCGGGGTTTTGTGGGGAGTGGGAGGTGAAGCGGTTGGGGGAACTTGCGCACATTCGCAATCAGAAAGTTTCAACGAGCCAAGTCGACCAAGAAACGCTCTGCGTCGAGCTAGAGAATGTCGGTCAAGGGTCCGGTCGCCTTGAGTCGCGTTCAAATGCCGGAAGCGCAATCTCGACGAAATACACCTTTCAAGTCGGCGACGTGCTCTTTGGTCGGCTTCGCTCCTATCTCCGCAAGTATTGGATTGCAACAGAGTCGGGGCTTTGCACCACAGAAATCTGGCCGCTGGCAACCGATGAGCGTCTGGTTCCTAGCTACTTGTTCGCTCTCGTCCAAACTGATGCCTTTATTGATGCTGCAAGCATCGCGTTTGGCACGCATATGCCTCGTGCCGATTGGGGCGTGATTCGAAACTTCGAGATTTCATTGCCCAGCACCGAGGAGCAGGCCGCAATTTCAAAGGTAATGAATGATATGGACGCTGAAGTTTTTGCTATGGAAGCCGCCCGCGAGAAGATCGCAAAACTCAAGCAAGGCATGATGCAGGCACTGCTGACCGGCCGGATCCGGCTGGTCTGAACCAAGGACGACAAGGGGAGTTTGCCAGATGAAGATTTCAACCATTCTCGATCACATCGACAGCGGCCACATGGCCTTGCCGGAATTCCAGCGCGGCTATGTCTGGAACGGTGATCAGGTCCGTGGGCTGTTCGATTCCATGTACAAGCGCCACCCGGTGGGTGGGCTGCTGGTGTGGGCCACGGAATCCATGGGCGCCACGCATCGTGGCGATGGCGTGCTGGCGCCCGGCATTGTCAAGTTGCTGCTCGATGGCCAGCAGCGTATGACTTCGCTGTATGGCGTGATACGCGGAAAGCCGCCGAGGTTCTTCGATGGCAAGGCCAAGGCCTTCACCGGCTTGCGATTCAACCTGGAAACCGAGACCTTCGAGTTCTACCAGCCCGCCAAGATGAAGGACAACCCATTGTGGGTGGATGTGTCCGATCTGATGAAGGGAGGCACCCATGGCATGGGCGCCTGGGTGGCCAAACTGTCCACGCCGGAACTGACGCCCAAGCTTGGCGACTACGTGGCTCGCCTGAGCCGCGTACTCGGCATTGCCGACATAGACCTGCACATCGAGGAAGTCACCGGCGCCGACAAGTCGCTGGACGTGGTGGTTGATATCTTCAATCGCGTCAACAGCGGCGGCACCAAGCTGTCCAAGGGCGACCTTGCGCTGGCCAAGATCTGCGCCGACTGGCCGACCGGCCGCGACGAGATGAAGAAGAAGCTCAAGGAGTGGCACGACCACGGCTACGACTTCAGCCTGGACTGGTTGCTGCGCTCGGTGAATACCGTGCTGACCGGAGAAGCCAAGTTCCTGCATCTTCACGAGCAGGGTCCTGCGGAGATACAGGATGCGCTCAAGCGCGCCTGCAAGCAGATCGATGTTGGCCTGAACATGGTGGCCGACCGGCTGGGGCTGGACCACGACCGCGTGCTCTTCTCCCGCGGCGGCTTTCCGGTCATGGCCCGCTATCTGGATCAGCGCCAGCAGAGAAAGCTGGGGCCGCCCAACGAGAGGGATCGCGACAAGCTGTTGTTCTGGTACTTCCAGTCCGGCATGTGGGGGCGATTCTCGGGTTCGGTCGAATCTTTCATCGATCAGGACCTGGCCGTGATTGAGGACGGTGATCTGGATCTCCTGTTGGAGCAGCTACGCCTATGGCATGGCGGCTTGCGTGTGGAGCCCGCGCACTTCACCGGTTGGAGCCTGGGCGCGCGTTTCTACCCGGTTCTGTACATGCTGACCCGGGTGGGTGAAGCGCGCGACTGGGGTACGGGCATCGGGCTCAAAGCCAACATGCACGGCAAGATGAGCAGGTTGGAGGTTCACCACATTTTCCCCAAGGCACAGTTGTACAAACGCGACTTCAGGAAGTCGGAAGTGAACGCGCTCGCCAACTATTGCTTCCTGACCAAGGACACCAATCTCGATATCCTCGACACGCTGCCGGAGATCTATTTTCCCAGAATTGAAGAGGCGCACCCGGGAGCCTTGGCTTCTCAGTGGATTCCGATGGATCCTGAGTTGTGGAAGATCAAGAACTATCGCGAGTTCATGGAAGCCCGCAAAGTTCTGCTGGCTGCAGAGCTCAACAAGCGACTGGAAGATTTGCTTCACGGCGATACGAAGTGGCTGTCCGGCGCGGCTGCCCCCATCGTCGGCAGCGTTGCCGGGAGCGGCGTGGAAAGCGAGGCGGAGGAAGCCGAACTGGAGGCGCTCAACGCATGGGTAGTGGAGCAGGGACTGCCCCGTGGCACTATCGATTACGATTATGCGGAACCTGCGACCGGCGATCAGATCGCGGTGTTCGACCTGGCTTGGCCATCTGGGCTACAGGAAGAGCTGAGCCAGCCGGTCGTGGTGCTGCTCAACGAGGAGGCGGCTGTGATCACGCTCGCCAGCCAGGCCGGATATCGGTGTTTCACCGACGCGGCATCGTTCCGCAAGTACGTGCAAGCCGAGGTCTTGTCGGAGACAGTCGATGCCTGACCGCCCCCGTGCCGAGCGCGCCACCCAGAATCGCGTCGTCAAGCTGTTCGCGGACAAGTCGCACGCAGACTGCCTGGGTTACGACCACCTCGGCGACTGGAGCAAACGGGAAGGCAATCGCAACATCGAGCCCGAATACCTTTCGGCCAATCTCAAACGGCGCGGCTATACCGAGGCGCAGATTTCAGCGGCATTGCGGCAGTTGCAGGCCGCCGCCGAGATCAGCGGCAATACCCTCTACGATGCCAACCTCAAGACGTATGGGTTGCTGCGATATGGCGCCGACGTGCAGACGTCGCTTGGCGAGCCGGTTCGTAAGGTGCACTTCATCGAATGGGACCCGGCGAAAGCTCATGTGAATGATTTCGCGTTGGCTGAGGAAGTTACCCTGCGTGGCGGTTACGAGCGGCGACCGGACATTGTGCTGTATCTCAATGGCATCGCCATCGCGGTCATCGAGCTCAAGCGGAGCAGCAAGGACAAGTCGGAAGGCATCCGCCAGCTGATCAGCAACCAGGAAAAACAGTTCAACGAGAGCTTCTTCAGCACCGTGCAGCTGACGCTGGCTGGCAATGATGCCCAAGGCGTTTTTTACGGGACTGTGGGAAGCCCGGAAGAGTTCTACGTGCAGTGGAAAGACGAGGCCGGCCTGGCGGGCGGTAACGCTGGCGCGCTGCTTGACCGGCCGCTCGCCCAGCTGTTCGACAAGAAGCAGTTGCTGGACTTCCTCTATCACTTCGTGATCTTCGACGGCGGCATCAAGAAGGTTCCGCGGCAGCACCAGCATGCCGGCATCAAGGCTGCCCAAGTACGCACACGCAAGCGCGAGGGTGGCGTCATCTGGCACACCCAAGGCAGCGGCAAGAGCATCCTGATGGTGCTGCTGGCCAAGTGGCTGCTGGAGGAAGACCCCGATGCCCGCATTCTGGTCATCACGGATCGCGATGAGCTCGACGAACAGATCACCAAGGTGCTGAGGAACGCCGGGCTGGATTCCGCCCGCGTCAGCTCCCGCGCCGACTTGGTTGACAAGCTGGGCGCGACCACCCCGCGTCTGCTGTGTGCGCTCATCCACAAGTTTGATACCACCGACCTCACCGGGGTGCCGCCGCCGACGCATGGTCGCTTCTACGTATTCGTGGACGAAGCCCACCGCACCCAGGGCGGCGACATGAACAAGCAGATGAAGCGTTGGCTGGGCGATGCCATCTTCATCGGATTTACCGGCACTCCACTGCTGCGCAAGGACAGGCAGACCACGCATGACGTGTTCGGCACCTACATCCACACCTACAAGTTTCCGCAGGCGGTGGCCGACAAGGTGGTGCTGGATCTGAAGTACGAGGCGCGGGAAGTGCCGCAGCAGCTGGGCAGTCGAGAGAGGATCGAAGCCTATTTCGCGGAGAAGACCAAGCGTCTGAACAACTTCCAGAGGGCGGCATTGCGCAGGCGGTGGGCCACGATGGAGGAGTTACTCAGCTCCAAGGAGCGCAAGGATCGCATCATCAACAGCATCCTGGAGGATTTCGATACGCGTCGCCGACTGAATGATGGCCGCGGTACCGCGATCCTGGTGGCCGACGAGATCTACGACGCCTGCCATTACTTCCGGCTGTTCCAGAACACCGATTTCGGCAGGCTCGTCGGTATCATCACGTCGTTCGAGCCGGACAAGAGTCAGTATTCCAAGGAGCCGGCAGGCAGCGATTACCGCTACAAGTACGATACGTACCGTAGCTGGGTGCTCAAGGACTTCGACAGTACCGAAAAGTACGAAGCCGAAATGAAGCGTCGCTTCAAGGATGAGCCGGCCAACTGCAAATTGCTGATCGTGGTCAGCAAACTGTTGACCGGGTTCGATGCGCCCAGCTGCACCTACATCTACCTTGACCGCAACCTGCGCGATCACGACCTTTTCCAGGCAATCTGCCGGACCAACCGCATTGATGGCGACGACAAGGACTACGGCTACATCGTGGACTTCAAGGAGCTGTTCGGCAAGGTACAGGAGGCCATCTCGGTCTACAGCTCCGACCAATTGGAGGTGGATGCCAAGGACGGTCAGGATGGCAACGTCACCCTGAAGGACTGGATCGCCGAAGGTGCCAGAAAACTGGAAGAGAGCCGCGAAGCAGTATTGCACCTGTGCGAGCCGGTGCTGGCTCCCCGCGATCTGGAGCAGTTCATCGCCTACTTCTGCGGCGAGGCCCAGGATGCCGAGGCGCTGGAGCAGACTGAGCCGCTGCGCATCTCTTTCTACAAACTGGTGACGGCTTTCGTCCGTGCGTGGGCTGATATCGGTAGCGAGCTGACGAGCGCGGGCTACGACGAACCCACGATCGACCGCCTCGAGAAGGAGGTTGCCTTCTATGCCGAGATGCGCGCCGCCATCAAGAACCATTCTGGCGAGGAGTTCGACATCAAGCCCTTTGAGGGCGACATGCGAGATCTCCTGAATCGTTATGTTCGGGCCGACGACGCCCGTGAACTGGGGGATATGGGTGACTTGTCGCTAGTCGATCTGATCGTCAAGACAGGCATCCATGACGCCATAGCCCTGAAGCTCAACGCCAAGGGTGCCAGCAACAAGGCGGTGGCGGAGGGCATCATCAACAATGTCCGCAAGACCATCATCCAGGAGCGCCTGACCGATCCGCGATTCTTCAAGGAGATGTCCAGCCTGCTGGATGAGCTGATCAAGCAGGCCCACGCCGATGCGAAGAGCTACGAAGAATTTCTGAGGCAGGCGGAGCAGCTTGCAAGGAAACTGGCAGCGCATGCGGCGGGTGGCGAGCAGGCCCCGGAGGCCCTGAATGGCAGGCGAGAGGCGATCGTGATCTATCGCAATTTGCCGGATATCTTGGCCAAGCCTGTCGATGCTACCCACGTTAGGCAGGCCCCGGCTTGGCATGCCAGCGAACTGATCAGCAAGGCTGTACGGATTGACGACGCCATGCGCATGGGTGTGCCTGCCGACTGGAAGGGCAACGAGATCAAGGAGAGGGAGGTTCGGCGGACCTTGCTTGGATTGGTGGATGGCGACCGTGACGTGATGTTGAAGCTGTTTGATCTGGTCAAGAACCAGCCTGGCTACGGCTGATGGATACCTTGAAGCTGGGTGACATCGAAATCGCGGTGACGCGCAAAGATGTCAAGCATGTCCATCTTTCGGTGCATCCGCCGGAAGGGCGGGTCACGCTGGTCGCGCCCGCGCGATCCCGTCTGGAAGTGCTCAGGGCGTATGCCGCTACCCGCCTCTCTTGGATCCGCAAGCAGCAGGCAGTTTTCCATGCGCAGGCCCGCGAGGCGCCACGGCGTTACGTCACCCGGGAAAGTCACTATCTTTGGGGGCGCCGCTACCTGCTCGACGTTCGGTATGTGGACGCTAAGCCTGGGGTTTCTCACGACCATAAGCGCATCACCCTTATGGTACGACCGGGGAGTGATGAAACGAAGCGTGCGGAGGTAATGCACGAGTGGCACAAGATGCAGCTTCACCGGGTCATACCCGATCTCATCCGTACGTGGGAGTCTCGACTAGGAGTGAAGGTCCGAGCCTATTACCTGCAGCGCATGAAGACCCGCTGGGGTAGCTGCCATCATGCGCGTGGGCATATTCGTTTGAATACGGAGCTCGTCAAGAAGCCCAGGCACTTGTTGGAGTACGTGTTGGTGCACGAGATGTCTCATTTGATCGTGCCGACGCATGATGAGCGTTTTGTCGCCTTGCTGGACAAGCACGTGCCACGATGGCGGGAGGCTCGCATGGAGCTCAATGAGCTTCCTCTCGCCGATAGTTGGGCTGATTGCCGTCTGTGAGAAAGCGATAGAAAAGGCCACACTCGGTGACGGTGGAGTAATCAGTCGCCGGCGACGGGATCGCCGGCCGACCACGCCTGCGCCTGCAGGCGGTCGAGCAGCGCGTTGACCCGTTCGCGCGCGGCGACGCCGTGCACCGGCAAGGCGAGGCTGTCGCCGGCGCGGGCCGCGGACAGGATCGCGCGCACGGCTTCGGTTTCGTCCCAGCATTCGTCGATGGCACTGTCGGCCACGCCGCGACGCACCAGTGCTGCGCGCAGCAAGCGGCCCACCTCCCCGCTTTCGCGTCCGCGCATATAGCCTTCCATGTCCTTGAGCACCACGTGGTCGGGTTTGAATGACGCGGCGGTGGCGGCGAGGTCCGCGATGGCCTCGTCGCTGCGGTCGCCGGCCTGGCCGAGCAGCAGGTGCAGGCGGCCGCCGTCGTGGTGTGCCTGGCGGACCAGATCGAGAAACTGGGCCAGGCCGTCGGGGTTGTGCGCGTAGTCCACGTAGACCTGCACGCCGCCGCCGAGCACCCAGCGCTGCAGGCGGCCGGGGTTGTCGCGGTTGTCGCGGCCGAAGCGGGCGAGCACGGCCGCGATCGTCGCCGGGGCGATGCCCAGCCCGCTGGCGGCGAGGGCGGCGGCGGCGCAGTTCTGCACGTTGTGCGCGGCCAGGCCGCCGAGGGTCAGCGGCATGTCCGTGACCGCGCCGAGATCATGGGCATGCGTACCGTTGAACAGCCACAGGTGGCCGTCACGCACGCCGCAGCTGCGGCGACCCTCGGCGCGCGCCTGCCGCAACAGCGGATGGTCGTCGTCGGTCGAGAACCAGGCCAGCGGCACATCGACACGGGCAGCGTGGCGGCGCAGCAGTTCATTGTCGGCGTTGAGCACGAGGATGCCGTCTGCGTCGATGGCGCGGGCCACGGTCAGCTTCACGTCGGCCAGGCCGTCGAGGTCGTGGATGCCGTATTCGCCGAAGTGGTCGGGGCTGACATTGGTGACCACGGCCACGTCGGCGCGTTCGATCGCCAGGCCGCGGCGCAGCAGACCGCCGCGCGCAGTTTCCAGGATCGCGGCCTGGGTGCGGCGATCGCGCAGCAGGCTGCGCGCGCCGCCGGGGCCGGAGTAGTCGCCCCCCTCGATCAGGGCGCCGTCGAGATAGAGGCCGTCGGTGCAGCTGTTGGCGGTGTGCCAGCCGTGGGCGATGGCGATCGCGGTGAGCAGGCGCACGGTGGTGGTCTTGCCGTTGGAGCCGGTGACCAACGCCACGGGAATCGCGTGCAGGTCCTGCCACGGCACATCATCGGGCATCGGCAGGGCGGGGTTGTCCCAGGTGAGGCTGCCACTGCCCATGCCGATGGACAGGCGCTCGTCGTCGAGCAGCAGCGGCATGCCGTGCGCACGCGCGGCTTCTTGCAGGGCAGGCAGTCGCGGCAGGCCTTCGGCCGCAGCGACGGCGCACAGCAGGCGCAGGTCCGCGTCTTCGTCGACGAACGAGGGATGGCCCGGCTGCAGCGCGGGTTCGCCGATGCCCCTCCCGGCCGCGGCCAGGGCGGACAGCCACGCCCATTCGTTCACGTCGGCGGCGGTGTACAGCATGTCGCCGGGTGCGGCGAAGGCGAGGCTGGCGCCGCTGGCGTGCTCCCGCACCGTCACCGGGCCATCCGGCCAGCCCAGGGCGGCGCGCGCGCGGGCGATGCGCCGCTTCCAGTCTTCGATCAGGGCGGTTGGAACCGGGGCACCCACCCTTGTTTCCAGCACCGCACCGGGTCCGGCGAAGTACAGGTTGGGCCCGGTCAGGCGGCGCAGGTCGTCGAACGGCAAGGGAACGGATTCACTCATGCGGCAGGTCGTGGGTGGAGGGCGCGATCGGGTGGTTGCGGATCGCCACCGCTCAATCGCTGTCCTCGTCGTGGCGTGCGAACACCAGTCCGCGCTCCTCGCGGATCACGCCCTCCATCGCCGCCACCGCCGCCTCGTCGGCGCTGGGCGCCGGCGCCAGCGACGGCAATTCGACCGTACGGGCGCTGCGCGGCTCGGCGCCTTCGGGCGTGAACTTGGTGATCTGCTTCCACGAGCGGGCCAGGGCGTCGGCGAACACCAGCAGCAGGTCGCCGGGCCTGCCCATGCGCAGCGCGGCGTCGATGGCCTGCTGCTCGTCGGGGATCTGTGTGATCGCCGTCTCCGCCACGCCCGCCGCCTGCAGCGCGCGGGCGATGATCCGCGGCACCTCGTCGCCATCGCGGCCGCGCAGGCTGTCGTCGCGCTTGACCACGTAGTGGTCGAAGCGACCGGCCACCGCGCGGGCGATGTCCTGGATGTCCTCGTCGCGACGGTCGCCCGGGGCGGCCACCACCACGATCCGACGCCCGGCCACGTCCAGACGCTGGGCCAGGTCGGCCATCATTCCCACCGCATGCGCGTTGTGCGCGTAGTCCATCACCACCTTGAACGGATGCTCGTCGTACACGTTCATCCGGCCCGGGGCCTGGAAGAAGGTGGTGTCGAAGGTGCGCAGGCCCTGGCGGATCGCGTCGAGCTTGATGCCCAGCGAGAACGCCATGGCCGCGGCGAACATGGCGTTCTGCACGTTGTGCAGCGCACGGCCTTCGAGCGTGGCCGGGACGAGGTGCGTCCACATCAGCGGGATGTGGCTGCCCTTGTCGTACAGCGTGATCATGTGGCCGTTGACGCCGGCCTCCAGCGCGCAGGCGCGGCCTCCGGCGCGGATGTGTTCGCGCACCAGCGCATGCGACGGGTTCATCGTCACGTAGCAGATGGTCTTGGCATCGGTGTAGCCCGACATCTTCAGCACGTTGACGTCGTCGGCGTTGAGCACCGCGCAGTCCCTGGCCACCTCGACCACGATGCGCTTGATCTCCGCCAGCTGTTCCAGCGTGTCGATGCCCTTCAGGCCTAGGTGGTCGGCGGCGATGTTGAGCACCGCGCCCACGTCCACTTCTGGTACGCCCATGCCGGCGCGCAGCAGGCCGCCACGCGCAGTCTCCAGAACCGCCAGGTCGATGTGAGGATCGGACAGCACCATCCGCGCCGACACCGGGCCGGTCATGTCGCCTTCCACCGTGCGCTGGCCGTCGATGTACACGCCGTCGGTGGTGGTCAGGCCTGGCGTGTAGCCGGCCATCTTGGTGATGTGGGCGAGCATGCGCGCGGTGGTGGTCTTGCCGTTGGTGCCGGTGACCGCCGCGATCGGTACGCGCGAGGGCGTGCCCGGCGGGAACAGCATGTCGATCACCGGGCCGGCGGCGTCGCGCGGCGTGCCTTCGCTGGGCGCGACGTGCATGCGGAAGCCGGGCGCGGCGTTGACCTCGCAGATCGCGCCGCCGATGTTCTTGTAGCTCTCGGCGATGTTGGGGCTGATGAAGTCCACGCCGCCCACGTCCAGGCCGATCGCGCGTACTGCGCGCACCGCCATGTCGCGGTTGTCGGGGTGGATGATATCGGTGACGTCGGTGGCCGTGCCGCCGGTAGACAGGTTGGCGGTGGAACGCAGGAACACCACCTCGCCTTCCTTCGGTACCGAGTCGGCGGTGTAGCCGACGCGTTCCATCATCAGGTTCGCTTCGCGATCGAGTTCGAGGCGCGTGAGTACCTTCTCGTGCCCGACGCCGCGGCGCGGGTCCTGGTTCACGATCTCGACGAGCTCGGTGATGGTCTTGCAGCCATCACCGACCACGTGGCCGGGCGTGCGCCGGGTCGCCGCGATCAGTTCGCCATTGACCACCAGCAGGCGATGGTCGGCGCCCTCCTGGAAGGTCTCCACGATCACCGAGCGCGAATGCTCGCGGGCGGCGTCGAATGCGGCGCGGATCTCGTTTTCGCCGGTGATGTTGATGGTGATGCCGCGGCCATGGTTGCCGTTGTAGGGCTTGAGCACCACCGGCCCGCCGAGTCGTTGCGCGGCCTTGATCGCTTCGGTCTGGCTGGTGACCAGGTGCTGGCGTGGCACCGGCAGGCCGAGCGAGCCGAGGATCTTGTTGGTCTCTTCCTTGTCGCTGGCCAGTTCGACCGAGATATGGGGGGTCTTGCCGGTGATGGTGGCCTGGATGCGCTGCTGGTACTTGCCGTGGCCGAACTGCACCAGCGACTGGTTGTTCAGCCGCAACCAGGGGATGCCGCGCTCCTCGGCTGCGCGCACCAGCGAGGCGGTGGATGGCCCCAGTGCGCGCCGCTGGGCGTAGCGGATGAAGTCGTCGCGCGCCGGTTCCCAGTCCCAGTCCGCCGGCATGCTGCCGGCGGGGCGGATGCCTTCGGGCAGCAGCGAGCACAGCAGGCGCAGCGCCAGTTCGCCCGCGGCGATGCCTTCCTCACGCTGGGCGTATTCGTAGACCACGGTGTAGACGCCCGGTCGGCCGTCGACGCTGCGGGTCTTGCCGAAGGTGACGTCCTCGCCGGCGATGTTCTGGAGTTCGATCGCGACGTGTTCCAGCACGTGGCCCAGCCAGGTGCCTTCGCCCTCGCGCATGCGGCGCAGGAAGCCGCCGGGCTCGCGGTAGGAACAGCCGTGCTCGGCCAGGCTGGGCACCGCGGCCACCAGGCCGTCGATGAAGCCGGGGCCCAGGCGCGCGGTGGGCCACTGTTCCAGGTCGCCCAGGTCCAGCAGCAGCCGGATCACCGGGAAGTGCGCATGCTGCGAGGGGCCAACGTAGACGGAGCGTTCGAGAATGCGCATGCAGGATGTCCCCTTGTCGGATCAGGTCTTGCGGGTCGCCAGTCGGCCGGCCGAAGCCCGCCGCGTATGCAGGTTGAAGGTGGCGCCGGCGATCAGGATGTGGACGCCCAGCCCCAGCAGGCAGACGGGATCGTCCTCGCCGGCCTGGGCCATCGAGGAGAACTGCAGGTCGTGGGCGTCGACCACGGTGACCGCGCCGCTGCCTTCGACCTCGAGCGTATCGTCGGGGGAGATGAAGGCGGCGGTGTCCTCGTCCAGGCCGATGCCGATGGCGAACGGGTTGTAGCCGAGCGCCGCGGTCAGGCGGCCCAGGCGATCGCGCTGGCGGAAATGCTGGTCGATCACGAAGCGGTTGGTCAGGCCCAGCCCCGGCGCCAGGCGCACGCTGCTGGCGCGCGGCGACGAGCCCTCGGCACCGAAGGCGATCATGTGCTCGCTCAGGAACCCGGCACCGGCGCTGGTGCCGGCCACCGTCACCCCCTGGGCGTTGCGCAGGCGGATGCAGCGCGCCACCTGGGTGCCACCGAGGATGGTGGACAGGCGCAGCTGGTTGCCGCCGGTGAAGAAGATGCCGCTGGCTTCCGCCAGCCTTGCCAGACGGCCTTCCTCCTGGCAATCGCGGCGGGTGTCGAAGTCCAGCACCTCGACCCGCGCCGCCCCCATGCCCTGGAACAGCGTCTCGTAGCGGGTGCCGGAATCCTTCAGCCGGCTCGCGGTCGGGATGACGACGATGTCGGCGTCGGCGCCGCCGCTCAGTTCGACGAAACGCGCCAGGATGCGCGGGTTGGTGTCCTTGTCCTCTGCGCCGCCGATCGGGATGATCCAGCCGCGGTGTTCCCCGTTGACGGGCTTGCTTGGCATCGAGTGCTCCGGTGCTTCAGGTGTCTTGCGATTCGAACGTACCACGCCGCAGCACCGCGCCATCGCGCAGGTGCGGGCGGCCACCGGCGAACACGTCGGTCACCGCGCCGCTGGCGTCCAGCGCCACCAGGTCCGCGTCGGCACCCACCGCGATGCGGCCCTTCCCCGGCAGCCGCAGCAGCCCGGCGACGTTGGACGTGAAGGCCGGCAGCGCGTCCTGCAGGGCGATGCCGCGGGCCAGCAGCTCGCGCAGCGTGTCGATCAGGGCGCCGGAGTGGCCGACGTCCATGCTGCACACGCGGCCCTGCGCATCGAAGCAGGGCAGGCAGCCGCCGGCGTCGGAGCTGACGGTGACCCGGTCGCGCGGTGCGCCGCTGTCGAGGTAGCGGACCAGCGCATCGGCCGCGCTCCACGCGTCCTCGCCTTCGTCCACCGGGAAGGCGGTGATGTCGATGCTGCAGCCGCGCCGCGCCAGCGCGATGGCTTCCTCGAACAGTGCCTTGCGCCGATTGACGTGGGTCGGGTTGAACACCCGCGGCGGCAGCTCGCTCTGGTCGAGCGCGCGCCGCACCAGGTCCAGGCCGCGCGAGCCGTCGCCCAGGTGCAGGTGGACGATGCCCGCCTTGCCGGTCATCAGCCCGGCCACGTGCGCTTCGGACGCGATCCGCAGCAGTTCGTCCAGCGTCGGCTGGCTGGAGCGGTGATCGCTGATCGCCAGCTCGCCCACGCCGATCAGGCAGTCGATGAAGACCAGGTCCGCACGCACGCTGCCGGTCAGGGTGGCCGGCGGCAGATGGTAGCCGCCGGCATATCCCCAGGCCGACAGGCCTTCCTCGCGCAGTGCGTTGACGTGGGCCAGCAGTTCGCGCGTGCCGCGGGCGACATCGTCGGTGCCCAGCAGGCCGACCACCGTGGTCACGCCGCTGCGGGTATAGCGCGACAGCGTCGGCGCCGGCACCCGGCTGGCGAAGCCGGCCTCACCGCCGCCGCCGGTGACGTGCACGTGGCCGTCGATCAGCCCCGGCAGCAGCCGACGGCCACCGAGGTCCAGCACCTGCGCGCCGAAGGCGGCGGGCAGATCGGGTGCATCGGTCCCGATCCAGAGCACCTTGCCGCCACCGAGCAGCAGATCACGGCGCCCCAGCGATTCGGGCGCGTACACCTCCGCGTTGCGGATCAGGGTGGTCGTCATCGGCGGTCGACCGTCCTGCCCATGCTTCCTGCCAGCAGGCGCTTGTCAGGACGGCATGCCCAGGCCTTCAACCTACTGGCCTGACGGGAGGTGACATAGGCGTCGTCGCTCATCTTCTTCTCTTCGATCCGATACTGTCCCGGCGCGGTCATCCGTGCGGCGGGCCAGTTTAACCGCGCGGGAGCACGCTGGCCGCGCCGAGCGAAGGAAAGCGCAGCGTCGGGACCGAAGAAATCGTCGATAACGTGATGTGACGTGACGCAGTGGCGTCGATAGGCTCCGCCAAGCCGCAGCCCCCGTCGCCAGCATCGAATCCGGAAAGGCGCACACACCGATCTTCGCCGTCCACGCGCACTGCCAACGCGGCAATGCGTGGACCTGGCCGGCAGCGGGTGCGTCGGACGCGCGCTACGGCGTGCCGTTGCCCGCCGTCGGCAGCGCCAACCGCTTGTCCAGGTCCTCGCGCATGTCGACGAGTTCCGTCGAAAGCTGCCTGCGCCTGGCCATGCCTTCGCGGTGGATCTCGCGGACTTCCTCCACCGTGCGGATCAGGGTCTCGTTGACGATGCGGCACCGACGGCAGTCGGGTGGCCTGCAGCTGTCGTCATGACGCCCCGGTGACGCCTGTCTCCCGCCTGTAACACGCGGCCTGCAGAATCCTCTCCGCAACGAGGCACCTCTCTCCTCCCGCGTTGCACCAAAGCCCGGCCCTGCCGGGCTTTGCGCTTTCCGGGTGGCACCGCGCCCGTGGCATGCTGACACCATGAGGACCACTCGATGTCGTTCCGCACGTTGCTGCCGCTCCTGATGGTGATCGCGCCTCTCATGCCTGCCATCGCCGATGAGGCGCCGGGCCGCCCCGTCGTGATCGCGCATCGGGGCGCGAGCGCGGTATTGCCGGAGCACACGCTGGCGGCCTATGCGCGCGCCATCGAGGACGGTGCGGACTTTATCGAGCCGGATCTGGTCGCCACCCGCGACGGCGTGCTGGTCGCGCGGCACGAGAACGAGATCGGCGGCACCACCGATGTCGCGCAGCGGCCGGTATTCGCCGCCCGCAAGCGCCGGCAGGTGATCGATGGCGAGGCGTTCGAAGGCTGGTTCACCGAAGACTTCACCCTGGCCGAGTTGAAGACCCTGCGCGCACGCGAGCGGTTGCCCGGACTGCGTGGCACGGCGCACGACGGTCGTTACGAAGTCGCGACGCTGGACGAGATCATCGCGCTGGCGTCGGAGCACGCCGCGCGCACCGGTCGCAGGATCGGCCTGATTCCCGAGATCAAGCATCCCAGCCACTTCCAGCGCATCGGCCTGCCGATGGAGGAACGCCTGCTGCAGGCACTGGCGGGGCACGCGTATACGCGCGAAGTACCGGTGGTGATCCAGTCGTTCGAACAGGCGAACCTGCGCGAGCTGCGCAGGCACCTTGGGCCTTCGCACCGGAACATCCGCCTGCTGCAGTTGCTGGGTCCGGCGGACACGCAGCCGGGCGATGCGCTGGCGGCGGGAAAGCCGACACGCTACGCAGACCTGATGACGCCCGAGGGGTTGCAGGACATCGCCGGCTATGCCGACATCATCGGGCCGTGGACGCGGCTGCTGATCCCGGTGACGGAGGGCGGGGCACTGGGGGCGCCGACGCCATTGATGGCGGATGCGCGCAGGGCGGGCCTTCAGGTGTGGCCATACGCCTTCCGGCCGGAGAACCACTTCCTGCCCGCCGCCCTGCAGGAAGGCGGCGACCCGAGCACGCGCAACGAGGCGGGAGCGCTTGTCGAGATCCGCGCGTATCTCGCGCTGGGGATCGGCGGCTTCTTCACCGACGATCCCGCACTGGGGCGGCGCGCGGTGGACGCGCGCTGAACCTCACTCAGACCCGGCCGAACACCAGGCTGGCGTTGGTGCCGCCGAAACCGAAGCTGTTGGACATCACCGTGTCGAGCGTGGCGTCGCGGCTCGCCTGCTCGATGGGGAAGCCCGCCGCGCCTTCATCCAGCGTCTCGATGTTGGCCGACCCCGCGATGAAGCCGTCGCGCATCATCAGCAGGCAGTAGATCGCCTCGTGCACGCTGGCAGCGCCCAGCGAGTGGCCGGACAGCGCCTTGGTGGAGGAGATCGGCGGCAGCGTGTCGCCGAGCGCGGTGCGGATCGCCTCGAGTTCGATGATGTCGCCCAGCGGGGTAGAGGTGCCGTGGGTGTTGAGGTAGTCCAGGGGCCGGGAGACGCCTTCCAGCGCCATCCGCATGCAGCGCACGGCACCTTCGCCGGAGGGCGCCACCATGTCGGCGCCGTCGGAGGTCACGCCGTAGCCCAGCAGTTCGGCATGGATGCGCGCGCCGCGCTTCACCGCGTGGTCGTAGTCCTCGAGCACCAGCATGCCGCCGCCACCGGCGATGACGAAGCCGTCGCGGTCCGCATCGTACGGGCGCGAGGCGTGGGTCGGGTCGTCGTTGCGCTTGCTGGACAGCGCACCCATGGCGTCGAACATCATCGTCAGCGCCCAGTGCAGTTCCTCGCCGCCGCCGGCGAACATGATGTCCTGGCGGCCGGCGCGGATCATGTCCGCCGCCGCGCCGATGCAGTGCGCGGAGGTGGCGCAGGCGGCGGAGATCGAATAGCTCACGCCCTTGATCTTGAACGCGGTGGCCAGCGTCGCCGACACCGTGGAGCACATCGTGCGCGGGACCATGTAGGGCCCGACCTTGCGGATGCCCCGGCTGCGCAGCAGGTCGGCGGCTTCGATCTGCCACTCCGCCGAACCGCCACCGGAACCGGCGATCAGGCCGGTGCGCGGCTGGCTGACCAGCGCCTCGTCCAGGCAGGCATCGGCGATGGCATCGCGCAGCGCGACGTGCGCGAACGCAGCGGCGTCGCCCATGAAGCGCTTCTGCTTGCGGTCGATCTGCGCCTCAAGGTCGATCTCCGGCGCGCCGCCCACCTGGCTGCGGAAGCCGAGTTCGGCGTACTGCGGAATATGGCGGATGCCCGAACGGCCTTCACGCAGCGCGGCCGACACGGTATCCGCATCGTTGCCCAGGCAGGAGGTGATGCCCAGGCCGGTGATGACGACGCGACGCATCAGAAGCTCTCCGTCGAGGTGAACAGCCCCACGCGCAGGTCGCGCGCGGTGTAGATCTCGCGGCCGTCCACGAGCATGCGGCCGTCGGCCACGGCCAGCACCAGCTTGCGGTTGACCACGCGGCTGATGTCGATCTCGTAGCTGACGCGCTTGGCGGTGGGCAGCACCTGGCCGGTGAACTTCACTTCGCCGGAACCGAGCGCGCGGCCGCGGCCCGGCGCGCCGATCCAGGTCAGGAAGAAGCCGGTCAGCTGCCACATCGCGTCCAGGCCCAGGCAGCCGGGCATCACCGGATCGCCGATGAAATGGCACTTGAAGAACCACAGGTCCGGGTGGATATCCAGTTCCGCACGCACCATGCCCTTGCCGTGCGCGCCACCGTCCTGGCGGATCTCGGTGATGCGGTCGAACATCAGCATCGGGTCGTTCGGGAGGCGGCCACTGTCGGGGCCGAACAGTTCGCCGCGCGCGCTGGCCAGCAGCTGTTCGCGGGAGAAGGAGGCGGGGGCGTTCATGGCGGGGTCCGTTCTGCGAAGCGCAAATAATGCACACATGTGCATACGCTTGTCTTGATGCAGATCAACGCGGGTTTTTCCATACGCCGGCGTACCATCGCCATAACCCAATTGCGGCAAGGGTTTGGCGCAGCCTGCCCGCATTCTGCACGCGCATGCGCATCGGATCGGGAAGCCTCCATGCGATCGCGTACGGCGGCCGATATCATCGCGTGATGCGCAAGATCATCCACATCGACATGGACGCGTTCTACGCGTCGGTGGAGCAGCGCGACGATCCGTCGCTGCGCGGACGGCCGGTGGTGGTGGCCTGGCGCGGCGAACGTTCGGTGGTGTGCGCGGCATCCTACGAAGCGCGCGTGTTCGGCGTGCGCTCGGCGATGCCGGCCGTGCGCGCGGAGCGGCTGTGTCCGCAGGCGGTGTTCGTGCCGCCGGACTTCGCACGCTACAAGGCGGTGTCGCGGCAGGTGCGCGAGATCTTCCTGCGTCATACCGACCTGGTCGAACCGCTGTCGCTGGACGAAGCCTATCTGGACGTCACCGCGCCGAAGTCCGACCTGCCGACGGCCACCGCCGTGGCCGAAACCATCCGCGCGCAGATCCGCGAAGAAACGCAGCTCACCGCATCGGCCGGCGTGGCACCCAACAAGTTCCTGGCCAAGATCGCGTCGGACTGGCGCAAGCCCGATGGGCAGTTCGTGCTACGGCCGCACCAGGTGGAGGCCTTTCTCACGCCGCTGCCGGTGGAGCGCATTCCGGGCGTGGGCAAGGTGATGCAGGGCAAGTTGAATGCGGCCGGCATCCACACCGTAGGCGACCTGCGCATCTTCGACCAGCGCGATCTGGAGCAGCGCTTCGGCAGCTTCGGTGGCAGCCTGTACCGGCGCGCGCGCGGCATCGACGAGCGCCCCGTCGAACCGGACCAGCCGGTGCAGTCCATCTCCTCCGAAGACACCTTCGCGACGGACCTGCCGCTGTCGGAACTGGAACCGCATATCGTCCGCATCGCGGAGAAGGCCTGGCAGGCCAGCCGCAAGACCGAGCGCGTGGGACGCACGGTAGTGCTGAAGCTGAAGACCGCGCAGTTCCGCATCCTGACCCGCAGTTTCACCCCCGAAGCGCCGCCGGCATCGGCACAGGAGTTCGTCGATATCGCGCTGGCCCTGCGCGAACGCGTGGACCTGCCGGCCTCGACGCGCTACCGGCTGGTCGGCGTAGGGCTGTCTGGCTTCCGTGATCGCGACGAAGTCGCCACCCAGCCAGGGCTGTTCGACACCGTCGTTTGACCTCGGTCACGAGGCCGTTGTGCACGTGACCGCTGCCCGTTGGCACTCGCTGCGCACGCCTGCCAGCGCGTCCTGCGCTTCGGCGATAGTCTCGGCGTCGTCAACCCGAGGGGAGGCAGACGATGGATACGATTCGACAGGGTGCGGCGGCCGAGCTGTGGCAGTCGTTGGTACGCGAGGCCTGCACTCGCTGCGGAGAGTCGCTGGACGAGGCGCAGGAGAGCTATCTGGTGTTCGTGCTGTTGCGGCACCAGCGCGACGGACACTTGCTGGCGCGTACGCAGGCGCTGGAATGGTTGGAGGCGCAGCTGCGCGTGGGCAGCGCACGCAGCGATGCCTTGCGCGATGTCGGCGACCGCTGCCTGCTGATCGCAGGCCTGTTTCCTGCCTTGGCGCAGCGGCGCCGCGTCAGCGTGGAGTACTTCATCGACCTGGGGCGCGGCGCCTACCAGGGCGTGGCCGACAGCGGGCGCAGCGCCTATGCGGACCTGTTCGCGCAGCTGGCATCCACGTATCACCAGCTCGTGCACACGCTGCGGGCGGTACGCGGCGAGCCTGTCGTTTCACTGGGCTCGCATCGGCACGGCATGCTGCATTGAGGGCGCGCGCCGATGACCCGCGGGAAGCGGGTCACCGGCATCCACGTCAGTCCTGCGGCTGGTAGCGCAGGCTCAGGCCGTAGGTGCGGCCGGCCTGGTTGTACCAGGCGACGGTTTCGTAGTCGCGGTCGAACACGTTGCCCACCTTCGCCTGCAGCGTCCATGCCGGCGCGATGGCGTACTCCAGTCGCAGGTCCAGCGTGCTGTAGCCGCCCAGTCGATCGGTATTGGCCAGGTTGTCGTAACGCTCGCCCGCGGCGTTGAACGTCAGACCGGTGCGGACGTCGCCGAACGCGCGGTCCACGTCGATGCGCGCGGTGTTGCGCGGACGACGGGCCAGCAGGTTGTCGTGGTTAGGGCCGGCCGAACGGTTGCGCGGATCGGTATGGCTCAGCTGGGTGGCGATGTCGAAGCTGGCCAGCGTGAAGTCGACAGTGAACTCGGCGCCGCGAATGTGCGCTTCGTCGATGTTGTTGGGCAGAAAGATCTGAGAATCGTAGGAGATCAGCTGGTCCACCTTGTTCTGGTAGACGTTGAACGTCCAGTTCCACGTATCCGCGTACCGCGCGATGCCCAGGTTGACGCTCTCGGATTCTTCCGGCTTCAGGTACGGATTGCCGAAGCCGGGGTAGTACAGGTCGTTGAAGCTCGGTGCCTTGAAGCCGGTGGCCACGCTGGCGGTCAGCTTCAGCCCGTTGTCGAAGCCGAACCCGTAGCCCAGGCTGCCGGTGGTGTGGTTGCCGAACTGCTCGTTGTCGTCGTTGCGGATGCTGGCCTGCAGCTGGTGCGCGCCGAAACGGCCCTGGTACTCGACGAAGCCGGCCAGGTTGTCGCGCCGGGTGACGGCGAACAGGGTGGTGCTTTCCACCCGATCGTCCTGCCAGTCGATGCCCGCAGTCAGCAGCTGGTTCGCGGCCACGGTGAAGTCGCCCTGCGCCGAGGCCACGTAGCGCCGCGTCTGGAAATAGCCGGACTGCACGTCGTCGTGGAAGTCGTCGGACTTGTCGTCGTTGCGGCCCAGGCTCAGCAGCAGGTTGACCTTGTCGCTGGGCGTGTAACGCAGCTTGGTGCCCAGCACCTGCTGCACGGTCTCGGAGCGGTTGGTGAAGCTGCCGTCGAACTCGCTCTTGCCCTCGGCGCGCAGCGCGCTGGCTTCCAATGCCAGCGTATCGGTGAAGGAATAGCCACCGCGCAGGGTGGCCGAGGTGTTGCGGTAGCCGTCGCGGTCGGGTTCGTCCGTGAAGCAGCCGGCACCGAACGGGTTCGCGGCATCCCCGCCGGTGCCGCGACAGGCGTTGAAGCCGTCGGTGCGCGTGTACGCCACATCGGCGCCGAACCAGCCGCGCCCGATGCCGCCGCCGATGCCGGCACTGGCTTCGCGGGTGCTGTCGCTGCCCACGCCGATGCGGACGTTCGGACGCACCTTGCCGGTGTTGCGACGGGTGAACACCTGGATCACGCCGCCGATCGCTTCCGAGCCCCACAGGCTCGAGCGCGGACCGCGCACGATCTCGACGCGGTCGATCTGGTCGATCGGTAGGTCCTGCAGCGCCGGCAGGCCGGCGGTCGCCGAGCCCATGCGCACGCCGTCCACCAGCACCAGCACGTGATCGGATTCGGCGCCGCGCAGGTTGAGCGTGGTGATCTTGCCGGCGCCGCCCTGGTTGGCGATCGAGATGCCCGCGCGGCCCTGCAGCAGTTCGCCCAGCGAACGCGCCTGGCTG
>Ga0208958_1001452_pt1 | contig 23575 bp, 22 predicted proteins | sample RifOxyB1_FD_184032 | JGI IMG/M metagenome (GOLD analysis project Ga0208958, IMG submission 184032) | Soil microbial communities from Rifle, Colorado - Rifle Oxygen_injection B1 (SPAdes) | ecosystem: Environmental > Terrestrial > Deep subsurface > Rock core/Sediment | place: Rifle, Colorado... | reverse complement strand
CCGCCTGCCGATGATCAAGCAGGCCATCGCCGCCGCGGGCGGTGAGCTGCCATTGTTCGCCAGCCCATGGAGCGCGCCGGCCTTCATGAAGACCACGGGCAACATGCTGCGCGGCGGCGCGCTGCTGCCCGAGTACCGGCAGGCATGGGCGAACTACTTCGTCAGGTTCATCCAGGCCTACGAAAAGGAAGGCGTGCCGATCTGGGGCATCACCGTGCAGAACGAACCGATGGCCACCCAGACCTGGGAGTCGATGCTGTACACGGCCGAGGAAGAACGCGACTTCCTCAAGGACTACCTCGGCCCGACGATGCACGCCGCCGGCTACGCCGACAAGAAGATCATCGTGTGGGACCACAACCGCGACATGATGCTGTACCGCGCACAGGTGATCCTGGGCGACCCGGAAGCCGCCAAGTACGCATGGGGACTGGGCTTCCACTGGTACGAGACCTGGGCCGGCTTCGACCCCATGTTCCGCAACGTCGCGGCCGTGACCGAGGCCTTCCCCGACAAGCCCGTGCTGCTGACCGAGGCGGCGGTGGAGAAGTTCGACCCCGCGCGCTACCAGCACTGGCCGAACGCCGAACGCTACGGCACCTCCATGATCCACGACCTCAACAACGGCGCCGTGGGCTGGACCGACTGGAACATGCTGCTGGACGAGAAGGGCGGCCCCAACCATGTGGGCAACTACTGCTTCGCGCCGCTGCATGCCGATACGCGCACCGGCGAGCTGATCTACACGCCCAGCTACTACTACATCGGCCACTTCTCGAAGTTCATCCGGCCCCAGGCGCGCCGCATCAGCACCGCCACCAGCCGCAGCACCCTGCTGGCCACGTCCTTCGTGAATCCCGACGGTCGCCTGGCGACGGTGGTGATGAACCCCACCGACAAGGAGATCGCCTACAACTTCTACGTGGGCCAGGCCTCGGCCGTCGTCACCATCCCGGCGCGCGCGATCCAGACGCTGGTGAACTGATCCGATGCGCCGAGCGTCGACCTACGGCGTCTCCCAGTGCCAGCGCGCGCCCACGGTAAAGGTGCGCCCTGCGCCGGGTTCGTAGAACCGGCCATTGCCTTCGTTGACGATCACCGAGCCGATGTGGAACCGGTCCAGCGCGTTGTCGATGCGGGCGAACGCCTGCAGGCGGCCGCTCGCCCACGCCCACTCGCGGCCTGCTTCCAGGTGGAGCAGTCCGTAGCCGGGCGCGCGCTCGCTGCCGGTGTCGTTGACGGTGACATCGTCCATGCCCACCAGGTGCGCCGCCGCGTGCCACCGCTCACCCTGCCAACGCAGCCGCAGTGAAGCTTGCTGGCGCGCAATGCCGGGAATGCGCGTCCCCGCGGCGACCTGCATCCCGGGCGTTGTGCAGCCGGCGGCCGTGCAGATCGGAAAGCTGTCGCGGAATGTCGCGTCCAGCCAGGTGTACGCGAACTGCACGCGCCACGCATCGCCGAGCGGCACGTCGGATTGCAGTTCGAGTCCCTGCCGGCGAGTGGCACCGACGTTGCGGTAGCTGCTGCGTCCGCCGACATTGCGCGCCACGGCGAGTTCGTCGCCGGTATCGGCACGGAACACCGCCGCCTCCACCGTCGTCCCGCCCGACGCCCGCCACTTCGCACCCAGCTCGACATTGCGGCTGACGGCCGGACGCAGGTCGAAGGCCAGGCCGGCGGCGCCATCGGCGCGGTAACCCAGTTCATTGAAGGTCGGCGTCTCGAAACCCCGCCCCCAGGAGGCGTACAGGCGCCACGCATCGCCCGGCGCGAACACCAGTCCCGCCACGGGCAGGGCGCGGTCGTAGACGACGCGCCCGCTGTCGTCGGGATTGGTCGCGGTGACGTAGGCATCCCGGGACGTGAAGGTGATGCGGCTGCGGCGCGCGCCCGCCAGCAACGACCAGCGCGGCGCGAACCGCCACCACGCCTGCAGGTACTGGTCCACGTTCTCCACCTTATTGCGCTCGTCGCGCCGCAGCGCGCCGCGCACGCCCAGCGCAGGGCCGACGAAGTTCTCGTAGCCGCGGCGATGCTGCCGTTGCCGGTCCGCATTGAAGCCGGCCGCGAGTTCGACAGGCTGGTCCCCGAGGCGTCCGGTCCACGACCATCGCAGGTCGGCGCCGCCGTAGGTGTTGTCCAGGTCGATCACGCCGCCCGCGTTGAGGGGATTGGCCTGCGCGCCGACCGGCAGCGCGAGGAACTGTTCGACATCGCGCTGGCCGCCATAGCCCATCACCCGCACCTGGTGCCCGTCGCCGAATGGCAGCGCATACACCGCACCCAGCTGATCCTGGCCCACCGATTTGCGCGTGTTGAATGCCGTGGCGACGGACGCAGCCTGCCGGGGCGACTGCCAGGCCTGCGCCCGCGTCAGGCCCAGCGGATCCTGCGCATCGGGCGCATCGAAATGATTGGCGACCAGGTCCAGCGTGCCGGCGCCGGGGCGAACGCGCAGCAGGATGTTCAACGACTCGCGCCGCGCGGCCGCGTGATCGCGATAGCCCCGCGTATCGAACACCGATGCCGCCACGTTGTAACCCACGGCATCGCCGGCGCCACGCAGGCGCGCGCCCATCACGAACGTGTCGTGACTGGCGAGGCTCGCTTGCAGCCGGGCGTCATGGCCTTCGTCCGGGATATCGCTCCATGCCTGGATCACGCCACCGGAGGAATTGCCATGCAGGGCCGAGAACGGGCCCCGCAGCACCTCCACGCGGTCCGCACCCAGCATGCTGAAGTGCGATACCTGGCCCTGCCCGTCGGGCATGGTCGCCGGCACGCCGTCCGCGTACAGCCGCACGCCACGCACGCCGAAAGTGGACCGCGCGCCGAAGCCGCGGATCGACAACTGGGTGTCCTGCGCGAAGTTCTGCCGCTCGCGCGCCTGCACGCCCGGCACGCCGTCCAGCACTTCCGAAAGCGCCGCCTGCGTGCGTGCACCCCCGTCTCCCATCGGCACCACGCTGATCGAGGCGGGCGTATCGAATGCGGTGACCGCTTCCAGCCGCGTCGCGGTCACCACCACACGGTCCAGGGTCTCGGCCGCGCCGGATGTACCGGCTTCTTCGCCCAGCGCCACGGGCGCCAGCGTGGCACCACTCACCATCCAACAGAATCGCGAGATCGCATGCATGCAGATAACCGGTCGGCAGAACGCCTGCGCAAACCGCGACCGGGCACCTGCGACGTCGTCGCATCGCACCGGTCGGTTGTCGCCGGGCGCCGACGTTGAGCCCGAAATCAAGAAGTGGAAACTGGCCGGCAGCATATACCACGCGCGGATTCCACCATCCCCTCAGTCGGCGCATCCGACGCGACGGCATTCCGACCGCTTCGGTTGCGGCGGACGCTCATCCGGCGCCTTCGTGGCGGTACGCTCAGTCCACGTCGCAAAGTGGCGTTTCGCCGGACCGCAGGGTCAGCACGCGCACGCCGGTGCGGGTGACCGCGACGGTGTGTTCGAACTGGGCCGACAGCCTGCCGTCGCGGGTGTACACCGGCCACGCGTCGGGCTGCGCGCGGATCGCGGCCTTTCCCTGATTGAGCATCGGCTCGATGGTGAACACCATGCCTTCCTCCAGCACCAGCCCGGTGCCTGGACGGCCGTAATGCAGCACCTGGGGCGCTTCGTGCATTTCCCGGCCGATGCCGTGCCCGCAGTACTCCTTCACCACGCTGTAGCCCTGGGCGCGGGCGTAGTGCGCGATTGCATGGCCGATGTCGCCCAGCCGCGCGCCCGGACGCACTGCCGCGATTCCCTTCCACATCGCCCGGTACGTCGCCTGCACCAGCCGGCGTGCGGGGTAAGCCACCTCGCCCACCAGGTAGGTCGTGCTGGAGTCGGCGATATAGCCGTCCTTTTCGAGCGTGATGTCGAGATTGACGATCTGGCCGCCGCGGAGCACATCGTCCGAGACGGCACCCCGTGGCAGACGACGTTGTCGATGGAGGCGTTCAGCACGTAGGGGAAGCCGTACTGGCCCTTGCTGGCGGGCCGCGCATGCAGGTCGTCCACGATCAAGCGTTCCACCAAGTCGTTGACCTCCAGCGTGCTCCGGCCTTCCAGCCGGAGCCGGCCCAGGGCATCGAACACCTCGGCCAGCAGCGCGCCGGCCCGGGCCATCAAGGCGAGTTCGGCGGCGCTCTTGATCACGCGCGTGCCGGCCGCAGGGGACGGGGCTGCACGCCCGCACCCCGCAACTCGTCGGCGACGATCTCCTGGAAGCTCAGATCGGGATTCATCTCGCACAACATGCCGACCTTGATCCAGAAGTTGGCCTGCGCGTTGATCGAACGACGAGTGACGGTGCAGGCGCGCCGGATCTGATCGTGCAGATCGTCGTCGATGTTCACTATGCCCATGGGTGGCCTCCATCCGGTGTATATATGGATCATATACGATTCATATATCTCCACACATCCCACGCCGCGGAGCCGTCGGCCGTGATCCGGGATGCGACTGCAACCCTTGGGCACTGGCCGGCATCTGCAGGATGCGACCTCCTCCCGAGTACCGTCATGATCCGACCGCTCCTGCTGCTGGCCTGCCTCTGCGCATGCCCCACGCTGTCCGCCCAGCCCACACCAACAGCCGTGCCAGCGACGGCGACCGATGCCCGCCAGGCCCTGGATGCGTGGCTCGCAGCCTTCAACAAAGGCGACCGCGCGACATGGGAGGCGTTCCGCCAGCGCTACGGGTCGGCGATGAACATCGACAACCTGCTCGAGTTCCGCGACAGCATCGGCGGCTTCGTCCTGGTAAAACGCGAGCCCGCCGAGGGCGACGCCGCGGTAGCGCTGCTGCGTGAACTGGAATCGGACCACCATGCACGGCTGCGGGTCACGCTGGCGCCGGGGGCGACGCCGCGCATCGATCTTGCCGGCGTGCCTACCCCGCCGGACCTGAAGCCTGCCCGCCTGGATGCGCAGGCAGCGCTCGACGACGTGGCCGCCTTCGCCGATGCCGCATCGGCCAAGGACGCCTTCGCCGGCGCCCTGTTGATCGCGCAGGGTGAGCAGGTCCTGCTGCAGGGCGCCTGGGGCCTGGCAGACCGCACCACGGGCGCCCGCAACACGCTCGACACCCGCTTCCGGCTGGGCTCGATGAACAAGATGCTCACTTCGGTGGCGATCCTGCAGCTGGTGCAGGCCGGGAAGGTGTCGCTGGACGGCACGCTGGGCGACTATCTCACGGCCTACCCCAACGCCGACATGCGCAGGGTGACGGTGCGGCAGCTGCTGTCGCATCGTGCCGGCGCGGGCGACATCTTCGGTCCGGAGTTCGATCGCGAACGCGAGCGCCTGCGCACGCATGCGGACTACCTCGCGCTGTACGGTCCGCGTGCGCCTGCGCATCCGCCCGGGTTACGCCACGACTATTCCAACTACGGTTTCGTGTTGCTGGGTGCGATCATCGAAGCGGTGTCGGGCCAGGACTACTACGCGTACGTCGAGGAACACATCCTGCTCCCGGCCGGCATGCGCGACACCGGTTCGCTGCCCGAATCCGACGACATGCCCCGGCGCGCGCGCGCCTACATGCGCACCCGCGGTCAATGGCTGGACGCGGCGCACACGCTGCCATGGCGCGGAACCGCAGCCGGCGGCGGCTACAGCACGGTCGGCGACCTGCTGCGCTTCGCGCGCGCACTGCAGGGCGGACGCCTGGTGGACCCGTCCCTGCTGGCCGTCGCCACGCGCCCGGATGATGCCGGCTATGGCCTGGGATTCACCGCAGGCGAACTCGAAGGCCTGCCGTGGTACGGCCATGGGGGCGGCTCCGCCGGTATGAACACCGAATTCCGCGTGTTCCCGACGCTGGACCGGGTGGTGATCAGCCTTGCGAACGTCGACCCGCCCGTCGCGCAGCGACTGGTGGACCGCTATCAGGCGCGCATGCCGCTGGAGTAGCGCACCGCATCGGGTATCCGGCGGATCAGCGCGGCGCTTCGCGCACCCGCTCTTTCAGCGCTTTCCTGTAGCGCCGGCTGCAGGGGATCACCGCACCCGTCCGGAGGTGCAGCCGCGCCTCGCCGGCATCGAGCGACTCGATGCGCTCGATGCAGCCGACGTTGACGATCACGCCGCGATGCACGCGCATGAACACGGTCGGATCGAGTTGCTGCTCCAGCAGGGAAATCGTGGTGCGCAGCGGGTATTCCTTGCCCCGCACGTGCAGGTTCACGTAGTTGCCTGCCGCCACGACGTGCTCGATCTCACCGGCCGGCACCAGGAACTCGCGGCCCAGCTTGCGCACCAGGAACGGCGCCGAGGCCGGCATGGGGGCGGGATCGCTGGCCGGCACGTCCTCCCGTGGCGCCAGCAGATGCGCTTCGCCCCGACTGCGCCGGGACCAGACGCCGGCGAAATGGAAGGCCAGCAGCAACAGCAGGTAGACGCGGCCGTCCTTCAGGTATTCGTAGAGCAGTTCGCGCGGCCAGTCGCCGAAGCTGTAGTCGCGCCCGTGCAGGGCGTAGACGAACTCCCTCAGCAGGACCATGCCCGCCACGTGCGCCAGCGAGAACAGCACGCTGGCCACGGCATGGAGGCCCAGCCTGCGCCCCACATGGTCCCAGGCCAGCGGCACCCGCCGCTCCATCCATGCCACGCCGGGCAGGAGCAGGACGAACAGGAGCGCGCTGCTCCACTCCCACGTGGCGATCTGCCAGGGCGCGGTTTCCCGTCCCTGGCGCAGATGCTCCAGCCCGATCACGGCGGTATTGACCACGGCATTGGCGATGAACACCACGCCCAGACCCAGCCATAAGACCGCCGTCGTGTGGCGATGGAACCAGACCGCACCCTTCGCCCGCAAACTCGCGGTGGTGCTGGCGACGGTGGGCGGGGACAGGGTCATGCGCACAGTCTAGGCATGCGCGCGGGACCCCTCCAGTCGTCCCCGATGTCCGCCATCCGCCCCCGCTCGCTCCACCGGTCGCGGACGGAGCCCGCCCGTCATCCCCTTGTGCTGGAAGGCCGCCGGGGTCGCCGTGAGCATGCACGGCACCCTGATGAGGTCCTGCCCATGAACACTGTTGCCTCGCCTTCCTCGCTTCGCCGCTACGACGTCGATGCCCTGCGCGTCATCGTCTTCGGCGGCCTGATCGCCTACCACCTGGCCATGGCCTATGTGGCCGACTGGGGCTGGCACGTGAAGAGTGCCTACCAGGCCGAATGGCTGCAGGTGCCGATGATGGCCATCAACCGCTGGCGCATGCCGCTGCTGTTCCTGCTGTCGGGCCTGGCCATCGGCCTGTTCCAGCCGGCCCGGAACCCCTGGCGGTTCCTGAAGGACCGGACGGTGCGGCTGCTGCTGCCGCTGGCGTTCGGCATGGCGGTGATCATCCCGGTCCAGGCGTACTGCCAGGGGGTGTCGAACGGCAAGGTGGCGCCCGGCTTCGTCGCGTTCCTGGCGGACTACTTCAGCTTCCAGCCCTGGCCTGCGGGCGCCTTCGATGGTTCGGACGTGGGCATCACCTGGAACCACCTGTGGTACCTGCCCTATCTGTGGGTCTACACCCTGCTGCTGGGTGGCCTGCTGCCCCTGCTGGAATCGCGGGCCGGCCGCGCCGTGATGGCCCGCGTGGCGTCCCTGGCCTGGCCGTCCAAGCTCCTGCTGCTCGCCCTGTGGATCTGGGGCGCCATGATGCTGCTGGCACGCGACTGGCCGCAGGCCAACAACCTGTTCGCCGACTGGTACCAGCATGCGGTGTTCTTCGTGGTGTTCCTGAGCGGCTATGCGATGGCGCGCGGCGGCAGTGACCCTGACCGCCTGGCGCGCGCACGCCGCCCGCTGCTGTGGGTGGCCGTGGTGCTGGGTGCGATCCACGTGGCGTTCGCAATGGCCGCGCCCGATGGCCTGCAGGGCGTTCCGCTCGCGACGCTGCGGCTGTCCCGCGCGCTGTACACCGCGGCGGCGATGCTGGCGGCGCTTGCCTGGGCACGCGCCCTGCTCAACCGTCCCTGGCGCTGGCTGCCGTATGCCACCGAAGCCGTGTTTCCCTGGTACATCCTGCACCAGAGCCTGATCGTCGTCCTGGTGTTCGTGCTGGCGCCGATGGAGCTGGGGCCTGTCGCCGAACCTCTGCTGGTCCTGCTGGGCACGGTGGTGGGATGCGGCCTGCTGCATCACGCGCTGATCCGCCGCTCGCCGGTCCTGCGGCCCCTGTTCGGCCTGAAGCCGCTCCGCACGCCAGCGCGCACTCCGGCCGCGACCGCCCCTACCCACGCCTGATCCGGACAGACGCCGATGCCGCACCTCATGCTGCAGTACTCCTCCTCGCTGGAAGGCTTCCAGGCCACCGATGCGCTGCTGGCGCTGAACACCACCCTGGTCGATACCGGCCGCTTCCATGCCGTCGACATCAAGAGCCGCGCGCTTCCCTGCGACACGGTGTGCATCGGTCTGGGGGCGCCGCAGGATGCGTTCGTGCACGTGGACCTGCGTGTCATGGAGGGCCGGGAGAATGTGTTTCTCCGCCACCTGCCGATGCTGCTGCTGGGCGTGCTGGAAGAACAGCTTCCCCCGGCGCATCGGGGGACGGTCCACTGCAGTGTCGAGCTGTCCGAACTCTATGAAGGACTCTATGCCAAGCGACTCCACCGCCCCGGAATCCTGCAGGGCATACCCCGCGGGCTCTGGCGTTGAATCACCCGCCGATCGACGGAGCACCTCCTTGAACACCCCTTCAAGCATCCTGATCCTGTTGCGGCTCGAGGGCGCGGCACTACTTGCCGCGGCGATCCTCCTGCATGTCCATGCCGGGGGGAGCTGGGGCATGGCGGCGGCGCTGTTCCTCGTCCCGGACCTCAGCCTGCTGGCGTTCCTCTGGGGTCCGCGTGCTGGCGTGCTGGCCTACAACGCCGCCCATTCCACCGTGGGCGGCCTGAGCCTGGCGATGGGCGGCGCACTCCTCGGCAATCCGCTGTTCCTGGGCCTGGCCGCTATCTGGCTGGGACACGTGGGCTTCGACCGCATGCTGGGCTACGGACTCAAGCACTCTGCGAGCTTCCACCACACCCATCTCGGCGTCATCGGAAAGGCACGAAGGACCTCAGTCGCAGTCCCTGCCGCAGGAGGCGCGCCATGACGACGCTGCGCATTGCGCGGCCCGTTTCCGATCTGGACCGCGCGACCCGGATGTACAGCGCGGGCCTCGGACTGGTCCGCCTGGGAAGCTTCGACGACCACGCCGGATTCGACGGCGTGATGCTGGGCAGGCCGGAGTTGCCCTGGCACCTGGAATTCACCCGTTGCCGGCACCACGCTGTCGCTCCGACGCCCACCGTGGACGATCTGCTGGTGCTCTATCTGCCCGAGCCAGCGACATGGTCTGCGGCGTGCGAGCGCATGCAGCGCGCCGGCTTCGAACGTACGGCGTCATTCAATCCCTACTGGGATGCGTGCGGGCGGACCTTCGTGGACATGGACGGCTACCGTACCGTCCTCTGCGCGAAGCCCTGGCTTCCGGCAGCCTCGGGGATGGCACACGATTGATCGCCCTTCCGGGCCGATCATTGACCGCGGTCAACCCCGGCGCACAAGGGCGGATGCACGCTGGCAGCCGGGTTGTTCGACGGCCACGTCGCGGGAGGCCCGGATCGCCATGGACAGACTCCTCGGCAAGACCTGCATCATCACCGGCGCGTCGCGCGACATCGGCCGCGCCTGCGCGACCTGCATGGCGCAGGAAGGCGCGCGCGTCGCTCTCTTCGACGTGCTGGACGAAGAAGGACACGCGCTCGCCGACCAGCTTTCCTCTGCCGGACATACGGCCCGCTACTGGCATGTGGACGTCGCCCGCGAGTCCGACGTATGCCGCGCCATCCACGACGTCGCCGCCACGTTCGGCAGCGTCGACGTGCTGGTCAACAACGCCGGCATCGCAGGGGCCGACAAGCCTACGCACGAACTCTCCGAGGCCGAGTGGGACAGGGTGCAGGCGATCAACGTGAAAGGGGTGTTCTTCTGCACGAAGCATGCGATCCCCGCGATGCGCCGCGCGGGCGGGGGCAGCATCATCAACCTCTCGTCCATCTACGGCCTGGTGGGGGCCGCGGACGTACCGCCGTACCATGCCTCCAAGGGCGCCGTGCGACTCATGAGCAAGACCGACGCCCTGTTCTACGCCCCGGACCGCATCCGGGTGAACTCCGTCCATCCTGGCTACATCCGCACGCCCATGGTCGAAGGCCACGTCCTTGCAGGCGGCGCCGAAGACCTCGAGGCCGCGCTGGAGAAACTGGGCCAGCTGCATCCGCTGGGCAGGCTGGGCGATCCGCGGGACGTCGGATGAAGCCGGCTTCGTGACCGGTTCCGAACTGGTGATCGACGGTGGCTACACCGCGCGCTGATCCGGCGTCATCGCGCTTCGGATGCGAAGCGCTTCAGCGTTCCCGTCCCGTCCTACATGCATTGGAACCCCGTGCTGGCGTTGCACAGCTAGCGCTGCTGGAGACGCCGCTCGCCGTGGGCACCCAGTTCCCGCGTGAACCAGTCGGCCGCGACAACGGTCATCGCCTCCAAGGTGCCGGGTTCCTCGAACAGATGACCGGCGCCGGGAATGGTGACCAGTTCGGCCCGGGCGCCCATCACGCCGCGGGCGCTCCAGTTGAGTTCGAGCACCTCAGGGTCCGCGGCGCCGACGATCAGGAGGACCGGGATCCGCACGCGCTGCAGGATGTCGCGGCCCGCCAGGTCCGGTCGCCCGCCCCTGGACACCACACCGGCAATCAGGTCCGGGTGGGCCGCGGCCACCCGCAGGGCCGCGGCCGCGCCCGTGCTGGCGCCGAACAGGCCCAGCGGCAGACCCAGGCACTGCGGCTGCCGGCGTACCCACGCCACGGCCGATTCCAGCCGGGAGGCGAGGATCGCGATATCGAAACGCACCGAGGGCGTGACGTCTTCCCGTGGCGTCAACAGGTCGAACAGCAGGGTGGCGATGCCCTTCTCCGCCAGCGCATCGGCCACGTGACGATTGCGCGGGCTCAGGTGGCTGCTGCCGCTGCCATGTGCGAAGACCACCAGGCCGATCGCATGTTCGGGCACGCGCAACGCGCCCTCCAGCAGCCATTGTCCAGCCGGAATGCGCACTGGCTGACTGACGATACCGTGCGATGCGGCCTGTCGCTGCCGCCCCAGCAGCGCTGCCGCCACATCGTCGTCCGTCACTTCGGCGAAATTCCGGTAGTAGAGGCTGACCGCCCGGAATGGGTACGGCGTGGCCAGGTACACCACGTCGTCCGCCACCTGCCGCACCTCCGCCAGGCTGTCCGCCGCGGCCACCGGCACCGCACAGACCAGGCGCGCCGGCGACTGCGCACGCACTGCGCGCAGGGCCGCGACCATCGTCGCGCCCGTGGCCAGGCCATCGTCCACGACGATCACCGTGCGGCCGGCCAGCTCGCCCAGCGCATCACCTCCGTAGCGGGCACGCCGTTCGCGCATCAGGGCCAGTTGCTGGTCGATCTCCGCCTGCAGGTAGGCGCGGCCGGCGCCCGACCAGACCGAGGCTTCGTTGAGCAGCACCGAGCCTCGCTCGTCCACCGCGCCGATGGCGTGCTCCGGGTTGCCGGGTTCACCCAGTTTGCGCACCAGGATCATGTCCAGGTCCGCGCCCAGTGCATCGGCGACGATACGCGCCATCGGCATGGCGCCCCTCGGTATGCCCAGGACCATCGGCCGCATGCCGCGGTAACGCACCAATGCGGCCGCCAGCGCGTGTGCGGCCTGCTCGCGGTCCTTGAATGGCAGCTGCATCATGATGCGACCTCCGGCGTTGGCCATCACGATGGCGTGCCCGGACCCGCCAGGTATTGACCCACGTCAACATCGCCCCGCGCCGATCGCCGGAGGATCGTGCACAACAGGCTCTTCGATCCGATGCATGGCCATCCATACTCCACTCGCCGTCCTGCGCGACCGCGCGCACGTACTGCGCGAGGATCCCGGCGACTACGACCCGCTGCTGCGCATGGCGGCCACGCGCGATTTCGTCCTGCTGGGCGAAGCGACGCACGGCACGCACGAGTTCTACGCCATGCGCGCCGCCATCACCCGGCGCCTCGTCGCGGAGGCGGGCTTCGATGCCGTGGTGGTTGAAGGGGACTGGCCCGACGTACTGCGGCTGCACCGGTATGCCACCGCGACCGGGGAAGATTCGCTCGACCAGGCGTTCCAGGACTTCGAGCGCTTTCCCGCCTGGATGTGGCGCAACCGCGATGTCCACGCGTTCATCGACTGGCTGCGAAGCCACAATGCCGGCCGGCCCCAGCACCGGCAGGTCGGCTTCTATGGCATGGACCTGTACAGCCTCTACCGCTCGGCCGATGCCGTGGTGACCTATCTGGAACACGTGGATCCGGAACAGGCCGCCGTCGCCCGCGGCCTCTATGCCTGCCTGGATCATGTGCGCGACCCACAGGATTACGGTGCGGAGGTGGCCGCGGGCCTGCGCCCGCCCTGCCGGGATGCGGCGGCAGCGCTGCTGGTGGACCTGTGCGCCCGGGCGGGCGACTACCAGGCCGGCGATGGCGCCGCGGCCGCGGATGCGCAGTTCCAGGCCGAACGCAACGCGCAGGTGGTCGTGCATGCCGAACGCTACTACCGGGCCATGTTCGCCGGCCGGGCCACGTCGTGGAACCTGCGCGACCGCCACATGGTGGACACGCTGCTCGACCTGCGGCGGCATCTGCGCGGCAGCGGCAGGCAGGGACGGATCGTGGTGTGGGCGCACAACTCGCACCTGGGCGATGCGCGGGCCACGGAGATGGCACATCGGGGCGAATGGAACGTGGGCCAGCTGCTGCGCGAGCGCATGGGCAGCGCGGCCACGCTGAGCGTGGGCTTCACCACCTACACCGGCCACGTGACCGCCGCGCGCGACTGGGATGCGCCCGCCGAACGTCGCTGGGTGCGTCCGGCCCACCCCGACAGCCATGAGCACCTGCTGTACCGCACCGGCAAGGATCGCTTCTTCCTCGCGCTGTCCGGTCCGGTGGCGGACGCGCTGGATGCCCCCCGGCTGGAGCGCGCCATCGGCGTCGTCTATCGGCCAGAGAGCGAACTGGCGAGCCACTACTTCGGCGCGATCCTGCCCGCCCAGTTCGATGCGCTCTTCCATCTCGACGAGACCTCGGCGGTGGAGCCGCTGGAGGTGACCGGTCTCTGGTCCCGCCACGAACCACCCGACACCTACCCGTCCGGCCTGTGAAGCAAGCACCTTCGGTCCGTCCGGAGACCGGATTCCACCCCAAACGCGCACCCGGAGGTGCCGCATGAACATCCCCGTGGAGATCACCTATCTCGGACTACCGCCCTCGCCGGCGCTCAGCGACCACATCACGCGCCACGCCCACCGTCTGCAGCATGTCGCCCCACGCCTGCAGGCATGCCGGGTGACCGTCAGCCGCAGCGAGCACCGCCACCACAGCGGGAACCGCTTCAGGGTGACTGCCCATGCGTCGTTGCCGGGGGGCGAATTCCATGCCGGCCGCACCTGCGAGGCGGATCGCGCGCACGAAGACGCCTACGTGGCCACGAGCGAGGCCATCGACGCCCTGCGCCGTCAACTGGAGGAATTCCAGACGATCCGGCGCGAGCGCGCGCAGTCGGATGGACGCCCTCACGGCGACGCGGCCTAGGCGGGCGACGCCGCAATCGGCCACATCGTTGATCCCGGTCAATGGATGCGTCCGCATGCCGACGATCATGGGGGCACCCCTCCGGAGGCACGCGTCATGGCCAGATTCCTCATCCTCGGCGCCGGCCTGGCCGGCATGAGCGCGGCCTACGAACTGCGCAGCACCTTGGGGCCGAACCACCCCATCACGGTGATCGGCGATGGCGACCGGTTCAGCTTCACGCCTTCCAATCCGTGGCTGGCCGTAGGCTGGCGCGAAGCAGACGATTTCACTCTGCCGGCTGCGCCTCCCCTCAAGAACAAGGACATCGGCTTCACGCCTTCGCCAGCGGTGCACATCGACATCGCCGGGAACTGCGTGCGTACCGCCGATGGTCTCTGGCACAGCTACGACTACCTGATCATCTGTACGGGACCAAGACTGGCCTTCGAAGAGGTTCCCGGCCTGGGGCCCGCACCGGGGTACACGCAGTCGATCTGTACGACCGCCCATGCTTCAGCGGCGTGGGAGGCGTACCAGCACTTCCTCGAGGACCCCGGCCCCATCGTGATCGGCGCGGTACAGGGCGCGAGCTGCTTCGGGCCCGCCTACGAGTTCGCGCTGATGCTCGAGACCGACCTGCGCCGGCGCAAGCTGCGCGACCGGGTGCCCATGTGCTTCGTCACCAGCGAGCCCTACATCGGCCACCTGGGGCTGGGGGGCGTCGGCGATTCCAAGGGCATGCTGGAATCGGAGTTGCGCAAGCGGCACATCCGCTGGATCGACAACGCCCGGGTGCGCGGCGTCCGTGAAGCGGAGATGTCGGTGGAGGAAATCGACGCGCACGGCGAACCGAAGAACGAGCACGTCCTGCCGTTCCGCTACGCGATGCTCCTGCCGGCCTTCAAGGGCGTCGATGCCGTCGCGGCCGTCGATGGGCTGTGCAACCCGCGCGGCTTCGTCCTGGTCGACCGCCACCAGCGCAGCACGCGCCATCGCAACCTCTTCGCCGCCGGCGTCTGCGTGGCCATCCCACCGGTGGAAAGCACGCCCGTGCCCACCGGCGCGCCCAAGACCGGCTTCATGATCGAATCGATGGTGACGACCCTGGTGCGCAACATCAAGGCCGAACTCGATGGCCAACCCGCCACGTTCGAGGGTACGTGGAATGCCGTCTGCCTGGCCGACATGGGCGATTCGGGCATCGCGTTCGTGGCCTTGCCGCAGATCCCGCCACGCAACGTCACCTGGACGCGCGAGGGGCACTGGGTGCATCTGGCCAAGGTCGCCTTCGAGAAGTACTTCATGTTCAAGATGCGCCACGGCACCAGCGAGCCCGTCGTGGAGAAGTACGTGCTGGGCGCGCTGGGCATCGAGCGCTTGAAGCCGCATGCCGACACGCCGCATGCCAACCGGCCACGGCCTCCCGACTGACCCTCCGGGACCGGCATGCCGTCACGGATACGCCGTGCGTGGATGCGACTGCGGCGAGAAACGAGGGTCCGTCAGTCGCGTCAGCGACCGTCATCGGGCATCGCGCGCCAATGGCGGCGGCCGATGCGGAAATCGCCGATGGCCACGCCCAGATCGAACCCCTCCCCCGTACCGGTCAATGCCAACGACACCCTGCCCTTCGTCAGCACGCGCGCCGTGCCCGACTTCACCACGCCGACGTCGCCGCTCAGCGCCACGTAGTGGCCCAGCACGTCATCGATGTCGGCGACCCGGGTGAACCGGCCGGTCCCCTGCACGATCTTCCACTTCCCGGCCGTGATGCCGATGCCGTTCGCACGGATCGCCACGGGAAGTGTCGCGCCGTCGCTGCAGGTCACCGTCCCTTCGCCGACGGTGCTGGCGTACAGGGCGGACCACTCCTGCATGCTGAATTGGAGCGTGCAGCTCAGCTCGCGCTCCGCCGCCGATGCGGAAGCGGCCGCCACCCACAAGGTGGCGGCCAGCAGACGTACCGTTGTCTTCTTCATGATCCGACTCCCTGCCAGGACACGCCGACATCGGCGCCGCCCTATCCTGGCCCGGTGCGCGCGGCGCCGACTTGATTCCGATCAAACACCCCGCCTGCCGGCGCGGGACCTTGATGCGGATCAACACGCAGGCCGCCACGCTGGCATAGCGTTGAAGACCTGGGGCCACAAGGAGCCATCGATGCCACGCGCCGCCGTCCGTATCCGCCAGGGCGGTTCGACGCCGAGCGCGTCGGACGTGCTCTGCGCCACCGGCCGCAGCGACCTCCGCGGTGACGCGCTTCGTGATGCGGCGCGACGCCGGTGCCGGGTCATGGCGACATCCTGCGCACGCGGACCATGGTCGGCGAAGGGACGCGGCGGGCGCATGACCGCGACCGGCAGCGGAGTGCGCTGATGGCCGACGCGCCCACCCCGCAGCCCGAGGGACAGGCGCGCCATCCGGCGCCCGGCGGCGCGCTGCCGCCAGGTCTCACGGCCGCCGAAGCGCGGCGCCGCCACGAAGTGCAGGGGCCCAACCTGTTGCCGCGGTCCGAACGGCGTACCGCCCTGCATATCGCCCTGGGGGTGATCCGTGAACCGATGCTGGCGCTGCTGCTGGGTGCGGCGGCCCTCTATCTGGTCCTCGGAGAGTTGTCCGAGGCCGCGGTGCTGGGCGTCTCCGTGCTGGTGGTGGTGGGCCTGGCGTTCTTCCAGGAATACCGGTCCGAACGCGCGCTGGATGCATTGCGCGAGCTCGGCAGCCCGCGCGCCCGCGTCCGTCGCGAGGGGCAGACCGTATCGCTGGCCGCAAGCGAAGTGGTGGTGGGCGATGTGCTGCTGCTGGAGGAAGGCGAACGCGTCGCGGCCGATGCCCGCCTGCGCGATGCCGGCGACGCGTCACCGGGACTGGAGCTGGACGAATCGCTGCTGACGGGCGAATCCGTCCCGGTGCGACGCAGCGCGGGATCGGCGTCGGGCGACCGCGTGCATGCCGGGACGCTGGTGCTGGCGGGACACGGGATGGCGGAGGTGGTGGCGATAGGCGTCGACAGCGCCATCGGTCGCATCGGCGCGACCCTGGACAAGGTGCGCACGCCGCGCACACCGATGCAGCGCCAGATGAAGCACGCGGTCGCGGTGTTCGCCGTGCTCGCACTGCTGGTCAGCGCGACGGTCGCCGCGCTGCATGCCTCCCTCCACGGCGACTGGGTGCAGGCCGCACTGGCCGGCATCACGCTGGCGATGGCCAACATTCCCGAGGAATTCCCGGTGGTGCTGACCGTGTTCCTGGCCCTGGGCGCATGGCGCATGGTGCGTCATCGCGCCCTGGTCCGGCGCCCGCCGGCGATCGAGGCGCTGGGCGCGGTGACCGTCCTGTGCGCGGACAAGACCGGCACCCTGACCGAGAACCGCATGGCCGTGGCGGAACTGGTCGCGCCGGCCGCTCGGGTCACCCTTCCCGCCTCCCTGCCGCCGTCCCTGCGCACCCTGCTCGAGTACGCGGATGCGGCCAGCGCCGACGACACGATCGACCCGATGGAGCGTGCGCTGCGGACCACGCTTGGCGACACGCCTTCCGTTGCGCGCCCACATGATGCGCAGCGGGTGCACGAGTACCCGCTGATGCAACCCCTGCCGGTGGTGGGCCACGCGTGGCGCGCCGGGCCGCATGCGGACGAGGTCCGCATCTACTGCAAGGGCGCACCCGAAGCGGTCGCGACGCTCTGTCGTCTCCCCCCGGACGAGCGCGCGCGGTACCTGGACGATGCCGCGGCGATGGCCCGGCGGGGCCTGCGGGTACTTGCGGTGGCGGCGAGCGCAGTCGATGCAGGGTTCGCCGCGCCCCCTGTCCGCCTTGAGGACTGCGCCCTCCAGTGGTCGGGGCTGGTCGGCTTCGCGGATCCGTTGCGTGAAGGCGTCGCCGACGCCGTGCATGAGGCGCTGGCAGCCGGCGTGCGCGTGGTGATGCTGACCGGCGATCATCCGGAAACCGCGCGCGCGATCGCGCGACAGGCCGGCATTCCCGGCAGCACGGTGGCGCTGGGCGAACACATCGCGGCATCCGGCGGCGACGCACGCAGCGGCGTGATGGCAGGGACGAACGTCTTCGCGCGGGTCAGGCCGGAGCAGAAGCTCGACATGGTGCTGGAGCTCCGTCGTGCCGGCCACGTGGTGGCCATGACCGGCGACGGCGTCAACGACGCGCCCGCGCTGGCGGCCGCCCATGTCGGCATCGCGATGGGCGCACGCGGAACGGAGGTCGCACGGGAAGCGGCGTCCATCGTGCTGCTCGACGACAACTTCGTCACCCTCGTGCGCGCGATCAGGGCCGGACGCATCATCTACGACAACATTGTCCGCGCAGTGCGCTACATCCTGGCCGTGCACGTGCCGATCACCGGACTGGCCCTGCTGCCCCTGCTGCTGGGAGAACCGCTGGTCCTGCTTCCCCTGCACGTGGTGTTCCTGGAACTGATCATCGACCCGGCGTCATCGCTCGTGTTCGAACGCGAGCCCGGCGTGCGCGACGTGATGCGCCGTCCGCCGCGCGATCCGGCGCGGCACCTGCTCGATGCCCGGATGCTGCTGCGCAGCTTCGCGCAGGGCATCGTCGCGCTGCTCGCGGTGAGCGCCCTCTATCTGCTCGGACGCGGTGCCGGCCTGCCCGCTCCCCAGACCGGTGCACTGGCCTTCATCGCGCTGGTGATGGGCAACCTGTCGCTGCTGGTCGCCAACCTCTCGCACGGACGCAAGGCGTGGTGGCGCCGGCGCAATCCGTTGCTGTGGTGCATTGCGGTGCCGGCCAGCGTGTTGCTGGGCGTGGTGACGCACCTGCACGGTCCGAGCGACTGGTTCGGCTTCCAGCCCCCGCCGGTCACGCTGACGCTGGTGGCCGTCGTGCTGCCGCCTGCACTGCTGTGGCTGGCCACCTGGACGACGCGCGCCCTCGCACCGCGTGGCAACCACGGACGCTGCAGATCGCCTACACCACGGTCCTAGTCCTGTTGATCCAGGTCAACATGCCGTTTCCTGCGGCGGGCATGGTGTATGCATCACCCCCGAGGATTCCCGCCATGATCAAAGACATCTTCGTTCCCATCACCGCGACGGCTGCCGACGAGGGGGCGCTTGCCCACGGCATCGCACTGGCGTCGCGGCTGCAGGCCCATCTGGCGGTGCTCGAGCTTGTCAGCCTGCCCGCGCCTGCCGTCGATCCCTGGGGCCTGACGCCGGATCCCGGCATGGTCGCGCTGTACGACGACCTGCGCGAAACCGGCAAGCGCAATGCGGCCAAGCTGCGCACCCGCCTGGAGAAGGAAGGCATCTCGTGGGAAGTGCGCCTCGACGAGTCCCTGGTGGGAGATCCCGCCCGCCTTGCCGCACAGCACGCGCTGTACGCGGACTTCTCCATCGTGGGCATTCCTGAGGCGGACCATCCGGGTGCCCGGACCGCCTACGGCTACTTCGAAGCGCTGTTGTTCGAATCCGGGCGGCCGGTCCTGACGGTCCCGGCACAGGCCACACCGCCGCTGTCGTCCGGGCACGTGGTCGTCGCCTGGCACCCCGCCCGCGAAGCGGCCAGGGCGCTGAACGATGCGCTTCCGCTGCTCGCGTCGGCGACATCGGTCGACGTGGTGCATGTCGCCGCAGCGGGCGGAGCGGCGCGCGGGGAAGGCGATGCCGGGATGGACATCAGCCTGCACCTGGCGCGGCATGGGCTGGAGGTCAACACGGTCTCCAGGCCGTTGGTGGCCGACTCCGTGGCGCTGACCCTGCTGCAGCACTGCAGGGAGTCGGGTGCGCAGTTGATGGTCGCGGGCGGGTATGGCCATTCCCGCGCCCGCGAATGGCTGCTGGGCGGCGCGACGCGCGAACTCCTGCGAAAATCCGCCATCCCCATGCTCTTCGCGCACTGAGCGGATTCGGCTGCGCTGTCGGGACTCCGCTGGCCGGGTAACGGCCAGTGGAACCCGTGTGCATCTTCCCGATGGGGAACTACAGCGGGAGTTCGTGGATCACCTGAGAGGCTTCGTCGGGATCGCCCCGGGTGGTGAACCCCAGGGGGCGCACCAGGTCGTGCATCGCGGTGTTGTCGGCGAAGTCGACGGAATAGAGCGATTTCATGCCGGCAGACCGCGCGATGTCGATCAGGCGCTGCATCAGCACGGTCGCAAGTCCCTTCTGCTGCCACGCGTCGGCGACCGTGACGGCCAGCTCGCAACGCGCACCCTCGGCATCGGCACCATAACGGGCGACACCCAAGATGCTGCCATCGCTGTCGTCTCGCGCTTCCAGCGCGACCAGAGCCGCCGCACGCGAAGGGTCCAGCACAGTCAGCTGCGACAGCAGTGCTTCGCTCGGATGGTGCACGCCGCCAAGGAAGCGATAGTGCTTCGCCTGACTGGAAAGCCGCTCGATGAAGTCGCGCTCGGCCTGCCTGTCCTGGGGACGGATGTGCCGGATCAGCACATGACTCTTGTCGCGCAGGGTCTCGTACCAGACCTGCGGGGATCGGGTGTCGTTCATGTCAATGGCTCGTGGTCGATTGCCTGGGCACGGAGGTCGTGCCGGCATGGTGGGTAGCGCCGGACGCCGTGTCGTGATCGATGCGTTCCGATGGCGTCTGCTGTTCCCGCCTCGCGATCTCGGCAAGGCGCTCGTAACGTCGCCTGTGCAGCTCCAGCGTCTTCTCGTCCAGCTCTTCGAGGTCCAGCAGCGTATTGCTCGCCGCTTCCGTCACGCGTATCAGTTCGTCGAGCTTGATCTGGATCGCTTCCGTGCCGCGGTTCTGCGTGTTCTGGATAAGGAACACCATCAGGAACGTCACGATGGTGGTCGCCGTGTTGATGGCCAGCTGCCACGAATCGCTGAAGCGGAAGAAAGGGGCCACCGCGAGCCACGCCAGGACCACGGCCAGGGCGAAGGCGAACGTCCACGGACTGCCCGCGGAGCGGGACGCATGCTTCGAAACCCTGCCGAACAGTGTGCCGGGCGTGGCCCGCGCAGCACGCGCACGCCCCGGCCGTGAACTGGCCGGGGCACCGTGTCCGTCCGCGCGTCGATGGGCAGGCACGCAGGCGGCCTCAGGCGATGACCAGGTGATCGACGACGTCCTTGACGCCCGGCGCGGACCATACCGCCCGTTCGACCGCCACCCGTTCGCTCCAGGTATCGACCTTGCCGTCCAGCGTCACGGTGTCGCCGTTCTTGATGGCGATCCGGATCTGCTTGGCTTCCACCTCGGCGCTGCGCTTGAGCGCGTCCTCGATCCGCTGCTGGACCACGGGCACCTGCACGGAAGGCTTGATGGCGATGTTGTTGGTGATGCCCGTCACGCCGTGCAGCGTGCGCAGCGCGGTTTCCGCGCCGGTGCGCTGGTACTGCCATTCCACCCGGCCTTCCAGGGTCACCCATCCCTTGTTGACGGTGACATGGATGTCCGTCGGCACGGCGCTGTTCCACTTGAGGACGCCGAGCGCTCGCTTGGCGATCTCCTCATCGCTGGTGTCCCCCATTAAGCGGACCTCGATGTTCTGCACGACCGCCCTGACGCCCTTGACACGCCACACGGCGCGTTCGGCGCTGAGCTTCTGGTAATAGGTGCTCGTATGACCCATCAGGGTGACCACGCCGTCTTCCGCCATCACCCCTATGTCGGCGGAATCGATGCTGGGCTCGAAGTCGAGCTCATCGATGACCGCTTGACGCAATTGCTTGTCGTTCATGTCCAACTCCTCTTTCCCGCAGCAATCCGCGGCGCCATCCAGTTGACCGCCAGCCGCACTGTCGCGACTTGACCTGGATCAACAACTTGCTGCAACGCCCAAGCGACGACCGGCACGTTCACGGAGGCCGGATGCTTCGCCCCCGACAGGGGCCGTCGTCGGCGCCCTGCACGTTACGCGCTGTTACAGACCGTGACGGGCCGGATGTCGGCCCGCGAGAGGACTGCCATAGCGTGGGCATTCCCTCCCCCGACGAGGACTGCCGTGATGCTGGATGCTTGCGACTTCGCGGAATCGTGCATGCCCACGTGGATTCCGGACCCGGGCCAACCGCCGGTCGGCCATGTCGACCTGCAGGCGATCGATGCGCTGCTGCACAAGGCCCCGCTCCAGCGCCGCCTCGTACAGGCCAGGCGACGGCTGTTCCGTGCAGGCCAGCCATGTCGTGCCCTGTTCCTCGTGCATGCGGGCCTGTTCAAGACCTGCGTGCTCAGTGAGGACGGCTGGGAGCGGGTCACCGGGTTCCATCTTCGCGGGGCACTGCTGGGCATCGACTCCTTCGGCATGCCCGTGCATGCGTGCGATGCGATCGCGCTGGATACGAGCGAAGCGTGGGAACTGCCCCTGTCGTGGCTGAGTACGGAAGGACGGGACCTTCTGCCCCACGTCACGGGGATGTTGGCGGCGGAGATACGGCGGGATGGGCGCTGGATGCTCGCCATGGGCCGCTTCAGCGCCGAGCAGCGCGTGTGCGCGTTCCTGCTGGATCTGGCGGCGCGCCTGCACCTGCTGGGTTTCAGCGCCCAGCATCTGCTGCTGCGCATGACGCGGGCGGATCTGGGCAGCTTCCTGTCCCTCAAGCTCGAAACCGTCACCCGCGCCCTGTCCCGCCTCGATGCCCGGGGCCTGATCTCGGTTGAGCGGCGCGAGATCTTGATCCGCGACGAAACGGGCCTGCGGTCGATACTGGCCCGTCCGTAGGCTGCACCGGCAGGCCGCCTGATGGGTGCGGGCACGCATTGCCAGGTTGATCGCGCTGCTGCCGTTCGTCGGGCCGGCATCGATAGTGTTTGCATCTCCGGGGGAATAGCCGTATCGGCATGGGTATGCCCCTTGCTGATCCGACCTGAGGTCTCCCCCCTGATGCCGGACCGCCTCTCCCATTGCGAAGATGCGCCGGGAAGCAGCCTGCCGCGCGTACTGGTGGTGGACGACGACACCGAGATCACCCGGATGCTGTCGCGCTACCTGGAAAACCATGGACTGAAGGTCACTGTCGCAGCGAACGGCGCGCGGTTCCGCACACTGCTGGAAACGACCGATGTCGATGCGATCCTGCTGGACCTGGGCCTCCCGGATGCGGATGGGCTCGGCCTGGTCCGTGAGCTGCGCCATCATTGGCAAGGACCCTTGATCATCGTCAGTGGCCGCGGTGAATCCGTCGACCGCGTGGTCGGCCTTGAACTCGGCGCGGACGATTACATCACCAAGCCGTTCGACCTGAGGGAGCTGCTCGCCCGCATCCGTTCAGTGCTGCGACGCGCGCCTTCGCCCGTGCCGGCGTCATCGCTTGCGGCCAGCGGATGCGAGTTCTCCGGTCTTCGCCTGGATACGTCGGCACGCCGCCTGACCGGTCGCGATGGCCAGGACATCGAACTCACCACCGGCGAATACGAGCTGCTGGCCGCCCTGCTGAAGCGGCCCAACCAGGTGCTGAGCCGCGACCAGTTGATGAGCGCTACGCACGGCCGCGAGACCGGACCGTTCGATCGGGCCATCGACATGCAGGTCAACCGGCTGCGGCGCAAGATCGAGGTGGACCCGACCCATCCCCAGATCATCAAGTCGGTCCGTGGTGCCGGCTACATGCTCGCTTCTCCCGCGCGCGTCGGATAGGAACCGGCCTTGTTTCCGCAGCTGTTCCACGCCGTGCCGGACGCGCTCATCGTGGTCGATGAGGCGGGCCGCATCGCGATCGCGAACAGGCAGGCCGAGCGGCTCTTCGGCTATGCGGAGGACCGCTTGGCGGGGCTTGGCGTGGAGCAGTTGATTCCCGAAGATGCACGGCAACGGCATCGTTACCATCGCCACGATTATATGCAGGCACCGCGCATCCGGCCCATGGAAGGCGCGGGGATGGCGTTGATCGGCCAGCGGCGTGATGGCTCGCAGTTCCCGGTCGAGATCGCGCTCAGCCCCCTGCAGACCGACGAGGGACCACGCTACCTGGCGTCGATCCGGGATGTGTCCGAAACTCAA
>Ga0208958_1001451_pt1 | contig 23577 bp, 18 predicted proteins | sample RifOxyB1_FD_184032 | JGI IMG/M metagenome (GOLD analysis project Ga0208958, IMG submission 184032) | Soil microbial communities from Rifle, Colorado - Rifle Oxygen_injection B1 (SPAdes) | ecosystem: Environmental > Terrestrial > Deep subsurface > Rock core/Sediment | place: Rifle, Colorado... | reverse complement strand
CTATCCTTCTGAATTCAATGATGTTTTTGATTATTACCAGAGCTGCATAGAATCTGAGACGCGGGCTGCGCTGGATTTGGCTGGCTCGCAGGGAGGGTATGTTGAAGCGAGTGATTATATTCCTGGAAGCGAGTACGCTCCTTCTTCTTCGCACCTGAACTTTTTAGGATTCCCTGTTCCTTACTGGTATTATGTTTCCGGCAATGGGATTATCAGAGAACAAGTTCCTTCTTTGCAGGAGATTGAATCAGGAATTGAAGATTTTGTCTCCGAGGGATTGAAGCAATGCGATTTTGAGAGTTTTTTTGCGCAGGGTTTTGTTATTGAAAGAGGGGACGCTGATGTTAATGTCGAGATTAGAGAAATGAAATCTATTGTTAAAGTTTCTTCTGACTTAAGCGTCAAGAGGGGAGAAGATTCTGCCTCGAAGAATTCTCATAATGTTGAAATCAACAGCAAGTTCGGGAAATTCTATTCTCTTGCAAGAGAGATTTATGACACTCAAAAAGAAAAGGCGTTGTTTGAACAATACGGCACAGATGTTTTGAGATTGTACGCGCCTGTCGACGGCGTTGAAATCCAGTGCGCGCCGAAAGTTTGGTCTACTCAGGAAGTAATCGGAGAAATCAAGAAAGGACTGGATGAAAACTTTAGGACGATTAAGTTTAAAGGAAATTATTATGACTTGAAAGACGAAGAGAGAAAATATTTTGTGATAGACAAGCCAGTTGACGAGTCTGTGAATCTGGTTTATTCAGAAAATTGGCCGACGAAGATTGAGGTTGACGGAGACGATGTTGACGATACTGCAATGATTGCCGAGGCTGTCGGGACGCAGGAAGGAATGGGGATAATGGGCTTTTGCTACGTGCCTTATCATTTTGTTTATGATTTGTATTTCCCTGTGATGGTGCAGATTTATGACTTGAATGAAATGTTCCAGTTTCCTGTTGTTGCAGTGGTTGAAAATAATGTTCCGAGAGAAGCGATTGTAGGGGAGAGCTTGATTCAGGACGAAGAAAATTCTAATTTGTGCAAGTTCAAAACGCAGGAAGTTGAAGTTGCGCTGTATGATTCTAATTTGAATTTTGTCGACGGGAATGTCAGCTACGAATGTTTTGATCAAAGATGCAGGCTGGGAGGAACAGTGAACGGAAAAGCAAGAGGAATGCTGCCTTCCTGTGTTAATGGCTACTTGCATATAAGAGCTGACGGTTTTGCAGACAAAAAACAATTGTTCTCTTCAAATAAAGAAATAATTGCGGATGTTTTGATGGAGAGAGAATATGAATTAGACATTGACATGAAGAATTTGGACAGGGGGAATGCGATTGTTTCGTTCACACGAAATGACGGCAAAACTTCGAGTGTTGTTTTGCCAGGGGACGGGAAGGTAAAATTGTCTGAAGGACAGTATGACATCAAAGCTTATATTTACGGGAATTCTACAATTAGAATTCCTGCGACGACAAAGTCTGAATGCATGGATGCTCCCCGCGACGGGCTTTTAGGATTTGTTGGAATGACTGAGGAGAAATGTTTTGACATCACGATTCCAGAGACAAAGATTGATTATGCCTTGATTGGCGGAGGGGCGCAGAGTTATTATATTTTGGAATCTGAGCTGATGAAAGGAAAAATTACTGTTACCGTCGATAGATTTACGGCGCCGAGTTCGCTGGAGAAGCTGGCTGAGAATTTTGAATTAGCAGAGGCAAAGGGGGTTGGATTGAATTTCCATGAATAGTAAAAATAATTTGTTTGTTCGCCAATTGGACTCGCTGACAATTGCGAGTCTTATTAGTAAAATTCGCTCCGCGAATTTGCGCTGTGCTAATTTGAAATTATTTGTTTATTTTGCAATTTCAATTTTAATTGGAACGATTTTCTTCTCGAGTTATGCTTTAGCTGCGACATTCAGCGGGACGAGCAGCAGCTATGGTTCGACTACTTATCAGCAGAGAGCGAGTTATTCGACGTATTACACGTCGTCGCAGATTGACACTTACTGGCCGATTTTGGGAGACAATGGAAACTGCGAGGCACGGCAGGATATTATGCTGCAAGTTGCGCCGGCAGGATGCCAGCCGACTGTTGTCCGTTCTGATTTATTGGCAGAACAAAATGTGCCTGTATTCTGCCAGGTTGACTCTTTGAAAATAAATCCATTAGTTGATATTGAACAGATTCAAAATATTAGATTTACGGGAGATTATCCGCCGGAAATTGTCGGGGCTGGTTTTCATCCCGCAAGAGCTGCTCTTCGAACCCAAGACAAATTACTTGGCTCGCCGTTATTGAATAATATTGGTTATGTCGTCGTTGTGCTGAAGCAGCAGCCTGACGAATCCAAGCTTCCGGATTTTGTAAATGTTACATTGAACGCGCAGATTGATTACACTATCGGGAATGCTTACGGGATTGGAAAATCTGAATTTATTTTGGAGCCTGTTGCTGATTCTGAGTGGGAGACAGAAAAATTAAAAAATAGTTTTTGGAACGGAAGATATTTTGTGAGATTAGAAGAGGCTGACAGCAATTTCGCAACTGTTTCTGTTTACGAGGGTGACAGGAAGATTTCGTCGCAAAGAGTTGAGAAAGGAAAAACATCGAATGAAATTTTTGTGCCGGGGCTTTACTGCAGGGCGGGTTTGCAGATACAATATGATGGATTTGTTTCAGCGAATACCAAAGCAAGAATTGAAGTTGGCTCAGGAGATGGAGTTGACAGCTTTGATGTTTATAGAGGGAGCACATTTTTAGACGGCAGATGTTCTGTCGGCAGAATAGATATCGACGATAATAAAGAAACAGGGAAAGTTGAAATTAGCTGTCGAGGGAAGACAGTTAAACTGGAATTGAAACCGCGAGCTGCTGAATTGTTCAGTTCTTTTGAAGGAAAAATTCCTGCAAAGAAAGATGACGGGAGCTATGAGATTGATTTGAGCTCTTTAACTGATGCGCAGAAGAAAGGAAAATACATTTTGGATAAAGACGGCAAATTATTGGAGATGCCGAGTTCTGGCGCGCAAATTATTTTGATTAATACCGACGGAAGTTATAATGAGGGGGCTGTTAAAAGCAAAAATAAAGAATGGCTGCAGCAATTGTATAACTCTTTGAAGGAATACAAAAAGAGAAAAGCGACTGACCCGAGTTATGAAATTGGAACTTTTATCAACAAGAATGTAACTGGCGAGACGAAGAAATGGTTCGACGCTGCGATTGCTGATTTTGAACAGGTTGCTGATGATTATCCGTCGGAAAAAGATACTAGTTCTTCTGAAAAATACGGCGAGAAAGCGCTGCGGGAAGGAATTGAACTGGCGCGGAAAATGGGGATGGACTCTGTGCAGGCGAGATTGATTAACGAGTATTTGAAAATTTATCCTGCTGGAGGAATGGCTTCTTCTTATAACGAGAGATTAAATAATTTGTACAAGATTGACAGCTCTTTGTCTGGAGACGTTGTTGAATTCGACGACAAAGCGAGGACAATTAGACTTGTTAGTTTGGACGAGCCGTCGGAAAAAGCGAATGCGATATTTTTAATTGATAATAAGAAGGTTACTTTGGAACAGAATGAGAGAAAGAATGCCAGCAATATTGAATTTAATTTAGAAAGCATTGACGCTGAAAAAGTTCAGGTGAATACAAGATGCTTGGAGGGAGCAAACAAAAGCAAGACGCAGAGATTCACATTCCAATTAGACAGAAAGAGCGAAAAAGTTTGCGACGGAGTTGAGGTTTCTCTTGATGAGATAAATGCAAAAGAGGTTGCTAAAATCCGGCTTTTGCCGTCGGCAAAATCTTCGGGGCCAGAGGGAGAGACGAACTTTACCGTGAATATTGGAATTGAAAAAAGATTGATTAAATTAAATCCTGACAAGACAGCTGACAAGATTGAAGAGCTGAACAAGACGATACAAAAGTGGGAAGATATTTCTGAGAAGCTGGGGAAGGTTGTTACTGGCTTGAAGGGCGCGTGCTTTGCGACTGCGACGCTTTTGACTTTCAAGAATTTCTTTTCCGGCTTGAGCGGAGAGGCAATTGCGAGGCAGAAAGTTATGAGCGGAGACAATGGATGGACTGTAAGGTGCAAAGAAATGGTTGCCAAAGGCGAGAAAGGATACGGGAGCTTGGATGCCTGTTATACTGGCGAGGCTTCGAAAATCGACGGAGATGTTGCTGCTTACACTGCTGCGATGAACAAAGTCAATGCGAAGATACAGTCGATACAATCCAAACCAGAGTATCAGACGTCGAGCAGTTTGTGGGGGAATAGCGTCGACGCTGACAAAGTTCGGGAAGCTGTTGCGGCGGAAGCGCGGGCTGAATATGGCTCGAAAACTATTGACATGGGAAGATATGAATGGATTGAAAACGGGCAAAAATTGGACAGCGTTTCTGTTGACAAAATTGTTTCCGATACAAATGTTCAAAAGAATTTGGTTTCTACTTCGGATTTGAGAGACATCATGCTGTATTCTGAATTGCAGGATAGTTCTGGATTGAGCGCTGAGCAAAAAGATAATTTGAAATTAAGAGCTGGCGAGGCTGCGGGGCGAGTGAACAGCAACATGAGACTTCAAGATGCGTTTGATACTGCAAAGCTTGCGAAGGGAGAAGGGTACGGCTCTCCGCTTTTAGTTGGAGGCGGAAGCGGGCAGGAAAGAGTTGCTGATGTAGTGCCGTTGAGAACAGATATTAAAGAGAAATTAGGATTTACAGGAGATGCTACGCATATTGCTACTGTCGTCGCTGGTTCTAGTTTGATAACTGACAAAGCAGGAAGAGCAATTCCTGGAGCGCCTACTGAATTTAAAGAAGGAACTTATATTTTGGGATTGAAAGAGAGCGATGTCAAGAAAGGAATTTATACAATTACTGAAGTAAAGAGAAAAGACGGGGCTTCTGTCGACGGAAGTGTTGCACAATTTAGCAACGCGTACGGAATCGGGAATATAAGAGATACAGAGATGGTTGATTACAGCAACGAGATAATTTCTTCTGACAGGGTTTGCAGATATTACGAGACAGAGCCGTACAAGGGCATGCCTGCGATTTTGCCGTTTGATTACAAACAAGGATGGTATGCTGCGACTCGACAGCAATTGCCTGTCGGCGGGGGAATAGGTGCGTTTGATGCATCTGGCAGAGTGACGAGTTTCTGGCTGTGCAATGTCGGAGAAAATGGGAGAATTGAATTTGAAACTGGATTGGGAGATGACTTGTGCCAGCAAGTAAACATGAACACGGGACAACCGAATAATATGTTTCCTGGCTTGAGCGAGAGCGAGGCCCGGACTTTGATTACTAAAGCTACGCGCGCAGTTGAGGATGGCGCGAGACAGTATGGCGGGAAATTTATTACAGTTAACGGAGAGAGATGCGAAGTTGGAAATCCTGCTGTTGGCGTCGCTGGAAGTTCGTGCCAAGATTTCATGTCGCCTAAAGACTGTCACTTAATGTTTAATGTCTGCGATCCTGTGATTTGTCCGGCATCGAGGTGCAACTTTGGCGGGACTTACCAAGTCGCTGACGTAATCCAGACAGGAATTGTCGGCTCGATATTTTTGTGTTTGCCGAATATAAAAGAAGGAATTGCGATGCCTGTCTGCCTGACGGGAATTCAGGCGGGAATTGACGGATTGATTTCGATAATGAGAAATTACAGGGATTGCTTGCAGGAGAATTTGGATACTGGACAGATGGTTGGAGTGTGCGACCAGATTTATTCTATTTATCTTTGCGAATTTTTGTGGAGACAGGTTGCGCCGTTTGTTGCGGTTTTAATTCCTAAAATGATTGAGATGGCTTACGGGCAGGGGACTCGCGGAGGCGCGGAATATTTGACTGTTATGTCGTCGTGGCAGAACGCGCAGAAATCTGTCCAGCAGTTCACGCAGAGTTACGCTGTTAATTCAATGGATGCGTTCAATGCGCGCTCGATTGAAGAAGCTGGGACGCCTGTCTGCAAGGCATTTATTTCTGCTAAAGCTCCGACAGCTTTTGAGACATTGCTTGAGCCGGATTCGCCGCCGCAATTCCACGCGTGGTTTGACGCTACAACTTATTCGACTGCAACTGTTCCCGCGACTGAACAGTACAAAGTATTTTATCACATTTATGCCGGGAAAGATCAAGGAGGATACTATAATATTTATTTGAAGAGTCCTCCTCAATCTGCTTCTTACGTGACTGCGGAGAGAGTGATGGTTGATTCTGGTTATATTGAGAGGGGCGGATATGCTTCGGAGACGCGAGACTTTACTGCGCCTGAAGGATACAAGGAGCTTTGCGTGAGGATTAATGACGACGAGGAATGCGGGTTCAAGCAAGTTTCAACTTCGTTTGCTGTGAATTACTTGAGAGATTCGTGGGTTTCAGATGAGCTGGCGAATAAGGATGTTACTTCTGAGAGCGAATGCATTTCAGGGAATCCTTCACTTGGTTCGATGGCTAATCCGAATGTTATGGCTGGTGCAGAGGAAACTTTGATGCCTTCAATTTACGACAGAGGAGTTGTTAGAATTTGCTCGACTGCGAACCCTGGCTTGAAAACTTCGCCTTCGAGATTTGTTGATGTTGGCTATTGCGATGACATGAAGATAAGATGCTGGCTTGATAAAAACAGCGTCGATAATGCTTTGACTGACGCGAATATTGGAGTTAAGAATGCTACTTTATCCGGACTTGAGGGAATGACTGACGAGCAATTGGAGGCGCAGGGATTCATGAAAGAAGATGAAGTTAATGCGGAGATTTACAGCTTGAATGCTGCTTTGCTGCGCTTGGGTAATAGTTTGAATGTTGTTGCAGATGCGCAGATTATTTTGGATAGGATTAATAATATTGTCTGGAATATGCTGTGGTTTAATTCGCACAAGGCGCAGGTTCTTTTGATTAAGGGACAGGTGAAGGCTGTTGTTGCGGAGAAATTATTTGCGAAAGAGGCGAAGAGTGCTAGTTCGTCTGGGACGACTGGGACAAGCAGCGGGACAATTATTGGAACTGCGTTAAGCGGGCCTGAGTATGACGAGCAAGGAAGAGTCAAGGTTGTTTTGCCGTCGGGAAGTTATGGACTAAGCACAGATTGGACTTTGAACTGGTGGAATGGAAATGACTGGTTTGATATTGATGGCGATGTTGCTTTGGACTCGTGGAAGAAACAATTGAAAGAAGAATTAACTGTTTGGAGAGCGAATAATCCTCAATGGTCTTCTGGCACTTCGACGACAACTCCGAAAAGTTCTGATTCGACAGCTTTGAAATGCGAAGATTGCGACACTCTTTTTACTAGTTGTGATTATGAAAAATGCCATAGTTATGGAGATTGTTATTATCTTGGCGGTTTATTATTTGGGAAGAATTGTGTTAGTAAGGAGAGCGCTTGCGGCAAGGTGAAAATCTGCGCGGATTATTCTGCTGAGGAATGTTTGAATAATGTTTGCGGGATTAGTTCAGGTTGCGAGATTAGGGGAGGAGTTTGCGTTGAGAAAGCTGGTTCTGCTGCGAGTGGTGGAGGGGCAACGGGCGGAGAGCAGATTAAGTATTACAAAAAGAATGAAAATCTTAATGGGTTAAATGTGGAAATGATTTGGTACGGCAGTGAAAGAACAAGGATTTATATTGTTAATAAAGATGTGCGACTTGCTCCAAAGCCGGGGAATATTCCTATGACTTTGGGAAAGATTGATGAAAGCAAAAAAATTGTAATGACTTATGATGAAGAATCTTTGATGAGATTAGATTCTGAAGGCTATGAATTTGCTGAGGCGATTGACGGAATGAATTATAATGACTTGGCTTTTGCTGAGAAAGCTGCTGTCAGCGAGCCTGAAAAATTTGACACAACAGGCAAATATTATTTGAAGAAAGAAAATTTGAATGGGTTGGATGTAGAGATGATTTGGTATGGAAATATAAGGACAAGAATTCATGTTGTTGACAAAGAAGTGCTGCTTTGGAATTTATACAATAGAGGGCTATCTACTCTTGGAGAAATAAACGCGGAGAATAAAATTGTGATGACATATAGCAAAGAAGCTTTGAAACAGCTAGATTCAGAGGCTTATGGATTTGCTGAAAAGATTGACGGAATTGATTACGGTATCTTGCCTATTGTCGACGAGAATGGGAATGTTATTTCTACCGGCGAAGTTGATAAGACAACAGAAATAAATAAATAATTTATTGAGGCTGCGTAGCTGGCTGAGTTGAAGGTTGTGTTGACGGGCGAGCAGGGGAATAAACTTCTGTGCTGCTGTCTAATCTTCCGGCATTAGGCTGTTGTTTTGTTGTTTTTACTTTTCTTGCGTCGTATTGTTTTGCTGGAATTTCTTCTAATTTGAAGAATCCATCTTTTTCGTTAGTAAGCCGGATTCTGCCTGAAGATTTTTCAGTGCCTATCTGAGTTGTGCTCAGAGGAATGATGTAGAAACTGTCGTCGACAACAGGCACGAAATATTCTTGTCTGTTGATAAAAGCTGTTTTTAAGTTGAATCTTATGTCTTCGTTATTTTCATACAATACTCCTACTTGCACGCCTTCTAAATTTTGTTTTGCGGTTCGCGCAGATACTCCGAATTTGCCTTCTGTTTTTAGAGCTGCGCTGACTAATTTTTTTCCTTCACAATTTTTTACTGATGTCGGGACATAAACTTTGTCAGAAACTATTTCTATTTTTCCGCATGCTTGATTGTACGGGCTTCTTCTTAGTTCTGTTCCGGGCTCTTCTTTCTTTAGTATGAAATCGAGTTCGCCTTCTCTTTTTTGGGAATTAGATTCTACGTAATATTCTTGACTATGCAGAACTATTTTTTCTAAACTGAATTTGATGTCTTGCTCGGAAGTTTTTCTCGGCTCGCTGTGTGAAAGCGTGGATGTTATTTGCGATTGCGGAGTCTTGGATGTCCAGGGTTCTGTGTAAAGCCCGTGCTTTGTTTGAGGAGGGCATTGGATTTTTTCAGGGCAAGGAGGAGCTTTTTGTTGGATTGGGGGTTTGTAAGTTTCATGAAAATGTTGTGGAGATTTGTGAGATGCGCCAAATTGTTTTTGGACTGCGAAGTCTTTGTAGAATGTAGAATCTTTTATGGAAGTAGCTGTGCAGCCACTGGCTATTGTGACTAATGCTCCTGTTGCGAGCGTGAGAAATCTTTTTGGTTTTTGCATGTTATTTTTTGATTTGTACCCTATATAAATTTTTTTGAATTTTTTTGTTTTGGGGAGTAGTGAAATTCTTCGGAGAATAGAACCCCCTCCAAGACTCTCTGATTCGCTCTCGCCTTGAAGCTCCTCGCTTACGCTGCGGGCTTCAATTCTTCGGCGAACAGAGATGCGGGTGCTAGGTGAATTCTACGAATTCCCCAAACGAACGTCGCAGTAGCGTCGTTCGAAGGCAAGCCTAGCACGAATTGAATCTAAGAAGGGGGAATGTTCGATTCGCTCTTGCTCGGGTACTCGCGTCGGCGAACGAACATGCGGGTGCTAGGATTTGAACCTAGGAAGGCACTAAGCACATCAGGTCCTAAGCCTGACCCGTTTGACCACTCCGGCACACCCGCATTGAGGAGGGGCTTGCCACTCGAATGCGATTTCTATTCGCGTTCGATGCAAACTCATAGAGTTTGCTTCCGGCACACCCGCATATGACGATTGTGACGGAATGAAGCAACATTGTCGCTTTCCGGCACACCCGCATATAGATAAATGCTAGAATGTTCATTTAAATGTTTGTTGGTTGGATTTCGAATTACCAAAATTCTACAAATGAAGGTTTATTTCCCAATCTTTTTACTATTTCTGATTCTATACTTTGTTTTTCCGCTTCTGGAATTATTCTAATTTTTGGGCTTTTTAAAAATTTAAAAAATCCGGTTGGATTTACCCTGTATCCGCAAACGACTACACCGTGTTCGCATATTCTTTTGAATCCTGCAGAAGTATCTATCATTTTATTTCCTTCTCTTTGCTGACGAAGATAAACTACTTTTCTATCTTTATCAAGAGAAGTTTCAGAAAGAGCATAATTGCAACTTCCTGTTCCAAAATATTCTCTTGTCGCTTCAAAATCTAAAGAAGCATCTATTAATACAGGATACTCTTGTAATTTTTCTTTTGCCATAATATTTTTGGATAGAAGAACTTTTTAAATTTTTTGTACACTAGGCTCTGTCCATTTAACAGGACTTGGTAAATTTTTTTTAATGTTATGTGACAGTGTATTGCAGATAATTATCTTGGATTCGATTAATCGTCGATATTGCTTTTATTTCGATTACATGATTTCTACATTGCAGATAGTTTTATGCATATCCCGATAAGTTTACAGTACTTGTACGCTAGAATTATTCTTCTCTTTTCTTGGCTTTTTGCTTTTCTATATTATTGAGTTTTGTGCTTAATCTGTCTTCAAATCCTAATTTTTCCGTCAGCTCTTTGTACCTGTTTCTTATTGTGACTTCTGTGATTCCTGCGACGTCGGCGACTTCTCTCTGCGTTTTTTTCTCGTCGTTAATTAAGGCGGCGACGTATAAAGCTGCTGCTGCAATTCCTGCCGGGCCTCTGCCTGATGTGAGCTCAGAGACTTCTGCTTTCTTTAAAATTTTCAGGGCCTGGTTTTGCGTTTTTGGACTTAAGTGGAGGATAGATGAGAATCTTGAAATGTAATCTTTCGGCGATGAAGGCTTGACTTTTATTTTTAATTTTCTCACGATGAACCTGTATGTTCTTCCGATTTCTTTTCTTTCGACGTCTGATGCCTCGGAAATTTCGTCGAGTGTTCTTGGGATATTATAGGAACGGCATGCTGCGTAAATGCAGGCGGCGATTACTGACTCCATTGAACGCCCTCTTACTAAACCTCTTTGCAAGACATAATTGTAAACTCTTGAAGCTTCGTCTCTCACAACACTTGGAAGAGTCAAGAACGAGGCTACACGACGGAGTTCTGCCATTGCTAATCTTAAATTTCTTTCAATTGATGTGGAGACACGCTCCTGCCATTTTTTTAATCTCAAGAATTTTCTTGTCTGCCCTGCTTCTAATTTGTAAATATCAGAAACTTCTCCGACGTTAGTTGTCAGTCCCTTGTCGAATTTCTGCATTGAAATCGGCGCTCCGCCTCTTCCTTTTTTTTCTGACTTGTCAAATTGCCCGCCGGCGTCCTGCCCAGTGTCAACCATTTTTTCTTCGACGATTAAGCCGCATTCGTTGCAAATTATTTCTCCTTTTTGAGAATCGTACGTTAAATCTACAGAACCGCATTCGGGGCATCTTTTGACAAATGACATTTTAGTTTAGGGAAGGTTTAAAAAAGTTACGGTTTGCAGAGTATATAAACTTTGCGGCTTGAAAAAATTTTGTCGTCGGGAAAAATTAGAAGGGGATTTTATTAATTTGGGAGTGATGATTCTTTGGGAGTGCAGAATTTTTTCGCGGCAGAATAATTTTTATTCAATCAGGACAGCATTAACACAGCCTTCTTGAGTTGGGCGGTTTGTTATTCTTGCTTTGCCTTCGGAAGTTTCGATTATTGCGCCTTTCATCAATCTGTTTTGCCTTGCTAAGAAAGGATTTTGGGGAGTTTCCAGAACGTTTTTTATTTTTACTTTTTTTATTCCCTTTGATGTTTTTAGATTGCAATTGTCTGCGTTCAGCAAAACTGTTTTCATATTTCCGCCCATTGTCCTGATTTGTTTTCTTTTTGTTTCTTTTATGGTTACGACTCTTTCCTGGATTTTCTTTTCGTATTTTTTTGTTTTTCTGTTTGCGTGATATTTTCCGCTTGAGATTTTTCTTCCCTTGTTCATGGTTTTACTTTGAGAAAGTTGGTTTTAAATGTTTTGGTTTGAAAGTATATTAAAAAATTTTGTTTTCTGGCTGAATTGTCGTGAGTAAGAACACCTATCGGTTTTCTTACCAACTTTCCCTTTGCGATACTGCTCATGGCTGGTTCGTTATTTGTTTAAAAATTTGCAAACTGGGATCGTTCGATATTCTTCGAACGAGGACGCCAGCAAATTTTCTGCGCGCCAAAAAAATAGTTTTTAGCGATAAATTTAAATACCGCCAGAAATGATTGCAATTATGGTAAACGGAATTGAGAGACCACTTGACCTTTTGAACCAATCGAAGGGTAAGGAAGTTTTGATCCAGTTGAAAGGAGACAAGCAATTTGTCGGCACGCTGCTAGCATTTGACATGCATATCAACGTGGCGCTGGACAATGCAAAAGAGATGCAAGACGGAGAAGTCAAGAAGAACATTGGCTTGACTTTTTTGAGGGGGGATACGATTATATTTATATCTCCAGCTTCAACTTCTAAGTAATTGTTGCCTTATTTTTGTGGTTGGCGTTTGAAGAGAAATTTGGTAGTTGGGACTTTGTTATAATAATCTTTAAATAAACAAAAATTACAAACTAGTTATGACAGACAGAAATAAAGATGATGAACTTGTTGAATGTTATTTTCCTTTAAGTGACGGTATGACTTCTTATTATGCGATGTCACGCGAGGAGCCGCCGACTATGCTTGTTACAAGACGAGAATTAAAATGGAGAAATAGAATTGCTACAGGAATTTTGCTTGTGGCTCTTGCTTCTCCTATTGTTTATACAGCTTGCACTTCTAATTCCTTTAGAGAATTCAGCGATAGGGTAAGTCAGCAGATTGATAATCTTTCAAATATTTCAAAAGCAATTTCTCCCTAGAGTTCAATTTTGTCAAAAATTCTTTTATAGCGAGAATGCCGAAAAGTTTATATAATATTACGTATTATTACGTAATATGGAGATAGTAGCTAAAATCAGCAAGGGAAGCAAGATGGACCAGATATATATTTCCAAGAACAGAATTGGGCTTGAGATTGGGAGCTATGTTTTGGTTCGGCCAGTTGAACAAGCGGAGAAGAGAAACGACAAACCTTATTTTTATAATATTAATTCTATTGGAAACGTAAAACTGGAAATTGCAAGAGAGATTTTTGATTTTATTGATAAGGAGTTTGGAGAATGCGAGAATGTTATTATCACCGGCTCGTTTGTCGACGAGGGTTTTGGTTTTAATGATGTTGATGTGCTGATTGTCAGCAGCAAAAAAGTAAATGAGGAAAGACTTAGGAAAAAATTAGCGGAAGAAATAGGAATAGAAACGCATGTTATTGTTATTGATAACAAATCTCTGATTGAAGGAATGGCGACAGATCCGATTTATCAAATGATGTTAAGCAAATGTATTGCTCGAAAGAGATTTGTATATAAAACTGGCAGGAAGATTAATTATAAAATTCTGGATTTGCATTTGCTGAAGAGCAGGGTTTTGATTGATAGTTTTGATGCTTTAGATGGAAATGAAAAATATGATTTAGTTAGGAATATGATTGCTATTTATTTATTCTTATTGGACAAGAAAGTTAGTCGGGAGATTGTTGATAAAGAAATTCAGAAAATATTTGGCTTAGAAAATGCCCGAGAGATTAGACTTAATATGTTGGTTAAAGAGAAATTTTTGAAAAAATATCAGAAAATTTATCGGGAGAGTTTTGAGCGGTTAATTAGGGGCATAAAAAATGGGGCAAAATCGAAATAAACTTATTGAGCTGTTTATCAGCAATGTTTCTAATGTCGTGATTCATAGAATTTTGGAGAAAGCTGTTTTTGGTTTGAATAAAAATGAGCTGGGAGAGAAATACAGAAAAGAATTGGTGAATAGTTTTGAGATTGCCCGTCGCTATCGCGAGAAAATTAATCCTGTTGGCAATATTTTGCCGGATAAATTTTATGTTAGAGACAAAGTTATTAGAAAAGTTCGGGCTGAACTTGGGTTAAGAATTTCGAGGGGTTATGAAGGAATTGATTTGGATTTAGTCGACGGAGAAGTTGAGCTGGTTTTGGGGGAGATGGGTGTTATTTAGAGTTTTTGTTAGGAAGTTTTATAAATTGAGAAATTATTAATTGGTATGAAGAGTTGGTTGAAAGGCGGGTTGATTGGAGGAATTGTTAGTATTTTATTTATGGCACTTCCAATAGTTTTTATGAATGTTAGCTGGTGGCCTTATCTCATGACTTTTGTTTCTTATCTCTCTTTTCCGATTTCTTTTTTGTTGGCTAATTTAGGAGATATTGAGGGGATGGGTGGAGGAATATTATTTGCTTTTCTTTTGATTCCTTTAGGAATTTTAATTAACTTTTTTCTTCTTGGGGCAATAATCGGATTTATCGTCGGGAAAATAAAATCTCGGAAGAATAACTAGAGCTAGATTATATAAAATAAATTCGTTTCGGCGCGAAATTAGACGCCAATTGCGGTGGCTGGCGTCTTATCTTTATGAAACTTTACTTCGTAAATTTTCTGCGTACCTACTTAAATTTCTAATTAACTTTAAGAATAATTATGGATAAACATATTCAACTGCCGAGCCCATGCAGCTGCTGCACATTTCCCAAGCTTGAAGACTGTCTCCAGCTGTTGAAAGGCAAGAGGTCATTTCTAACTGAAGAGAATCATACTTTGAAACTCCTTCTTGTTTTAGGCCATCAACTTCAGTGATTAGAGCATTAACCATTGTGTGAGGTATTCCGTAACAGTCATTATATACAGTTTGTCTAGGATCTGATGGATCTGAACCACAACCTGTTGAAAGAACTGATGCGCAGATTGCTGTTAATCCAGCAAGGACTTTATTTCGCCGCATTATTGTTAGAATTTAATCAGGTATATAAATATTATTATGGTAATTTAATTATTTTAAATTTCTAATTTGTCAAAATCATTTGCGATTTTTGTGTTCGTGAAAACTTTTTTTGCCTCGTTTAAGATTGTTTGGGGAGAGTGTTCGTATCGCTGGGAAATGTGAGTCAAGAATAACTGCTTCGCGTTTGCTTTTTTCGCGATTGTCGCTGCCTGCTTTGCCGTCAGATGAAATCTTTCCTTCGCCATCTCTGCTTCGTTTTCTGTGAATGAAGATTCGCAGATTAAAATGTCAGAGTCTTTTGCGAGCTTGACTGCGTTTTCGTTTATTTCTGTGTCCAATACAAATGTTATTTTTCTTCCTTTTTCTTCGTAAGCGACTTGAGACGGCTTGATTGTTTTTCCGTTCAGCTTGATTGATTTTCCCTGCTGCAATTCTTTCATGTGAGGGCCGTGAGGAATTTTCAATTTTTTTAATTTTGATTTGTCAAATCTTAATTTGTTTTTTATCTGGAAAGAGAATGCCAGCGACGGCAAGCCGTGGGACATTGGAAGAGCTTCGATTATAAAATCATTTGTTTCAAAAACTTTTCCGGAAGATATTTCGTGAATTTGCAAGGGAATTGAAATATTGACTAAATCTTTTATTAACTGGATGTAATATTTTGTTTTTTTCGGGCCGTAGATGTTTAGTGTTTTTTTGTAGTCGTTCATCCCCAGTGTTTGAAATAATCCGGGCAAACCTAAAATGTGGTCGCCGTGCCAATGCGTTAATAATATTTTTGTTAATTTCGACGGAGAGATTTCCGCTATTTGGAATTGTCTTTGAGTTCCTTCGCCGCAGTCTATCAAAATATTTTCGTTTTTGTAGGTTAATAGGATAGCTGTATGACTTCTTTTTTTACTTGGTATCATGCTTCCTGTTCCGAGGAAAATTATTTTTATTTTTTCCATGGCTAAATGAGTTAAGTAATGTTTATAAAATAAGAGGGTTTAATTAAAATGTGAAAAAGAAAACATTGCGGACACTTTATTATATCGCTTGGATTGTTGGAGCAATAGCCGTGATATTTTTAATTTATGGCATTATTAGCTCTTTGTTAAAATGAATATGGGTATCTAAATTATATGCGTTTCGGCACGCAATTGGACTTGCCAATTTTTGTCGCTGGCAAGTCTTATCGGTAAAATTCGCTCTGCGAATTTAGCGTGCCGAACTAATTTGCGATTTATTGAGTTGGTTTGGCAATTTGATTAACTTTTTGATTTTTGCATTTATATCAATAAATATTGTCAATACGCAATGTTTTAGTGTTACCCAGATGAGTTTATCTTTAATTGGACTGCTGGCTTCTATTTTTATTAACGTGGTTTCTGTGATTGCAGAAGGCAAATGATACTTTAAGCAATCTTTATAAAATAAGAATTCTATAATAAGATTGTGAAAAAGAAAGTGATTTCATTTTTTATTTTAGCATCTGTTTTTGTATTCTTAATCGGATTGCTGCATTATCTTCGTTTTGGGGGTCTTACTGGATTTTCAGTTTTTTCTAATTACAGCGCTCCTGAATTTAGCTTCTACGGGGCGGAAGTTTTCTTTTTGGCGGCGGCTGTTTTTTCGGCTGTTCTTTTTTTACTGAACAAAGTTGCGAGATGGAAAAAACCCTCTAAAAGAAGAAGACACTTGATTGATTTAAATTTGAATTAATATTTTGACAGGATATAAATGCTTATAAATTATGTTTGTGAAAATACTTGTGAGTAATTGAAAGGAGGGAAAATGGAAAAAAAATATTTATTTTTCGGAGGAATTTTGATTCTTGTAATGATGGTTTCGCTTGCCTTCGCCAAGCCTTCCGTTGTAAATCCTTGTCCTATTAAATCTGACACTGACATTGTGGTTTACGGAGATACTGGGTTCGGAGGAGTGGGAACATTAAGCAAATCATGGATATCTCATTTTCTTGATTGGTGGAAAATCCAAGATCCGACGTTAAGTTATGTTTTTGTGGATAAGACAGATGTTGCGAGTGATTGTGATTTGAGCAATTATCCGAATGTTAAATTGTACATACAGCCGGGTGGAAATGCGTATTACCAGCAGAGAAGTTTAGGAAGCGCGGGAAAAGCGAACATCCTTGATTTTCTTGACAGAGATGGAGGAGCTTACTTAGGAATCTGCGCAGGATTTTATTATGCTGCAAATGATTATTATTGGCAGGGCTCTTACTATAATTGGCCCGATATGCTTGACAGGTTTTCAACTGTCGAGGGTTCGATAACAGACATTGCAGACTATGACGCAAATCCAGGATATGCTTTGACTTCGTTAAGCAATGGGTTTAACGCAATTTATTACGGAGGACCGACGAGAGGATGGAGAGATACTCCTAATGATCTGCCTGCCGGCGCTTCGAAACTTGCGTCATTTAGCGCGATTCCGGGTGAATTGCCTGCTGTTATACAGAATGGCAAAATGCTTTTGACGAGCGTGCATTTGGAAGCGTTTGAGAATGACGGAATTTCTGGACTTAGCACTGAGCAAAGAACAGAGAATTATAAATTGCTGGCTAATTTGATAAACGGCGCGGCTGGAACGAGCTTTTATGTTCCTGCTTATGCGAGTCCGATGCAATGCAACGACGGAATTGACAACGACGGCGATTTGCTGATAGACTTGGCTGACGCTGGATGCAGTTCAGTTAATGATAATGACGAAACTGACCCTGCGATTACGCAATGCAACGACGGAATTGACAACGACGGCGATTTGCTGATAGACTTGGCTGATACAGGATGCAGTTCAGTTAATGATAATGACGAAACTGACCCTGCGATTACGCAATGCAACGACGGAATTGACAACGACGGCGATTTGCTGATAGACTTGGCTGATACAGGATGCGTTAATGGCGAGGATAATGATGAATACAATCTGCCTGCTCCATTAGGTTTATTTAGCGACGATTTTAACGACGGCAATCTTGATGGATGGGTTTTGAGCGCTGTATCTGGAGGCAATAATTGGGCTGCTTCGACGCTGAACCCCTACGAGGGAAGTTATTCTGCTGAGAGCAAACCGATGTCGACTACAACACCTGCTTCTGTGATGGAGAAAACAGTCAGCACTGTTGGATACGGAGCAATAACTTTAAGATATTATAGAAGATTGGTTGCTTTAGATGTTGGGGATGAGTTTCAAGTGAAATGGTTTGATGGAACAACTTGGCAGATTTTAGAGCAAACGGGAAGCGCTTCGGCGAATGATGCAGGATATGTTTACAAAGAGTATTCATTGCCTATGAATGCAGGCGAGAATCTGAATTTTGCAATAAGATTTGAATGCACTGCGGGCGCTGTTTCAGAATTCTGCAGAGTTGACGATATTGAAATAACAGGACAGTAAATCTTAATTTTATTTTTTCTTTCTTTTTTTATTTGAAGAAATGTTTATAAGTGCGAGGATATATTTTTTAGGATGAATATAAAAGGGGTATTGATTTTGTTTGTAGTTGCTGGTGTATTTATGATTGGGCTTGGTGATGCTGCTGTGATTTTTAGTGATGGGTTTGAAAGTGGGGGGATGAGCGGATGGACTCTTACAAAAGATGCTCTTGCTGAAAGCTATTGGTATGCTTCAACAACCAACCCCTTTACCGGAAGTTATCATGCAGAAGTCAATCCTGGAAGTACAAATGAGCCAGCAAGCACAATGCAGAAAATAATATCAACTTCTGACTATCAAAATATAATTCTTAATTATTCAAGAAGGCTTATTGGTTTAGACATAGCTGATGAATTTCAAGTAGAATGGTTTGATGGTTTGACCTGGACGATATTGGAACAAACAGGAGACAGTGCGGGCAATGACGCCGCATATGTTTCAAAACAATTTAGTTTGCCTTCTGGAGCAAATAATAACGTAAATTTTGCAATAAGATTTGAATGTACTGCTTCAGGTACCGAATATTGCAGAGCCGACGATATTAAAATTACTGGAGATACTGTTGACACAACACCGCCGATTGTAAACATAACTTATCCTTTGAATAAAACTTACAATGCAAATATTTCGCAATTAAATTATACTATTGCAGAGACAAATCCGGGCAGATGCTGGTATAGCGTCGATAACGGGGAAAGTAATTTTTCGAGTGCTGCTGCTGGAGAGAATTGGACTGGATTGAATTCTGCAGAAGGTTCGAATATATGGAGAGTTTGGTGCAATGATACAAATGGAAATTTAGGAACAGCGGGCGTGACTTTTTTCAAAGATTCTATTTTTCCGTTGATAGATTATGGAATTGGAGTTGAAGAAGACGGCGCTAATTTTAGCAGAAATTGGATTTTTGTGAATGTGTCAGTTGTTGAATTGAATGAAGCAAATATAACTTTTAGATTGTTTGATGAAAATGGGATTGTAAACGAAAGTGTTTTTACAAATGGGCGACGAGAAATTAATTGGACGAATTTAGACGAGGGAGTTTATTATTATAATGTCAGCGTGTCAGATATTGCCGGGAATATTAACAGCACTGCAACGAGAGAATTAAGAATTGACAGAACAGGGCCGAGCGTAAATATAATTTTTCCTGAATCAAAGACATACGGATACAACGTGAGTTTGCCTTTAAACTACAGCGCTAATGATTTATCTGGAGTTGGCTCTTGCTGGTATAATTTGGACGGCGAATTGAATAACTCTATTTTTGACTGCCAAAACATCACATTTAACACGAGTGAAGGAAGTCACACTGTTTACGTTTATGCCAACGACAGCTTGGGAAATGAAAATTATGCGTCGAGAAACTTTTCTGTGAATACTCAGTTGGCAGTCAGTCTTGAAAGTCCGAGTGACAATAAATGGCTAGGTTATAAAAATGCAGAATTAAATTACAGCGTGAGTACTGCGTCCCAAGTAAGCAATTGCAGTCTGTGGATAAATTCCGGAGGGGCCTGGCATTTGAACCAGACGAATTCCTCCGCGGTTAATTCAACAGGAGGATTAAACAAATTTAATATTGAACTGGAAGATGGGAGCTATATCTGGAATGTTTTTTGCACAGGAACTTACAGCGCTTTTGCTTCGAGTAATTTTAGCTTGAATATTGACTCGCAAACTCCAGTTTTAAATGTGGAATATCCGTCGAATAACTCTGTGTTCAGACAAAATGTTTCTATTGGATTGAACTTCACATCCACTGACATGAATTTACAAGCGTGCTGGTATAGTTTGAATAATGGAGAAACGAACAGAAGTGTCAGCAACTGTGCCGGCGGTTTTAATAATTTAACTTTTGGATATTCTAACGGAATTTATAACCTGAGTGTTTATGTAAATGACTCTGCAAATAATATTAATTCATTCAGAATTTATAACCTTACAATCGAGCATGATTCTGCTGCGCCAAATTTAGTTTTGTCTGAACCTTTAGGGGCTAAGACGAGCAATTCTGGAATTCCTTTGCAATTTTCTGCGGGCGATAATGTTGATTCGCTGACAGAGATGACTTGCTGGTTTGATGTTAGATACAGTTCTACGGGTGGTTTTGTTTCAGGATTAGAAAATGTTTCTGCTGCAGGATGCACGAGCACGACATTTAGCGTGCCGAGTGATTCTGCGTATAATTTGTTTTTGTATTCGAGAGATAGAACGGGAAATTTGAATTCGACTAATTCTTCTTTCAGCGTTTCGACTCCAAGCGGGGGCGGAGAGATTGGGGGCGGAAGCACTGGCGGGGGCGGAGGTGGTGGAGGCGGCGGAACTACGACTTCGGTTGCAAACAAAACAACGCGCGCAATCAGAATTGAATTTTCTGAGATTGACGAGGTGGTTTTAAGAAGAGGAACTTCGGAAAAAATTAATTTAGCTGTTACAAGCAAGGATTTTGAATTTTTGAATAATTGCGGATTAAGATTTAAGGGAGCGATAGCAAGCTGGCTGGGAAATTCACAGAGCAAGGGATTGAGCAACGGAGAAAAATATACTTATAATATTGATTTGAATATACCTGCTACTGCGGAGCCGGGAAGTTATTCCGGCGAGATTGTTTTGAAATGCGACGAGGGAGAAGAAGGGACTTCGCTGAAAATTACTACATACAGAGAAAATTTTGAAGCGGAGATTTTGGAATATGAAAGATTTGACGAAGAACTCAGAGTTACTTATTCTTTAGTTGAAAACTCTGGAGAGAATCACGATATTTTGATTAACTATTCAATGTCTGATTTTGACAGCATTGTCAGAACTGCGGGGCAAGAATCCATATCGCTTGGCGCAAAAGAAAAAGCCGAGAATGTTTTAGTTTTCAAATTACCAAAAGATTCTTTCGGGGAATTTAATTTTGCAATGGTTTTAAGCGACGGAGTTTCTACTGTCAGCACTGAAGAAACGCTTTTTCTGCCTTCTGGTTCTGTCGGAGGATTTGCTGTTTTTGAAGGAGGAAACAAGACGCTATCCTGGATTGGAGTAGGAGTTGTTTTAATTATTATGCTAATATTTGTCGGGAGATTTATCTGGAGACATAACCAGAGAAGCAAGCATGTTTGGGAGTTGAAGGGAAGACGGGGAAAAAGAAAATTGCTTGATTTTGATTTGTGATTATTTTGCTTCGGCGTCGATTGTTTTGTTTTCTTCCAGAGTTTCTATTAGTCTCATGAAAGCTCTTGCGTGAGATTCCCATCCCTGTTTTTTTCCAATTCTACGCATATTTTTTTTCATTTCTCTCAGGAGTTTCCGGTTATTTTCCGTCATTCTTTGAATGCTTACTGCAATTTGCCTCGGGGTGTCTTGAGAATTTGGCTGGACAAAAGATGCTTTTGGCAATCTGTCGTCGATTAACGGCCAGTCAAGTCCGCTTCGCTCATTTAATGTTGTTAGTTCCATCGGAGAGATTCCCTGAAAATGTGTTGGTTCTATAATGTCATATGCATTTACAAAAGGAGTAGTGATGGATGCTTCGCCGGTAGCAACCCCTTCTATAAATCTTCCCGAAGCAATTTGTTCGAGATTTTGATAGACCGTGATGTTTATATCTGAACTGCTGTCAAGCCACATCATGTGCCTGTTTGTCTGATATTTTTCCAATAGAATAACATTTACTTTTCTCGGGTCTATTTTTGGAAGAGTTTTAACTGTTGCTTTCACTGTTTTTAATTTCCATCTTTCGCAGGCGTTTTGTTTTTCTTCTTCTAATTTTTCTGCTTTTTCCGGAGCTGATTTTATTAATCCGGGATGAATTTGTCCTGCAATCATTAACACAGTGTCTTCTTCAATTACTCCGTACTCTCTTATCGCCATTCCGTAACCATCTATTGCCTCGGGGATTCCTTTTCCTTCTCCCTGCAAGCCGGCGATTAGGAGAGTTGTACCGACTCTTTGAAGTCCTAGTTTTTCTCTTATTTTTCTTTGCTCTTGAATTGAGATGTTAGTCATCCAACTTCCGTGGTGAATGTTTTCGATTAGAGCGGTTTCGTGGTCGTCGGGGTCAATGCCGTAAACTTCTCTTAAAATTGGTTTTATGCTTTTTGACAAACCAATTGACGCGTCGACAATTTCATCGATTGACGCGTAAATTGAACGTTCGTGATCTTGCGGCGTTGTTCTTAAGGTGTGTTTTTGCTCGACAACATAAATTCCACGCGATTTTGCTTTTCTTGCTATATCGACAAAATGGGTTCCTCTTGCATTTTCGTATGAGCCATCTTCGTTGAAGAGAGGAGACAAACCGAATTCGTTGTTTAAGTAGAGAACTTTAACTGCGCGAGGATATTTGCTTCCCAATGCTTCAAGATTTTCTATTGTTTTTTCTATTCCCTCTTTCCATGAGTCTGGATTATATTTTTGGATTATGCATTGGACTGTAGGGTTTTTTCTGTAGGATTTTTCTGTCGTGTCTATTGCTGTGACAGTCATTCCTTTTATTCTTCGGGGAAACTGCTGTCTCAAAGCCAAGCTAAAATTTCCCCAATAAGTTGCGAGTCCGCAAGGTTCTGGAGAAACGGTTGTTAAAGCTCCTATTACTATATCAAGCGGCATATTCTTTTTCCTTTATATGTTTTTATAAATCTTTCCTTTTAAAGTGGTAACAATTTTTTATAAGTCTTTAGTTAGTTTATTTGAAATGGAAGAGAAATATTTTGTTATTGGTTTTTTTGGTTTTGTTTTGGTTTTGTTTTTTGCTGGCTTTTTTAGTTATTTCTTTTTGGTTCGAGAAGGAGTTTCGCAGGATGTTTTGACGGTGGTTTGGGGAGGGATGATTTTTCTTTTTGTTTTTGCGGGGATTGTTGGGATTTCGCTGATTGTGAGACATATTCGAGGACATAAATAATTTTAGATACAACGTGTTGGAGAGAAGAGATAATTATAGAATATTAAATTATAGTTAAGTCTACCGAATCTTTTTGTTCTGCTTGTATCTCTGGCTTGTCATCGGATTCCTGAATTTTAATATGAACATTATATCTTCCACCGAAAGAATTGTATAATCTTTCTGCAGTATCTAAAACTGCTTGTCTGTCTAATTCACTTGTCCCAGCACCACGCCAATCCTGCGGCATGTCTCTTATGATATTATCGCTATATATAACAGAATGACTTACAAATTTAGCTTCTTTTCTGTCTTCTTCAGACATAAGACATTCTATGTCTGAGTTACCAATATAGACTTTGTGTTCTGCTTTTGTCATAAAACTTTGCAATTATTTGGCTATTTAATCTTTTTGTTTTTAGTTTTAATAAAAATTGAACTTCGGAGAAGGCTACATCCCAAGTAGCAATTAGTTCCTAATTGCTACTTCTATTCAACTGTTTTTATTATTTCATTATTCGAATTCTGTCAGTCCCGACGTAAAACTAATTTAATTTCTCTAATTAAAAAGATAG
>Ga0208958_1001444_pt1 | contig 23669 bp, 20 predicted proteins | sample RifOxyB1_FD_184032 | JGI IMG/M metagenome (GOLD analysis project Ga0208958, IMG submission 184032) | Soil microbial communities from Rifle, Colorado - Rifle Oxygen_injection B1 (SPAdes) | ecosystem: Environmental > Terrestrial > Deep subsurface > Rock core/Sediment | place: Rifle, Colorado... | reverse complement strand
GTTTCCGGGCCGGACGCCGCACCTTAAGGATCTGACGATGTCGCGTCGTTGCGAACTCACCGGTATCGGCCCGATGGTCGGCCACAGCGTGAGCCACTCGAACATCAAGACCAAGCGCCGCTTCCTGCCGTCGCTGAAGACGGTCAAGGTCACCTCGGACGCCCTGGGTCAGACCTTCTCGCTGCGTATCTCGAACGCCGCCCTGCGCACCCTGGACTACAAGGGCGGCCTGGACGCCTTCATCGTCAAGGCCCGCGACGAGCAGCTGTCGATCGCCGCCCAGCGCATCAAGCGCCAGGTCCGCGCCAAGCTGGCCGAGCAAGCCGCCGCCTGATCGGCGACAGCTGAAATCATTCTGGAAAAGGCCGACGGCGACGTCGGCCTTTTTCTTTGCGCGCCATCCGGGGCGGGTCTAATCCCGAACCGTAACCGGAGGGGATTCCGCATGACCGTCGCCCGCACCCTGGGTTTCACAGCCGCCGTCCTGACGCTGTCAGCCTGCGCGACGATGGACGGCGCTCCGCCGCCCGTCAGCGACTCCACCGCCTACACCCTGGCCACAGACCAGCCGCTGACCGCGGAGCAACAGGCGGTGCAGTTCGACACTGCCGACCTGTCCATCAAGATTATCCCGCAGGACAAGGCGATCGACGCCGTCGCCGTCCTGGGCTTCACCGCCAAGGCGCCCTTGAACCGGCTGGTGGTGGATCTGGACACCCTGCTGCCCATCTCCTCGGTCCAGATCGACGGGGTCGCCATCGCCGCCGACCACTGGTCCAATCCCGAGGGGCGCCTGAGCGTCGATCTGCCCCGGCCTCTGACGCCTGGCCAGTCCGTCGCCCTGCGCGTGGCCTATGCCGGCAAGCCCCGCGTGGCGCCCCGCGCTCCCTGGGACGGCGGCTTCGTCTGGTCCACCGCGCCCTCGGGCGAACCCTGGGTCGCCACCGCCGTCCAGGGCGAGGGCTGCGACATCTTCTGGCCCTGTATCGACAGTCCGCACGGGGAGCCCGGCCGTATCGACCTGCACATCACTGTCCCGTCCGACCTGTCCGCCCCGTCCAACGGCCGGTTCCTGGGCAAGGTCGATCACGGCGACGGCTGGACTACCTGGAACTGGACGGCGAAGACCCCCAACACCTACGCCATCGCTCTGAACATCGGCCCCTACGAGGAGGTCAGCGGCCAGTACCAGAGCCGGTTCGGCAATACGATCCCGCTCCACTACTGGCACCTGAAGTCGGACGCGCCTGAAAAGGTCCAGGCTCTGTTCGCCGAATTCCCCAAGATGCTGGACTTCTTCGAAGCGACCGTCGGCCCCTTCCCCTTCGGCGACGAAAAGATGGGCGTGGTCGAGACCCCGCACCTGGGCATGGAGCACCAGACGATCAACGCCTACGGCAACGGCTACAAGATCGACGGCCGCGGCTATGACTGGCTGCTGCAGCACGAGTTCGCCCACGAATGGTTCGGCAACCAGCTGACCAATCAGAACGCCGACGACATGTGGCTGCACGAGGGTCTGGGCAGCTATATGCAACCCCTCTACGCCCGCTGGCTGCTGGGCGACCGCTATATGCAACGCGAGTTGGCCAACCAGCGCGAGGGGCTGGTCAACAAATTCCCCGTGGTGTCCGGCACGCCCAAGACCGAGGACGAGGTCTACAAGGGAGACGTCGGGCCGGGCGGCGACATCTATTCCAAGGGATCCTTGATCAGCCATTCGCTGCGGATGCTGATCGGAGACGCCGCCTTCCATCGCGCCCTGACCCGGCTGGTCTACGGGACCGACGATCCCCGCCCCGGCGCCTTTGCGCCCCTCTATCGTTCGACCCAGGATTTCGTGCGGATCGTCAATGAGGTGACGGGCCAGGACTATGGCTGGTTCTTCCGCGCCTATCTGTACAACGCAGCCCTGCCGGTGCTGAGCGAAACGCGCGACGGCGACCTGCTGCGGCTGGAATGGACCACCGGCGACGGCGAGGCCTTCCCCATGCCGCTTGAGGTCGAGATCGACGGCCGCGTGCAAACGGTGACGATGTCGGGCGGCAAGGGTGAGATCGTAGTTCCGGCCGGGGCCCATGTTCTGATTGACCCCCAGAACAAGGTGCTTCGCCAGATGGACGTGATCGACGCACTCCAGGCTTACAAGGCGGCGCAGAAACGCTAGCCGGAAGCCCCCCTGAAACTCAGGCCGCCTCGACCGTCACCGACTGACGCACGAAGTGGCATCGCTCCTGCGTGGTCAGGAAGGCGATGTCGGCGGCGTCACGGCCGCAGGCGATCCGCACCAGGCCCTGCACCGGCGCCAGGCCGGTGGGATCGACCAGCCACCAGCCGCCGTCCAGCCAGACCTCGAAGATGGCGTGGAAATCGGGCGGGGTCAGCTGATGGGCGAAGGCGCTGACGGCGCGGGCCGGAATGCCCGACGCCCGACAGAAGGTCATGCCCAGGTGGGTGAAGTCGCGGCAGACCCCGGCCCGGTCGATGAAGGTGCGGGCCGCCGTCGTCTCGGTGTCCGAGACCCCGTGCTCATAGTCCAGATTCTCGGAGATCCAGTTCAGGATCGCCAGAACCCGCGCCCCGCCGCTCGTATCCCCGAACTGGCGCGTGACGAACCGGCCGAACTGGTCGGACGGGCAGTAGCGGCTGGGCTGAAGATAGGGCAGAACCTCGGCCGGCAGGTCGCCCCAGTCGTGCTGGGAGACGCTGGGCGGCAGACCCTTCAGCACGCCGTTGTCGACCACCGCCTCATAGATCAGGGCGACCTCGCCCTCGACATGGCAGCGCAGGGTGCGGGCGCCGAAGTCCACGTCCTCGTCTTCCTGGAACTGGACCGGCGGATCGAAGACCAGGCTTTCTTCCAGAATGTCCTGGCCCGGCCAGTGGGCGACCTGGATCTTGTAGATGGCGTCCGTCGGCGGATCGAAACGATAGACGAGCTCGGCGCGCACGCGCAGTTTCATACGATCAGTCCGTCAGGAGTGGGGATGACGCCCCCAACGCCATGCGACTGCGGCCGTTCCATGACCGCCGAGGCCCAAAGGCGAAGCGCAGCCGCCAATGTCCGCAACCGTACGTTTCTTGCCCAAATAGACAAGCTCCAACAATGTGTTAGGTTAGACCCCTATGGCATTCCACCTATTCGCCCTCCCAGCGGGTCGGTGGAAGCAGCCACGCTGGGCCGTCGCGCAGACGAACGGCCCGGTCGTGAACTGGCAGGCTGGGGATGGTTCCTCCGGCCCGCGCTCCCTCTCTTGTGCTGAAAGCCGCCCGGCATGACCCTCGCCACCGTCGATGAAACCGTCGACCTGACCGACTGCGATCGCGAGCCCATCCATGCGCCGCAGGCGATTCAGCCGCACGGTTTCCTGCTGGTCCTGGATGCCTCGACCCTGATCACGGAGCAGGGCGCCGGCCGGATCGAGGACCTGACGGGCCGCGCCGCCTGGCTGGATCTGCCCGTCGGCGACCTTCTGGGCGACAACCTCGGCCGCAGACTGGCCGAGATGGCGCGAAGCGCGGAGGCGGGGTTCGCCGGCCGTTGGCGCGCCGCCAACCGACTGGAATACGACGTCGTGGTTCACCACGTGCGGGCCGCCGCGCCGGATCACGAGCTGGACAAGATGATCGTCGAGGTCGAGCAGAGCTCGCAACAGGCGCGTCTGGGCGTGGAGCTGATCGCGCGGATCGACGCCGCCGGCGCCGCCCTGGAACGCGCCGCCTCTGTCCAGACCTTGTGCGAGCGGGCCGCGGAGGCCTTCCGCAGCCTGACCGGTTTCGAGCGGGTCATGGTCTATCGCTTTCTCGATGACGAGGCGGGCCAGGTCGTCGCCGAATCCCGCGCGAGCGGCGCGGACTCCTTCCTGAACCACCATTTCCCGGCCACAGACATTCCGCGTCAGGCCCGGGCCCTGTATCTGCGGACCCCGGTCAGGGTCATTCCCGACAGCCGCTACGTGCCCCAGCCGCTACGGCCCGTCGCGACGGGCGCGGCGCCTCTGGACATGAGCGACGGCGCCCTGCGCGCTGTCTCGCCGATCCATCTGCAGTATCTGCAGAACATGGGCGTTCGGGCCTCCGCCTCGGTGTCGATCATCGTGGACGGCGCCCTGTGGGGCCTGATCGCGTGTCACAGCGGCACGCCGCAGCTCCTGCCCTATGAGTTGCGGGTCGCCTGCGCCACCCTGGCCCGCAATCTGGCGCGCCAGCTGAAGACCAAGGCCGACGCCGAACTCTATCGCGAACGGGTTCGCCTGCGCCGGCTGGAGGATGATCTGATCGTCCGCATGTCCCGGGACAGGGAGCTTGATACGGCCCTGGCCGAACACGCGACCCAACTGATCGATCTCGTCGACGCGGACGGAATGGCCATCGTGCGGGAGGGCCGCATCGCCTGTTTCGGCCGCACCCCGCCGGAGGTGGCGGTGGATCGATTGTCGGACTGGCTGGAGCAGCAGCCGGGCCTGCGCCCGGTCGCCAGCAGCGCCCTCGCCGGCGTCCTGCCGGAGGCCGAGGCCTGGCGGGCCCACGCCAGCGGCCTGCTCGCCGTGCGGCTCGGGGGCGAGCAGCCTCTCTCGCTGCTGTGGTTCCGATCCGAGATTCTGGAAACCATCCGTTGGGCGGGAAACCCCGCGACGGCGGTCAAGTCTGCGCGGGACGGCGCCCTGACGCCGCGCGCCTCCTTCGAGAGCTGGTCCCAGACGGTCACGGGGCGCGCCCGTCGCTGGAGCGCCGCCGCCATCGAGTCCGCCGCCCGGCTGCGGGACGCCCTGGCGGACTTCGCCGCCGTCAACCAGCTGCGCAACCAGAACCACGCGCTTCAGGCCCGGTTGACGGAGCGGGATCTGCGGCTGGAGCAGCAGCAATTTCTGATGCGGGAGGTCAACCACCGGGTCCAGAACAGCCTGACCCTGGTGTCCAGCTTCCTGGGGTTGCAGGCCCGGGAGCTGGGCGACGGGGCGGCGGGGCGCGCCCTGCAGGAGGCCCGGCGCCGCGTGCGGGCGGTCTCGACAGTCCACACCCGCCTCTATCGCGGCGATCAGGACGCCACCATCGACATGTCCCGCTACATCCGCGAGCTGGTCGAGGACCTGGGCGCCAGCATGGGGGCGGATTGGGCCAGCGTCATAGAAACAGATCTGGCCCCGGTCTGCATCGACGCCGGTCGGGCCGTGACCCTGGGTCTGATCCTGACCGAACTGATCATCAACGCCCAGAAATACGCCTACGACGGCCGGCCCGGCCCCTTGCGGATTAGTCTCAGCGAGACCGACGACATGTTCCGTCTCGCCGTCGCCGACGACGGCAAGGGCGGGCACAAGGCGGGCAAGGGTTTCGGCTCGATGATGATCGGCAGTCTGGTCGCCCAGCTCGACGGTCGGATCGACTATAGAGATCAGGCGCCGGGTCTGGAGGTCGTCCTGCGGGCCCGGATCGATCCGGTGTCCGCCCTCGCCTGAGGCCCGACCGCCAGAGCCATGGCCCTTGCCTGTGGCCTAAGGTCGCGGCGCGGCGTAAGAGGCCGCATGCCCTCCCCCGCCTCACGCGTCGCCGCGCTCGTCTCCCCGCGGGCCTTCGCCCTGATCGTCCTGCTGATCGCCGCCTGCGTCCTGGGCGTCGCGCCCATACTGGTGCGGCTGACCGAGACGGGGCCGGCGGCGGCCGGCTTCTGGCGCTTCGTCTTCGCCTTGCCGCTGCTGACCCTGCTGGCGTCGCGGGAGCCGGGCGGGATCGCCGCCCCGTCGAAATGGGCCCTGCTGGCGGGGCTATTCTTCGCCCTGGACCTCAGCTTCTGGCACTACGGCATCGTCATGACTTCCGTCGCCAACGCCACGGTCCTGTGCAACCTGACTCCGGTGGTGGTGACGCTGTTCGGCTGGGTCGTTCTGAAAGAAAGGCCGGCGCGCATCTTCCTGCTGGCCCTCGCCCTGGCCATGGCGGGCGCCTTCGCCATGGCCGCCGGGGCCGATGGCGGCCAGGGGACCAATCCGCCGCTGGGCGACGTCTTCTCCCTTTCGGTGGCGGTCTGGTACTCGGGCTATTTCCTGGCGGTGAAGGCGGCGCGCGCCACCGCCGGCGCCATGCGCGTCACCTTCTGGGCCACCTTGCTGGGCGCGCCCCTGCTTCTGATCGTCGCCCTGGCCCTGGGCGAGGACATCATCCCGGCCGGGCCTGCGGGCTGGGCCGCCTGTGCGGCCATGGGGATCATGCACGTCTTCGGCCAGGGCGGCGTCGCCTGGGCCTTGGGCCGGCTGCCCGCCTCGATCACCGCCGTCACCATCCTGATCCAGCCGGTCGTCGCCGGCCTGCTGGGCTGGTGGATCTTCGGCGAGACCCTGACCCCCATTCAGGCCCTGGGCGGCGCTCTGGTGCTGGGCGCCGTCGTGCTGGCCCAGCGGTCCCAGATCCGCAAAACAGACCAGATCCCTGAAACGGAAACGGGCGCGAGCGCCTAAGCGCCCGCGCCCGTCATTAGGCCTTGTCAGCCATCAGGCTTAGAGAAGCTTGAGGTCCACGGCCGAGGTCTTGCCGCGCTGGCTTTCCAGCTCGTATTCGACCTTGGCGTTTTCATCGAGCCCCTGAAGCCCGGCCTTCTGAACGGCGGTGACGTGCACGAACACGTCAGAGCCGCCGCTGTCGGGCTGGATGAAACCATAGCCCTTGGTGGGGTTGAACCACTTGACCGTACCGGTCGCCATGTCTGCGTCTCCGTAAACGCGCTTTTCCAGGCGGATACCCCTCGAGGTGATCCGACAATCCATCTGGACAGCTCGTTCAGGCGAAGGAGCGAGACGCGGGTGTGGACCCCACGCAAAATCCGGACTGTACCGATGTTGTCACCCGGCTTTTCCAGCCGGTCAACAGCAAAGCGATTCGCCTGAGGGGTGATTCAACCTTAACGACAGAGGCTGTAGTCGGCGCCGTCGAGATGGAGGTGGTTTTCGTGGGCGGCATTATAGTCCGGCGAAAGAACCGTTGAAAACAGACGGCAAGCCCCGTTGCGCACGACCCGAAGAAAGCGGGCGCCGGGCTCCCCGGCCGGACCCTGCCCCCGCCAGTCGTTAAGCACGCTGACGGTTCGCCCGTCCTCGAGCGTGATCCCGGCCACGTCCAAGGCGTTGGCGCGCGCATGCTCGCTGGGGCGCTCCTGCGCATCCTGCGACCCATAGATGCGGCGGCAGGAATAGGTCCCGTAATTTTCCACCCGAGCAGGGGCCGACCCGAGTAGGCTGCGCGCCGCCGGCTGCAGCACTTGCCGGTCCCAGATGACGTAGCGCACCGCCAGCGGGCATTGCATGACCACGCCGGCCGGAGCCAGAGGCGTCACGTCGCCGCCGGTGATCCGCACGGCGCCTTTCACCACGCAGAAGCCGCCGTCGTCCCGGTCCGCCGCCCGCTCGACCTGAACGCCTGAATCGCGCAGCACCTGGATACAGGCCTCGGTCGCCCCCGCCACCTCTTCGGCCGAGGCGGTGGGCGGGAGGTCGAAATCCGCCACCTTGGCCGCCGTCGCCCGGCCGACCGGTTGACTGAGGTCGAGAGGCTTCCACGGCAGATCCTGGGGCGGCGCATAGGCGTTCAGCAGGGCGAAGGCGGCGCAGGCCAAAAGCCCGACCTCCCACAGCAGATTCCAAAAATCGGCGAAGTCGCGCTTCATGAGCCCCCAGCATGAACCGCCTACGGTCCCGGTGGCAAACGCCGCAGGCGGCCGAAACGTTCACCGGCGGTTCAGCCGCCGCGCCTCAGAGCTTTGTCGGCGCGACTGAGGGCGCGACAGCCTTAACACTTGTTCGGATTTGTCCGCTGTGCTGGGTATGCGCCTTTCGCGCGCCCCCTGAGGCGCGGCAGTTGGGAGTGAGCCGTTGACAGCGACGGATGGGGGGGCGCTCGAGCCTCGCAAGACTTTCCTCGGGCACCCGCGGGGGCTGGTGATCCTGTTCTTCACCGAGATGTGGGAGCGGTTCTCCTACTACGGCATGCGGGCGCTGCTGGTGCTGTACCTGACGCAGCACTTCCTGTTCGGCCCGGCCGAGGCCCAGGGCATCTACGCCGCCTACGCCGCCATGGTCTATCTGATGCCAGTGATCGGCGGCATGATCGCCGACCGCTATCTCGGGCCGCGCAAGGCAGTCATCATCGGCGCCGTTCTTCTGGTCGTGGGTCACTTCGCCATGGCGTTCGAGGGTACGGGCGGTCGCGAGAAGCTGACCATCGGCCAAGAGACCTATCAGATCGAGGTCGTAGGCCGTGACCAGAACCGCCAGATGTTCGCCGTCAGCGGCGATCAGCGGGTCCAGATTTCGGTGACGCCGGAGGGCGTGTCCACCGTCGGCGCCGAACCGGCCGCCGCCGTCGGATCCGAGGCCGTCGCCGCTGCGGCCGGCTTCCCCGCCTTCACCCCGACCGGACAGTTCACGCTGGAAACCACCCGCGACCGCGCCTTCGGCGAACCCGTGCTCTTCCTGGCTCTGTCCCTGATCATCGTCGGCGTGGGCTTCCTGAAGGCCAATATCTCGACCGTCGTGGGCTCCCTCTATGAAGAGAACGACCCGCGTCGCGATGGCGGCTTCACCATCTTCTATGTCGGCATCAATCTGGGTTCGTTCCTGGCGACGGCCGCCTGTTCCTATCTGGGCTTCAATTATGGCTGGGCCTACGGCTTCGGCCTGGCCGGTTTCGGCATGTTGGCCGGCCTGCTGACCTTCATCCTGGGGCAGTCCTGGCTGGAAGGGCGCGGCGGACCGCCGGTCCCGCTGGAGGGCCGCAAGGTTCTGGGCGTGCCGGTCGTGCCCTTCTTCTGGATCGCCGGCATCGTCGCCGTGATTCCCACCTGGCTGCTGATGCAACGTCACGAGGTGATCCAGGCCGTGCTTCTGCCCATCGCCGGCCTTACCTTCCTCGGCGTCGTCGGCTTCACCGTCTTCCGCCTCAAGGGGCAGGAACGGTCGCGGATGCTGGTGGCCCAGGCGCTGATCTTCTTCTCGGTCCTGTTCTGGGCCCTGTTCGAACAGGCGGGTTCGTCCCTGACCCTGTTCGCCGACCAGTCGACCCAGATGCCGAACTGGTTCAACGCCGGCTACACCCAGATGTTCAACCCCGGCATCATCGTCGTGGGCGGCCCGATCGTCGCGGCCCTGTGGGTCTGGCTGGGCCAGCGCGGGCGTGAACCGTCCACGCCGGTCAAGTTCGCCCTGGCTCTGGCCTTCGTCGGCGGCGGCTTCCTGCTGCTGGCCTGGGCGGCGGGGAGCCAGTTCAACGACGCCTTCAAGGTGCCGCTTCTGTTCCTCTTCCTGGCCTATGCGATGCACACCATCGGCGAGCTCTGCCTGTCGCCGGTCGGCCTGTCGATGATCACCAAGCTGTCGGTGGCGCGCGTGGTCGGCCTGATGATGGGGGTCTGGTTCCTGTCGAGTTCGGTGGCCCATATCGTCGCCGGCTGGATCGCCGCCGCGACCGCCACCGATACGGTCGCGGGCGTGGTCACCAATCCGCAACTGGCGCTTCAGACCTACGGCTCGATCTTCGGCGCCATCGGCTGGACGGGCGTCGGCGTCGGCGTCTTCCTGTTCGTGATCTCGCCGCTGCTGAAGAAGGGCATGGCCGGGGTTCATTGATCCCTGCGGCCTGACCGAAACAGAAGGCCCCGGCGGAGCGATCCGCCGGGGCTTTTTGCGGGGATGGGACAGTTCTCAGAAGGTCTTGCGGACCCGGATGGAGACGAAGGTGCGCGGGTCCTGGCTGCTGTCCTCGACGAAGGCCACGGCCCGGGTCGTGCGGTCGGCGAAGACCGTGCGGCGCTGGGTGAAGTCGTCCCACAGGTTCAGCTGCGCGCGGATCGCCAGGGTGGCGCTGGGCTTGTACTCAGCGAACATCTCGAAATAGTCCGTGCCGCGCCATTTGAAGACCTGGTCCGGCGAATAGCTGGCCTCGCCCAGATAGGGCAGCCAATTCACCCCCCATTGCAGCTTCCAGCGGGCGATGTCCTGCTCGATGCCGATATTGGCCTGGGTCGGCCGCTCGTCCGAGATCGGCCGCTTCCTTCCCGTGGTCGGGTCGGTCACTTCGGTCTTGTTCCAGTCGTTGCGGAAGGTGAACCGCCCGCCGGAGAAGCCGGCCTTGTCCAGAGGCACGGTCACGTTCAAGGACAGCCGGTCCAGGGTCCCTTCGCCGATATTGCCGACCGCCGAAAGGCCGTCGCCCAGAGGGATCCAGTCGATGGCGTCGATGATCTCGTCGTGGCGATAGCCGATGGAGACCACGCCTTCGCCCCAGAAGCGGCGTTCATAGGTCAGTTCGGAGATCCACCGCTGCTCCGGCTCCAGATCGACATTGCCGCCATAGACGTTCTCCTCCTCCAGATCCGCCGAGGCGGCGAAGTCCGAGAAGTCCAGCTGGCCCAGCTCCCGCTCGAAACGGAAGCGCAGCTGGTTGTTCGGCATCGGCGTCCAGGTCGCCATGAAGCGGGGCTTGGCGAAGAAGAAGCTCTTCTCCTGGTCGGCGTCGCCGGACTGTTTGATGGTCGAGGCCTCCAGCCTCAGTCCCGCCTCCAGCGTCAGGTCCGGATGGAGCCGCCAGGTCCCCTTGGAGAAGGCCTCGCCGCGCGTCTCCTCGACCTTGACCGAGGCGCTGGGCAGGGGAATGACCACCCCGCCCTCGCTATAGGCCTGATCGGTCTGGCGCATGTTGTAGGCGACCTCGCCCCCGGTCTCGATCGTCAGCTTGGGCGACCGCTCGTGCCGGATCAGGGCGCGCAGAATGGTCTCCGAGCTCTCGCCCGAATAGTCGAAGATCTGTTCCGGCGCGTCGACGCCGTTGTTCAGGACATTGTAGGTCGAGACACCGTCCCAGCTGCCGAACTCGTGCATCAGCCGGGTCTCCAGCTTGAAGCGGTCGTTCAACGGCCGTTCCCAGGTGACGCCGAACTCGCCGCTGTCGCTGTCTTCCGCGTCGGTGCTTTCGCGGAAGGCCACGGACGAACGGGTGGTCTCGTAGCTTTGCCAGTCATTGATCCCGTAGCGGGCGGTCAGGTCGATCTTTCCGCCCGCCAGCGGACCGGCGTAGGTGCCCCGGATCGAGTTCCCGCCGCCGTAGCCGTCGGTGTCGGTGATCTCGTCGCGCAACACATTGCCTGCGGCGTCGCGGCGGACCCGTCGGCCGGGGCCGTTGGAGTCGCTCATGCTGATCCCGTCGGACAGGGTGACGCCCCAGCTGCGGTCGCCGTCGCGGGCCGTGAACTGATAGCTGCCGCCGTAGAGGTCCTGGCCCGAACCTTCGAACTGGGTGGTGTTCCACGTGAAGATCGACTGGCGGCTGGCCTCCTTCTTCAGGACGACGTTCACGACCACGGAGAAGCCCTGCATGTCGATGCCCGGGGCGCCGCCGCGGATCAGTTCAATCCGTTCGACCTGACGGGCCAGGGTGCGGCTCAGGACGTTGGACCCGGTGTCGTTCTTCGACGCCGGCCGGGCGTTGTTGATCAGCACATTGCCGACGGCCCCTTCGAAGCCCCGGGCGCCGCTGCCGTCGTCCAGCTCGAAGCCCGGCACCCGGTTGACCATGTCCAGGGCCGTGTTGGGGCGCTGGGCTGCGAAGAAGTCGGGCGTGAAGACCAGAACCCCGCGCTGGGCGGCGTCGGCCAGAGGGGCCTCTGCGGTCGATCCCGTCGGCACGGGCGCCTGGGCCACCTGTGGGGCGTCGCCGGCATGGGCGGTCGCGGCGGAAAGCAGCAGGGCTGTGGTGGCCAGCAGCAGGGTCTTGGTCATCGGTCTTCCCCTCTCGTTCGTTGGCGAGAGGTGTGCCGATCCGCCGCCGTCTTCTCCAGTTACAAGGCGGCAAGGTGGATTAAATCGACGACAGTATTACCGGGATTTCATTACAAGGCGGCAAGATCATCGCCTAGGATCGCCTGATGATCCGACCTCTTCATCTTGTCTTGGCTTTGACTATAGCGGGCGCCGCTTTGCCGGCCGCGGCGCAGGACGGCGAGGCGACGCCGGAGGCGGTAGAGGACATCGTCGTCGTCGCCCGTCGAATCGAGGGGCCGATGTGGCATGTCCGCAGCGGTGACAGCACCCTGATCCTGGTGGGCTCCATCGACGGTTTGCCGCGCGATCTGGAGTGGCGCACGGACGCCCTGGTGTCGGCGGTCGAGCGGGCGGATCGGGTGCTGTTTCCGGTCCAGGCCCGCGCCTCCCTGGCGGATGTGGGGCGGGTGATCTGGCGGGCGCGAACCCTGACCCGCCTGCCCGAAGGCCGCACCACGGCGGACTATCTTTCCCCTGCGCTGGAAGATCGGCTGGAGCGTGTGACGGGCGAGGGTCCCAGCCGCGACAGCCTGCTGGTCCTGTCTGCCGATCTGATGGAGAAGGGCGGCTATTCCAGCCGGAATCGCCCTGTCTCGGATGTGGTCAGACGCGCGGCGCGGAAGAACCGCAAGCCGGCCGAACCGGTGGGGATGTATCGCGCCGACGAGATCATCGACCGCATCCTGACCACCCCGCCGGAGCGGTATCTGGACTGTATGGAGGCCGCGGTGACGGCGGCCGAGATCGGGCCCGAGGAAGGCGCGCGGCGCGCCGAGGCCTGGCGTCTGCGGCGGGTTCAGGATGTGCTGGCCTCGCCGCTGGAGCAGGCGGTCACCACCTGCTCCTACTGGGCCGTCATGGGCCAGGGCGACGCCCTGGAGGCCACCTGGAGCACGGCCATTGATCAGGCCCTGGCCGAAGAGGGCGTCACGGTCGCCATCGCGCCCCTGAGGCTGCTGGCCCAACCCGGCGGGTTGCTGGATCGGCTGGAGGCGAAGGGGCTGGAGCCGCTGGGACCCGATTGGCGTCCAGCCCCCTGATCCGTCAGTTGGCCGGGGCCGTGCGTTCCGGAACGGCGTCGCGGGCGGCTTCGCCGATATTGTCGGCCGCATTGCCGACGCTCTCGGCCGCGCCGGCGACGGCGTTGGTCTCGATCGTCTCATTGCGGTTCATGTTCATCAGGAACCAGCCGATGACCAGGACCAGGGCCAGACCGATGATCAGGGCGACGACGCCGCCCAGGCCGCCGCCGCTGCGGCGTTCGACGATGGTGGGGGCGGCGACCCGGTCGTTTTCGGTGATCCGTTCGATCCGGCCGTCAGGATGTTCGACAGTACGTTCGGTAGACATGGGGTTTCCTCTCCTGTGTGGCGGGGAAACACGCGCTCTCGACTTGGGTTCCGTCCTCCCTAGACCGCTGTTCCGCCGACGGTCAGGCCGCCGATCTTGAGGCTGGGCTGGCCGATGCCGACGGGCACGCCCTGGCCCGCCTTGCCGCAGACGCCGACGCCGGGGTCGAAGGCGAAGTCGTCGCCGATCATTTGGATCTTCGTCAGGGCCGTGGCGCCGTCGCCGATCAGGGTGGCGCCCCGGACGGGTGCGGTGATGACCCCGTCCTCGATCAGATAGGCCTCGTTGCACTGGAAGACGAACTTGCCGTTGGTGATGTCCACCTGGCCGCCAGAGAAGTTGGCGGCGTAGAGGCCGCGCTTCGTATTGGCGATCATGTCGGCCTTGGAGTCTCGGCCAGCCTCCATGAAGGTGTTGGTCATGCGCGGCATGGGCATGTGGGCGAAGGACTGGCGGCGGCCGTTGCCGGTGGCGGCGACGCCCAGCTGACGCGCCGAGAGCCGGTCGTGCATCAGGCCGACCATGATCCCGTCCTCGATCAGGACGGTGCGCGACGTCGGGGTGCCCTCGTCGTCGACCGACAGGGAGCCGCGTCGCCCGGCGATGGAGCCGTCGTCGACCACGGTGACGCCGGGCGCGGCGACCCGCTGGCCCATCATGCCGTTGAAGACGGACGAACCCTTACGGTGGAAATCGCCCTCGAAGCCGTGGCCGATGGCCTCGTGCAGCAGGACGCCGGGCCAGCCGGCGCCCAGGACCACGTCCATCTCGCCCGCCGGGCAGTCGACGGCGTCGAGGTTGACCAGGGCCTGGCGCAGGGCCTCGTCCACCTGGGCCTGCCAGCGTTCGGGCGCCACCCAGGCCTCGAAGCCCGCACGACCGCCGGCGCCGGACGAGGCGCTTTCACGCCGCCCGTTCTGCTCGACGGTGACGGAGACGTTCAGACGGACCAAGGGGCGGATGTCGCGCACCGCCCGTTCGTCGGCGCGCAGGATCTCGATGGCGCGGCGCTCGCCGACCAGGGAGGCCGAGACCTGGACCACGCGGGGATCGCGGGCGCGGGCCCAGGCGTCGATCTCGGCCAGAAGGGCGATCTTGTCCGAGAAGGCGGGCGCGGCCAGGGGATCGACGGCGTCATAGAGCTGCTGATTGGTGGCGCGCGGTCCCTCGGCGACGCGGGCGGCGTGGCCTTGCTTGGCCAGGGCGGCGCTGTCGGCGGCGCGGTGCAGGGCGGCGGCCGAGATCTCGTTGGCGTGGGCGTAGCCGGCGGTCTCGCCCGCCACGACCCGCAGGCCGAAGCCCTCGGTGGCGTCATAGGCGGCGGACTTCAGCCGGCCGTCGTCGAAGACCAGGCTCTCGCTCTCGGACCGCTCCAGGAACAGCTCGCCGTCGTCGGCGCCGGCCAGAGCCGTCTTCAGGATCGACAGGGCTTCGTCGGTATCGACGCCGGCGGCGTCGAGGATGGGGGGCGGGGCGGCGTGAACGGTCATGGGCTGTAGGTAGGGGTTGGCGAGCGGTTCGTCACCTGCGGGGAGGAATAGACTCAATCCACTCGAAATTTTTCGAGTCTATTTTCGTCTATTGTTTCGGCGATCTCCTCGCGGCTGTTGAGCCGGGGAAGAGACTAACACGGCGGCGGGGAGTGGTAGGTCGAAGGCGGGTTTGGCGGGATAAGCTGCTGAATTATCTGAGACGAAGCCAGCCTAATTGGGAAAGCTACCGCGCCAGCTTCCCCTTGGCCTTGTCGGCCGAAAAAACGACGTCCGGATCGGGCGCCGCAATCTCCTCGCCGCAATGGTCCAGAACCGTCAGAATATGGCGCATCAGGTTGACCCGCGCCGTCTTCTTATCGTCGGTGGCAACGACGGTCCAGGGGGCGAAGTCGCGGTCCGTCTCGTCCAGCATCCGGTCGCGGGCGTCGGAATAGGCGTCGAACCGGGCCTCGGCCTCGGCGTCCAGCGACGACAGCTTGAACCGTTTCAGCGGATCGACGCGGCGTTCCTTCAGCCGTTTCGCCTGTTCCTTGCGCGAGATGTCGAGCCAGAGCTTGATCAGCAGGATCCCGTCGTCGGTCAGCATCCGCTCGAACCGGGGGGCGTCGGTCAGGAACTGGGCGTACTGCTCAGGCGTGCAATAGCCCATGACCGGCTCCACCCCGGCGCGGTTGTACCAGGACCGGTTGAAGATGACCGTCTCGCCCGCCGCCGGTAGATGGGGGACGTAGCGCTGGAAATACCACTGGCCGGTTTCCCGGTCGCTGGGCTTGGGCAGGGCGACGACGCGGGTCTGGCGCGGGGACATGTATTCGGTCAGCCGCTTGATGGCCCCGTCCTTGCCGGCGGTGTCGCGTCCCTCCAGCACGATCACCAGTCGCAGACCCTGTTCGATGGTCCAGGCCTGGGTCTTCACCATGGCGAGTTGAAGCCGTTCCAGCTCGGCTTCGTAGGCGTCGGTCTTCTTTCCCATGGAGCGACAGTGGAACGGGCGGCGCGCCGGGGCAAGCGGAGCGGCGACAGGCCGCGCGGGATGACAGGTTTCTCACGTGCCCCCGTTTCCGCGTGAGATTAGGATCAGACCGATCAGGGAAGGGATTTCGATCATGCTGAACCGCCGCATGCTTCTGGCCTCCGGCCTGGCCGCGACCACCGTGGGAACGCAAACGGCTCTGGCCCGGGACGTCGCTCCGTACGAGGCGGCGCTGGACGAGGTCTTCGCCCGGTCGGGGCCGGTCGCCCTGGCCGGCGGCGTGGTCAATCGCGAGGGCCTGGTCTGGTCCGGAGTGCGGGGCGTGCGACGGGTGGACGCAAACGATCCGGCGACCCTGGACGACCGCTGGCACCTGGGGTCCAACACCAAGGCGATGACGGCGGCTCTGTATGGGCGACTGGTCGATCAGGGGCGGGCGGACTGGGACGCGCCGCTCGACGCGCTGTTTCCGGGCCTGATGATCGATCCGGCTTGGGCGGGGACGAGCCTGAGCGACTTCATGCACCACCGGGCGGGCGTGAAGGACGCGGACGCCCTGGGCATGGTCTTCTTCATGACGGCGCGCGGCGACCCCCGCCCCCTGCCGGAGCAGCGGCGGGCCGTGGTCGAACGGATCCTGAGCAATCCGCCGACAGGGACCAAGGGCGCGTTCGAATACGCCAACGCCAACTATATTCTGGTCGGCGCGGCGATCGAGACAATCACGGGCCGGGCGTGGGAAGCGGTCATGCAGGCCGAGCTGTTCGCGCCCCTGGGCCTGACCTCGGCCGGTTTCGGGGCGCCGACGTCGAATACGGCGGGTGGGGCCAATGTCTGGGGCCACCGGGGCGAGGGCGCGGGGCGCGCGGCCGTGGATCCGGCCGATCCGGGGGCGGACAATCCCCCCGCCCTGGGGCCGGCCGGGACGGCGCACATGAGCCTGACCGACTATGGCCGCTGGCTGAGGCTGTTCCTGACGGACGGCGACGGCTGGCTGAAGCCCGAGACGGTCCGGCGACTGGCGACCCCCGGTGCGGGCGACGGCCCGCCCTATGCCCTGGGCTGGATCGCCCCGCCGCAGATCCCCTGGGCCGAGGGGCCGGTGCTGACCCACGACGGGTCGAACACCCTCTGGTACGCCACGGCCGTCGTCGCGCCGGCGCGGGGCCTGGCCTTCATCGGCCTGAGCAACCAGGGTTCGGGCCAGGCGGCGGTCAGCGGCCTCATGCGGAGCCTGATCGCGACTGTTCCGAACTGATCCGCGCCGTGGCGCGGCCCCTGCACTGTCCCGACTCGAGTCGTAATCCGGTCCCGATCTGGGCCGGGCTTGAGTATGGGAGACCGCGTCGATGCCTCTACGGCCGATCCGCCGATCCGACTACGAGGCCCTGAACCGCCTGCATCGCGAGGTGGGCTGGCCCGAACGGTCGCAGGCGGGATGGCGCTGGCTGGAGCAAAACCCAGCGCGGCGCGATATCGACGCTCCGGTAGGCTGGGTCGTCACGGACGCCGAGGACGCGCCGGTCGCCATGCTGGGCAATCTGATCCAGCGCTTCCGGCAAGGCGAACGAAGCCTCTACGCGGCCACCGGCTTCTCCATCATCGTGCCGCCGCAGCACAGGGGCGCCAGCCGGCTTTTGATCAAGGCCCTGATGGCCCAGCCCGGCCTGTTCGCCCAATATACGCTGAACGCCAACGCCCGCTCGGCGCCGCTCTATCGGCTGTTCGGTCTCGCGCCCGGACCGACGCCGACCCACGGGCTGAAACTGTCGTGGATCGTCGACCGCCGGACCTGTCTGGCCGGCCGGGGCCTGCGGACCCTGCTGGGCCGGGCCTCGGCCGAGACGGCGCGTGGACTGGGCGAGCGGCTGCTGAACCCGCGCCTGTTCCGGCCCGATCCGTTGATCCTGCCCCAAGGCGTAGAGGTGTTGCGCGATCTCGGCGAGGCCTCGGCCTATGGCGATTTCTGGCGCGCCCTGGCCGCCGAGGGTCGGCTCGTGGCGGACCGCAGTTCCGAGATCTGGACCTGGCGCCTGGCCGATCCGGACCAGACCTTGCCGCCCCTGCTGCTGGGGTTGAGGCGCGAGGGGCGGCTGGTCGGGATGGCGGCGGCCCAGATGACCAAGACCGGCCTGATCGAACCGCCCTGTCTGGAAATCCTCGATCTGGTCGCTCTGAAGTCGGCGCCCTGGGCGGTCGAGATTCTGGCCGGCTGTCTGATCGACAACGCCCGGGGCCTGGGCGCCGCCCGTGCGCGTCTGTCGGTGACGACGCCGGACCTGCTGGACCAACTGGGCGACCTGCCGCCCCGGGCGCGGCGCGAGGGCGGCTGGAGCCATTGCCACGTGCGGATCGAGGACGCCGAACTGGCGCGCGACTGGACGCCGACGCCGTTCGACGGCGACTATGGCGTCTGCGCCCGGCCTGTGCCCCTGCCCCGCGCCTGGCGCGCGCCGCTGCGCGCTCAGACACCGGCGACGGGCGCACTCGACTGGGCGCGGAACGGCTAGGCGAAGACGGAGCCGATCAGACGCCGGGTCGCGACTTCAGCGTGTCGCGGATTTCCGTCAGCAGGGCCTCGGTCGCAGTGGGCGCGGAGGGCACCGGATCGGGCTTGGCCGCCTCCTGGCGACGCAGGGCGTTGATCCCCTTGACCAACAGGAAGACCACGAAGGCGACGATCAGGAACTGGATCACCGTATTGGCGAAGGCGCCGTACTGGATCGAGACCTTCTCCACCGTCTCGGTGGCGGGGTTTTCAGGCCGCAGCACCCATTCCAGCTCGGAAAAGTCGATGCCGCCGGTCAGAAGCCCGATCGGGGGCATGACCACCTGATCGACCAGGCTTTTGACGATGCCGTTGAAGGCCGCGCCGATGATCACCCCGACGGCCAGATCGACGACATTCCCCTTGACCGCAAACTCGCGAAACTCGGACAGCAGACTCATTCAGGCTTTCCCCGGCTGGGATTCAGGCGTCGCCCGAGGCGTTCAGCCGCTCGCGAAGTTCCTTGCCGCTCTTGAAAAAGGGCACGGCCTTGGCCGGGACGTCGACCGTCTCGCCGGTGCGGGGATTGCGCCCCTGACGGGCCGGACGCGAGCGCACGGAAAAGGCGCCGAAACCGCGCAGCTCGACCCGGCCGCCCTCGGAAAGGGCCCCGGTCATCGTATTGAGGATGACATTGACCAGCCGCTCCACCTCCGCATGGGTCAGGTGGGTGTTCTCGGCCGCCAGCTTCTCGATCAGTTCGGACTTGATCATCAGGGTCCCTGTCAGCTCGCGATCGACCGGCCTGGACCGTCGATGCTCCGGAAAGGCCACCCTAACCCCCGCGCGCCCGTGGAAAAAGCCCTTATCCGACAAGGATAGCCGAGCCGGCGCGAATTATGTTCGGTTCCCGACACTTCGGACGCCCTCAAACAAGAAGGGCGGCGGGATCGCTCCCGCCGCCCTTCGTTCTTTGTGCGCTAACGCGAAGCGCGCGGCGCTTCGCTGCTTGAGCGCCTTACTCCTTGGAGCCGGCGTTCTTCAGCGCGGCGCCCAGGATGTCGCCCAGGGAAGCGCCCGAGTCGGACGAGCCGAACTGTTCGATGGCTTCCTGTTCGTCCTTCATTTCCAGCGCCTTGATCGAGACCGAGATGCGGCGCGAGGCCTTGTCCACGGCGGTGATCATGGCGTCGGCGCGGTCGCCGACGGCGAAGCGTTCCGGACGTTGCTCATTGCGGTCGCGCGACAGGTCCGACTTGCGGATGAAGGCGGTGACCGGCGCGTCGTCCTCGCCGAACTTGACCTCGATGCCGCCCGATTCGATCGCCGTCACGGTGACGGTGATCTGCTGGCCGCGACGATAGGTGTCGCCCTCGCCGATCGGATCGCCGCCCAGCTGCTTGATGCCCAGCGAGACGCGTTCCTTCTCGACGTCGACGTCCAGGACCTTGGCCTTGACCATCTCGCCCTTGCGGTAGCGCTGGATGGCCTCTTCACCCGAGACCGACCAGTCGAGGTCGGACAGGTGCACCATGCCGTCGATGTCGTTGTCCAGGCCGATGAACAGGCCGAACTCGGTGGCGTTCTTGACTTCGCCCTCGACGGTCGAGCCGATCGGATGGGCGGCGACGAAGGCGTCCCACGGATTGTCCTGAGCCTGCTTCAGGCCCAGCGAGATGCGGCGCTTGGAGGCGTCGACGTCCAGGACGACCACGTCCACTTCCTGCGAGGTGGAGACGATCTTGCCCGGATGGACGTTCTTCTTGGTCCAGGACATTTCCGAGACGTGCACCAGGCCCTCGACCCCGGCTTCCAGCTCCACGAAGGCGCCGTAGTCGGTGATGTTGGTGATGCGGCCCGTGTACTTGGCGCCGACCGGATACTTGGCTTCCACGCCGTCCCACGGGTCCGACTGCAGTTGCTTCATGCCCAGCGAGATCCGCTGGGTGTCCGGGTTGATCTTGACGATCTGGACCTTGACGGTGTCGCCGACGGCCAGGACCTGCGAGGGGTGCGAGACGCGCTTCCACGACATGTCGGTGACGTGCAGCAGGCCGTCGATGCCGCCCAGGTCCACGAAGGCGCCGTAGTCGGTGATGTTCTTGACCACGCCTTCGCGGATTTCGCCCTCTTGCAGCTGGCCGACCAGCTCGGTGCGCTGCTCGGCGCGGGCTTCTTCCAGGATGGCGCGACGCGAGACGACGATGTTGCCGCGCGGACGGTCCATCTTCAGGATTTGGAACGGCTGTTCCTTGCCCATCAGCGGGCCGACGTCGCGGACCGGACGGATGTCGACTTGCGAGCCCGGCAGGAAGGCCGAGGCGCCGCCCAGATCGACGGTGAAGCCGCCCTTGACGCGACCGACGATGGCGCCGTTGACCGGCTGGCCTTCGGCGAACACGACTTCCAGACGGGTCCAGGCTTCTTCGCGGCGGGCCTTGTCACGGCTGATGACGGCCTCGCCCAGGGCGTTCTCGACGCGCTCCAGATAGACTTCGACATTGTCGCCGACCTTCGGCAGCTTGGCGTCTTCGCCCTGGCCGAATTCGCGCATCGAGATGCGGCCTTCGGTCTTCAGGCCGACGTCGATGATGACGATGTCTTTTTCGATGCCGACGACGCGGCCGTGAACGACCTGGCCTTCGCCGAAGTCGCGGCCCGACAGTTGTTCGTCGAGCAGGGCGGCGAAATCGTCGCGGGTGGGGGTGAGGGTGTCAGTCATGGAGCGGTGAAGCTTCCCGTGGGGCTAGGACGCAGGACGAGACCGTCCCACGCGCGGTGGATGTAAGGTGGGGTCGTCAACTCATCGGACGCGAGACCGGATCGGTCACAGCGCCCGCGGAAGCCGAGGATGGGAGCGTTGGATTTGCGAGAGCGACCCTAAAGGCCGTGTTTCGCGCGCGCCGCCTCGACGATACGGCGGGCCGCATCGAAGGCGGCTTCTATATCCATATCGGTCGTATCCAGCAAGACCGCGTCTTCAGCCTGGACCATGGGCGCCGCGCCCCGGCCGGCGTCGCGCTCGTCCCGGCGCTGGATATCGGCAAGCATGTCGGGGAAGGCGATGTCGATCCCACGCGCAGTCAGCTGTTTCCAGCGGCGGGCCGCGCGCACCTCGGGCGTGGCGGTGACGAACAGTTTGGCGGCGGCGTCAGGCGCGATGACGGTGCCGATGTCGCGCCCGTCCAGCACCGCGCCCCCGGTCTGGGCGGCGAAATCCTGCTGCAGGTCCAGAAGCGCCGCCCGCACGCCGGGGTGGCCGGCCACCCGACTGGCCGCCTCGCCCGCCTCGCCGGTGGTCAGGCGAGGGTCTTCGGACACGGCGGCGGCGTCCAGCGACCGCGCAGCCTCGGTCGCGGCCGCCTCGTCATCGAGAGACTGGCCGGCCTCCAGCAGTTTCACGCCCACGGCGCGGTACAACAGGCCCGTGTCCAGATGCGGCAAGCCATAGGCCCGCGCCAGCCGCGCGGCGATGGTGCCCTTGCCCGAGGCGGCCGGGCCGTCGACAGCGATGACGAGAGGCTGTTTCAGGAGGGTGCTTTCCGAAGTTGAGAGAGGCTGAAGCGACCCCAAGTGCGTGCTTCAAACCGGTAAGGACGCCTAGCCTGTCCGTAGCCTGATGCACAAGCCGTTAGGACTGGCCATCGGTGACGACAGTGGCCTTTGGCTGGGCCGACCAGCCCAGGGTGAAAACTACGAAGCAAGTTCCAAAGAAAATCGCGGGCATCACCCCTCTCAGCACGACGATATTCTTAAACTCGCGAGGGTGGTTCCCGCGATCGATTTTGTAAAAGCCGAAGTCGTTCACCTCGAAGCCTTCGGCCTTAAGGCTGGCCGAATACCGACGCTTCGTTTGGTCCCAGGTTTGGCCGTCGCTCAGATCTATTACTGAACCTACAGTCCACAACACCAACAAGCCTGCGGAGAACAGAGCGGCCGCCCCGAACGAGCGGCGCGGCGACCAAGTCAGCCGCTCGCTCCTCATCCGATCCGCCCGCCCAGCCCGTTCATCATCTCGACAAAGCCCGGGAAGCTGGTGGCGATCATGCCCGGTTCGTCGACCGACACCGGCTGGTCGGCGGCCAGACCCAGGACCAGATGGCTCATGGCGATGCGGTGGTCGTGGGCGGTGTGGACGGTCGCTCCGCCCGGAACCGACGCGGCGCCCGTGACGATGAAGCCTTCGGGTTCTTCCTCCACTTGGACGCCGCAGGCGCGAAGCCCTGCGACCATCAGGGCGATCCGGTCGCTTTCCTTGACCCGCATCTCGCCGACGCCGCGCATGACGGTCACACCCTCTGCGAAGGCGGCGGTGGCGGCCAGGATCGGATACTCGTCGATCATCGAGGCGGCGCGGTCCTCCGGAACGACCACGCCCTTCAGCGCCGAATGGCGGGCGGTGATGTCGCCGACCTCTTCGCCCCCGGCCTCGCGCCGGTTCGTGATGGTCAGGTCGGCGCCCATTTCGCGCCAGGTGTCGAACAGGCCGGTGCGCAGCGGGTTCAGCATCACGCCTTCGACCGTCACGGTCGAACCGGGAACGATCAGGCCCGCCGCCAGAGGGAAGGCGGCCGAAGACGGATCGCCCGGGACCGCGACGAAGGTTCCGGTCAGAGCCTGCCCGCCCTCAAGAGTGATGGTCCAGCCCTCGCCCTGGTCTTGCACCCCGACCTCGGCGCCGAAGGCGCGCAGCATCCGCTCGGTATGATCGCGGCTCTTTTCCGGTTCGGTCACCGAGGTGACCCCCTGGGCGTTCAGTCCGGCCAGCAGGATGGCGGACTTGACCTGGGCCGAGGCCACGGTCTGCACATAGTCGATCGCCGTCAGGGCCCCGCCGGTCATGCTGACCGGCAGCCGATCCTCGGCCGCCTGCCAGTCGAACCGGGCGCCCATCTCGGCCAGGGGACCGGTGACGCGCTTCATCGGCCGTTTCCGCAGCGAGGCGTCGCCGTCGAAGGTCGCCGTCAGCGGATAGCCGGACGCCGCCCCCATCAGCAGCCGCACCCCGGTGCCTGCGTTGCCGCAGTCGATCACCGAGGCGGGCGTCCTGAAGCCGCCGGCGCCCTCGATCCGCCATCGGCCGTCGCCCGTCCGCTCGACCTTGGCGCCGAAGGCCTCGACCGCATGGGCGGTGGCCAGGACGTCGTCGCCCTCCAGCAGGCCCTCGACCTCGGTCACGCCGGACGCCATGCCGCCCAGGATCATTGCGCGATGGGACATGGACTTGTCGCCCGGCGCCCGCACCGTTCCGGCGAGGGCGTTCGAACGGCTGGCGGTCAGTTGGGACGGCATTTTCACCCGCTTCAGGCTGGCTTGACGAAAGGGCCGCGCGGGCGGCGCGAAAGATCGCTTTTGACAGCGGCCCCGAGGGGTGGCAAGGGACCGCCCCGAATTCAACCCGTTGAAGGTTCCAAACGTGGCCAATCCCGAACTGGGCGCCAAACAGGTTTGCCCGAACTGCCAGGCTAAGTTCTACGACCTGAACCGCCGCCCCGCCCACTGCCCCAAATGCGGCACGGACTTCGATCCCGAAGAAGCCCTGAAGCTGCGCAGCCGCCGCG
>Ga0208958_1001439_pt1 | contig 23708 bp, 20 predicted proteins | sample RifOxyB1_FD_184032 | JGI IMG/M metagenome (GOLD analysis project Ga0208958, IMG submission 184032) | Soil microbial communities from Rifle, Colorado - Rifle Oxygen_injection B1 (SPAdes) | ecosystem: Environmental > Terrestrial > Deep subsurface > Rock core/Sediment | place: Rifle, Colorado... | reverse complement strand
ATTTCCCTTTAAGCTGAAACTTCCAGAGCTGGACATTCCACTTATATTGCCAGCTTGGGCGATATTGGCGCTATCGTTGTCTTGAATAATTTTTTGTTCATCTTTGGCCGTATCTTCTTTGGATGCGACCTCTTTTTTGCTACCAAAAATTTTCATATCTTCGGTTAGATTGCCGGTTTTGCTTTGACTTTCTTTAAGGTTTGGATTGGTAATGCTATCACTTTCATCTGCTCCCTGACTGGCAAGACCTACGATTCCCGACAAGTAAGCTACTCTGCTTTCTGGTTCACCAAAACTGCCACTCATATCTGATGCTTCCGATTTTTTTGTTTCAACGAAGAGATTGTAAATATCTGATCCAGTTTTTAGTCCCAAGGCACTGGTTATTTTCTTGCCCTCAGCGTAGGCATTATCTATAGGAGAGAGTTTCTTTAATAAATTATCAAATTTTTGGATCATGGATGCAGATGCGATAATTTCATCTGCGAACATTTTTAAATCAGCTTCACTAACATAGAGATTAGCTCCAGCAGCATTACAAGCTAACTTAGTATGTGTTGCAGATTCGCCTCCGCCTCCTCCGCCGCCCCCGCCTCCTCCGGCCCTGTTATTCACATCTTGAAGAGCATCGTCAGCTTGCGTTTTAGCGCCGTCAGATTTTTTAATAAAGCCCCACAATAATCCCGCAAGTCCGAGTCCCATGGCCATATATTTGGCATTTTTAGGACACATCGATACACAAGGAGAGGTACCACAACACATTCCCATACCAGCACCAGCGGCCATTAAAACCATCCCTATCCAATCTTTAGATGCTTTAGAGAAATCAGCTTTTTTCTCGGCGGCGTCATCAAGTGCTTGAGCTGCACCATTGCCACTTCCACCTTGGGCTTGTTCGGCTTCTGCTCGAGCTTCTTTTTGGCGCACTTCAAGTTGAGCAACTTGTAATACTCTGGCCCACATTTTTTCCAAGACACTTTTAGCTGCTTTGATTTTATCTCCAAAATCTACACTTTCTGTGCGAACATTTTCAGCTATCATTATGTGTTCTGTTTGAGTGTCAAATTTATCTGCTTCATTTGGTTTTGAATTCATAATATCATTTTGGTTCTCATTATAGGCGCTAATGAGCCTTACTTTAGTTGAAAGATAAACGGCGCTGGCAGCTTTAAACAAATGGTAGGATACTGAGAAAGCATCTCCTAGATTACTGCAATCAAGATCGAGACAAGCAGCAGTAGAGACTCCTAGTATATCTGTATTAGTTAACATATCAATTTCAAATTCGCGATCAAGAGCATCACCTGTCAACTCAAAGCTATCGTTGACGCTTTTTTTCAATAGATTGAGCGCTTCAGCTTTGGTAGCCTGGGCCAGTTTTACCGCTTTGTTGTAGGAAGCATTATCTACTTCGACCATTTTATCAACGGCATCCCATAATTGGTTGGAGGTATCAAAAAGTTGTTGTGCTTTTACGTCGTTTTCATCGGACTCGCCGTTAGCTTTTGGAGCGGTGGAAAGCCAGGCCACGCCACCAATAATGGCACCGACTGGTGGAACTAGCGGAATGTTTGTAGCACTTTCAAAATTGTCTATTGCCGGTTCCAATTCATTTTGGGTATGGTTTTTTAAATCAGTCGTTTCGGTTTTAAGTTTGCTAGTGAGCAACTCAATGTTCGCAGCTGCTTCTCCCATAGCATCTATACCGAGTGCTGACAAAGCACTGTAAAATTTATTAATAAGCGCCTCATTATCACTTAAAATGGCAGCATTAAGTGCTGCTTGTTTTTCAAGTCTTTTAATTTCTGAAGGTGGCAAGGAATAACTTTGTTTTCGTTCGTTAGCAGCAACTACCCAGTCCTTGGTGGTGGTATTAATACCCTCTTGAGCTTTGCATTTAACTGTCTCTGACTCGTCTATTTTGCCATCTTGATTAAAGTCGCATTCATTCTCTTTTACACCAGGATTGGTTGAGGTTTCAGCGTAGCAATTATTACTCATATTAAAAAAACCAAGAGCTACATTAAATTGCATTTGTAAAAGCCCTAAGATAATTATATGCGTGATCAGTTTTTTAAAATTTTTTATGTTCAACATACAAGACTCCTAAAAATAACATTTTTATTAATTTCATCCTGAATTCTAATAGTTCAATTAACTCTATTATCTTATGGATCCTTAAAAAAATCACAGGAATTGCAACTAGAGAGAAAAGTTCTGTGACATTACAACTCTTTGCATAAATCATGAGCAAATCAATTGGACACAAATAGTAGCAATAAATGTGGGCGCTTTTAGAAATAAACCAATAATTTTCATAATTTTCTTGAAATTAACTACAATAATGGGAATCAAAAAAAAGAAAATAATATTTATTTATATGACGAGTTAAACGTTGATAATTTTAAGAGGTTAACAAGCATAATTTTTAAGCTTATTTTTGCAAAATAAATATATAATATTTAAATATATTCATATAATATTAATTATACGAAATAAAAACAATAAATAATGTATGAATATAGATCAAATTTTAAGAGAAAAGGACAAAGAGATAATCGGTTTGTTTCTACGAAATATGAAGGAAAAAAACCGTTCATTGCAAACTATTAAAAATTATCAAGCTGATCTAATTAAATTCATCGTATGGTTTGAATCCCATTATCACTACCACTTATGGCATATTACCTCTGATGTAATGGGGATTTATCTTTCGTTTTTGATGAATGGTGGACATTACTTTCAACAAGACAAGCCACATCCATTTTTTAATCTGGTATTCAAAAAAATGAACAATCATCAGCCTCAAATACTAATTGAACAAATTCCTATTACGAGCAATTCAAGAAAAAGACATTTAAGCTCGATTAATAATTTTTTTGTTTTCTTAAAAGAATACCACGAAGGAATATCTCCTAAATTTAAAATCAATCCGGTTAAAAGAAAACTGCATGCGATAAGAGTTAAAGATGTTGATATTTCTCATACCCAAATTTTGGATCCTCGAAGTTTTGAACTGATTTTAAACACCCCCATGAAACTGCTTGATAAAATCCTTATTAATCTTCTTTATTACGGAGGACTCCGTCTTAATGAACTGAATCAACTGAAATATGAAGATTTTGATATGATAAATCAGACTATTTTTTTAAAAAGGAAAGGAGGAAATACTCAAAAACTTAAAATTATTCACCCAGAACTTATTTTTCCATTGGTAGAAAAGATGATGAGTATTCGCTTTTCTTCAGAGTATTTGTGCGTTTCGAAAAAAAATAAAAAATTATCATCTCGGGCATTATACAATCGTATTAAGGTTATTATTGAAAAATCTACAAATAAGAAAAACTTGGGACCACATAGTTTTAGAAAGGCCTGTGCTACAAATTTATATCAAAACACGAAGGATCTCTTGTGGGTGAGAGATTATCTAGGTCATAGTGATGCGAAAGTCACTCAGACTTACATTGATACTACTTATATCCAATAATTGTGCGCGCACAATTAAGGGAAAACGAGCAGGAGGGAATCTTCTATGCGGTTTGGATAGAAGTTGAGGGTTCCTTTGTCGTCAAAATCCATAGCACCAAGTTGACCCGAAGAATTTTTACCCCAACATTTAACCGACTTGGTGCCTAATAAAACACAGTTATGATAATAACCCGCTTCAATATCTAAAACAGTTCCAGATAGTCCAATAGTGGCAGCCGCCGTAGATGATAAGTTATGATCCGTAGTTGAATTTTGCCCCAGTTGCCCAAAACTATTATCGCCAAAGCAATATGGCGTTCGCCCAGATAAAATACAAGTATGATAGATTCCCGTAACAATTTTGCTGGCCAATCCAGTACCTGGGATACTTACGTTTGCAAGTGAAGCCATTTCACCAGCACTGTCTCCCCTATGATCATTGTCTCCCAGTCCCAGTTCACCATTACTATTAAAACCAAAACATTTAATAAAATTATTTGAGAAATAAATACAGTTAAAAAAGCCAGTGCTGTTTATTTGTTCAATTGTTCCGAGTGTAGGTGGTGACCAAGTAATGGAAGTACTAGCCGTGGTAACTATTGGAAGATTATTATCATCCCCTAACTGTCCATAAAAGCCATTACCCCAACAAGTGGTTTGGTTATTACTTAATACTGCACAGGTATGAAAAGCTCCCGCAGTGATATCAATAGCCGTGGTTGGGAGAGTGACTGGGGTGCTTGAGACTGCTTCATCATCACCAATGTTATCGATGGTGCCATTACCCAATTGACCTGAATTATTTGCTCCAAAACAGTAAATCAGTCCTTCTGCACTTAAAGCACAGGTGTGTCTTTCTCCAAGAGCGAGTTTTACGGCCATAAGTTTAGCTCCGTTATCCATATAAACATAGGGTAAATCATCTCCCATTGCTATGTTGGTTGATGGTCCCCACTCAGGATCAGGAAAACCTAGTTGCCCAAAACGATTGTCTCCCCAGCATTTTATTTCGCTGCTTGGGTTGAGTACACAATTATGACTTCCTCCTGCTACGAGAGTGGTTGCAATAAAATCAGTACCAAGATCAAGGTAATCGTAGAGTGCCGTTATGGCAGTCGTGACAGATTCACTAGGGTTGTCACCATAATTTGTGCCAAAACCTTTGGAAATAGTATCAAACCCCAGTTGTCCATACAGATTGCTACCCCAGCATTTTATTTTCCCATTCATTAATACACAACTATGATCAGCTCCTAAGGCAAGTGAAGTAGTATCATTATCAGTAATTGTTACGGTTAATGGAATGGGGGGACTGATTGTTGCATTAGTCGGGTTAGTAGCGGTGAAAATGATAGTTTCCTCTCCTTCTGTTATATAGTCTTCCAATATATGAAAACTATATTGTCCTGTAATATTACCGGGAGGAATAATCATTATACCATTTACGGCTTCATGATCGGATGAATTCGAGGTACCAGAAATTACAAAGTCAGTAGAAACAGTTTTAGAACTTAGTCGATCAAGCATAAATGTAATAAAAACTTCTCCTGCAGATTCAGGAAAAGAGAGAAATGCTGAGGAAAAAGAGATATTAGGTAACGGATCATCATCGACAATGGTAGTGGTAACTGTATTTGTGACACCATTTGTTCCATTTACAATATTATATGCAGTGATGGCAAGTGTTTCATTATCTTCGTCTACGGTATCGCTTACAACACTGATGTTTAGCGTGTCAGTACGTGTACCTGCCGTAATACTGAAAGTAGTAGCTGACAAAGCATAGTCTGTGACATTGGTGGCACTTCCTCCTGCTTGAAAACTACCAGTGACGGTTTTTCCACTAGTAGCGTTTAGGGTAACAGTTAGGTTGTATGAACCAATACCTTCACTTACCGGACTGGGAGCAGAAAGCGTAACAATAGGTAGCGCATCATCATCAATAATCGTGGTAGTAAAGCCGATTCCAGCAGTAGCATAATTTAAATTACTGGCATTAATAAAGATAGTTTCATTATCCTCGTCTAAGGAGTCATTAATAACTTGAAAAGTAGATGTGGCGGTTAAGCTTCCTGGTGCAATTAGGATATTTTTGGTACCGAACGTATAATCTATATTTTCAAATGCAGTCCCGGTCAAAACAAAAGAGCCTGTTACTGTGTAAGCACTGGTTGAACTTAACGTTAACGTAACAGTAAAGACAGTATTTACGGGTTCTATAACTGAACTAATTTGAGTGATACTGGTACTTGGAGGAAGATCGTTGTCTTCAATTGTGGTATATGTCGTTCCGGTAAATGTGACATTCGATAAATTAGTTAGATACAAATTAACACTTTCAGATGGTTCATCGGTAGTATCATTTATCATAGTTATACTCAAAGTAGCGGTGTTACTTCCTGGAGCAATCGATACTGCGGTGGAACTAAAGGTATAGTCCTCATTAATAATCGCTGTTCCTGTAGCGTTAAGTGTGGCTGTCATAGTTTGATAACTAAATACGTTCGACTGCACTACAACTTCGTAAGTACCCCCACTTTCACTAAAGGACGCCGTATTGGTAGTTATAGACAGAGCTGGTATCGCATCATCATCGAGGATACTCGTGGTAGTATTCGTGGATCCTTCTGTAGCATTTTGAATATTGATAGCACTTAAAAAAATGGTTTCGCTGGCTTCATAATTGGAATCGTTCGCAATGTATACAGTTACTATTTGTGAGGTGCTTCCTGCAGTAATGGAGACTGATGGTATGGAAGGAGCAAAATAATAATCAAGTGGATGATTTGCACTGCCAACGTAATTGATATCTGCCGTAACGTTTAATTGAGTAGAAGCTGATAGCGTAATAAGTAAATCAAAATAAGCATCATTTTCATTGATGGTAGCAGGTGAAGAGACAGAGATGGTAGGAGCTCCATCGTTTTCAACAATGGTCAGAGCATGAGTTGAGCCATTGGTGGCGTAAGTGGCCCCTGAAATAGTTAGAATGATACTTTCATCTCCTTCGTAGGAAGTATCTTCTACGATGGTTAATTCGGTGGTTGCAGTTGTGGAACCAGCAATTAAAGTGAAAGAAGTGGTAGCAATAGTAAAGTCAACTGTATCAGTGGCTGTTCCAGAAAGTGTGATATTAAAACTAGTATTTAGATAACTAGTTGAAGAAAGTGTTACGGTTATAAGGTGAGGACCAGCGTCATCTTCTAGGACCTGATCGGTTGCGGAAATGATTAATAAAGGCATAGGATCATCATTTAATATAGTGAAGGTCTGCGTAGTGCCAAGAGTTGCATTGATAAGATCAGTGGCAGATATAATAATGGTTTCATTCAGCTCATAACCGTCATCATTAGTTAAAGTAAAAGTGACTGTTTGGGTAGTAGAACCGGAAGTAAAGATTAAATCAGTAGTAGAAAAATCAAAATCTGATCCAAGTGTTGCGGTACTTCCGGTAAAATCCAAGCTGGCAGAAATAGTAACTTCACTTGGAAGAGAAAGGGTAACGGTGGCGGTATAGGTATCCATAGAATTTTCAGTACTAGCAGTTTCAGAGATGGAAAAACTAATAGTAGGAGCCACTTCATCACTCATAAGAGTAATAGCGTGACTAGCATTTGTTCCAATGGTTGCATTGGTGGGGATGCCAAGGTCAAGAATGATGGTTTCATCCAACTCATATAATGAGTCATCATTTACTGCAAAGGTTATGGTCTTAGTTATTTCACCTGCTAAAAATTCTAAATTAGTATCAGCAAATAAGTGATCTTCACTCGCACCATATGTAGCCGTACTAGCAACAGCGAGCGTGACAGGCACTGTAATTGTTTGTCCACTTATGGCACTCAGTGAAATTAAAACGCTAATAATGCCGTCCGTTTCATTGGCAATTTGTGAAGTTGAATTAAACTCCACTGAAGGAATGGCATCATCATCAATTATCGAAGTGGTGGCACTTAAAATACTGCCGCCAAGATCAGTTAGCAGATGGTAGTTTGTTAAGTTAAAAACTATATCTTCATTGGGTTCGTTTAAAGCATCATCCACGATGCTGAAAGCGATCGTCGCGGTAGTGTCACCGGCAGTGATTAAAATATCTTGAGAAGAAATGAGAAAATCGCTTGGAAGAGTGGCATTTGACCAACTCAACGAAATGCTGGCAGTTATATCTAGAGGAAATGGAGAAGCAAGTATAATGGTCGCAGTATATTCCGTCCCATCATTTTCATCAATCAGATCTGTGGCAGTAATAGTTAAAGCGGGTCTTGGTTGATTGTCAATAATGGTAATGGTTTTGGTGGCATCAGTTCCCAACGTAATATAGGCAGTGGAATCTAAACCTATAATAATATTTTCATCAGTTTCAGTGAGGACGTCGTTTAGTATATCAATAGTAAAAGTTTGATTGGTTTCTCCTGCTGGAAAGAAAAGTTCGGTGGTGGTGGAGAGATAGTCCACTCCCCCATTAGTGGCGGTACCAGAAAAGTTAAGAGCGATATAAGTATCAACTCCACTAGCACTATCGAGTGTTACAGTGGCGGTTAAAGTGGTAACTGCTTCAGTTAATGAAACGCTTGGATCTGTAAAATTTGCTTCCGGAACGGATAGAACGTCATTCGCGTTGATAGTGATATTTTGAATGGATGGTGATCCAAACAAAGCACCGGCAACATAAGTGATAGAAAAATTAAAAGATTCATCAAGCTCATATAGATTATCATCCAACATTGGAATGGCCACAGTGTAAAACGAATATCCTGCGGGAATAGTAATTGTCCCTATAGTGGGGATATAATCTTCCCATATAACTGCCGTAACATCAGAAGTCGTGTAACCAATTGTAACCGGTAACGAGGCAGCAGGGATAATATTGATTGTGACGTATATATTAGTATTGATTTCAGAAGTGATGGTTTGAAAGCTCGAAGCGAGAGAAACCGTTGATTGATACACGGGATTTGCATCTTTATCGGCCGGTTTATAAAACGGAGTTGGTTCAACACAACTGATAAGCGTAATCAGTGCCACAATGGTAAGTTGGTTGATCAGATTAAATATACGTCTCTCCTTAGTCCTTTGCCTAATCCTATAGCTATTATCCTTATCGTCTCTAAAGCCTATTTTATTTAGGATAAAACAGCGTAATATTAAAGAGTTGCTTTAGGGATTGATGAAATAAAATTCAAAATGATAAAAATGGTTGTTTTCTGGGAGTAACTAATTAATTATTAAGGCATACTAGATTTATTAGAACAAAATGGTTAAGTAATAGTGGCCAGAGTTAAGAAATATTAAAATAAATAAATAAAGTTTTTTCAAGGGGTTCTTTCCATGCTTTTTTTGATAAGAATGGTTATTTTAGTTATGGTTTTTTTTCTGTTATCTATTCCATTTTTTATCATTTTTTTAATATTTCCAAGAAATGTAGTTATTCTTTACTATGCTGCAAAAATATTTTCTAGTACCGGATTTAAAATTTTAGGAATTAAGATCGAGAAAAGAAATCTAGCATTGGTGGAAAAGGCTAAACCTTCTATTATTATTTCCAATCACCAATCATTTTTAGATGTATTAGTAGGGTCTGCGTACATACCCAAATATACGGTTAGTCTAGGAAAGAAATCCATTGCCTTAATTCCCTTTTTTGGTTGGCTCTACTGGATTTCTGGAAATATTTTAATAAATAGAAAAAAGAAAGTGACTGCTTATAAAACCATGGAAAATGTCGGAGAGGAAATCCACAAAAAAAAGGTGTTTGTCTGGATTATGGTCGAAGGTACTAGAAATAAAACCAAACAAATATTACTTCCATTTAAAAAAGGTCCTTTTCATGTGGCCATATCCGCGAGAAGTTTTATTTCACCTGTTGCCATAAGCAGATTTGAAAAACTCAATTTTAATAATTGGTATGCTGGAAAAATAATTGTAGAAGCACTTTTACCGGTTTCTACAATCAATAAAACTAAAGAAGATATTCCCCATTTGATTGAGCAAGTAAGTCGCCAAATGGAAGAAAAAATTATTAGTATTTCTAGCGAACTTTAAGATAAACGTCATAGCGAATACTCTTGCCATGGAAACTACAGCTAGGCTTCTCTTCGAGATAAAATTCACCGCTTAATGGTCTTTTAATAATTAATTTAGAAAATGATAATGTTTTAAATTTTGGGAATAGATTTAATTCAGGATCAAAATTAGAAATAACTTCTTGGAATATGCGCATTTCCTTTTTTTGTAAACTTTTTCGTTTTCCCAGATGTTCGAACATCGGATCAAAGTACATAATGTCTCCCGTAGTGGGAAAATTTCCTTCATTGCGCAAGTAATCACCATAAAACAGCTCCACATTTTCCAAATCGCATAAACCCGCTCGCTTCCACGCATCATACAGCAATAGGAAAACATACGGATCTCTTTCAAATGCACAAACTTCCTTTACGCCAAACGATAACATCAAGGCCAAATCATTCCCCATCCCGCACGTAAGGTCATAAACCTTGCTTTTCCTCAATTCCCCTCGACCAAGAGCTTTTGCCAAAAGCTCTTTATTAATTGAGTATTTTTTTTTCTGATGATATTTTAATAATTTTTCTAGATCGATAAAAAGTGGCCTTTCTTTACGTTCGAGCATTTTTTGGGTCATCATGCTTAAAATTCCGTTATCGTCAAAAAGATACTGATCGCTCAAGCTATCCACATTTACTGTTGTCATCTCATTCTTATCAATAATATTTTTGATATGGGGTGGCAATTTTCCATTTATTTTTACTTTATTCATAGATCGATTATACTGGATAAATTTAGTCCTTTCATGCTAAATTTTTTTCCAAAATAATAATTACCAAGGTGAATAAAATGTCTGAACATGTAAGAAATCTTCCATATGATTCCACTAAGTTTAAAAAAGAAACCCTTCCCTACTATATCAGCATGACCGACAGTGAAATAACTGAAATATTGAAAATTCTAGGTCTTCATTCCTTGGATGAACTCTTTAATCATCTTCCAGATAGTATCAAATTTAAAAATGATTTTAACATGGGCAAAGCGCTTTCTTATAACGACCTTATTGAACATGTCACCAATGTTGCCAATAAAAATAAAATCATGACTTCCTATGTGGGCGACGGACTCAAAAGCTATAAGTTAGAAAAAATTGTTGACGACGTATGCTCAATACGAGGATTAACCACTGCCTACACTCCTTATCAACCAGAAAGAGGTCAAGGTACGCTTTGGAGCCTCTATCTTTTTTCCAACGCCATCCACTCATTAACTGGTTTTGAAGCAGTTAATGCTTCAATGTACGATCGTTCAACTTGTTTGTTTGAGGCCCTCAATGCATCAACTAAAATTTCTAAAAATAAAAATACCGTTCTTCTTTTAGAATCTAATTATCCTGGTGACATTGAAGTTGTCCAAACGTTAAGCAAACACACCTCATTAAATGTAATCTTGATTCCTTTCAATAAATCCACCGGGCTTACCGACCTATCCGTTGTAAAAGACTACGTGGAAAAATATCAATCAGATCTGGCATCTATCGCTTTTCCGCAAATCAATTGTGTAGGAAATATTGAAAACTTTTCTGGATTAACCGAAATTTGTGAAGATAACAAATTAGTTTCAATAGCTGTCATCGATCCAATGCTTATATCGACCGAAGGTCTTTTGCCTCCATCTCAGTACGGAAAAAAAGGAACCAATTTTTTTGTCGCCGAAGGACAACATTTAGCACTGGCGCCTAATTTTGGAGGACCAGGTCTTGGTATCTTTGGTACAAGATACAATGAAACTGATAAATTAAGTATTCGTGCTACCCCTGGTCGCTACATCGGCAAGACTATTGATCATGATGGTAATGAAGCCGTAACCATGATCTTGTCCACACGTGAACAACACATAAGAAGAGACAAAGCTTCCTCAAATATTTGTTCTAATCAAGCATTCATTGCTACCTTGGCCGGAGCTGCTCTTTTATCCCGTGGTAGTAACGGAATTACCACTTCCTTCAAAGTTGCACGTAAAAATGCTGAAAATCTGTACAACCTCATAACTTCCTTTGAAGGTTTTAAACCTCAGTTCCCCAATACTCCTTTTGTTAATGAATTTTGTGTCTCTCTACCAATTAACACCTGTGACTTTTTAAAAATGGCAAGTAAAGATCAAATTGAATTGGGAATTGATGTATCGGAGCGATTGAAAGCGAAAAATAAAAATGTTCTACTCCTTTCATGTTCTGATATCCAAACTGATGAGGATTACCGCAAAGTAGAATCTTTTCTTTTAAAGAAATTTAAAAAAACCTCCACTTCACTAATTGCTCCTAAAATTCCCGAAAAATATCTTCGTCTTGATCAGGTGGCCTTGCCGGCGTTTAAACGAGAAGAACTTTTTGATTTTTACCAAAAATTAGGTGAACAAAATGTAAGTCCCGACGATAATATCTATCCACTTGGTTCTTGCACAATGAAGTATAATCCTCTGGTAAATGATTATCTAGCAGGTCTTCCTGGTATTACAAACCTGCACCCACAGTCGAATGAGTTAACTGCCCAAGGCTCCTTACAAATTCTCTATGAAATTGCTAACATGTTTAAACAAATTACAGGCCTTGCGGGTGTGGCCCTTCAACCTGTCGCTGGTGCTCAAGGAGAACTGGTTGGTATAAAGATGTTTCAGGCATATCATGCAGATCATAGCAAAGGACAATCTCGAAATATTATTCTTATTCCAAAGTCGGCCCATGGAACTAATCCAGCGACTTCAACGATGGCCGGTTTTATAACCAAAGAAGTTAATGGATCCACTCAAGGAATAATTGAAATCTGCGCTAACTCGCACGGACAAATTGACATGAATCAGCTTAAGGAAGTGGTTTCCAAATATCACCAACAAATTGCCGGAATCATGGTTACCAATCCAAACACCTCAGGCATTTTTGAAACAAATTTTAAAGAAATGGCTGACTTAATCCACAGTGTGGGAGGTTTGGTATATATGGATGGCGCCAATATGAATGCCATTGCCGGAATTGTTAACCTAGAAAAACTGGGCGTCGATGCCGTTCATAATAATCTCCATAAAACCTGGTCAATACCTCATGGCGGCGGTGGACCTGGAGATGCCATTGTGGCAGTAAGTAAAAAACTGGTTGATTATATTCCTGGCACCCAAGTAAAACTCAGTAGCGGTGTCTATGAAATTTTTCACGCCCCTAAATCAATTGGTAGCTTCCATCGCCACCATGGAAACTTTGCTCACAAAGTTAGAGGCTATAGCTATTTATTGGCACTGGGTACAGAAGGTGTTATCAAAATGTCTTCTATTGCAGTTCTTTCTGCCAGATATCTCTTTCATCGACTAGGTAAAGCATTTCCGACTTTACCAGAAAATACTCAAGCAATTCCTAGAATGCATGAATTTATACTAACTCTCACTAAAGAAGACTTTGATCGCATCCAAAAAATCGGAATTCCTCGAACCAATATTATCCCTCAAATTGGCAAACTATTTTTAGACTTTGGAGTGCACGCTCCTACTGTGGCATTTCCAGAAGCCTTTGGGCTTATGATTGAACCCACTGAATCTTTTAATAAAAAAGAGCTGGATCGTTTTTGTGATATTGTTCTATGTATCAGAAAAATACTTGATGAATATCCCAATATTCTCATCTCAGCCCCACATTTTACACCTATTAAAAAAGTGGATGAAGTCAAGGCCAATAAAGATATAAAACTCAATATTAAGATTGATAAATTGCCACCAGTGTTGCCAAATAAGATTACGCCTCACGCACTAGATAGCATGAGTATAAATGAAATATTTGAAAGAATTTTAAAGGCACACGAAGAATATAAATAAATAGTTAGTTAGTAGTATCTAACTGATCACATAATTGCCTTAATTCATATTTCTCTTTTGAGGAAATCTTGTTTTTTCGCAATAATTTTTGGATTATTTGATCAGTTTTTTGCATTTCATTGATCAGATCAACTGAATAGCGCACAGGCCTTGAATGACTACGATAAAAAGGCCCTTGTCTGGTTATTAAATCCTTATAATTGGTTTGTTGGTTGGCAACCCAATCACTATTTAAAAGATTACAATACCCATTCTTTTTAATCATCTGGAGCATTTTCTTAACTCTTTTGGGAGTGTAACTTGAGTTATTAAATGATTCATCCCAATAAGGATTTACATAATTTCTAAAATCAATTTGCTGGGTTACAAACCATTTACCACCTTCACTGTACAAATATGGATATTCACCCTCACACATATCTATGGACATCAGCATACCTTGAAAATTTGCCTCCAAATCAGCATAAGAAAATACTCCAGTTGATTGAATACCTATAATTCCGCATTCCATTTTATAGCCTTTTTTGACAGCGTATTTAATGGAATCAATTTGGCTTCTGCCTTGCTTTTTTGCTTTTAGATAATTGCCATAATAGAGATATCCTGATCCGGTAAAATGACTTAACTTATCTGTTCCAAAGTAGACACCTCCAACATTTACCACTCTATCAATTGATAAAAAGAAACTTTCCTTAAAAGACGGAGAAGGGCCATACAAACTGATTTTTCTCATTTCATCGTTGGTAGTAGAATTAACAGGATAACTATCAATCAAATGATTATCCTGGGCCCATATTTCAAACTCTGCATTAAGCGCTGCAAGCCCCAAATAATTCGTGCCCAGTTTCTTGATAATTTCCATTGAAACATTTTCACATTTATTATATAGCGAAGGGTATTCACGTCCACTATCTATCCCTAAATTGATTTTTTCCAAAGTATGTCTAATGCGATTATTTAAAAATTGGTTGAATAATATATAATGATCAGGAATATCTTTTTCCCATGCTAAGTAATTATCGACTTCTCCTGCACGTAACAAAAATGTTTGAACAAAGATAATCAACACTAACACAGCTGGTTTTAAAAATGTGTCTTGAATCATAATTTCTCACATGAACTTAAAGGGTTTTACGTAAGTGTAATTTATATCGTTTAGGTTACTTTTCTCAAGCTTATTGAAAAAATTACCTCCCCAAAAAAAGACCTAATCTATCGCTGGCACCTAGAAAGAGGGTAAATTTCATTAGCGGTTAAAGTGTTGTTTGCATCCTTATCAAGGGATCCAAACAAATGCTTCATGTATTCAAAAAATTCGGTTTGAGAAATTTGAGCATCTTGATTAATATCAACCATCTGGTAATTGATCTTATGAGCATACTGAGAACATTCTCTCTCAATACTAGTACACCCCATAATTAACAGTATTATAATAATTTTAGATACCATGTTTTATTTACCTTTGTTAAAATGATGAAATGAGTTTACTAGAAAATATTATAATAGAAAAACTATCATTTTATAGACCTATAGATAAAGGGGAAATCATTCTCAATATTAATGATGTAGAATTAAAAGAGGTGGGAAATCTAGACCTACAGGCCATGGATCATGCTTTAAAAGTCCTGAAAAGAAAAGGTCAAATCAAATCAATCAAAAAAAATAATCACATCTTATGGCAAAGAATCAATCCGGGAAAAATTTCTTGGTTTAAAAAAATTTATTACAGAATGGATTTAGACTTTTTGACTACTCTTTTTAAAAAGTAATGGACTCAAGCGACTCAACAAATTTTTTCATTCGTTGTTTTTTATATTTTAATTGAATTTTTTTGACTAATTTACCAGGGTTAAATTGGTCAGGTGTATAGATCCTCATTAATTCTCTGGTGAAATCTTGGGCAACCATAGATAACTGGGCCAAATGAGAAATATTTCCTTGAATATCCTCTGGAAAGCCAATGCCATTATAACTACCATGGTGCTGTTTGATAATAACATCCACTTCAAAAGGAGTTACTGGTAAATCTTTCACTAATTCTGAAGCAGTTGCAGCATGTTGTTCAATAATTTCTTTTTCTTCTTCGCTCAATCCACCATTCAGGGCCTCAATTAAGTCATCATTATTCAAAATGGGAATTAGTTTTTCAGCATCTAAATCATAAGCTAAGAACTCTAAATCCTGAAAAAAAGTCGCAAAATTCAATTTTTCAATTTGTTCTTTGGAACCCCATTCAGTTTTACTAACCATGTGATTGGTTACGTAGGTTAAAATCTGACAATACTTATAAGTCCATGATTCAGGGGATTTTAATAATCTATTAAGTAAATTGGTTAGTTTAGGATAGTCTTTAATAGTTTTTTCAATTGATTCAATACAGGTTTTTGCCATTATGGAAGTATGTTCATTAAGCCCAATCGATTTAATCTCTTTGGCGGTTATTTGCATCGCCATATCGGTCATACCTATCCGCTCATGGGCCGATAAATTTTCCGATTTTAATTGATCAAGGGTTTGAGTAGTAAATAAATTGGTAAATTTCAAGCGATCAAGAGATGGTATATATAAGTTTTTAAGACCTTTGATTATATATTCTTCTAATAGGCCTTGCTCAAAAGTTTCACCTTTTCGACACTTTTTATCATACTGATAAGTGCCATCAGCGAGGTTGATTCTAGTATAAACATCGGTAATATTATTTTCTAAACCTATAAAATAATTAATGGGTATTGGATAAAATTCTCCTACGTTGAGAGTAACCATATTTTTTGCGGTTACATCAAAAAATTTTGCCAAAAATCTGACTAATTCTTTAAGCTCCAAATTTTTGTTGAAAATTTGATAAATCCCTTCAGGTGCAGAAACTTCCCCAATTGAACAAACCGGAATCGCTAGTTTTTTTTCCTTAACGACTTTTAAAACTTCTAAGGCCAGCTCTTCTTCTTCTGACTTATTGACACTGATAATGATGTCTACGGAACTATCTAAATTTAAAAATTGTCTAACTTTGTCAGAAGAATTGAGTATGGTTACTTCTGTCCCTACAAAAGCGCGAAGATTTAGGGAATAGATATCCATCTGAAGCATATCTTTTCCAAGCAGTATAGTCTTACTCATCAATTCTACCTTATTATAATCATTTGATTCTTTATGTTAGTATCATACTTAAGTTTGAAGCAAATTACCTAATGGAAAATTTTTCTAACTGGTCCACCACAATGGGGATTGAAATTAACAATAATTCTTATTTTTTAATAGGTTACAGTCCCTCTCATTTGATAATATTTTATATTGTCTAAATTACCATAATGATTCCGCAATGCTAGATATGCACTAACCCCATGATCCTAATCCAGTTAAGGAAAAAAATACTCACCACATTGACCCATTGCATCATTTTATGTTAATAACATTTAGTAGAAATATTAATTTTTTCTTTTTAGTTAGAAGGACGGTATGGTTGTAACATTTCAAATACTTTTGTTTATGCTGTTATCCCTTTGTCTTGGAATGAAATCAGTTCCATATCCACAAAAAACATATTCAACTACCCCTCTCAATCTAGAAATCTTGGCCATCTATGAGATGAATAGTAAAGTCTGGGGAACCTATAAATTAGACAAAGAATACATCTATCAGGTTGAAAACAAAGAAAAAACTCTGCTTAAAAAAAATATCAATCAATTTATTCAAGAATCATTATTATTTGAGAAAAATAAACTCTTTTTAATCCACAACGGTTCCAACGATAAAAATCGTGGTAAGTTACTTATAAAGTCTTTTTCATATATTAGCCATAAATCCGGTTTAACTATCGAACTTTATAAGAATAAAAATGATTATTTCGACTTAAATTATGCGAAATTAAATGAAATTTTATCCACTATGGCCACAGATACTAAAACCACTTTAAATGGTCCTGATTACTTACATGTTGGTAATATGGATTGCAAAAAAACCTATCACCGATATATTTGTAAAACCAGCATCACCATTTCAGTAATCTAAATATTTCCAATGATATCTGTTTACATTAAGATCAGGTCATCATCACCATTTAAGTAGTTCTGTTTAAATATTTACATTTAAAAATTTTCAAAGTATCTACGAAACATGAATGAAAATATTTTAGAAAAGTACGCAAGGCTAATCATTAAAGTCGGTGTTAATCTACAAAATGGACAAAATTTAATGATTAAAGGCGACTCTTGTCACTGGAATTTTGTAACCATTCTTCAAAGAGTTGCCTACCAAAATAATGCTGCAATTATTAAAACTGAGTTGACTCCTCCCACAGATTTGACCAATAGAATAAAATATCAAAATGAACAATATTTAAACCGTACCCCTAGCTATTTGGATCATGAAATTGAAACCCACATAAGAGAAAAATGGGCATTTATTCGTTTAGAAGGATCGTCTGAACCTGATGCCTATGAATCGCTTGATCAATCCAAAAATGCTATTCTAGAAAAAGCCTACCGCGAGAAATTCTCTCCACTGTTTGGTGCTTATATGAATGGGGATTGTCACTGGACTATAGCCCCCGTTCCTACCCGCAAATGGGCACAAAAAATTTATGGGTCAAATGAGTCCATTGATAACACCAAGAAACTCTGGGAAACATTGATTCCCATCTTACGCTTAGACCAAGAAAACTCTACTTTGGCCTGGCAAAAACACAATGAAATGCTAGAAAAAAGAATTGCAATATTAGAACAATTTAACTTGGAATATCTACATTTCCAAGGCCCACAAACGGACTTAAAAATTTATTTATCCAATCACTCTATGTGGGCAGGCGGATGCTTTAAGGATGCCCATGGTGTACGTTTTAATCCCAACTTACCTACTGAAGAAATATTTACTACTCCTGATTACCGTAAAACATCTGGCCACATCTCAATTACCAGACCGGTTCTAGTACTTGGAAAATATGTTGAAAATGCTTGGTTTGAGTTCAATAACGGACAAGTCGTGAATTATAAAGCTTCTAAAAATATTGAAAGCTTAGATAAATATTTTGAAATTGATCACCAAGCAAAATATCTCGGTGAGGTAGCATTGGTAGACTTATCATCACCAATCAGCAAAACCAATACCATTTTTCACTCTATCTTGCTGGATGAAAATGCCAGTTGCCATATTGCCTTGGGCAGAGGCATTACGGCAGCACTTAAAAACTGTGAAAAAATGTCTAAAGAAGAAATCGATGCCATAGGCTGTAACATGAGTCTTATGCATACTGACTTTATGGTTGGTTCAAAAGAACTAAGTGTTGATGGACACTGCGCTGATGGGAAAACCGTCTCCATCATTAAGGATGGCCACTTTGCGATTTAATGGTTTTACTTTTTTAAAAAATATTTTAATAACAATTGTAATATCTACAACTGTTATTACCAGTCTTGCTCCAGTTGTTTTGGCCAAAGATTTATGCAGTCTTGATTATGACACATATGGATTATCTGCTACCGAAGCTTACAACTATATTACTTTGCATGCCGAAAAAATTTTTATAATCGATTTAAGGGAGCCTTCCATATTTAAAACTGGTCATATCCAAGGGGCTCACAACATTAATTTTCTACACAATGACTTCAACTATGAAATCTACAAACTGGATCGAAATGAGATTTACTTGCTATACTCAGACACCGACGATGATTCTTTTACTACCGCTCTAATGATGCTTGAGATGGACTTCATCTCACCTTATTTTTTGAAAGATGGGCTTAGGGCCTGGCGAAAACAAGGCCTTCCAACAATAAAATAATTGTTCCTACACTATTTTTTCTTTTTGCTAATTTTTGAAGTTTTCTTTGTGTGTTTAGTCACAGGACTAGCTTTTTTCTTAGTAACCACTTTAGTCGACTTCTTTTTGGCCACTTTAGCAGTTTTAGCCTTAGCAACTTTCTTGGTTGCTTTGACTACTTTAGTTTTTTTCACAACCTTAACTGCCTTCTCTATTTTATTCATCACCTTGGCTTCTACTTGCTCTTTAATTTCTCCAATTTTTTCTTCAATAACATTGGCCACTTTTTTTACTTCTTGAGAAATCTCAGTAGGAATACTCATTTTTAACGTTTTGTATTCATTAACAATTTGTCCATAGAATCCCAAAAGCTTCTTTTTTTGAATATTGACATTACTATAGGATGAAGTAAAAACGTTTTTGAGGGCCAAACCTTTCTCTTTATCAATTTCAATAATTTTATTAATAATATCCATGCATTTTTCTTGGAAATTATCTTTTTGTTGATTCTTTTTCTTATTATCTTTGTTTTTAAGTTCTTCTTTTAATCTTTTCTCACGTAGAAATGTGTTGATATCCATAGTCCCCTCTTTGAATTAAATTACATATATAAAATTTACTTTTTTCCGCCTTATTTAGTCAAGCTTGTTTTTCTTTTCTTTATGACCTTTTTTAATCATAATTAAACTAAGTCTTAATTTTTAGCATTTAATTTGTTAGGTAAACCAAATGAGAGATTACTCCAACTATAAAAAATTAACCAAAAATTTTAATATTACAGACAAAGAGCTGATGGAACAGCGGCTCATCTGTTACGAATTGGAGCTACTTGATAAAAAAAAGAATTTAAAATATCTTGTTTTGGACAAAGATGACAGACAAAAAATCACCAAGCAACTTAAAAAAATTTATAAAATATAGGCCAATCCATGAGTAATGACTCTCCAAAGTGTACTTTTTGTAAAATAAGAGACATTGATATGGCCTTAAAAAATGACTTATGCTTTGCCATATACGATTCATTTCCAGTTAGTAGCGGGCACATGCTCATAATTCCTTTCAGACATTTTGAGAATTTTTTTGAATGTACCGATGAAGAAATGGAAGCTATCTGGGATTTATTACAAAAATGTAAGAAGATGCTCTCCGATGATTTAAAACCCGATGGCTTCAACGTTGGCGTTAATATTGGAAAGATCTCTGGTCAAACCATTTTTCATACTCACGTACATGTTATTCCCAGATACATTGATGACGTTGATGATCCCCGAGGAGGAATTAGAGGGGTCATCCCTGAAAAACGGATCTACTAACTTATCAGTCGAGCCATTTGACATTGCCGTAGCTTAATTTCTTTTTTTCATCCCAAGTTAAAAAGGCTGCCACTACTGATGAGACATCCTCACCCATTTCAATTTTATTAATGATATTTTTAGCTACTTCAAGTGGATAATACTGGAACACTTTTTTGGTTAATTGATCTTTTTGCCTGATCTCTTGGTCGATTAATTGCTTAACAAATTCTCTTAAATTCATTAATTCAATCATAGATATCATAAATATTCTTCCCCGATATTTTAGACTTTATTTTTTTAAACATATTGCAACGTTTGCACCAAGATGTACATTACTTTTTATCAAAGCGATATTGGCGCTAAGGCTTCTTTGATTGGTCTGATCTCGAAGTCTTTTTAATAGAAAAGGAGTTAGTTCTTTTCCCGTTATTTTTTGCATCTTTGCTTCCGCTACTAAATCCTCAATAATTGGTCTGAGTTCATTTAATTCGATCTCATATTCCTTTGCGATTGGATTACACACTAAAACTGATTCAGTGGCACCCAAACTCCAGTGAATTTTAGCAATTTCAGCGATTTCTTCAGGGTGGTTTAAAACTTGCTTTATTTTAATGCCACTGGTGCTTGAATAAAATGCCGGGAAATCATCCGTGCCATACCCCATCACCAATACTCCCTTGGTTTCTAAGTATTCAAGTGTTTTTGGGAGGTCAAGAATTGATTTTGCTCCAGCACATATAACAATCATTTTAGTGGTAGCTAGTTGCTCTAAATCTCTGGAAATATCGAATGTCTCGGTTACACCTAAATGAACCCCTCCAACACCTCCAGTCACAAAGGTTTTTATGCCTGCCAAATTAGCAATAAACATCGTAGATGAAACAGTCGTTGCAGCACTTTGTTTTTTTAGCATTGCATATGCAATATCTCCACTAGTGGCCTTAGACACTTCGTTTGATAGTGCTATATACTCTAGCTCTGTGCTTTCCAGACCTACTTTTATATCCCCTTTGATAATAGCGATAGTGGCCGGAACCGCACCATAACTTCTAACGATGTCTTCCAATTCTTTGGCCAGCAAGTGGTTTTGAGGTTTAGGAAGTCCATGAGCAATAATGGTAGATTCCAAAGCAACTATGGGCAACCTTTGACCAATGGCCTTTTTCACTTCGTCTGAATAATATATTTTAGCCACTTTCATCTTAATACTAGATAGTTTCTTTGATTATGTTGGTATTAACCAAATCGTTGACAATGGGGGTGGGCAGAAAATCGAACCAATCATAAAAATTTTCTTTTGAAAAATCTAATTTTATTTCCTCGTGTTCATTCCATTCGTACAACAAGTTTTTAAATATGATGTTTTTATTTTCTTCAATATATAAAAATGCGTTTTCTTCATCTTCATACTCAGGGATTAAAAAAACCGTAGGTTCAGCATTGATTTCCTCAATGTTTAATGGTTCATTTGCAAAATCATCCAAACAGTTAACCCAATTGAGCATTTTTTCTTTTGCATAAACTATAAGAGCACCACGTTTTACCAGTTCCAATTTAGACTCCTAATTTATCTTGTTTTTTATTCTTTTCTAGTGTCGACAACTTTATTAATTATTCTTGACCAGTAATCAAATTTTTGTACGGCCATATTGACAACATTTTCCAATTCCTCAAAATCAAATGGTTTCTTTAAATATGACAAAGCTCCATCATAAAAACATGATGAACACAGGGCAAAGGAAGAAGAGCCTGTCAGAATAATTACCTCACACTCTTGCTTCATGTTTTTAATTTCTCTTAAAACTTTATCACCGCTCATTTCGGGCATAGATAAATCTACAAACGCAATATTAATGTCCTCGTTTTTAACAATTTCTAAACCAGTTAAAGGGTTAGGCGTGGTAAAAACCTGTAAGGTATCGGGATACTTTTGTTCAAGATATTGCTTGAGAATATTTAACAAAGCTTCTTCATCATCGATCACTAATAATTTATAAGGTCTTTTAATCATTTTTTGTCCTCGTTCATAAAGTTTTTATTCATTAAATACTTTTTAATTTCATCTAGTGACATTTGTTTTATTACGCCACCTTTTTCAAAAGCAACTTTAGGCATTCCATACACTGTTGAGCTTTTCTCATCTTGCCCAAGTGTATGAGCACCTGAATCTTTCATTTCTAATAAACCGTTAGCACCATCATCGCCCATCCCGGTTAGAATTATGCCAAGGGCATTGGGACCGACGGTTTGTGAAACACTCCTAAAAAGTACGTCCACTGATGGTTTATGGCGATTTACTAGTTTACCATCATTTAGTCTTACATAATATCTCGTTCCACTTCTTTCTACAAGCATATGTCTATTACCAGGAGCGATAAGTATTTGTCCTGATAAGATTGTGTCATTATCTTCAGCTTCTTTAACTAGCATATGACAATCATTATTTAACCTCTGGGCAAATGACCTAGTAAATCCTTCAGGCATGTGTTGAACTACTACAATTCCTGGTAGTTCCGTAGGTAGCTCCGGTAAAAGTTTAGACAAGGCCACGGTGCCGCCAGTAGAAGCTCCAATCGCAATAACTTTTTCAGTAGTAAGAAAATCAATTTTTTTGTTTTTTTTCAACAAGATTTCATCGGTAGAATATTTTTTTTCAACTTCAAGTTTAGTGATTTTTAATTGCTTGACTTTGGAAGTTACACAAGCATCCAGCTTATCTTTAATATCATCTTTCAAGTTTCCCATATTATCTTGAATGGCCGCTGTAGGCTTGTGTATATAATCAACCGCCCCCAATTCTAGACCTTTCAGCGCCAGATGAGAGTTTTTGGCAGTTAGGGAAGAAATTAAAAGCACTGGCATAGGGTGCAAACGCATTAATTTTTCCAAAAAAGTAAGGCCATCCATTTTAGGCATTTCAATATCAAGAGTAATCACATCCGGTTTTAAACTCATTATTTTTTCAGCACCGACATGAGGATCTTGTGCGGTACCCACAACTTCGTAATCAGGGAAACTATTAATTATATTACTCAGCACCTCTCTAATGAGAGCCGAATCATCAATAATTAAAACTTTTTTTACCATGCATTTCTACCTATTTAAAAAAATGTAATCTTATCAGTTTTATCCTCAAACGTTTTTTCTTTTTGTTGTTCAATGGTCTTTTTATATTTGGTTTCTTCCAGAATAATTAGATCTTTTTTATCCTTACCAATGCGAAATAATTTTACGTGCCCTGTAGTGGTATCAAAATAAACTCTCCTGGCATGATCAAGGCCCACGTCTCGGTTGATAATTGGTATCCCTTCTTGCGCTAGATATTCTTT
>Ga0208958_1001432_pt1 | contig 23805 bp, 19 predicted proteins | sample RifOxyB1_FD_184032 | JGI IMG/M metagenome (GOLD analysis project Ga0208958, IMG submission 184032) | Soil microbial communities from Rifle, Colorado - Rifle Oxygen_injection B1 (SPAdes) | ecosystem: Environmental > Terrestrial > Deep subsurface > Rock core/Sediment | place: Rifle, Colorado... | reverse complement strand
TGATGTTCGACTGGAAACTGAATTGCGCTATGTAAAAGGCGTGGGGCCGGCATTTGCAGCTCGATTGGAAAAGCTGGGGCTGAAAACGGTCCGGGACCTGTTGTGGCATTTCCCGTCCCGATACGAAGATTTTTCAAACATTTCAAATATCGCCGAGCTGATCCCCGGGGAAGCGGCGACGATCCAAGGGGTGATCCAAGACATCAAGATATTGCGATCGTTCAGAAGGAAGATGTTCATCATTCAGGCTACCGTGACCGATGCGACCGGAAGCATCCGGGCAACATGGTTCAATCAAAAGTTCCTCATGGCCATGTTAAAAAAAGGCATGGTAATCAATCTTGCCGGTAAGGTAAGCGCAGGGAAGAATGGAGTGGGCTTCGCGCACCCATCCTACGAGATCGTCGGATTTTCCGAGGACGAGGAGCAGTTTGCGGAAGACATGGCGGAATATCGGGAAGAGATTGAATCATGTAAGCACACGGGTCGGCTGGTTCCGATCTATCCGGAAACAAAAGGTGTAACTTCGAAAGGTTTGCGGTTTCTGATCAAGCCGCTTTTGGATGGGTTGGAATATATCCCCGAAACATTGCCCGCGGAAATGTTGAAACGCGCCGATGTTACGGAGCTGAACGATGCATTGCGTTTGATCCACTATCCGGAAACCATGAAGGATGTGTTGCGTGCCCGCCGCAGGTTTGCGTTTGAGGATATTTTTTATTTGCAGTTGGTAAACATACTTGAGCGATCGCGGCTCGCGAAGGAAAACGCATATGCGTGCGTTGCGGAAGAATCGAGATTCGCGGAATTGCTTGCGCAGTTGCCGTTCGAATTGACCGATGCGCAACAGGAGGTCATGCGGGAGGTTATTGGCGACCTTGCGCGTCCGCATCCGATGAATCGTTTGTTGCAGGGCGATGTAGGCTCAGGAAAGACCATCGTCGCGGTATTGTCGGCGATCATTGCAGCGGAGGCGGGCATGCAGGCATCGTTTATGGCGCCGACGGAAATATTGGCCACGCAACATTACCATACGTTTAAAAAGATATTTGGCAATTTCGAAAAGGGAGTGGTGCTGTTGACCGCCTCGGGTGCAAAGGTATTTTTTGGGGACGGGTTGGAGAGCAATATGAAAAAAGCGGACGCGATAAAAAAACTTGCGACCGGAGAAATAAAAATAGCCATAGGTACCCACGCGCTGATACAGAAAGGAGTCGCGTTCAATGAACTTGCATTGGTGGTCATAGATGAGCAACATCGATTTGGCGTAAAGCAGCGTCAAGCACTCGCGGGGCATACTAAAGGAAGCGGGGAACTGTTGCCGCACTTTTTGTCCATGTCCGCCACGCCCATTCCGCGCACGCTTTCTCTGACGTTGTTCGGCGATCTCGATGTATCGATCATTGGTGAATTACCCAAAGGGCGTAAAGAGATCATTGCCAAAATAGTGCCGCCCGCAAGCCGCACGGATGCGTATGCGTTCATACGTGGGCAGGTAAAGAAAGGGAGGCAGGTATTTGTCATTTGCCCGCGGATAGAAAAAACCGAAGATGATGAAACGAAAGGAAAGAGTTGGTTCGCGGTGGATACGAAGACGGTAAAGGAAGAATATGACAAACTGTCTAAAAAGATTTTCCCCGATATGCGCGTTGCGATGCTGCATGGAAAACTCAAGGCGGAAGAAAAGGCGGAAGTCATGGAAAAAATGAAAAAAGGCACGATCGACGTGCTGGTGGCAACCTCGGTGATCGAGGTCGGCGTGGATATTCCCAATGCGACGATCATGATGATCGAAGGTGCGGATCGGTTCGGCCTCGCACAGCTGTACCAGTTTAAAGGGCGCGTAGGAAGGGGAGAGCATCAATCGTTCTGTCTGTTGTTTACCGATTCGTCCGCACAGCCGACAAAGGACAGGCTCGAGGCGTTGGTGCATGCGAAGAACGGGTTTGAGCTTGCGGAAAAAGACCTTGCCTTGCGCGGTCCCGGTGAGTTTATGGGCCAATCGCAAACGGGATTGCCCGATCTGGCGATGCGTTCGCTGCAAGACATGAAGCTGGTAAAGAGCGCGCGTGAGGCTGCGGAGAGTGTGCTGAAAAAGGACCCAGACCTAACGGAACACCCGCAGTTAAAAGGCGTCGTTGCGCGATTTCACGACAAGGTGCACCTTGAGTAATTTAAAATTATAAATTTGAAATTTGAAATTGCATCGAGAAACAAAAAATCCCATTAGGGATTTTTTGTTTCTCGATGCTTCGGTGTTACCCAAAAGCCAAGGCGAAGCTTTCCGCCAAACATGCCGCGGGTCTGCGCATCCAGTGCGGGGATGGATCCGAAGATGATCATGGTAAGCGGAAGGAATGCCCATTGCAGGACAAACCACACATAGTGATACTTCTTGAACCAAATGGGCTTTGGCGGTAAAAGCACGATGCCGAGGAACGCGGAGGTCACGATGCCGATGGCGGCAAAGTTCATGATCATATTGGTGACCTTTGGTAGGGAATAAGAAATAAGTGAAAAGCGAAAATCAGGTCCGCCCAACAAAATCGGAAGCCATGAAAGCGTAAAGATGATCAACGCATTGGTCGCCCATGAGTGAAAGCCTTCGATATAGAAGAAAGCCCATGAAAATCGTTTTTTGAACGGGATCTGTTTGTTCCGCATAAATCCCATCATGAGATACGGGATGTTTTCTACCCCTCCCCATGCCCAGCGGCGTTGCTGTTTGTACTGGTTCAGCATGGTGCGCCAAAATGATGGCGCGACATTGGAATCCATGGATATCGGGTAATTAAGCGGGATGACCCGATAGTTGCCGTTGTAATGCAGATAGCATTGCCAAAAAATCTGGGAATCTTCACTGACGATGTCCTTTTTCCAAAAGCCGACATCAACCAGGGCCTGAAACGGCATCGAGTGTGAAGAGAAGGTCGTAAGACGATGCGGACGAGCCTGCTGCATCATATGGTAAATGGAGGCGGAAAATGAAATGACACGCGCAATGGCGGGAGCTTGGAAGATGTTATTTAAAAAGAACGGAATAGGCAGGTAGCTTGCGTGCAGATTGTCCTCGGTCGTCAAAAATGCATGCGTTAAAACGCCGAAATAATCGGGAAAGATCTGCGTGTCGATATCAAATGAAGAAACGACGATACGCTCGTAGGGAATACGAAGCGGATCGATGACTTCCTGCTTCACCTGCTGCGCGATCCACGCCTCGTTAGACCCCTTGCCGGGGGCTTCTCCCGGTAGATTGCTCGGATGAACGGTGGCGACCAATTTGAAGAATGTGTTTGCATATTCCGCGGTAATGCGATCAAGTGTTTGCTTGGCTGCTTCTCCGGCTTTTTCTTCGGTGCCGATCGCGACGATAAATCTACCAAGCGGATAGTTTATGCGTGCAAGGGCCTCGAACGACTCTTTGATGACCTCATAAGGTTCATCAAAAAATGGGAACACGATCAAGTGGTAGATGTCGGGCCATGCCGTCGTAGCCGGATCGGTTTTGAGTTTTTCGAGCCAATTGATTTCCATGTTGTTGCGCATCTTGCGGTAGCTGATGCGGAGGTGGATGGAAAGGTAGAAGGTTTTTAAGAACCAGTAGACGTCAAAAAATATGATAAAAATGGCCATGCCGACGGGAGTAAGCCAGGAAAGCAGTGCCACGCCAATGAGCGTCGTCCACGAAAGGACGCCGGGCATGATCTCAAAAAATCGTTTCATATGGGCTAATTATAGGGTGAAAACGGTATAAAAAGAAAGGCATCCTGTTGATTTTCTAAATAAGGTACGGTATGATTTAAATCGCTTAGAAATAAAAAAGCCCCCATCGTCTAGTGGTCAGGACAACAGGTTTTCATCCTGTAAAGAGGAGTCCGATTCTCCTTGGGGGCACAAAAAAAGAAATATCCACCCAAACGGGCGGGTATTTTTTTGCCTCACGGAGACTTAATTGAGCGATGAAAGGCACAGTTTGATTGAGCCTGCCACTGCATCGTATTTTGTTATGGGTTATCGGTTGTGGGTTATTGGTTGTTGGTTTATACTATCTGCATGGACACGCAAACAAATCCGACAACAGCTCCGGACAAGCAGGAAGGAAAAGTTCCTGAACCGCCGGCGCTCGAAATAGATATTCGCACGATGGAATCGGACATCAAGGCGTTTAAGGAAGGGGGAGGAGAAGTACCGACCGCGGGAGCGCAAGAAGCATTTGCATCGCAACGGCAGGAAGATGTGCGACCCGGAATTGCACCTGCATATACCGGCCCGGAAAAACCGATGTTCGAGACTCCCGCTGTGCCCGTAAGTCAGTCGCAGGAATCGTCCGGAACGGTAAAGCCGTTGATGATAATCGCAGGGATCGTAGTCGGCGCGATCGGGCTGGGACTGTTGGGATATTTTGTATTGTTCCCGTTCCTGTTCAAATTCATTCAGTAGCGCGTCATTCCGGCGGAGGCCGGAATCCAATACCATTAAAATAGATTCTCGCCGGAGTTTACCCCGTACAGCGATACGGGGCCCGCGCCGGGAATGACAAAAAACATATGAACAAAGAAAAACTGGAAGCCATAAAAAACGAGCTTGAAGATGAAAAGGCGTTGCTTGAAGTAAAAATAGATACATTGGAAAAGGGAGAGGATTTCGGGAGCGATGTGGATTCGCTTGAAGAAGAAACAGATGAATCCGAAGCATGGGAAAACCAATCTTCGGCATCGCAGGAATTGCGTCAGCGATTGGCAGACATCGATCTTGCATTGGAAAAGATCGATAAGGAAACCTATGGCAAATGCGAAGAGTGCGGAGAAGACCTCGGCGCGGAGATGATACAGATAAACAGCACGTCCCGATTGTGTCGCCCGTGCAAGAAGCTGGCACGGGAAGGGGAAGCTATCTAAGTGTTTCTGTGTCATTCCGGCGGAGCATGCCACGTGGAAAGTCGTAACTTTCTTTACGTGGGCCGGAATCCAAAGGCATTGTCATCCCGAACTTGACCCTCGGCGTTGCTAGTGATCCGTCAGCCGACGGAGAGCGTGCAACGTGCCGGGATACTCGAAGTGCATAAGGTTTCCGCACTTCAAGTGATCCGGGATCTCGTGTGTAAAGGATAGCACTTACTATAATAAGATTCCGGCTCGGGGGCCGGAATGACAAAACTTTAAATTCGTACTTTTCAATAAAAACCATAATGGAGCACTTCTCAAAGGTATATTCCGCAGAGCTTGAGGGAATTGAGGCAAAATTGATCGAAGTGGAGACCGACATAAACGTCGGTCTTCATTCATTTACGATAGTCGGGCTTGCCGACAAGGCACTGAACGAAGCAAAGGAGCGGGTCAATGCGGCGTTGAAAAATTCGCACATTAAGCCGCCCAACAGGGAAAATAGGCGCATTACCATAAATCTTGCCCCGGCCGACATAAAAAAGGCGGGCTCGCAATATGACCTCGCTATTGCGGTGGGGTATTTGTTGGCGACGAAACAGATCAAGGAATTCGAAACGGGTGACAAAATGTTCGTCGGCGAGTTGTCGCTCGACGGGAAGCTGCGCTCGGTCAACGGAGTGCTGGCCATAGCGCGACTTGCCAAAGGGTTGGGTATCCGCTATGTATTCGTACCATCGGAAAATGCGCGCGAGGCGGCGATCATCAAAAACGTGGTCGTGATACCCGTTATTGATATGGTTGGATTAATAGACCATTTGGAAGGCCGCAAGCAGATAGAGGAGCAAGAGCCTACGGAATTGCTATGGAACACGGGTGGCTATAGTACGGATATTTCGGAAATAAAAGGGCAGGCAAATGCAAAGCGTGCGCTGATGATCGCCGCGGCGGGCGGGCATAACTTATTGATGAGTGGTTCGCCGGGAGCGGGCAAGACGATGTTGGCGCAGGCGCTCGTATCTATATTGCCGCCGCTCGCCATGAATGAGGCAATAGAAGTCATGCAGGTCTATAGCGCGGCGGGCATTGCCAATGGCGACGTATTTTCGATGACGCGTCCGTTTCGTGCGCCGCATCACAGCGCGTCGCCGGCGTCGGTCATTGGTGGCGGTGCAAATCCGCGCCCGGGCGAGATCAGTCTCGCGCATCGGGGCATTCTGTTTCTTGATGAGTTGCCTGAGTTCCGTCGCGATCTGCTTGAGTCGCTACGCCAGCCGCTTGAAAACGGAGATGTATGCATAGCGCGTGCAAAAAGCGTATTGAAATTTCCCGCACGCTTTACCTTGGTTGCGGCCATGAACCCCTGCCCGTGTGGTTACTATGGCGATGACGAAAAGGCATGCCATTGTGGCGCGCACGAGGTAACGCGCTATCAGCGCAAGCTGTCGGGCCCGCTACTCGATCGCATCGACATTCAAATAAAGGTCCCGCGCGTAAAAGTGGCGGACTTGGCAAAAGAAAAAGCATCTGACGAAAGCGACACCGTGCGTGAGCAGGTGCTGTGCGCACGGTTAATCCAGTCGCGGAGATTCGCGGACATAACGCCAAAGATATACACCAACGCAGAAATGCCATCAAAGTTGGTGGACACGGTCGTGCAGTTGGACGACAACGGAAAAAAGTTCGTAAAGCAAATGCTCGACAAGTCGTTCATCTCCGCACGCGGATATTACCGCATGCTCAAGACGGCCCGCACCATCGCAGATCTCGAAGCCGCAGAAACGGTAACGAACGAGCACCTAAGTGAAGCATTCCAATATCGGATACGGGGAGTTTGACCAAAATGTACGTCATCGAATGACGTACATTTTTGTATAGGGATAAGGAGATGAGCGACATTCAATGTCGCTCATATATCGACGGAGATGCCCTCCGTCCGCCAGCTGGCGGAGCGGACTAAAGGCGCAGGGATGACAATGCGAAATAAAAAAACCGGCCATGGTGGCCGGCTTTTGCGCTAAGCGCATGACTGAAGATCACTCGATCGTAAAGGGACTGGTCTTTACCGCGATACCGTCCTGTTTAAGGTTGGCATTGATGAAGCATTCGATCAGGAGTCTGAACGCATCCTGCTGCACCGGATTGAGCGGATTATTAAGCATCGCAAGCCCGTTTGAGAAAATGTTGTTGAACTCGAGCATTCGGTAGGCGACCAGATCCGCGATTTCGCCCTTTACCGTTTTATTCGTATTGCCGGCGCTGGAAGCAACGAGTTGCTTCGTGTCTACTGGATCGACTTGGCCGTCAAGTGCGAACATATGCCGCCGTTCTTTTTTCGCGAAGAACAATGTCGGGTCGGTAATCCGGGCGCCGATAGTGTACCGCAATGTGCGAACTTTCGGGTCGTCAACGGAAAGTGTTACACCGCTCGTTATCACGACGTTGTTGGGGATGTTCGAAAACGCTCCACCAAACTCCCATGCAAATGCGCCAAATGGACGTTCCGTTACTTGGTCGCCCTCGAACGTAACCACCTCGGAAGCCCCGTAATTGGGAAATTCGTAATACAGGGGCGACGCGACGATGGCGAGGAGCAGAAGGTCAAGCCCGAACCTTGTCGCTTTCCTGAGGATAGGTTGCTTGATGTTTTTTACGCGTCCCCAGCAGCAAGCGTCTGCAAAGATACCCCAACCGCAAACAACACATAAAACAGCCCAAATGACGAATGCCATGATACTCCTCCTTTTCTTGAGAGTGATATGAAATTGTGGAAACTACTGTTCGTATAAAAGCATGTTTTTTGTAGATATGTCAAATTGCATCGAATTGTCATTCCGGCTTTTCTCTTTGTCATTCCCGCGGGTGAGAGCCTGTCCTCGGCTTGATCGGGGACGGGAATCCAGCACCACGCTCGCGCGGCACGCGCAATGGAAATAATTTTATTGTGCGTTCCGCACAAAATTGAAATGGATCCCGTATCCCCGTATCGTGGTACGGGACAGGCTCCGGTACGGGATGACAATGCGGCTCGGAATGACATATAAGGATGACAATGCGCGCAGAGTCGGGTAAACTGTAAAGCACGCAAGAAGCGTGAAGATCGTATTTGGATTTTTATTTGCATTATTAAATTTTAAATTCGCATTATTCGCGATTACTCTATGACATTTGATGAATTGAACGACAAACAACGCACGGCGGTGGAGCATGGCGAAGGCCCGTTGCTCATCGTTGCCGGTGCAGGTTCGGGGAAGACGAAAACGCTGACCAGCCGGCTTATTTCGCTGTTGCAGCGGGGTGTACAGCCCGAAAGTATCATCGCGATCACATTTACCAACAAGGCCGCCGGCGAAGTGCGCGAGCGTGTGCAGAAAATGATAGAAGATGCGCCTTCTGTCATTCCGGCCCCCGAGCCGGAATCTGCTTCGAATAAAATAGATTCCAGTTTTCACGGGAATGACAAAACTCTGGTTAAAGAGCTGTTTCTCGGAACCTTCCATTCGTTCGGCGCGCGCATACTAAAGAAGGAGGCGCGCATCTTTGGCCGTACGGCGAACTACACCATTTTTGATGCCGACGACAGCAAGTCGCTGATCAAAAAGGTGGTGGCCGGTGCAGGGCTTTCCGAACGGGACGCCAAGCGGTTGACCCCGTTGGTATTGCGCAGGGAGTTTTCGAAGATCAAGGATGAAATGGTGGATCCTGAGCAAGCGGAAGACGAGCTGGTCTACCGCTTGTTCAAGCTGTACGAGCAGGCATTGCAAAACAACAATGCGTTCGATTTCGACGATCTCATTCAAAAGCCGGTCATGCTCTTTTTGGGCAATCCGGAAATATTGGCGGGCTATCAGGAGCGTTTCCGCTATATTTTGGTGGACGAATATCAGGATACCAATACGGCCCAGTATATGCTCATCAAGCTGTTAGCGAGCAAGTACAGGAACTTGAGCGTGGTAGGCGATGACCAGCAGTCCATCTTTAAGTTTCGCGGGTCCGATTTTAGGAACTTCTTGAACTTCGAAAAGGATTGGCCCGATGCAAAGGTGGTGTTGCTCGAAGAAAATTATCGTTCGACCGCAAACATCATCAAGGCGGCATCGGCGGTCATTTCGCATAACCACTTGCAAAAGTCGAAGACGCTGTGGACGAACAACCCCGAAGGGGGCAAGGTCAAGGTTGTCGAGCAATACAGCGCCGACGGCGAAGCGGAGTGGGTTGCAGGGCATCTCGATGCGATCCGGCTATTTTCCGATTATGGATCGTTGGCCATTTTATATCGCACGAACGCGCAATCGCGCGCATTGGAGCAGGCGCTCATCGAGCGGGGCATGTCGTACCGCATATTTGGCGGGCTGAAGTTCTATGAACGCAAGGAGATCAAAGACATCGTGGCCGCGTTGCGTTACGGGTCAAACCCGCAAGATAGTGTGAGTTTGGATAGGCTAAAGAAAAGCTTTTTGAAAAAGCCGTATACGCAACTCAAGGAAGAGCTTCCGCAAAAGGCCGCCATGTTGCGGCCGGTGGAATTGATCGGGTACATATTGATGGTGACCGATTATTTCAACTACATCGAGCGCACGCAGACCAATTCGGTGGAACGCATCGAGAACATTAAGGAGCTTATCGAGTTCGCGAGCGGTTTTGAGAAGATGGAAGATTTTTTGGAACGCATTTCGCTGCTTGAAGCGACCGATACGGTAAAGAAAAAGGATCTGAAAAGGGTGCAAGATAACATTGTGAACTTAATGACCATCCACATGTCAAAGGGGCTCGAGTTCGACGCGGTGTTTGTGGTGGGCGTGAACGATGGGCTGTTGCCGCACCAAATGTCATATCACAACGAAAGCGAAATAGAGGAAGAGCGGCGCTTGATGTATGTGGCGATGACCCGCGCACGCAGGGAATTGTATCTGACATTCTACCACCTACCATCCCGATTCTTGAGCGAAATCCCGTCGGGCCTGATGGAGTTTGAAGGAGGAAGGGGATTCGACGACGAAGAACGGTATATAGAGATGGATTAAGATGCGCACACTATGTCATTCCCGCGGGTGAGAGCCTGTCCTCGACTCGATCGGGGACGGGAATCCAGACCAATAAGAGTTTGGCAATAAAAATTCGGCAATATGCATGCCGAATTTTTATTGCCGAATTATGATTAAAAGGTCTGTCATTCCGGCCCGGAGCCTGCCCCGTACCGCGATACGGGGAGCCGGAATCTCATGATAATACAATAAGATCCTGAAACAAGTTCAGGATGACATCGGAGAGATGACTTCCTTGTCTCACAGCGATACTTACCGTATTTTGTTATAGGTTGTCGGTTATAGGTTGTTGGTGCTACTATGGAGTATATGGGCCAACGGCTGGGGCAACATTTTTTGATCAACGAAGAGAAGCTGAAGAAGGTGGCAGACGCACTCGAAATAAACGAGGGCGATGTTGTGATAGAAGTAGGTCCGGGCCATGGCGAATTGACGCAATACCTATTGGAAGCAGGTGCGCGCGTAACGGCGCTTGAGCGCGATAAGGCGCTTATAGATCCGCTGAATAAAAAGTTTGCCTCGCAGGTTATTCCGCCCACCCCTCTTGTCATTCCCGCGAAGGCGGGAATCCAGAGTGTACCCGCATTCGAGGTCATCGAGGGCAATGCGTTGGAGCTGTTGCCAATGGTGGTCGAGGAGCTTAAGCAGGCCGGAAGGTCATATATGATCGCGGGCAACATTCCCTACTATATAACAGGATACTTATTACGGGTCATTGAGGGCTTGGATCATAAGCCGACCCGGGTGGTCATGACCATCCAAAAGGAGGTTGCCGAACGCATATGCGCGACCGTGCCGCATATGAACCTGCTCGCCGCAAGCGTGCGGTTTTGGGCCGAACCGGTCATTGTCGAAATCGTTTCGAAAAAAGATTTCAACCCACCTCCGAAAGTTGACAGCGCAACGATACGGCTGGATGTTCGGCAAACGGAAGAGGTAACGGGCGATGCATATTATGCGTTCATAAAGAAAATATTTACCCAGCCACGCAAGACCATAGTAAATAATCTTGCCGGCAAGGAGGGAAACAAAGAAGCGGTTGGCGACCTGTTGCGCTCGGCCGGCATTTCGCCTGATGCGCGTCCACAGACACTGGACAAGGAACAGCTGGTGGCGTTGGCAAAATTGTTTTCGTCACCGGGTGTGATATAATAGACATAATGGATAAGGTGAAGTTTGTGCTTACATTTTTGGCTGCATCGGGCATCGTTATGGGCGGTTATTTTTTTGCGAATAACATGCAAGAAACCGGCGATGCATTGAACGGGCAAGCGACAAAAAATAAACTGGGGCTAAATGATCCGTTGCGCGCAAACGAAGCGGGTGACGATACTTTTTTTCAAGGAAGCGGTTCGGCGTATGTCCCTACGGATGCGCAGGGCAACGTAACGCGCATGGTCGCGCAATCTATGTTTTTGAAAATGCGGCAAATGGACCAAAACGGATCAAACCCGTTCGGGGAATTGGATACGAGTGATCCGGAAACGCGCGCCATGATCGAAGATACCATACACAGCGTGCCGAGTACGATCTTCAGTACGGCAATAGATACGAAAGACCTGAAGATAGCGTCCGATAATTCACAAACCGCAAAAGTACGCTATCTCGAAGGCATACGGCAGGCTACGGAAAAATATTTTTCCGGGTCCGACATCGATCGGTTCACGGTCGATACTGCGCAGGAGCTGATCGACAATGTGGAAAAAGATTGCTTCGGAGAAGGTACGTCGGAAAAGAATGCCGAAATAAGCAAGGCATACGAAGAAGTATACGGAACATATGAAAACATGACCGTGCCTTCTTCGTACATTGCATTACATAAGCTGATACTCGGATACTTCCGCGAGTTGAGCGACATCTACGGGGCGTTCGGCCAATGCAAAGAAGACCCGATACGCGCTTATGTCGGCATCGATAGGCTGACCGTGGTATACGCAAAGGCGCCAACCATACAAAATATGCTGAATGAAAAAGCGACCGAATTGGGTTTGCGTTAACAATCGGTTATAATAAAGCAACGACTACACGATCATGAACATGTATTTCAAAAAAAGAATCGCAATCCTGTTTGTGGTATTGACGGTTACGGTATCGACATTTGCCGTCCCTAATCGTGCCTACGCCGGTGTTGTGGTATTTGATCCTACTGCGGCTGGTCAAAGAATTGAAGCGAGAATAACAAAGGCGGTGAAGTGGATAAGGGATAATTGGGAAAGGATCATGCGCGATGTCATAGCGAAGCGCATTATCGACTACACGGTCGATATGACCGTGCAGTGGGTCCAAGGGGGCGGCGAGCCGAGGTTCATCTCCGATTGGGATGGATTCATGAAAAAGGCGGGGGAACTGGCGTTTGACTCGGTCATCAAAGAGGCGGACCTGTCCGACATCTGCGACCCATTTGCATGGCAGCTGCGCGTCGCGTTGATTCCCGAAGGACGGTTTAGAAGGGAGCGTGTCAATTGCAGCATTTCCGACATCGTGGCAAACGTGCAGGGTTTTTACGATAACTTCCAAAATGGAGGTTGGCTTGCCTATGGCGAATCGATCAAGCCGCAAAACAATCTGTACATGCAGTTGGTCATGTTCGACGATGAAATCAACGCAAGAACCACATTCAATGAAGACCAACAGCGCCAAAAGGCGTCTGCCGGCCAAGGATTTTTGTCGGTAAGCGAGTGCACGGAAAATGACTCGCAGGAGCTGTACGATATTTGCATGTCCAGCGGAAATGGAACTCCTGAAGAGTGCACGGCGTACGGCGATCAGGCAAAGACGTGTACAAAGGAAGAAGTAACGACGCCAGGGAACATTGTGGGCAAGGCATTGGGTGAGTCTGTGACTTCCGACCAGGTGTGGGCGGCGAACATCCAATCATGGACATCGGCGTTGGTGAACGCGGCGATCAACCGCGTTGTGCACGAAGGTGTATCTGCCATGAGGAGCTCGTCGAGCGATGCGAGCGCAGACTACGATCCTTCGTCTTCGGAATATGGGGAATTGAGGGATATGGAGTTGATCGATGATAGAAGGACCTTTACCGAACAAGTAGAATTGGTTACCGACCCGTACAGACAGTTGCTTGTGGAAAAGCAGACGGCAAAGACATACACGGAGCAGATACTCGATCTGTTTTCGCAAATTGATCTGATGGATAGAAATAGGATTTGTATTCCGCAAACGACGACGGCCGAGGTTGACGCGCAACGGACGATCTTGAGCGAACTGACCCCTCGGGTAGATGGCCCTCAGACGGCATCGAATGCATTGCCGCCCATTCGGGTAGACGGTCTCCAGTCGATCGTGGACGAGGGGGATGCCATTATCGCGCAAATAAACGTCATGACCGGATCGATCAGGGATAAGTCGATCGTATCCAGGGCGATAACCGATTTTATGAATGAGCAAAGCATAGAGGAGCAAATGTCTGTCCAAAGTGAATTGCAGGTTGTAAATGACCGCGCAACGCAACACGCGACATTGCAGGATATCCAAGACAGGCATACCCAGTGCAGGGACCGCATAGACTTGATGGCGAGACAGACGATTTCGCCGTAAGATAGCCGGCGATGAGTACACATGAAATCGATCTATAAAAAAATTCTTTCGGTCGGACTGTTGAGCGCCTTTTTCGAACTGGCGCTCATTCAGCGTGCGCATGCAGGCATTTTCGGTGATGTTATCGGCTCGATCGGATCATGGGTGATCCTTAAGGCGAGCATGGTCATTTTGGGAGTGTTTTCGGCGGTAGCCCAAAAGATATTCATGTTGGGTGGCATGCTGATCGAGCTTGCGATGCGGCTGAACAACGCCATTCTTGATCCGGTTTCAAACGTCTTCCTATTCAAGGGGTGGACGGTCTTGGTCAACGTGGCCGACCTTGCTTTGGTTATCGCATTGATCGTCATCGCATTTGCGACCATGCTTGATTCCCAGACCTATGGCATGAAAAAGGCATTGCCGCGCTTGATCGTCATCGCATTGTTGGTCAATTTCAGCTTGGTCATACCGGGAGTGTTCATCGATATATCGGGCATGGTGACCGAGTTTTTCCTCGAGCAGTCGGGGCTGCGGGGTGACGGCATATCGTCGGCGCTCGCGGGTGCGTTTGATATTTCCGGATTTTTAGAGACACAAAATGCCCAAACGACGGGAGCGATAGTAGAGGAACTTTCTGCCGGTACGTTGAATATCCTATTGGGCATGGTCTTCATCATCATATTTACGATCATCGGTTCGATCGTGTTGTTGACGATGGCGATCGTGCTGTTCATACGGTTCTTCATGCTTTCCTTCATGCTTGTATTGACTCCGGTCGTTTTTGTCGCATGGATATTTCCGGGCACCAAAAAGCATTGGGACAAGTGGTGGAACGATTTTGTGCGGTGGACCATGTTCCCGCCGGTGCTGATATTTTTTGTGTGGCTATCGCTGACATCGCTGAATGCGCTTAGAAACACGGCCCCTACAGGGCAAGAGGCGGGCACGGCCGCGTATGCGTTTGGTGACGGCATGATGTTTAATATAAGCTCGGTCATTCAAATGGCCATGGCCGTCATGTTCATGACCATGTCGTTGATCGCCGCAAATGGCATCAGTATTTCCGGAGCAAAGGGCAGTAAGGATATGATCGGAACGATGACCAACTGGGGGAAGGGAAGAATCGATAAAATGGGGGCATTTGGAAAGCGCGAAACGGAGCGTATGGGTAGGCGCGCGGTAGCGCGTCCGGTTGCGGCGGTTGGTCGCCAAGCGGCTGCGATGCGCAAATACGAAGGTGAAAAGGGCGGCTTGCGTGGCCGCGTTGCCGGTGCTGCGGGGCGTGCATTGGGAGGGGCTACTGCAGCGCAACAGGCGGCGCTTAAAAAGACATACGACGAGAAGTTCAAGACAATGTCGGACGGCGATCTCGCATTGCGCTACAGTACCATGGCCGGCGACGAAAAGGTTTTTGCCGTGCAGAAGCTGATGACAACAAAGGATAAGCTTTCCAAGATCAATGAGCAGGTCCTCGAGCGCGATATTGTGGATACCTCGACCAAAGCGGTATTCACTAAATATGGCGGAGAAAAAGCGCATGAAGGGTTTGTGAAGGCCGCCGGTCGCAACAAGGAAATGATCGATGAGCGCAGCAAGATCAACTACGCCGAAGTCATTAGATTGGAGTCGGAAATAAAGAAAACAGAAGACGTGGTAAAAACGGCGAAAGGATTTGGTAAGCAGGTCGCAGAGGACCACCTGGAGCAATTAAAGAAAGAAAAGAATACGGAACAGAATACGGTAGAAGCCGGGTTCAAGTCTGCCGCAAAGAAGTTTTACGCCGGGTATTCAAAAAAGGATTACGAAGCGTTGGGATCCGATTTCTATAATAATGAAAAATATGGAAATGAGGCGCTGGACTCGTTGCTGTTGAACGAGCCGGGCGCGATTGGATCGGTGATAAAGGGTATCGGCAAGGGTGCCGATATGCGCAAGTTCATGGAGAGAATAGAACAGAGAGGCGATGACGTAAAGAAGGGGGTTATCGAAGGCATCAAGCAGTCCAAGGGCGACATGATAGAAGCGGAAACGGGCAAGGAATTGATCTCGATCATGAAAGAACTGAAGGCAACCAATGATGATATTATAAAAACAAAGGACATGGGGGCTATGCTGAAGTGGATCGAAGATCGCGACGAGAAGATATTCAAGAGTATTGGAGCGGGAAAATTGGCGGTCAATATCGAGGCGCAAATGAAACTGCTGAATGCAAGGCACAATGCGGAGTTTGCCGCCATGCCGGAACATGAAGACTATCAACATGTGATCCGCATGCAGGAATCAATGAGAAAATCGGCAGCGAAGCGAATGTACGGAGGAAGCGAAGAAGAGAAAAAGAAAGAAGAAAAGAAAGAAGAGAAAAAATCAGAAGAAAAGAAAGCGTGAGGTTTCGGGTTGTCATCCCGTTGAAAAACGGGATCCAGAGCCCTTTCCTATGGCTACTGGATTCCCGCCTCCGCGGGAATGACAATACACTTAAGTGTCATCCTCGCGGAGGCGGGAATGACAAAATGAGGTAAGGGAATGACAGTAATAAAACCATGTTGACCGTAACCAACGAACAAATTTATGACCGGTGGGAGTATGTTCCCGAATCGCTAAAGGAGGCGTTTTTCTCGCCGGAAAAAGGCGACATCATTTGGAAGGCCTGTGAAGAAGCGGGGCTTTCGGATGAAATCGCGGAACAGGTTCTGATCGTGGCGGGAAACGTGATGCTTGGATTCACGCAATTCAATGATCTCGCGAACGAACTCAGGACGATCCCCGGCATGAATCCTCAGGCAGTCGATCGGGCTATCTTTCAAATGGATAAGCGCATATTCGCGCCGATCAAGGGGGATATCCTGAAATTGTATGGGGATATGTTGGGTACCGGTCCGCGCATTGTTGCCGAAAGCGGCTCTGAAATTGTAAAAAAGGAATCAATTGCCATGGAATCGGCGCCGGCGATGATGGTGGCGGAAGCCCCGGTCCCTGCAACCGATACGGGCAATGCGGAGGTGGATATTCGTAAGGTACGCATAGGCGAAGCCCCTGTGGCGGAAGCCCCGGCCATGATCCATTCCGAGGTGGAGTTGCAGCCGGTCGCTCAAAAAAGGCGCGCATTGAGCTCGTTTGGAGGAATGTTTGGATTTGGAAAGGCACAAGGGCAGAAAAAAGAAGGAGCGACTGTCGCCGCGGAAGTCAGTATGGTAGATGGGGTAGGCGTGCGCCCGCAGGAAATGGCAGAAGAGGAACAACAACGCCCGGTTCGGGTAGTGCATTATACAAGTGCGAAAGCGCCTGAGGATATATTTGGAACGTCCGCGCAGGAACAAAAAGATGCGGCGGCGTTTGCGCCGGTCGCAAAACAGGACCATGAAGTTGATTTTGAGCCAAAGGTCATAGACCTTACGAGCGGCGGGCAGGCTGTGGCCGCCACACGCGAGCAAGGGGTGCAGCCGATGCCCGATGATGTGGCACCGGAACTGTCACCGACCGTACCCGTATTGCCGATGCCGGAAATGCCGCCGGTCGTGGTCATGAAGACGCCGCAACGAATGGAATCTATCGCGCCGTCACAGCAGGGCAGAGAGCCACGCCTTGCGGACATACCGGTGAGCGACAATGTCATAGATCTGCGCGCGCTCGAAAGAGCAACCGATAACCTAAAACCAATAACTGATAACAACTCAGTAAGATGAATAAGTTTAGATTTTTGGAATGGAATGTATATCGGGAATCGAAAGAATTACTAAACACAACATTTAATATCGTTGGGCAATTACCGAAGGAATATAGGTATGAGCTTGGTAGCCAAATGATTCGATCTGCATTTTCAATTGTGCTGAATATGGCAGAAGGAAGTGGTAAGCGTTCTGATAAAGAAATGAATAGGTATTTCGAAATTGCACTTGGTTCTGCGAGTGAAACATTAGCCGCGGCTGATGTGCTGCGTGATAAAATTGATGGCATCGCGAGACAGTCGGGAGGCTTTAAAAAGAAATTAGATAATTAAACCGGTTTATCGGGGCGTGGGTTGCAAATTGTAAATATCCCGCATCCCCCGTTATCGGTCATAGGTTATTGGTCATTGGTTAAAAGTATGCAATTCCAGATACCCCAATTCATAGAAATAGAAGACAAGATAGCCGGACCGTTCTCGTTGAGGCAACTGCTGTATGTTGTGGGGGGAGGCGCGGTGGCTTTTGTTGCGTTTTCATTTCTTCCTTTTTTGGCAGGCGCGATCGTTGCAATCGTCTCGGTAGGAGGGACGCTTGCACTCGCGTTGATAAAGGTAAACGGTCAGCCGTTGACCAAGGTGGCGTTTGCGGCCGCGGGGTTTTTTTGGAAGCCGCGGTTGTACCTGTGGAAGCGCGAGACAAAAGAGCGAACATTCGAAGTTTCCGGATCAGAGGGGATGCAGCAAGCGGCACAGATGCCCGAAGAGCATACGGTTGACAGGAGGAATACGCTTAAAAAGTTTACCGCACAGATGCCCTCGATCAATAAGCTGTCGGGTGATCTTGCGACGACAAAAAATCCGATCCCGCAACGGGAAAAAAATATCCCCGCCGTGATCACGGAGCGGGTAAGCATATTCAGAAAAAAGACGGGCGATAAGGAAGCAGCAAAACGGGTCGATTTTAGATAGGGATGTCAGTGTGGTATAATGACATGAAGTATATGTCATTCCTGCGAAAGCAGGAATCTACCTAATAAGTAGATTCCGGCTCGGAGGCCGGAATGACAGAAAGAGACGATGCCTCAAGAAACACAAGCAACACAACAATTCGTGGATGTAGAGCGCGTCCATAACGGAACGGTCATTTTGAAAGGAGGATCGTTGCGAAGGATCCTACTGGTAAGCGGGATCAATTTTGCGCTGAAATCTGAAGAAGACAAAAACATCATTTTGGGGGCATATCAGGAATTCATCAATTCACTCGATTTTTCTTTGCAGATCATCGTGCATTCGCGTCGGTTGAATATAAAAGGCTATCTCGATGGACTTGCAATAAGGCAGGAAGCGGAAACGAATGAACTGCTCCGCGAGCAGATAAGCGAATACGGCGAATTTATCAGGTCATTCGTTGAGCAAAGCGACATCATGGGTAAATCATTTTTTGTGGTCGTTCCCTATGACCGCGCCATGATCGTAACGACAGGTGGACTGTTGAAGAGCATTCCGTTTTTTGGAAAAAAGCCGGGAGCGGCAGAAGCGGCCGGGGAGCAGGTGTCGCTGGACGAAGCGATCGGACAGCTGGAACAGCGGGCGGACCACGTGGTCGCGGGTCTTGCGGGTATCGGCCTGCGGGCGGTCACGCTGAACGACGAAGAGCTGGTGGAATTGTTTTATAATCTGTATAACCCCGCACCGACCGAAAAGAAAGGACTGGGTATTGCGAAACAGTAATATCGTATTGTCATTCCCGCGGAGGCGGGAATCCAGTACTACTAAGAATAGATTCCCGCTTCCGCGGGAATGACAGAAAAATATGGAAAAAATAACCCTACCGCAGGCGTATGAAGGAGGAAGCGACGACGTAAAGAACGTCATCGCCCCGGCAGCGCTTGAGGCGAATCCCAATTACATACGGCTTGGCGATACGTTCGTAAAAACGCTTTTTGTATTTACCTATCCGCGGTATCTTTCGACCGGATGGTTTGATGTGATCATCAACCTGCCGAATCTTTTGGACATATCCATTTTTGTGCATCCGATCGACACGTCGACCGCGCTGAATAAACTGCGCCGCAAGGTGACGCAGGTGGAAGCGCAGCTTTCCGAGCGCGATGAAAAGGGTCTTGTGCGCGATCCGGCGCTCGAAACGGCATATCAGGACATTGAAGCGTTGCGCGATCAGCTTCAGCAGGCGGAAGAAAAATTGTTCGACGTGGGGGTTTACATAACCATATATGCGTCTTCCGCAGACGAGTTGGCCCGCGCGGAAAGTCTCATCACTTCAATGCTCGAGAGTCAAATGGTCTATGTTAAGCCGTCCATTTTTCAGCATATTGAAGGGTTTATTTCCACATTGCCGATTGGGCAGGACAGGCTTGATATCCACACGGCGCTCAATACGAGTCCGATCTCATCGTTGTTTCCGTTCGTGTCCGAAGACCTTACGTCGGATAAGGGCGTGTTGTACGGCATCAATCAGCATAATAATTCGCTGATCATTTTCGATCGATTTTCGTTGGAAAACGCGAATCAGGTCGTGTTTGCAAAATCCGGTGCCGGTAAATCATATAGTACGAAGCTGGAAATATTGCGGTCGTTGATGCTGGGAATCGACGTCATCGTGATCGATCCGGAAAACGAATATCAAAAATTGTCCGATGCGGTAGGCGGAAGTATGTTGAAGATCTCGTTGACATCCGATACGGCCATCAATCCGCTCGACATTCCGGTGGTGCCGGAAGGGGAAGACCCCTCCGACACGTTCCGTTCCCATATATTGAACGTGGTCGGCCTTTTGAAGCTGATGATGGGTGAAATATCTCCCGAAGAAGATGCGACCTTGGATCGCGCGATCAACGAAACATATGCGTCGCGGGGGATCACAGCCGATATAAAGGATTTTTCAAAACTTGAAGCGCCTCTGCTGAGCGATCTGCAGACCGTGCTTGAAAACATGGAGGGCGGAAAAAGCATGGCCGCAAAGTTGTATAAGTTCACGCAAGGAACGTATGCGGGGTTTGCGAACCGCGCGACGAACGTCAATGTGAATAACCGGCTGGTTATTTTTTCGACGCGCGATTTGGAAGAAGAATTGCGTCCGATCGCCATGTATATGATGTTGAGCTATATTTGGAACCTTATCCGTGCGCAAATGAAAAAGCGCATTCTTGTTATCGACGAAGCATGGGTGCTGATGAAACATGCAGACAGTGCCGCATTTCTGTTTTCACTTGCAAAGCGATGTAGAAAATATTATTTGGGCATGACCACAATTACGCAAAATGTGGACGATTTCATGGGTTCGCCGTATGGCGTGCCGATCGTTACCAACTCGTCGTTGCAGTTGCTGTTGAAACAAGCGCCATCAAGCATAGACATTCTTGCGAAAACATTTTCGTTGAGCGAAGCGGAAAAGAGTCTCGTGCTTTCCGCGGGCGTCGGTGAAGGGATCTTTTTGGTAGGGTTGAAGCACGTGGCGATCAAGATAATTCCCTCGTATTTTGAAGATAGGATCATAACGACCGATCCGGAACAGCTGTTGGAAATGGCGAAAGAGAACAAATAACCAATAATCAATAACGGGAATCCCTTGTATTGTCATCCTGAACTTGACCCTCGGCGTTGCTATCGATCCGTCACCTGCCTGCCGGTAGGCAGGGCCGACGGAGAGTGTGCAACGTGCCGGGATACTCGAAGCGCATAAGGTTTGCGCGCTTCAAGTGATTCAGGATCTCATGTCGGATAGGCAAGCGTCGAGATTCCGTATCGAGTACGGAATGACACTACAACAGGAAGAAAAAAACAGATAAACCCATGCCGGAAGAATCCCCACAAAAAATAATAGGACTCCCCGAAACGGTATTGGTATTGATGATCGTGGGCATCGAGGAATTGTTTGAGGCGTTTATTTTGGTAATTACATTGGGAGCTGGTATAATAATTACTGAGATCATGAACGCCGCCATGGCGGCGCTCATAGAAATGTACATGCTGTTGCGTGGCGGGAAGGGGGTTAAGAAATTGATCGTTACGCCGGTCTGCGCGATGATCGACGCGGCTACCGGCGGGTTTGCCCCGGGAAAATTCATCGGGCTTGCCATGGGCATTTGGATGATCAACCGGCCCGAGAAATTTGGCGCGCTTGAATCGGTGGCAAGTACGAAAAAAATGGCTACCGGCTCGGTTGCGGGTGCCGTACGTACGTAGATCAAGGTGCGGTAACGAGCAATGGATATATACAAGAATGAACTATCTTAAAGTTCGCACAATACAATATGGTTCTGCGTTGATCGGCCTCATGCTTGTGGGTATATTGGGTTTTGCCGACGGTGCGCACGCGGAGGTTGATTTTCTGACCGATTGGCAAACGAAGACGTATGTGCCGGCATGGTACGCAGGCAAGGCGTTCCCGACGTACCAAAGTTTTGTGACGATCGGCTTTGAGCTGATCGAAAACGGAACGGTGGTCGATCTTTCCGGAACGGCGGTGCGCTGGTATGTCGACGGCAAGCTGCTCAAGAACGAAACGAACGGTTTGGGAATACAACGGCTAACCGTGTATAATAAAAAATACGGAGGGGATGTGCTGGGCATTAAAATAGCGATCCCCGATCATAACGGGCAGGCGCTTATCAAGCTGTTCGATATTCCGGTAAAAAAACCGGAAGTGGTCATGGATATTCCGTACGCACAAAAGAAAGTTGCACAGGGTGATAATTTATTTTATGCGTGGCCGTTCTTTTTCAATGTGGCGAGTCCGAATGATCTGAATATGCAGTGGATGGTCGATGGCAATGTGTTGCAAGCGAAGACGATGGCCGACCCGCGATTGTTGTTTTCGGCAGGGAATGAATCAAGAAGCGAGGCAAAATCGTCCATTGAGGCGGTGGTCACAAACCCGGGAAAGGCAATCGAGCGCGCATGGGGAAAGGTGCTTGTAGATCTGCCCTGATAATTAACGGCAGTTTGATTATATGAACGGCGGAACATTTTTTATTACAACGAATCACAGCATAAGACGCGCGTATCGCGGCATTGTTTTTGGCGGGATGGTCATTGGCATGTCTGCGCTATTGTTTACCGGACAAATGTCGGTAGCGAACGGGGAAGATCCGTTCACTACGAGCGATCCGTTGGTTCCGAGTGAGTCGTATTCATATACGCTTCCGGACGCTACGCCGGAACAGGTCGGACCGACGGTGCAGTCGGCTACTCGAGCAAACCCGTCGACCGCCGCTCCGGCTGCGCCTGCGGCAAATTCGATCTATGTAACGCGCTATCTTCCTGATATTTTGCAGGGAGCGCAAGGCCCGGCGGACATGGTCTTTTTGATCTACCAATATCTCATGGGACTGGTGGGTGTCATGGCGGTTGGCGTCATCATGTACGGTGGTATACTGCGCACCGTATCGGCGGACCCGTCGAAGATCAGGCAGAGTAACGATTATATCAAAAACGCGCTCAAGGGAATCGTGTTGCTCTTCGGCGCGCAGGTATTGTTTAACACCATCAACCCGAACATCGTAGATATCCAGCGCATCCAGCGCGCATTACAGCCGCCGAAGCGGATTGTGGCGGGGCCGCTTGCAAATACGGAAGCAGGTTTTGAGGAGTTCGCCCCAGGTAATGGAGAATTTGGTGGTGCAGGAGCGTCACTCCGAGGGGGTGGCGGTACTACAGGGGCTACCGAAGCAAGAAGCAGACTCTCCGCTGTTAGTGGAGTTACTTTAGTGCCGGAATGTGCACCGGGAGGGAGCACGCTAGGGTGTATATCGCTGGAGGGGGTACAGAACGGGACACTCGATTCAATTGCTGCTATGGCGGCTGCGGGTATCCCAGTGCATATTACTTCGGTAACGGAGGGACAGCACGCATCGGGTACATATTCCCATGCAAACGGATATAAGTGGGATATGGCGGCCATCGCACCGAGTTTTTTCGCGGATAGGCCCGATCAATTTGAACGAATTGCGACGCGCAGCGATAGCAGTGCGACCTACCGTGACAAAAGGACAGACGCGGTGTGTTCGCTTGAAAGACCACCGGCACCGGCGCATTGGGATTGCTCTACAGAACCGGGGGGATCGTGGTAAATACATATATGGAAAGAAATAAAAAGATAATCATTGGGGTAAGTATCGCATTGGGCGTTATTGCGCTGGGGCTCGGGGCATATGTTGCATGGCGAAACAGGGCTATTGTGGCCGATATTATTACCGACATAAGTGGGGGCGTCATCCGGCCGTTGGAATCGAAACAGGAGCGTTTGCGGATAATAAGTTCAAGGGAAGTATCCGGATATTGGATGGTCACGGCGACATCGGCGCCTGCATTGATGTATGCGGATGGCGAGGGAAACATATTGCGCGTCGACGAAGCAGGGGACGAGTTGGTGTATGAACGATCGATCCCGAACATCGCGACGGTGCGGCCGTCGTTCGATGGATCTCGTGTGTTTGTGGAATCAAAAGGAGCGGGAGGGAGCGTATTTCGCTTATTCGATGCGATAGAGCGATTGCCCGGGGTTACACTCGAAGGAGTATCGGAAGTCACATGGGCGCCGACAGGCACTGATGCGGCATATTTTGTTACAGCGGGCGATTCGATGCGATTGCGCATACAAACGGCTGACGTGATCGGATTAAGCGATTCCGCAGAGTTTTCCGAAGTACTG
>Ga0208958_1001430_pt1 | contig 23815 bp, 26 predicted proteins | sample RifOxyB1_FD_184032 | JGI IMG/M metagenome (GOLD analysis project Ga0208958, IMG submission 184032) | Soil microbial communities from Rifle, Colorado - Rifle Oxygen_injection B1 (SPAdes) | ecosystem: Environmental > Terrestrial > Deep subsurface > Rock core/Sediment | place: Rifle, Colorado... | reverse complement strand
TTAGAAGTGTAATGCCCCACTGCGAAGCGAAGCGTAGCAGGCGAGCGAAGCGAGACCCCTCTGGGGTGGGGATAGCTTCTAAGTATATTCAGGTTTACTAGATTGGCCTATTGATGTTGAAGTATTGCCGGAAAGAATTCCTTATGTCACTTATAGTCCTATAATACTTTCAAATGCTGTTCGTGTGGGGTTAAATGTAAGTGAAAGCTTGAAGCATGATACATTTTATGCACCGTTACCTACACTTGAAGAATATTTTGGGAAATATAAAGAAATTAATCTGGCTTTGAGGAGATTAAGTTTGGGTGGTTCTTTAACTGAGAGGCAGTATAGAGGAATAGTTGGAGGAGAATTTGAATAAATTTATATAGTATTTATTTTTTAGTTTTTTTATGTTATTTAATCCTAGAGGAGAAAGTGTATTTGTTTTTGAAAGTGACAAATGTTTTGAAAAAGTAGTTTCTATTATGAGGGGAATGATTGATAGAAATACAATCCCTGCTGTAAAATTGGTTTATAATCCTCAGTTTGATTTTTATTATCCTGCTATTCCTGAGGAATATTTTAATAAAAGGCAGGATGGGGGGCATCATCGGTTACTTGCTGCATATTTGTTGAATTGTGGACTGGAGGTTGAAATTGTGAATTCTTCTAAAACATTAATAAAAGATAGATTGCCGTTATCTGAGATGATTTTATCCCCAAGTCCTATTTCACTTGTTAATGAATTCTCTGTGGGACATAAATTTGCGAGGTTACCTTCGGCTAGAGATTTTTTCGGGAAATATGCTCGAATTAATGAGGCTTTGAGAACAGGGCTTAAGAGAGATTATTCTTTTACCTCTGCAAGTTATAAAACTTTTTTGGATAATTTTAATTTATTCGGGAGTGATTAATTTTTACAAAATTTCAAGATGAGCTTAAAATGTTCTCTTTTGGATAAGTTTATATAAGATCCATTTTGTTGGTTTTTGATGGTTGATGTTTCAAAGGTTGTTGTGACCGGAGCTACTCTATATGGTATTCATACGCATTCGGATTTTAGAAGACAATTATTAGCTTTGAATAGTATTAAATATTTAGTTCATGGGGGTTATCAAGTTGTTATTGTTGATGGGGGGAGTATAAAATCTTTTTTGAATTCTGCTTGGACTCTTGGTGCTAAAGTTTTTAGACAGGGTGAAAGTGGTTTTGGGAATGGAAAAAGAGAGGCTGTAGCGAGGGCATTTGAAACCGAAAAAGAAATTATTGCGTTGATAGATTTAGAGAAATTTAGTTATGCAAGAACTTTAGATGTAACAATTGAAGAGATTGGAAAAGGTGCGGATTTGGTTATTCCTCGAAGAGTATCATTAGAGTCATATTCTGAATTTCAAAGAGATATTGAAATGGCAGGGAATGCATATTGGAAATTGTTGACGGAAAGGGATCTGGATGTTTGGTTTGGGCAAAGAACTTTTAAAAGAGAACTTGCGGTTTTTTTTTTAGATTATGGTGGTGACAATTGGGATGCTATTTTTGTTCCGTTGATTGATATAATTTGTCATGGTTATGATACAAGGAGTGTTGATGTGGATTATACTCATGATCCTTGGCAAGTGAATGCAGAGCATAAAGATTGGCAGTTCTATGACAAAAGAGTTCAGCAGTTGAATTGTTTAACTGAACCTTTAAGAAAGCGTTGGGAAAAATATAGAAGATAGGATTATTTTAATTTACATTCTAATTTGCCTGTAACTTGGTAAGCATTAAGTTTAAATTTTCCGTCTGCCGATTTTTGGTTTTCTGTAAAAAGTCTTGAATTGATCTCAGTAATTTCTAATATTCTTATGAATCCAAAACCTATTTCTTTTAACATTTCTATAAGAATAATTTTACCGGTTTTTTCAATGTGATCAATAATTGTTTTTGGAAGATAAAGAGCAGATCTAGGGAGATATGAATTTGCGCAGGGGAGAACTTTGTTGGGGTCTGTAAGACTCTGTTGATATGGGACTGTGAGTCTGAAGGCAGAATATGTGGGACTTTCTGCTTCGATTCCAATATCCCTTAATGCTGGTAATCCTAATACTATTTTTTCTAATTCTAATTGTTCTCTATTTAATATTGGATCGTCGTGTTGAGGGTTCATTTTTTTTATTATTTAATATTATCTCATTTTTAATCTATAATTTATTAAACTATCCTTGATTTTTTGCGTAAAATACGGAATATTTATATACTCATTTTGGATTATTGAAATTATGAATGATATTAGTTATAATCCTCCTGTAAAGTTAGATGCTAAAGATAAAAAAATTTTGGAATTGTTAAGCCAAGATGCAAGGATGCCCGTTAGTGAGATTTCGAAAAAGAGTAAGATTCAGAGAGATAGTGTTGTTTATCGAATTAAACGATTAGAAAAATTTAAAGTTATTAGATTTTATACGGCCATATTGAATCCTTCAGTTTTGGGGTTTCCAATTTATTCTTATGTGCATATTAAATTGCATAATTTGGATGAAACTATTGAAAAACAGTTTGTTGCATTTCTTATTGCGAATCCGCAAGTGACATATGTAGTTAAGATTTCTGGGGAGTGGGATTATGATATTACTATTGCTGCTAGAGATTTAGGGAATTTTGAGGAGGTGTTGAAAGAGATTCGATATAAGTTTTCTAAAATTATTCAGAATTATAGTTCTGATTTGATTCTACAGGAATATAAATATGATTATTTGATTGATCTTATTAACGTGAAGAATTTATAAATATCAGAAACTTTAGGGGTAATATGAAAGGATTCATTGTTGATGCGACTTATAGGGTCATCGGTGGGAGAGCGTATGTTGCGTTGTTTGGGAGAAGTGAAGACCATGAAGCGTTCTTGACATTGAATTATTTCAAGCCCTATTTTTTTATCAAAGAAAAAGATTTGAAGAGTGCACAAGAGTTTGATGAGTTTGAGTTTGAAGAAGTGAAGCTGAAAACTTTTGATGGAGAAAAAGTTGTAAAAGTTTATGGGGATATCCCATCAGATGTTGTTAAGTTTAGGAAAGAGTTAGAGGGTGAAAAAATAAAGACTTATGAGGCGGATATTAAATTTGCACAGAGATTTTTGATTGACAATAAAATTCAAGGGGCTATTGAAGTTAAAGGGGATTATGAATACCAAGAAGGGATAAAAGTTTTTAGGGACCCTGAGATACAAAATTGTGAGTCGAAAGTTAAGTTGAAAGTTTTGTCTATTGATATTGAGACTGAGAAAAATGCTAAAGAAATTTATTGTATTTCGGTGGTGATGGAGGATTATAAGAAAGTTTTGATTGTTGCAGAAGAATCATTAAAATTTGCTGAGCATTTTAAAACTGAAAAGGATATGTTGGAAAGATTATTTGTGTTGTTGAAAGAGTTGGATCCGGATGTGATTACTGGATGGAATGTTATTGATTTTGATTTGAAGGTTATACAAAGGCGGTGTAAGAAATTAGAGGTGCCGTTCGTGTTAGGCCGGGTGAATAATCCGTCGAGGCTAATAATCAAAGAAAGTTTTTTTGAGAGTTCGAAAGTTATTGCAGAAGGGCGGCAAGTAATTGATCTTATGGCCTGGGTGAAAATTAATTTGAAGTTGAGTGATTATAAATTGGAAACAGCGGCTCAACATTATGTTGGTGAAGGGAAGAATGTGCAATTTGGGGATAAAGGGGATGAGATACAAAAATTGTTCCTCAAAGATAAACAGAAATTAATATATTATAATCTTAAAGATTCAGAATTAGTTTTGAATATTCTTAAAAAAAGTAATCTATTAGAATTGTATGTAAAAAGAAGTTTGGTTACGGGGTTGATGTTGGATAATCCACGAGGGAGTATTGCAGCATTGGATTCTATTTATTTGAAAAAGTTGAGAGATAAGGGATATGTTGCGCCGACAATTGAGCATAATGTGAAAGAAGAGCCGATCACTGGGGCGTATGTCATGGAATCGAAACCTGGATTGTATGAGGGGATTGTTGTGTTAGATTTTAAGTCGTTGTATCCGTCAATCATGAGGACGTTTAATATTGATCCAATAACATTCGGGAAGAAAGGAATCAAAGCTCCAAACGGGGCAACATTCTCAAAAGAAGAGGGGTTGATGCCGGAAATAATCGAACATTTATTAGAAGTGCGAGAGGAGTATAAGAAAAATAAGGATGAAACTGGAAGGTATGCAATAAAAATATTATTAAATTCATTCTATGGGGCGATGGCGTCGCCGATGTGTAGGTATTTTAATCTGGAGTTAGCAAATGCGATTACAGGGTTTGCAAGATTTTTTATTAAGAAGATGGCGTCGTGGATTAGAGAAGAAGGGTATGAAGTGATTTATTCGGATACTGATTCTGTTTTTGTTGTTGCAAAGGATGATCCAAAAAAGTTAGGCAAAGAATTAGAAAATAAAATGAATAAAATTTTGGAGGATTATGTGAAGGATGAGTATAATGTTGTGAATCATATGTACCTTGAATTTGATAAAGCGTATACGAAGTTTTTGATGCCGAGGTTAAGAGGGGAAGAGAAAGGGGCGAAAAAACGGTATGCGGGATTAATAGACGGGAAATTGGATATTACTGGGATGGAAGCTGTGCGTGGAGATTGGACGCCGTTAGCGAAAAAGTTTCAGGAAGATTTGTTGATGAGAGTATTTACTGGGAGAAAGGTTGAAGATTTTATTTTTAATTTTATTAAAGATTTGAAAGCTGGGAAGTTTGATGAGTTGTTAGTGTATAAGAAAGGGTTGCAGAAATCTTTAGATGAGTATACGAAGACCACACCGCCACATGTTAAGGCTGCTAGAAAATTGAAAAATTTCAAAGGACATTATGTTAGGTATGTTTATACGACCGAGGGTGTTGAGCCGATTGAGCAAGTGAAAGGGAAGTTTGATTATGAACATTATATCAATAAGCAAGTTAAACCAATAGCAGATACTATACTTGCGTTCTTGAATTTAAAATTTGAGGATATGATCTCTGGGCAGAGGTCGTTGAAAGGGTTTTAGTTTTTAGGAGAATTATTTATAAGATTGACTTATCGGTTTTAGACCCCTAATATCCGAAGGTTTTAGTTCTTTTTGTTCAGATTTTACATAGATTAATTTTATATCATAGACTTTTTGTTTGTCATGTAGAATAAAACCGTAACTCTTTTTCAATGGTTTGTAAGTTTTGGTTTCTTCGGAATACTCATACTCATCACGCCAGGTAGTTGTATTAAGAATATATTTCCCTTTTATTTTGTATAGTGAAGATAAATGATTATGGCCATAGGAAATAACTTTAAATCTACTAGAAAGCAGTTTCATTTCTGCTTTATCTTCAAATTTTAAATCATAATCCTTATTTAGGAAATTTCTCATATATTTTTTGAAGTCATTCCAAGTGAAATTGTATAATTTGTCTTTCTTGTATCTAAATTGTGTATAGAAGAATGATTTTAACATATAAAAAAAGGTATCAAAAATTACTCGTTTCTTAACTTGGGTGTTTAGTTTGTTTATGATTTTATCTTTAGGGAAGACTCTTTCTAATATTGGAAATTCTTCTTTGATGATTAGAAGGTGTTCTTTAAGTGCATTAAATCCCCAAGGGACTAATAAAAATGGTTCTTCGATTACAGTTTGAATTTTCGGGTGGATTAATGTACTTGGGTCGACCCTGAAAAATTGGTCCATTTGAGAACCGTGTTCGAAGAGTACTTGGTAACTTTTGAATTCGAAACCAGGAAAAATAATTTTCTTTTTCATTTTAATTTTGTCTTTTAAAATTAGTTTACGAAGTTGTTTTTTGATTTTACTATAAATTATGTCATAATCGTGATTACCTATTACAAAGATTATTCTTGTGTTACCTAAATTGATGAATTCAGTTAATGTTTCAAAAAATCCTGGGTGAGCCTTGTGCATATGTTCAAGTTTCCAAAGAGAAATTTTTTCGGTAACATGTCTTGGATAAGAGTTTTTATACGGGGCTTTTAGGAAGTCGAAAATGTCGCCGTTCAGAACCAAATCTATATTGTATTTTTTATGATAATGGAAGTTTGATTTTAGGGTATCACAAAATAGTTTTTCTTCGACAAAGTCGTCAGTATTGTTACCAGTGCCAACTTCGATGTCGCTAAAAACTAAAGTTACCTTTTTCACAAGTGTGTTATGTTGTTGCTATTTTAATAGTTTTTCTTGTAATACCTTTGGGACCTTGCATTTTTCTGGGTTGAAGACGTAAGTATTATTTGAATCAAAATAGCCGCATCTAAAGTTTTCTAATGGTATTTGGGTGCGTTTTGAGAGCATATAGGCGTAAAAGAAGGTTTGGGTGGAGGCGTGTTTTTCTTTGTGGGCATTGGGTTTGTAGTCCCAGATCCAAATCTTGTCATCTTCGACCCTTAATGCATCAATATGGCCAGTTAGGGGGTTTTTGGAGTTGAATATTTTCTCGTAACCTGATAGTTCATTTGCGTGTAGCCAAAGGGGGACTTCAATTGCGATTGTGCTGGAATCTTCTTCGAGCATGAACATTTGGACTTTGGGATGGGCAGTTGTGAATCTGTTTGCATTGGTTTCAAGGCCGTTCTTTGCTAATATATTTACTTCGTGGTTTTGGATAGGTTTTAGGTTTAGGTTACTAAGATTAAAATGTAATTTTGAGGATCTAGGGTCGACTGCGAAGTAATCATGTGGACAGTTATTAAAAACATCATAAAGGAAATATTTTAGTTCTGGAAATTGTTTAGTTAATTGGTCAGTTTTTGGTTCGTGGATTCTATAAAAATACCACCAGCCATGCTTAAAAGAAACTTTTTTTATCACCATCTCTAATTCGATTGAGAGGAAATCTATTTATATGAATTTCTATTATTTATTTTATTATGGGAGTAAAAATTTCTGATTTAGTCGAGAAAAGAGATTTGAAGTGGGAGGAGTTGAATGAGAAAACGCTTTCTGTGGATGCTTCTAATGTTATATTTCAGTTTTTGAGTTCTATTAGGCAGCAAGATGGGACGCCGTTGATGGATGAGAATGGGGATGTGACTTCGCATTTAGTTGGGTTGTTTTCGCGTGTGCCTAATTTGTTGCAAAAAGGGATTACGCCAGTGTTTGTGTTTGATGGAGTTGCACCTGAGCTAAAAGAAAAAGTTCGAGTAAAAAGAAGGGAAGCGAAGGATAAAGCTTTTGATAAGTATAATCAGGCGATGGTTAGAGAGGATGTTGAAAGTTCTAGTAAGTATGCGAAGCAGTTAACATTTGTGAATACGAAAATGTTTGATGAGTCAATGGAATTATTGAATGCTTTAGGGTTGCCAGTTGTTCAAGCGCCATCAGAAGCAGAAGCGCAGTGTGCGTATATGGTTCAGAAAAAAGTGGTCTGGGCGTCTGCATCACAAGATTATGATTCGTTGTTATTCGGGGCACAAAAGTTAGTTTTTAATCTGACGTTGGCACAAAAAAGGAAGATTACTGGCGGGAAGTATGTTTTTATTGCGCCATATTTGGTTGAATTAAAAGATGTATTAGAAAAAAATAATTTGACACAGGATCAGTTGATTGTATTAGGGATATTAACAGGAACAGATTATAATCCGGGTGGGGTTAATGGTATTGGGCCGAAGAAAGCGTTGAAATTATTGCATGAGGAAAAAAGTTTTGAAAAAATATTCTCGAGGTTTGATACGGATTTTGATTGGGAAGAAATCTTTAATACATTTAAGAAAATTCCTGTAGAGGATGTGGTGTTGAGGAAGGAAAGATTGGATGAAGAGAAAGTCAAATCAATCTTGGTTGATGGGCATGATTTTTCATTAGAAAGAGTTGAGGCAACGTTAGCTAAAATAAAAGAGATTAAACCCAAAGATAGTTTGAGTAAGTGGTTTTAGGTTATTTTTATAAATACAATTTAATTTAATATCATTATGAAATGTGTTAAAGTTTTGAAGAAGGATGCTCAAAAAACAAAACAGAAATTGATTGCTTTGGATGCGTGGGCTAAAGGGTATCTGTTGGTTTCTGGACGAGAGTATTTGTATTTTCCTGTGAGTAAAGAAGTAAAAGGGTATGAAATTGTTGAAAAAGAATGTGAAAAAGTTATGAAGGTTAAATTAGAATTATTGAATTATGATAAGATTGGGGATATTGTTATTGCTGGTGAGGATGTTTCTGATATTGAAGCGAAGAAATTGATTAATGTAGCGAATGTTAAAGTTGTTCTAAGAAAAGTTGGAATACATCACGGTGAATTTAGGACGCAAGATCTGGAATATATTGCTGGTGAGAAAAGGAAAGAAACTGTGTATCGAGAGAATGGGGTGCAGATGAAACTTGATGTGGAAAAATGTTATTTCTCGCCAAGGTTAGGAACAGAAAGAATGAGAATCGGGTCTTTGGTTAAAGATAAAGAAAAAGTTTTGGTATTATTCTCTGGCGTAGCCCCGTATCCATTAGTTATTGCGAAGCATGCTAAGCCTTCATTAATTGTTGGAGTAGAAAAGAATCCGATTGCGCATAAGTATGCGGAATATAATTGTAGGAATTATTCGAATATTAAATTGTTTAATGAGGATGCAATGAAGTTTAATCATCCTGAAAAGTTTGATAGGATTCTAATGCCCTTGCCTAAAAGTGCTGAAGCGTTTTTACCAACTGCTTTGAGATTATTGAATAAGAATGGAGTGATACATTTCTATGATTTCTTAGAAGAGAAAAATATTCCTGAGAAGGCGATTCAAAAAGTTAAAAAGAATATTAAAAATGCTAAAATTTTGAAAGTTGTTAAGTGTGGGCAATATGCTCCAGGGCGGTTTAGGATTTGTGTGGATTTTAAAATAGATCAATAACACGTCTACTAAAATCGATTATGTCGGATACATCACCACGCCAGTCCATCATTATTGTTCCGTGATTGACTGATGCTGCAATCTCTGCTACAGCCTCGTCAACAACTAGTCTATACGATGCAACAGTTGCACATGTATAGAGGAATGTTTTTATACATTTTTCATGGTAGGCTTTGCTTAAACCTGCGAATGCGATTAATGCTAATATTGGGGTTGTTACAAAAAATGTTTCTGAATGGCCTAACTCGTGGGCTAATGAATGGGCTAAATATTTGCCTTGGTCGGAAACTTCGCAACCGGTTTTTAATACTATTTTTTGTTCTAGTGGTTTGATATACGGAACATCAAAACAAGATTCGCCTTGTTCGATTGAAACTTTGTATTTCCAACCAAAATGGTTTGTTGCCGTGTAGCCGTCATAATTAATGTCTAAATTTTCTTTTCTGATTGCAGTTCGCACTAAGTTCTCTAACATATTAAGCACCTCCCAATGCTTGAAGAAGTCTAGACTTTCAGTGTTAGTTACAAAAAATTGCTTAAAAAGGGTTTACTAGGATTTTCCGGAAAATTTTCAGAAAGGTTTTTATAATCTCTAAAAATTTTAATCTCTATGGCATTTGATAAAACATTGGATAAAGAACTTTTTCATGAAGAAGTTGAATTTGAAACGACAAAAATTACTGTTGGTGTATTTGCATACAATAATGGTATTCCAAAATTACAGATCTCAAGAGAGAATAGGTCCTCTGAAGGTGATTACTCATTCAATAAGTTAGGAAGAATGACTAAAGAAGAAGCTGAAGCTGTTATTCCTTTAATGACTAAAGCTTTGGAAAAGATGTAGTTTTATAAACTAGTTATTAATTTTTATTTTTATGGTTAAAATTGGGTTTATTTTAGGATCTGGATTAGTTGATTGTTTAGATTCGATTTTAGATGAGGGTAGTATTGTTTCTAATGGTAGAGGAAGTAATAAATTCGGTGAATTTCTTGCTTACAAAACTGGTAGATTTAATGGTATTGAAGTAGTTCTTTTTCCAAGGCATGGAGATTTGAATGGGCAGCCTATTCGGTCACCTTCGGAGTTAGTTAGGACTCGTGGATATGAGGCTAATGTTTGGGAATTATATAGTCAAGGGGTAGATCAGGTTTATGCATTCAGTGCTGTTGGTGTTCTAGATGATTCTGTTTCTTTAGCAGATCAACATTCTTTTATTGTTCCTAATGATTATTTGAGAGGGTTTGCTGCTTCGCAACATTCTTTTGGCCCTGATGCAATGAATGTGCATACTCCTATGGGGGAACCATTTAATTCGAAACTTAGACAAAGAGCTCTTGATGCTATACGTGATGTTCCTTGTGAAGGTAGAGATGGAGGGTTATATATTTATAATGGAGGAGATACGTTTGAGAGTTCAAGTGAAATCCAAGCTTTGATTATATTGACGAGTACTTTTTGTGGTGATAGGCTTGTTGGAATGACTACTGTTCCTGAATTATTGTTATGCCAACAAATGAAAATGCCTTTTGCTGCGGTGTGTTCGAATGTAAATTATGCACAGGGAGTTAGTGATATGGTTGTAAGTCATGAACAAACTCATAAAGTGATGGAGGTTGTTAAAATTGATATTGCTAAAATTGTAAGAAAAATTTTAGAAGGTTATTGATTTTTGAATCCTAATGCGACAATAAAAATTTCTTTTGAACCTTCTCGTGTTGATTGAGGAACATATCTTTTTACAAATTCAAAATAGGGTTTTATTTCTTTTACTAATTTTTCTGTTTCTTGAGATTGGAATGTCTTGACTACAAAGTTGCCTTTCGGTTTCAATGCTTTCTTTGCAATAAGGAATGATTCTCTGGATAGTTGGTAAGATATGTATTGGTCGCGTTCGCGCATACCCGAAGTTTTTGGTGCAATATCAGAAAGGACGATGTTGAATTTGCGGATTATTTTTTTTTGGATTTCTTTATCATTAATATCTCCATGAATGAATTCTACACCTTCAATCGGTTTTATGGAAGTTAAATCGATACCTAATATTTTACCTTTAGTTCTCTGTTTGACAAATTGTAACCAAGAACCGGGGGCGCAACCAATATCTAAAACAGAATCGTCTGGTTTTATGATTGTATATTTTTTTTGAATTTCTATTAATTTGTATGAAGAACGTGCACGGAAACCTTCGCGCTTTGCTTTGTTGTAATAGTGATCTTGTCTATCGTAGCCCATTTTATTGTTTGTTTAGATTTAAGGTTTTATCTAATTTTGTAATATTTTCTATGTAATAGTTTGGTTGAGCTTGCATTAGTTTTTCTTTTGTTTCATAACCCCAACCAATAGCGATTGTTGTTACTTCTGCTTTTTTTCCAGCATCAATATCGTGGGTCATGTCTCCAACATAAACTGTTTCGGTATTATTGAATTTATTTCTTTTTAATATTTCATGAATAATTTCAGTCTTATCAGCTACACTTCCATTGATTTCTTTGAATAAGTTTTGAACTTTGTAATTTTTTGCTTCTTTAATTAGCTTTTCTTGTGGATGAGAATTAATAATAATCATGTTAATTCCTAATGATTTTAATTTTTCTAATTCTTCTTTTACTTGAGGATAAATTGTTGGTTCTTTAACTTGATTTATTGCTTCTAAATATAATTTATCTCCTTTTTCTTTAGTTAAATCAGGGAAATATTTATTCCAGAATCTCATATAAAGCAAAACAAATTCTCTTTTATATTCTTCTTTCGAAATTGATTTTCTGCCTAATTTGTTAAAAACTAACATTGATGCTTCATAAACGCAAGTAAAATCATCACTTAATGTTCCTGACCAGTCGAAGATAATATTTTTGATTTGCATATTCTTAAGAAATAATTAATTAGTTAAAAACTTTTAGATTTATATGATTTTTTCAATTTTAAATTTTATAACCTTTACTTGTGTGTCTTTAGTTACTTTTTGTTTATAATATCCTGAATATGTGGTGTACATTGCATTTTCAGATGAAAATTTTTCATGTCCTTTCCAATCTTTTTTTGTAAGTTTACCAAATGTTCTCATTCTAATTGAAATTATTTTTCCTATTGCAAATTCTTTTAATGTATTTTTATTTATTAAAATAAATATATCCTCTTTTGTAAGATTTTTATCGTCAAATAATCTCCAAGTAGTGTTTTTTTTTTTTTGCAATAATTAACTTACATAATTCTTCTGTAAATTTTAATGTTTTCATATTCCTAAATTCTTTGACCTCTCGAATTTGATTGCAGTTGGTGATTCTCCTCCGTGCCAGGATACTTTTGGACGGACTTGTATTGGATATAGACGTTCGGAGTTATCGTCTAAGATTATTGCTGCTCCTGAATCTGCAGGAAGAATGTTTAAAAAATTTGTTAATGTGTCGCCTAGATAAGATTGCATCATTGAGTTGAAAGCATCAACATCTAATTTTGAAGTTAGTCTATGTGCTAATACTATATCTGATTGAGTTAAAACATCTGAGTGAATTTTTCCCGGTTGTTGGGTAATTAATAATAATGAGATTCCAGGTTGACGACCTTCTCTTAATATTGTAACTAATGCATCAGTTGCTGCTGTTTTTCCTGATGATGGGAGCAACTCATGACAATTATGAACTATGAATTCTTCTGCAATAAAGTTATGATTATTTTCAACTGAAATATCGTAAACTTTATCTTTTTTAACTTCTTTTTTTTCTATGATCCTTTCATAAATAATATTTTCTTTTTTTCTACTTTTAATCCAATCTTCAAAATTTTCAAATGAATTTCTGGCTCTTGTTTTTATATTAAAGTATATCCAGTATCTAACTCTATAAATTTCTACATTGAGAAGTTTTGCAATCTTGTGTTTACCAAATCCTTTTGTTTTATGTAAATTTATAGCTTTATTTTTTAATTGATTATTTAAGATTAAATCATTATTCTTTGCTTTTAGATATGTGAGCCATTCTTTTGCAGCTTTTTCTTTTTTTTCACAATATCTATAACCAATATTTTCTAGGAAATTGATCATATTATTTGTTTCTTTGTCAATAGTAATCACAATTTTTTTTGAAACATTACCATCTTTGCGAATGTTGCCTGGGCGTTGAGATTTTTTCGCTTTAATATTAAATGACTTGAACAAATGAATTATTTCTTGAGCATATTGATTTGCTTGGTTTTGGTTAACTCTTAAATAATTGAAACTTAAGCGTATTGCATTAAAGTCTCTTTTACAATTTATATTAACACTTATTTTACTGCCATCTCCCCCAAGAAGTGCAGCTAAAAATTCGGCTTTTTCTTCTTTTGAGGATTTAAGTAACCATTTAGGGATACTTAGATTTGTAAGTATTTTTTTTCCTATTGGTGCTCCAAGTTTTGAAAAATATTTATGACAATTAGTGCTTGAAGTAACTTCTTGACTGATTCCATTGACTATAGCTTCTTTTCCATTAATATCTATTATTTTAGATTTAGTTTGTCTCGTATAAATTTGACTACTTGAAAAACCTAATTCTTTGAGATCTTCTTTAATTTTTGTAAGATCTCGATCATTCCCTTTTCCACTAAATCCAACTATTTTTCCTGAAGTTGCAAGGTAACCATCACTAAAAATAGAGCCAAGTAATCTTGCTGTAATTAATTTAGTTTGTTTGCTATAGTTATATTCTAATGGTGTTCCTATTTCATTAGATAAATTTGCTTCTTTGAATCCTTGAGATGTTAAAATCTTATGTTCTGGGGTACAAGTTATTTCTTTTCCGGTTTCTGTTTTTATTTTAATTAATTCTTTAGTTCCTTTTTCATAGAATTTAGTTATTTTTTCAAAAGTAAATTCTTTGGTTTTTTGATTATATGAAAAAGCTTTCAATTCATTTCCTTTTTTATATTCTTGAATAACCTTTTTTAAGGAGATAATCCCTTTATTTGTATATATTTTTGTATTTCTTGGGAGACATTCATCTAGAACAAACCAAACTAATGGCTTTTGATCTTTATTGACTTCTTCTTTAATTTTGAAATATGAATAACCTGTTCGAATTGATTCGATTTCATCTAATTTTCTAGAGAGCATTCTTTCAATGAAAACTTTTTTTGCGATTATTCCTACTACTAATGCTTTGATTCCCCAGCCACCAGAGGAAGTTGCGTAAGCGGACATGTCTAATACTGAGACTGCGCCACGGTTAATGAGGACATCAACTTTTGTTCCTTCATCTGAAAATAAACCCCAACTCTTTGAACTTTTGAATCTGTTCATAGCTTCGTTCTTTGTATCATTAGAGAAAGTTTTGTCTCGCTCAATCAATGTCATTATGTCGTCAACATTGAAGTTTTCTTTTCTTAGGTCTGCTAAGTCGCCCAATATTTTATCGATTAAGATTGAAACAGGATGTGAAGTGGAAAGCTCGAATGCTAGACGCCAGTCTTCACCTGATAATTCAGAAGCTTTGATTGAGAATGGGGCGTCAGTTGGGATGCCGATTGATTTGGAATATTCGTACATACCGATTGGTGTGAAGATTTTTATTTTTTCTAGGCCTTTTGGTTTGAGGTCCCATTGTTCTAATAATTGTGCGTCTTTTTCGTTGGGGTATTTCATGGTCCAGAAAACGCCCATGGTATCAAGCATGATTACAGATAAGTTGTTTGCAATCTCATTAGGGAGATCAATGATTCCTTCTGTGATTACTGAGGATGAGTACGAATTATGTACAATGATGTCATTTGCAATAAAATTATGATTGCTTGGTACACTAATATCATAAACTTTAAAGTCACCTTCTTTTTCTTCAATTGAAGTTATTTCATCCCAGAATATTTCTGATTCGGCTATTGTTTTAATAAATTCATTTTGTTCAGCTTGTGAGATATATAATAATGTTTCTCTAGAAGGGCAATATTTTATTCTTTCACGCATTGCCTTTGGATGTGCATACCCAAAATATCTTCCGATTTCAGCCCAATTTTTTGGATGGTAAATGTCCCATATTTCTTTTGGTATTGTATCAACATTTGGATTAGTTTTAATTTCAATTACTTCTTTTGCCATTTTAGAGGCATTTTGTTCTTTAATCCCAAAGAATCCAATATCATTAATGAATTTTAGTCCTTCTGAAGAATTTATTACGATTTCATAACTAATTACATATTCTCCTTTATATTTGATTTTTTTTGTTCTTAGTTTTGATAAAATTTCAAATCTTAATAGTAAATGTTGAACCTCTTTGATTAATTTTTCAGATGATGAAGAATATGATATTTCCCATCCATTTCTACTATTATTATAGTAAATACTTCCATCACAACTAAATAGTCTATTCAAAAAGAGTGCTAAATTTTCTTTAGGTAATTTAAAAATTATTTCCGGAATCCATTTTTCTGTAGCATATTTTCCATAAATGCCTAATTCTTTTAACCATGATTTTATGGGATTCGGTTTAAAGCTGTATCTATTATCATTATTGCAGACTCTTAAATCATTTTTTTCATGATCTTTAATTTGGAGTTCAGGGTTAAATTGTTTTATTGATGTTTTAAAATCTTGATTTATTTTTGGATCACTATTACTAAATAAAACCCAACTTTGTCTAATGTGACCTTCTGTAATTAAGTATGCTAATATTTTAATTCTATATTCTTCTAATTTTTCATCTCCAAAAGAAGGTATTTTTCTGGGGGTAGCTATTCTGCTTTTTAATGATAATTGATTTGCTGGTTTCCAACCCTTTAAGGTTAATAATGGATGTTCTGGTGTTAGTTCTATTTCTTTTCCAGACCTAAATTTTAGTTTAATTATTTTATTTACGGTTCTTTCAAAAAAGTCTTCTTTTTCGGTTTTTTTGATTTTTAATTCTGGGTTTAGGCTATATATTTTTTTATTTTTGGTGGCTAAATCTTTTATTGGGATTAGAGTTCCATCTTCTAATGGAATTAAAGTATCTCCTAAAAGGCATTTGCCAGAACCTCTCTTACCAACAACCAATACTACATGTGATTTGATTACATCCATATAAACATAATTTGATAAGGTTGTGGTTTGGCCCATTTTAACATAAGAACGGCCTATGAGGATTGTTCCTTTGTCACCAAACTTTTTTCTATCGGAGTCGCTTCTTCCAATAATAATATTATAAGTCATAACTCTATTGGGGGAATGATTGTTTATTAATTTTCTCAATCTTGAAGGATAACCAACTGCGCAAGATTTTTAAACGGCATTTTTTTATATTTACCTATGTATAATCAATTCAAGACCATATTCTTTTTGGGATTATTAACAGGAATACTTTTAGTAATTGGGTATATGTTTGGACCGTATGGGTTAGTCATAGGGTTAGTATTTGCATTAGTGATGAATTTTGTTTCATATTTTTATTCAGATAAAATTGTTTTGTGGATGTATAAAGCTAAACTTGCTGAGAAGAGTAAGTATCCAGAATTGCATGAGTTGGTTTCTGAAATTGCAAAGTTAGCAAGTATTCCTAAACCTAAAGTTTATGTTGTGAATTCTGCGAATCCGAATGCTTTTGCTACTGGAAGGAATCCGAAACATGCAGCAGTTGCTGTAACCACAGGGATAATGGAGTTGTTGAATAAAGAGGAATTGAAAGGAGTTATTGCTCACGAAATCTCGCATGTAAAGAATAGGGATATTTTGATTGCTACAGTTGCCGCTACCATTGCTGGTGTTATTTCGTTTGTTGGAGTAATGGCTAGATGGGGGGCGATACTTGGTGGTAGAGATGATGATCGTGGAGGATTATTAGGATTGTTAGTATTAGGAATAGTTACACCTATTATGGCTTTCTTAATTCAAATGGCGATATCAAGAAGTAGAGAGTATATGGCTGATGCGAGTGCGGCTAAGTTGTTAAAAAATTCTAAGGGGCTTTCTTCTGCTTTGAAAAGATTAGAGAGTGGGGTTAAAGAGAATCCGTTTACAAATGAGTCTACTGCTGGTGCGTCTTTATTTATTGTTAATCCGTTTACTTGGAAAGGGTTTATGTCAATCATGAGTACACATCCGGCAACTGAGGATAGAATTAAAAAATTAGAGTCAATTAAATTTTAAGATAAATTTATATATTGTTTTTGTCTAATTAGTCGTATGGTTTCAAAAGAGGCAGCTTTAAAATTTAAAATGAATGTTGAAAAAAAAACTTCTGCTTCTGTCAAAGATTCTATTAAGTTGAGTAAAAGTAGTGTTGATTATTTAGCAAGCGTTGCACCGAAATCTAAAAAGACCGTGTTTAAAGTTTCTAAAAAGAATTTGAAAAATATTCCTAAGTATAAAGACAAATCACTGAAAGGGATTCCTAAATTTGTTGCATTGGATGTACCTGCACCAGTGCCTGTAGCACCTAGAATTTATTTGAAAACTGTTGAAGTGCCTAAAGTTGAGTTTGAGGAGTTGGATCCTTGGAATCAAGTTGTATTATTATTAAATCGGTGTAATGAAGCGGTTATAAAAAAGAAATTAGATTATGCTGAGTTTTATTATTCTAAAATTCAACCTTTTTATGAACGTTTAGATGATCATGATAAGAGGTCTGTTTTATATAAAGTTCAGGAATTGCATGTAAGTATTATTGAATTGAGAATGAATAGAGTTAAAAAATTAATTCTTGCTACTTATTGAGCCAACTAATTTCTTCTTCATCAAGTTCTAGTTCTGCTACAACTTTTGGGTCTTGTAAAATCCTTTTTAAATATGGGAATGTATCTTTTTGTGCACGGTGTTTTGAGGTGTGAGTTACTAAGGCGATCTTTTCTGAGATTGATTTTTTCTTTGCATTTCTAACTTTTGCCATCCAGAGTTTTAAGATTCTTGTTGTTCTTGTGTATTCAGGAGATTCAGGATTAGTTTCTTTTTTTGAAGTGGCGATGCCTGCTGTGATTAGAATGTTTATGTAAACTAAAAATCTCCAATGTTGCCATCTTCGGATTCTGCCATTGAATACATCAGCTCTTGAAAGATGATTATATGCTTTTTTTAAATCTTCAGAAGAGTATTCCTTAGGTAAATTTTCATCAAGCCAAAGCATGCATTCGTTTAGGTCTTCGTTGGTTTTGTTGAAAATGTTTATTGTTTCGTTCCATTTTTTACTTTTTAAAATTTTTCTTAAACAAAATATTAAATCTTCTTCTTTGTCCCTTTCAGATTTGTCTTCAGTAGAAATTGTTTTTGTGATACTATAAGTTTGGAGGTCGTTGATTGCGGCTCTTAAATCGCCTTTACTATACTTTGCTATCTCTTGTAAATCTTTTTCTTCGAAAGTGATTCCCTCGGCATTACAAATATTTCTTAGATGATTAATTATTTGGTCTCTTTTTAATGATTGAAATTCTATTAGAATACATTTTTTTCGGAGTTTTGAGAATTTGTCTTCCCAAGGGTCTATGCAAGTTAAAATTGTTAGGTGTTTTGGTTTGGCGATTAATTCTTCAATTGCACCTAGGCCACCTCGATCTTTTGTTCCGGATAAGGCATCAATGTCGTCAACGAGTATTAATTTTCCTTTTGAGAATAAGCTTTGTTGTTGCATTGAACTGCCCAAAATTTGTTGGATACTATCTTTGTTTCTAGCATCAGAAGCGTTTACTTCGAACATTTCTAAACCTAATTCTTTTGATAATGCAATTGCTGCAGAAGTTTTTCCTGTACCTGTTGGTCCATAAACTAGGAATGGTTTTTTTAAGTTTAGAGATTGCCTTAGTTTAATTAATGATTGTTCTTGTCCAATAATTTCTTTAATATACCTTGGCAAGTATTTTTTTGTTAATGGATCCATGAATATTATTTTCTCATTCTGTTTCTTAAGTCTGTTTGTGAAATTCCATCGAAATATCTTACCTCAAATACTCTTGGGGCTTTCATAGCTTCTATCTCTAATCTGCTTGCTAGGTCGTTGAGGTCTCTTGCTGTGACGATTCTAATTGTTGTGGGTGCATTCTTGTTGTTTGTGGCTCTTGTTATTGTTAGGAAATAGCCTTCTTCGTTCTGATGTGCATCAATAGTGTAAGTCATTTTGCAAAGTGTGCCAGTAATGCTTCTAGTTGGATAAATTCGTCTGAACCTTCGACCATTCTGAATTCTATCTCTCCACATTTATCTAACAATTCAATTCTTTTTTCATCAGAAATTGATTCCATTTCTAAGGTTTCTTTTTGGATTTGTTTTAATATGTCTATCCCTGATAACCCATGCTTAAGCATTGTATCTAATAGTAATCCTCTTGCTTGGATGAATCTTTTATTGATCGCTAATTTTAAAATATCTTGTATCTCTTTTGGTTCAGCTGCAGAAACTAATGAATAAACTAATTCCTCAGTAATATTGTGGTCTATTGATGAACAACTTTGTAAGATGTTTGTTATTTTTCGTACATCGCCGTTACTTAGATCGACTAATGCTTCAATGGAATTGTCGTCAACTTTTAGTTCTTCTCTTGTAGCGATCTTTACAATGTAATCTTTGATATCTTCTTTGTTTAAAGGTTTGAATCTGAAAATTGTACATCTACTTTGAATTGGGTCAATTATCTTTGAAGAATAATTACAGGATAATACAAATCTTGTTGATGTTACAAAGTTCTCCATTGTTCTACGAAGTGCTTGTTGGGCTTCTTTTGTTAATGAATCACATTCATCTAAGAAAATAATTTTGAAAGGAACATTTCCTAAGCCTCTGGTCTTTGCGAATTCTTTGATAGTGTTTCTAACAACATCTATTCCTCTTTCATCAGATGCGTTTAATTCTAAAAAGTTGTTTTTCCAAGTATCATGGAATAATTCTTTTGCTATTACTAATGCAATGGTTGATTTACCAACACCTGCTGGGCCCGCTAGAAGAATGTGGGGCATATTTTTTTGGTCAACAAATGCTTTAATTCGTTCAACTATCTTTTTTTGGCCTTTAATATCTTCAAATGTTTGTGGCCTATATTTCTCTGTCCAAATTGTAGAATCTGTCATAATTTAATAAAAAAGAAAATTATTTATAAATTTTTAGATTATCTATTCTTCGTCTTCGTCATCAGTGTAACTTTGGTCGTCTGAAGCTTCTTCATCTGATGTTTCTTCAGTTGATTCTTCATCTGATGTTTCTTCAGTTGATTCTTCGGATTTCTCTGAACCTTCACCAATAACTTCTGCGAAAGCCATTTTCTTTAAGACTCTTGTGATCTTAACTCTTACTTTGTCACCTTGTTTAACACCAGGAATGATTACTACAAAGTTATTTACTTTAGCAATACCATCGCCTTTTGCGCCAGTACTTTCAATAGTTACTTCCATTTCGTCTCCCTGTTCTACAGGTTTTCTAAATCTGTCATTATTCATCATTTTTTCTTTAACTCCTTAATTTTAGTGATTTAAAGGGGTTTTATAGAATTTATAAGGGTTTTGGTGACTCTTTTTTTGGGTTCGAAAATTTTTTCTATTCCTAAAGCTAAGCTAAAACCTGCGGCATATGCTAGAAAGTCTTTTGGATCAAATACTCCTGCTCCTGGACCTAGATCTGTTAATTCTGATAAAGTTACTATTGTTCCCCAAGTGAATAGTGTGGCTTTTTTTGAAGCATATCCTCTTGTTATGAAATATAATCCAAAAGGTGTGAATACATCTGAACCATATGAATTGAGATAGTGTTCTAATTTGGGATTATTATATTCTTCTCTGCTTAATATGCCACCTAAAGTACCTAAGCCTCCAAAAACTACATGGTACCATTTTATTTTTTCATCAATGTTAAAATTTGATAATTTCATTTTTTGAAAACGCCCCAACATAAGTATGGGATTTTATTTTTGTTTTCTTTGTATAAAGTTATTTTTCCGCCTTTTTTAACATTGAATGCTGCGAATGGACCCATTCCGGATCTTAAAAAATAGTCGCCTTCTTTCCAGTTTTTTGCGGTTTTAGAAAGATAATCAGTGAATTCTTTTTTTGATTTAACGAATTCTTTTTTTAATTTAAGTTTAGGATTTGCTTTGTAGACTACAGAAAACTCGGGTCGAATTTGCATAACCAGCATCGGTTTTTCTATCATATCTTCCATATATCAATTCCTATCACCTCTAATATAAATTAGGTAAGAGGGTTGTTTATAAACCTTTTGGTATATATCTTAGAGTCGCTATTTTGGGCAAATTATTTAAAACAAAATGATCTATTGTTTGGATATGATTTGTTCTCAGGGGTCCATAACAATTGAAAGAGGAATTGCCATTTTGAAGCATAGATGGAAAAATGAGAATAAAGTTAGTATTTATAAAAAAAATAATATTAGAGCTTTTTTGAGAATTTCTGGTTGTTCTTTAGTTAATAAAATTAAAAATTTAGATAGAAATGAAAGAAGAGTTGAAATTGTGTTTGAAAAGAAAAATAATAATTGGTCTTTGTTGTTAAAAAGAAATAAAAATGGAAAAGTTCTTCAAATTTTAATTACTGATTTTTGTAAAAATTGGGAAGAAAATATTTGCAGTCAACTTGAGGGAATGGAAAATAGCAAATTATTTAAAGTAAAGGAGAAGAATTTTTTTAGTAATGGTAGAGTTTAATACTTATCAAATTGAAAAAGAAATTTTATTGTATTGGAATAAAAAAGGAATATTTGATAAGCTTAGAAAACAAAATTCCAAAAATCCTAATTGGTCTTTTATTGATGGACCTATAACTGCTAATAATCCCATGGGTGTTCATCATGGTTGGGGTAGAACTCTAAAAGATGTTTTTCAAAGATATCATGCAATGAGAGGCAGTGAACAGAGATTTCAAAATGGATTTGATTGTCAAGGTTTATGGCTTGAAGTTGAAACTGAAAAAGATTTAGGTTTTAATTCCAAAAGTGATATTGAAAATTATGGTTTAGATAAATTTTCCAAAGCTTGTAGAAATAGAGTTGAAAAATATTCTGCTATTCAAACAGAACAATCTAAAATGTTAGGGCAATGGATGGATTGGGGTAATGATTATTATACTATGGATGATCATAATATTACTTCTATTTGGCATTTTTTGAAAGTTTGTAATGATAAAGGTTGGTTATACAAAGGAAAGAGAATTTTGCCTTGGTGTATAAGATGTGGTACTTCTTCTAGTAAACATGAAATGAGTGATGAAGGTTATGCTGATATTGTTCATCCTTCTGTTTATATTAAAGCTAAAATTAAAAAAAGAGAAAATGAATATTTATTGATTTGGACTACAACTGAATGGACATTATCAAGTAATGTTGCAGCAGCAGTAAATCCAGAAGTTGATTATGTTAAAGCAAAATATGGTGGAGATATATATTATATTTCTGAAGCTGTTGCAGGAAAATTAGATGAAGATGGGGATTATGAAATTTTAGAAAGGTTAAAGGGAAAAGATTTGATTGGTTGGGAATATGAAAATTTCTATCCTGAGTTTGAAATTCAAAAAGATGTAAAACCTAAAGTAGTTGAATGGAAGGAAGTTGGAGATAAAGATGGAACTGGGATTGTTCATATTGCTCCAAGTTGTGGAGAGGAAGATTTTGAGTTAGGTAAGCAATTAAAATTGAAAATGTTAAATTGTGCACTTGATGATTTTGGGAATTACAATCCTGGTTTTGGAAGTTATTCTGGAAGAAATGTCTATGAATTGAAAAAACTTATTGTTGAAGATTTAGATGCTAGAGGATTATTATTCAAAATTGAAAATTATAAACATAGATATCCTATTTGTTGGAGATGTAAATCAGAATTAGTTTTTAGAATGGACTCTTCATGGTTTATTTCTTGTGATGAGATTCGTCCAAAAATGAAATCTGAAGCTGCAAAAGTTCATTGGTATCCAGAGTATGTTGGGAAATTAATGCAAAATTGGTTAGATAATATGGATGATTGGAATATTTCTAGAAGAAGATTTTGGGGTTTACCTTTGATGTTTTATGAATGTAATCATTGTAAAAAAAATACCATTGTTGGTTCTCTTGAAGAATTAAAAAAATTGGCTGTGAATAAAAAATTAGTTGAGGAATTACCGGAATTACATAGACCTTGGATTGATGAAATTAAGATTAAATGTTCTTGTGGTCATGAAGTTCAAAGAATTACTGATGTTGGAGATTGTTGGTTAGATGCAGGTATTGTTCCTTATTCAACTTTAAATTATTTTGAAGATAAAGCTTATTGGAAGAAATGGTTCCCTGCTCAATTAGAAATTGAATGTAGAACTCAAGTTAGATTATGGTTCTATGCCCAATTGTTTATGTCTGTTGCATTAGAAGGTGTAGCCCCGTATAAAAATATTCTTTGTTACGAGGAGGTTAAGGATGAGAAAGGAGAATCTATGCATAAGAGCAAAGGGAATGCTATTTGGTTTGATGAAGCTGTCCAAAAAATGGGGGCAGATGTAATGAGGTGGCAATATTGTAGTCAAAATCCACAATTTGATTTATGTTTTGGTTATGGCCCTGCAAAAGAAATTCAAAGACAACTTTTAGTTATCAATAATTTAGCTACCTATGTAAAACTGAATTGTAATGGAAGAGGAAACACAAATAGTAATGATCCTGTTTGTAAGTGGATTCTTTCTAGAAGAGAAAATTTGAAGAAAAATGTTACACAATATTTAGATGATCTTGAATATCATAAAGCAATTGCTGAAATTAAAACTTTTATTTTATTTGATTTATCTAAAACTTTTGTTCAAGCAATTAGATCAGATTTAGAGGATCCAAGTATACAAAAAGTATTATATGATTCATATTTTGATGCTATTACTTTATTAGCTCCATTTTTACCTTTTTTAACAGAAAAAATTAATTTAGATTTATTCGATTTAGAATCTATCCATTTAATTTCATGGCCAAAGTATGATGAAAAATTAATTAATGAAGAAATTGAAAAAGAATTTGTTGGAGTTATGAAAATTATTGAACTGGGTTTAGGACAAAGAGATAAAGCACAAGTTGGATTGAAA
>Ga0208958_1001422_pt1 | contig 23924 bp, 25 predicted proteins | sample RifOxyB1_FD_184032 | JGI IMG/M metagenome (GOLD analysis project Ga0208958, IMG submission 184032) | Soil microbial communities from Rifle, Colorado - Rifle Oxygen_injection B1 (SPAdes) | ecosystem: Environmental > Terrestrial > Deep subsurface > Rock core/Sediment | place: Rifle, Colorado... | reverse complement strand
CCCCCCATCATCTTGTTTGTATGTTGGTGCGCCATATCCATGTCTTGCAACAAAGAGTACAGACCTAGTTCCAGATGGGAAAACAATACCGGCATTGTTTTGATCTGCCCGAGAAAAAAGATTATTGGCAGAATTGGGATTTGCAAGCATATGATCTGGATAATCAAAATACATCAACGGTGTACTGGGAATTGGAGACTTGACACCCACGTCATTAGGATTGAAAACATAGAAAGAAGGACCATTCGAGCACATACTATTGATTGACATAACGCTATTGCCAGTAAAAGCTGAGCCGCCAAGAAGGGTTTGCCATTCTGGTGGGATTAGTCCCATATAACCGTTAGCAAACTGAGCCGAGTTTATGTTCGCCAATCGGCTAAATGAACTGAATCCACTAACATTCAAGTTGCCAACGGCATGAGTTGATCCCGTACCGTTGGTGTCGTATGGGATTAGTTTTTGTACAATTAATCTGTCATTGTAAACAAGCGCACCGGCAAGATTGGTTGTACCTGAGCCAACGGATCCAGGAATATTTACAGGTGCCTGAATCAAGGTAGCGGTTCCCCCGATAGGATTAGGGATAGCTACACGGCCCAGAGACTGGTTATATATATGACCTCCCACGTATAATTCCTTTCCATCTGCACTAACAGTAAGCCCCATTCCACCATAATCGAACGACTTGGGATCACTGCCATATGCAGGCTGTGGCAACTTGAATGAACCTATGTAAGTAATATCCGGGCCGTGAAGAAGCGGCTGCGTTGTTGGATCAGCGGCATAAGCGAAAGGTGATACCACCAGTAACGCTATCTAACTGAGCTATAATAGTGGGGATAAAATATCTTTAATCATTTGATATTTTTAAGATTTGCATCAAACAGCTGGGAAGTTTGCTAGGAAACCCGGTTAATTACCAGAAACTATAGACATCTTGTTTAATTCATCCCCACGCTTGTAGAGCAGTTTAGAGACAAGTTGATGGTGATTAGTGCACTTGCCTTTGATTAACTTGATGCCTTTCCTCATTATGATGTTCCTGACTTTGCATCTGTAAGTAGGCATAGTCATTGATGCCACTTTGAATAGTATTAAAATATATTTTATTTTCTTCAAAACTGATCATCTTTAAAAGCGCCCAAGGCAAACAAACCTTCTCTCCACCTTGTGTTGAAATCATAAAACAATGAATATTCCATACGCTTGTATCAATTATAAAATCTAGAAGTTTACCCCCCAGTCCATCATTAAACTGAGCGGTATACCCATTCACCACTCTGGTGGTTCTCAAATGTGGATCAAAAAAAGACCCATCCGGGTTCTTAGGTTCTATAAGAAAATATGTCTCATGCTTTGGATTAGAAGGTAAGACTTCCGAACCCATATAAATTTCCCAATCATAATGTTCATGTTGATGGGCCTTTCTTTGCTCAATGATCGGCTTTTCGTTATGGGCCAGCGGACTCTTCTTTAATTCATCGCTTGTCTTTTCAACGTACAAAGTGTGATCAATGTCATTTATTCTTGTGAGTTCAGGTTTTATCAGAATCTTTTTGTGAATAAAAACTTTTACGACATCAACCACAATATATTTAATATTTCCGGATTGATCATCAAAATAAAATTCGGCAATATGTCCGAGCGGACCATCTAAGGCATTAATAGGTTTTTGAATAAAAGAATTGGCATTTTTCAATGTATTCACAAAACACCTCACAATCTTTTTTCATGTCGCTTAAGTTGGGTGTTCAATTAACCAATGTTATTACTTAAATAGACTGGAATTATGGGTTGAATCCCATAAAAGATTTAGATTATCTTAGATATCATCCCCATTGTGGTAGACCAGTTTAGAATTATTCAATTTCCAACTTGATGATACCATTAACAGCCGCGTTAAAATCGTCAACAGTAAATTCGCTATCACGCGGAGAACGACATAAGAGATTAAACCGAAAATCGGGTTTTTGAAAATGAATATAATAGAGATTATTAGTAGAGCTAGTGGCCTTAGTAATATGACTTACTTCTAAAACTTCACCTTTTCCTAAAATATAGGGTGTTTCAAAACCTTTGTGAGAAGACAAATTAAAAGCAAGCGTACAGGAATTTTCTTGCGAGTTGTACGTCACATCTTTTACATCTTCAAACGTTCCATCTTTTAACAAAACTGCAACTTGCCAATAAAACGGTCTTCCATTAACTGTTCGAGCAAGTTCGGTAAGATCTTTTCGATTAGGAAATTGTATTGGAGTTAAAATCTTTAGAGTTTTGGCTTCAAATACATTTAAACTGGTTAAATTATTGGGATCCACGGCAACCGACAATGAGTTATTTGCGTCGGTGTTACTTGAAGTAACAGTAATTGAAAAATCCGCAAACGCGCATATCGATACCAAAAAAAAGCCTGCCATTAAAGATATGATTTTCATTTTAGTCCCCTTCAAAGCTTAAATATTAGCCCATTTTTAACAAAATATAACACTATGCATTATTTATCAACAAATTTATTCTGTTTATGTAATTTTTACTAGTATATTTGGCATTACCCGTTAATTTTGGACTTTAAAAAAGGAAGCTTACTTATTTTTTTAGAAAAATTGATTATGGAAAAAAACATTTTTGCAATAACGTCTCTTTCATTTCGTAGCAAGTTGCTTTCATGAGCATGAGCTTTAATAAGAAAGGCAATTTGATTTTTTTTGATATCCGTCATATTGATAAACTTTGCTCCATATCCAATAATGTTACGAATCTCAGATTTATGTACGGTTATGGCCTGAAATTTGAAATCATCGGCTCCAATTGTAAATTTTATTATAATTTCAGTATTAACATTAATATTCGCAACGTTAGAAACAAAGACTCCTGATTTTGAGATATCAACTAATTGACTATTGTTTCCAACTTCTTCCTCTCCTTTAAAGACTCTCACCGCTATAGCACTTTTATAGCGAGGATCTGTCTCCCAAAAACGCAAAGAGGTATTAATAAACACAAATCGAATACTGGAAGTTAAAAAATAAAATAAAAGCACTAAGTGAAGTAGAAAAAAGAATAAGTTCAAAACAACAGGAAGGTTGTACTGATTAAATTCTCCAACAAGGAATATGCTTCCATGAATAGATACCATATACACTTCGACTAAGATAAAAAACAAATAACTCCACTTTTTGGCCACATAAAGGACAATCCCTGTTACTGGTAACAAAGCAAAGGTTAAAATAAAATCTAAATTTGAAAGTTTATAGTATTGATACTCTAATAATATATACCAATTAACCTTTTCCCATAACGAAGAAAATAAAACTTTAGCTGCCGGTTCAAGGCAATATAAAATTGTAATTAATATTATAATAAGAGGTCTAGTACGCATTATCTTCGCTTCTGGTTATGGTTTTTGTATTCATTGAATTCATTTTGTATTTTTTTAATTTCATTTTGCTGTTGTTCTTGGATCTCTTTTTTTTGTTTTTCAAATTCGCTGGAACTTATGATTTTACTTTGAAACTGTAATCTTGTAACAGCAATTTCATCCATCGTTTTTTGTGCAAGATTGCCAAGCTCACGATGCATTAATGATTTTTTCACTATAATGGCATCATTGAAATTATAAGACATCAGCGGTTTCCCACAACCGACTAAGACAAAAAGGATGAATAAACAAATAATTTTAAGCATATACATATAAATATTATATCAAGATCTTTAATTGGTCTCGTTATTTCCGCCAACTAACGTAATGCGTTATGCATAATTTACACAGTGCTTTGATCTCATTTAAATTTAGGGCTATTTATCTTGCAACATAACGTTCGCTTCTCAAAAGATAAGAAGCTATTTATTTAGGAGAAATTTATGAAAAGCCTCATCCCATCCGCTATACTAAGCCTTGCCTTAGCAACAGGTGTATTTGCCACAACTCAAGATTTCAATGGAACTGGCATTGATGGCCAACCTTGTTCAGTCAAAATTAACCGTGAAGGCAATCAAATACAATCAATTGAACTTGAAGGGGCAACTGAAACTTTTGAATTATTATCGGAAAACGGTAGTGATTATGGTTCATCTACCGAAATAGATGAAAACGGAGCTTCCAAAATGCTCGAATTACTCCAGGCCAATAACCAGATGTTTGCTTATATGACTGTTTCTAGCATGCTTTTTCGTAAAGGCGAAGTTATTAACTTCAACTCCAACAATGTGCCTCGAACCAACGAAAACAGCAGCAGCGGTTGGTTTAACATGACCTTTTCGATGGATTTAAATTATGACAAAGCAGGAAATATTAAAGAAGTAAAAGCAAAATCTAAAATGAAAACAGCACTGGTATTTACTCTTGCTTCACAACTTTTTACCTGTAAATAAAACGAACCGCCCCCCCCCCCAGCAATGTTGGGGGCTTACCTCTAATGACAATTTACAACGTTCTCTCTCCTGCTCCACCTGCTGTGCATATCACTTGACGAAGAACTGCATTAATCGGTAAAACATTAGTGGGGAATCTGGAGAAATAAAATGAATAATTTAAACGTAAGACCCACAATAGATAAGCAAATTAAAGAAGATATCATTCAGCTAATAGAGAAATATATCACTATTTTGCACAAGATGGGGCACACCAATGTAGTTGGTTCATACTTAGATTATGAAATCATAAAAAATCAAATTGACGACAAATGTGCGCAAAAATTAATTAGCCATTTAAAACCCGCCATGACCACTATATCGAATCTCGAGTTTGAACAAGAAATAGATATCTACGATCAAAAAGAAAGTTTTTATCTAAAAAGGTTTTTATTTTTAAATAAACTGCACACTGATTACAATCTTGATGAGATTCTTGATGAAACGGATGTAATCGAAATATATGACGTTAACCACATTCAAATGTATAGAAGTTTTAACTTTTTTCAATATTGTTCATATAGTTTTGAAGAAATCTTTACCAACGAATGGTGGCGACTTTTTCAAAGAAGCATATTTGTTACCAAAAAACTAGTTGAAGTTGGAGTGAATGCTATTAATAATCAAATTAATGAGATTCAATATGTCAATTGTCCTGATCATTGGGTCGATGAAATATATTCAAAACACAACTTTGGTTGTTATGTAAGACAAAAAATCATTGTTCCTTTATTAAATGAAAAAAATATGGTTAAGGCCGTAATGACTCCATTTTCTGTTTTAAAATACCGTGATCAAAATGGTCACATTTTCGATGTAAAAAAGACCGCCATTCACTAAGCTGCAAATTTTGATAATTTATTGCTAGATTCTTCGGTAGGGATATACCTTCCATTAGAGAGGATGTGATTGGGATCAAAGATTTGTTTTAATTTCATCAACGTACTGGCATAGTCTTTCTGAAAAGTAATGGTGTCCATCATATCAATATTGTTTCGATAAGGTAAAAGATTTAAATCTATCATGGTCTTATTCATTTCTTTGATACATTTATGCGCATTCTCTACTTCAGAAGCATTATGTTTATTAAAGGCAACACTAATAACTCCTTCCATGATATCTGCTTTAATAGCGTTTAAAGTAATCGCTGGTACCAAATAAAATTTACTTGCGACCTGCATAGTAGTTCTTAGCAGAAGCGAAATATCATACTGAGTATAATTACTCATGGGCGTAAAATATAAAAAGCCACCATCACCGCACCTATCAATATCCAAATCAAAAAGAGATTTTTCGTTACCTGGCATCACCCAGTTAATACTTGGTAAAGTAAGATTAGTTGGATTTCCGCAGGTTAAATCCCCCAGTTCATCAGTTGCATATATAAAAGCTTTTAATTCATTAAAAAAAGGAAGTTTCTTTATAATCTTTATTAACGTCTTCTCTTTGGCCCCAATGAACTGCAATTTTGAACTGGAAGGGGTAATTTTCTTTAAATATTTCGCCCCTAGATTTATTTGCGCATTTATCCCGCGAAGATTTCCGGCAACAAACCATTCTCCGTTGAATTGTTTGTTGAAAATATGAAGAATTTCTTCTCGACTTTTTTCTTGCTGGATATTTTGGAAATATTTCCAAAGTAAAGGCGCCATTCCAGGATAAAAGCGCTCTTTATTAAAGATATGAGGAATACAATTAATAAGATTATTTTCCAGAAGTGGCTTAAGGGATGAAATAAATAAAAAAAGATCCTTTTCGTTTTTCAAAGTGACGCAAAAAGATTTAGCATTAAGGGTACGTTTAATTAGCTTTATTTTTGCTTGAGTGACAATCCCAAAATTGGATTGAAAAAAAAGGCCATCTAGTGATGGACCGATACCCCATGGATAATTACTGGTGTTTTTATCATTTAAGCTGCTAAAACCGGTATTAATTGTATTACCATTTGGTAACATTACTTCAAGCTCACTAATATTTTCGACTCGTAAAGAGTTATAAGCTATACCTCGTTCCAAAGCGTTACCGATTAAACTTGAATCAGCACTAGAACCGGTTACATCAACAAAATAAGGAGTATTTTTTAAAGCATTGGCCAATTGTTCTTGAGTTACTCCAGGTGTAACGATAGCATGACCATTTTCCAAATCAATATCCAAAATAGAATTAAAATCTTTCAGATTAACCACGATGGTATCATTCTCACTTGGTAGACTCGATCCAAACCCCCAGTTTTTCCCACAGGAAATCGGGTAGATTTTAACTAAATATTGATTAGCAAATTTTAAAATAAATTGAATTTCTTCTTTATTCTTCGGGTAGATAATATATGGAACATTTCGAACAATCCCTGAAACATCTTTTAATGGAGCATCTAGCTTGCTTACTTTAATATTTTTTTCGCTGACGCTTTCTATAAATTTAGACCAGTTGTTCATTAGGCAGACCTTTTAAAATGAATTTTATCCTCGGAATTTAAATATACTAATTTTTCATTCCATAAATTTTTTACTTGCTGTCTAATAATGTCGTTGGGATAATTAATTTGAGAATTTCGTTTTAAATAAACCAAATCAACAGGTGTATTATAAAGGTTGATATTTTTATCGGTTGCAGAAAAACCGATTTTTTCAGCGGCTTCAGCAATCCCAACATCACGCCTTACGGGGGCTATGATTGCATCACAATTAGTGAAATCTGCAAATAGTTGCATACCAAGATAACTAATTGCTAAAAAATAAGATTGACCAATTATAGTTCTCCTATAATTTGGATGTACAATCAATGACTCCATGGTCATGGCAAGTTTTATATTCTCTTGCTCCATAACCGAAAAAAACTTGTCATTAAAATTATTCTTCAAATAAGAATGCTCTCGCATGGCCTTTGAAGATAAATTGAAAATTGAATAGAGGTGAATTGCAATAATATCAGTTTCATTTTTTATAATAGGAATGAAATTCTGTCTAAAAAAGTCATCCGGGGATGCTTTTTTTTCAACCCCATTACCTTTAAAAGTACTGTCCCAAATATTTTTCCATAAAAAGTATGCTTCATCCAATAAAGAGACCACTTTGGGATCAGCATCTGGGGAAGTAATCTTACCTGGCAAAATTATGTATTGAGATTTTGAAGTATTCATAAAAATCTCGTCGTAAGTATTGATGTGTAACTTTAGTTGATAGCAATTTAATAATTATTTAAGAAATTAAAGAAAGTTAATTCGTTTGTTAACTGGGTCAGCAAAATGGGGATGATTTTAATCCAGCATTGCGTAATAATTATAGTTTTGTCAAACAAATTTAAACTGTTATGTTAGCAAAATTTTAACTTATTAAAAAACTAAGAATAATTTTAAAATCATCCCCATCGTAATGAGTCAGTTAGTAGACGTTGCACGTTATTTGCTTTATAAATACTCCATGCAAAATCCCAATCCTAATACAGCTAATAGTATTCAGCTTCCAAGTAAGCCAGGACCATTTGTTCTCTATTTTGTTAAAAAATTTAGATGGATGTTGCTGTTAATGATATTTTTTGAAACAGGCCAGGCGACTTCACAAATTTTACTTCCCTACGGCGTAAAAAAAATCATGGATGCCGTAGCTAGCTTAACTCCAGGACTTAGCGAAACTCAGATTTGGGCCAATCTTAAGCCATCTATTTTTTCGTTTGTTATCTTTAGTCTTGGTATTTTATTTTTCAGCCGGGCAAGTGGATCTTGTATCCCTTTTGTCGGTCCAAAGATGAGAACCAAAGTACGTTTTTCCCTTTATCAGTATTTGCAACAGCACTCCCACCGCTTTTTTAGTACTAACTTTGCGGGCTCTTTGAGTAATCGGATTTCCGAAGTTTCCTTCGGCGTAAATCATTGTATTTGGTCAATTCTCTTTGATTTTTGGCCAGTTTTTATAACCTTTAGCGTTTCTATTTTCTTACTTACTCAAATTAATCACCAAATCGCACTATATTTATCTTCATGGATAATCATCTACGTAGGCACATCATTATGGCTGGCCACAAAATGCCGTAAATATGCCAAACTTTTTGCTGCTGCCAGAAGCACCGTGAGTGGAAAAATTGTAGATGCCGTCAGTAATATTCTCAATACCAAAATGTTTTGTCGCCAGGATTTTGAACAAGATCATCTCATGGATCATTTAAATCATGAAATTAAAACCGCCAAAAGAACTATCTGGTTTAACGAGCGAATGAGATGGTTTCAATTTATCGCCGCTTTACTTCTCCAAGTCGGCATGATGGGACTAGCGGTTAAAATGTGGGTAAATGGATCTATCACTGTAGGCAGTTTTGCTATGGTCACCAGTCTATCTTTAGTTATCATTAACGACGCTCGTGGTTTGAGCCGACGATTTTTGGAGTTTTTTGAACATGTAGGAAGCATGTCCGACGGTGTAAGCATCATCATCCGTCCTCATGAAATTATGGATGCTCCAAATGCTAATGAATTAAAAATCAAAAATGGTGAAATCAATTTTAAAAATGTTTCTTTTTCTTATGGGCCAGGGATTGATATTTTCAAAAATTTCAATTTAACCATTCGTCCTGGTGAACGAGTAGGATTGGTCGGATTTTCGGGTTCGGGAAAAACTACTTTTGTAAACCTCTTAATGCGTCTGTATGACATTAATGCTGGTAGCATTTTAATTGATGGACAAGACATTGCCGGAGTCACTCAGGATTCACTCAGAAACCATATAGGTATGATCCCCCAAGATCCTCTTTTATTTCATCGAACTCTGAGAGAGAATATTGCTTATGGCAAATTAGGCGCGCGCCAAGAAGAAGTTATTGAAGCAGCTAAGAAAGCTCATGCGCACGAATTCATCATGAGACTGCCCGAAGCATATGATTCGCTCGTTGGAGAACGAGGCATTCGCCTGTCTGGTGGTCAAAGGCAGCGTATCGCCATTGCTAGAACACTACTCAAAGATGCACCTATTTTCATCTTGGATGAGGCCACCTCCAGCCTTGATTCATTAACAGAAAAAGCAATTCAAAATGGGCTTAGTCATTCCATGATTACTAAAACGGTAATTGTTATTGCTCACCGTCTCTCCACACTCTGTAATTTAGATCGCATTTTAGTCTTTCACGATGGCAAAATTATTGAAGATGGCGCACACAATGATCTACTTGCCATCGATGGCCACTACGCTAGATTATGGAAAATGCAAGCCGATGGTTTTCTTCCTACGGAAGATACCTTTGACACATTTTTAAAAACAAACCTTGTTGAAAATATTCAAACATATTAACTTTTTACAAACTGATTAATCAACATTGATTCCTTGCGCCACATTTGTTATAGTGCTCCTTATATTATTATAAATATATGAATTTATTAAACAATAAAATAAAGGATAAGAACACATGATCAAGCTTGCAACCCTTATCGTCATGACTTATTCGCTTAGCGCACTCTCCCAAACAGAGCTCCCCTACAAATTTGTTAAGTTCCAAGAAGCCTGCGAAAACGCTGAAGAATTACTCACAATCTGGCAAACCATACAAGAAATTGAAATCACTAAATATGAGAAAATGGCCGATGACTATGGCCTTTTGCAATTATCTCAGCTTGTTCAAAATAGAAAAATTGCTCTTAGCAAACATAAAGAAAACCTGGAGCTTTGTTTTCTGCCTCCAAATTCATTTCCAAGCGATGGATTGATCCGAAAAACACTAAGAAACCTTTACACCAGTGCCACCCTAATGCGTCCTCAACTACTAGAAAATTATGGTGATTCATATGAAATCGATGACCGAGTTCAGACCATCAAAAATACTTATTTTGAATTTATAGGTATTCCTCCAGAAGAACCTTATTGTTATCTTTAACTGCACTATGTGAATGGGGATGAATCTTACTTAGCATTGCAGAATTATTATTGTTGGCTCAAACTTATTTGAGCTATTACATTAAAAGAATCTTAACCAATTAGAAGATTTAGATTATTTAGGATTTCCATCCCCATTGGTGTAGAGCAGTTAATAAATAAATTGATGAATTAGCGCTATGCACGATTCCGTTCCTTCATTTGCCTCCCCATTGATCTTCTGGGTAATGCTCTGAAAGCGATCCATGATAATTTGAAGTTTAGAACTTCCGTAATTTATATCCGTAGACAAGTTCCCAGCGTCGTCATTTCTAATGTCATAATCTATTGCTGCTAAATAGCGGTATTTAGAAGTTCGCAGATCGCGTGAAAGAGACTTGAGCTGTTCAATCGTTTGATTCATGTCTTTAACTTTAATTGATGTTTCTGGACTTTCATGAAAATACGATTCGTGAGATTTAAGAGTCTTGATATTTTTTCGATATTCAATTATTTTCATATCAATCACTTTCTGCTTATTATCGAATTCTATTAAATACTTTTTCACATTATCAAATTTTCTATCTCCCATTAATGATTGGCTTTGCTGGGCCAGGTAATTAGTCATCTCCTGATTGGCCTCATGGTTATTTTTTAAATAGTTTAAAACTAATTGGGTATAAATAGATTCATTTTGTTCAGATGACTCCTTAATCATTTTTAATTTATTACTTGAATAATGTTTAACAAATATTTTCTCTAACTGTTTCAAATCGACCTGGCCTTTTGGAATATCTTCTCTTAACAGCTTCTCTAGAAAGGTTTGTTTTATGACCACAAACTCCTGATCATTTTCTAGCTCATCAGAGAGGATGGAAAGGACTCTGTGTTCCACAGTAAAATCCAAAATTTCATTTTCTAACTTTTCTAGTGCTTTAATTCTTCCTATATCGTTCCCAAGAAGTGACGCCATCTCATTTCGACTTTTATTCATGGAAAAATAAAAATAAATTGGAAGAATAAAGGGAGTTGGTGGAATAACTGCTATGGCTACGGCAAGTTCAATAAGACCTAGCTTGGCAAAAATCAAAGGCACTACAAAGTCACCAAGAAGTTCGCTGGTAATGCTAATTATGCCAATCGTCTTGCTCTTAATAAGAAGATTTTTGAAGTCTGCAAATGGAATTATCTGTTTTAATTTTTGTATCGCAATTTTTTTAGCCTTTTGCAGACCTTTCAGCTGATCGTTGTCCACCATCAATCTATTCAACTCTTTTAGTTTTGCTTCACTGATGTTATCGACAAGTGCATAAAATTCATCTTCGGTCAGGTTTTCCAAAACCATAGTATCGGTCAGGGCAAAAGCCTTGCCTGAAACCAAATTTGAGCAAACAAGAAATCCCATTAAGACAAAAATAATGACATTTTTCATCTTTTTCACCTTCTGCTTCCTATAGGCCAACTCTACGCGTTACAATATACGTCCAATTGCTTTTAGAAAGTATCATTTTGTAAAAAAGTAAATATACGGCTAAATATACGCACCTGAAATTGATCACCTTCAACTGTAATGATTTAACAATGATATATGGATCTCAACCCCATTACGCTGATCCAGTTACAATGCTATCTGATCTGATGGAGAACTTTACTGAGTAAGTCTTTCATCGAATGCTCTTTATTCATATCCATCCACTGAGTTGTACCAATATAAAATGACAATTCATCTGCAGGCACCTTATCAGTATTCTTAAGAGTTAAAAATTTTTTATTTAGAGAAACAATTTTTTGTAATTCATCCAAGACTTTCTTACTTCGATTAGCTGAATCCGAAAAGATAAACAGGTAAACATCTGCATGATTCAAGTCTCCACACACAATATTTTCCATCTCAAACATATTTTTGATTTGGTTAGCAAGGATTTTATCTGAATTATCATGGCATATATAAATACTTTTCAAAACACTCTCCTTAATATTCTTCTAATCATACTGGTAAACTTATCCACCAGAATATGACAAAGATCTGATAAAAACATTCCCGAAAAAAACCACACAAAATATTTATATATAGACTGACTATAATCAAAATTTTTGATGAGCTCGTACATAAAATTTCCATAATGGTTTAATGATATTGAGAGATATCCCATTTTATAAAAAATAAATACCAGGATTCCAAACAAAATAATTCCATATACCAATCTTGTGAGGGTGCCAAAAAGTAAATGATGTGAAAGTCCTCGGTGTTTAAAAAGAATAGAATATGGATAGAGTATGAACTGCAAAAGACCAGTTCTTTTTTTGGGCATAATATCAGTATCTGGAGAAAACAAAAGCGTGGAAAAAAGCCAGCCAGCCAGAAAGAAAAAAGCTAAGATCCAATTTAGGGTAAAACCTATCAGCGCGCCTGTCGATATCATGCCAACTAAAAGATTTAAGCGATCATGATTTTTTCCACTACTCACAAGACCTCTGCTTTAAAAGCCAATCAAGAAACTGAATATAAATTTGCCCGCTTTTTTTTCCATAACCTCCCCCCATCACAAAAAGCATGGGAATATGATGGTTTTGAAGAAAGCGATAAATCATCTGATCTCTAGAAAGCATTTGAGCTTTAGTCAGTTTAAGCCCGCTAGTACCTGGTAATTCATCATCTTCGTAAGGATCAGCCCCATCAACTACGATGGCCAGTTCTGGTTTTGGCAGACCTTCTTGTTCTAATTTCCATAATCCAGCACTAAGTTTGGCTAAATAATTTCCTTCTTCATTTAAACCGATAGGGATATCAATATTAGATGGGATCATTGCCGGATCATCATGACTTTTACCACAAAGTGGCCAACCATTTTGCATATGTATGCTTAATGTTGAAAAGTGGGAATCCCGGTAACATATTTCGCTGGTACCATCCCCTTTATGAGCATCAACATCAATTACCCAGACTTTTTTTATCAAATGCTCGCGCATAAGCATTTTTACTCCAATGACTGTATCGTTGATTAAGCAAAAACCCCTGCCCGAAAAACTCATCGCATGGTGCATACCACCACCTAAAAAATAGCAAAATCCATGTTGTAGTGCCAATCTCATTCCCTGATAAGTATAGTAAGCCTCCCGTAAAATTAGATCTCTTAATGGTCGAAAATCCATGTGGACTCGCTTATCTTCATACAGATCTAGCTCATAACAATGTCTCATTATTCTATCTATATTATCCCCAAGTAACTCCTCCACATATTCATGGGTATGGGCCAGTAATAAATCATCTCTGGTTAGGCTCAAATTTTGAAAGTCGTTTGGGTAGTAGATATTATCCGAATAATTGGATGTTAAATGATCAAGTATTATGTCCATACGTTCACCCAGTGGAATATCAATTCCAAATTTCACCAGATTCACATTAAAATCTTTCTTTAGGATCATTTTACCGACCTCGATTATCTCATTGCTATTATATAATGGAGACAATGAAAACCCAATTACTTTATATCATAGTCCTGTGGGGATTATGTTGTACTTTTACTTATGCCGCCTTTCAGAATCGCAGTGAATTAAAAAAATATTCTTTATACCGGGATCGCATCTACACCGATAGATTGCTAACCAAGGATGTTTATAAAAATTTTTTTGAATTTGACCTATTTTATTCTAAGGGCATTAAAACGCTTATTAGTGAAGTCAAAGAAGCATTGGATAGTTCCACTAACCCACTTATAAAACAATTAAACGTTATGGAAGTTTTAAGCAAAAACATCAATACCGAAAAATATGTGGATGTCGGACTTACCATCGGCACGCCCCTACCCTATATAAAAATTAAAGAGCACCACTTACTTCCTGGTCTCTTTGTTGATGTCAATGCTGGCACCCTTTTTTCCATCGACAATCGAGTTGATCCGACTGATCCACGGGCCAATATTTATTTAAAAAAAGATATCAAGTATGGACTCAATTCAAAATACAAAACCAATCAAAACAATACTGCCTTTGATTTTTCCCTCTACAAAATGCTACGTTCCGATTTTTATGCTTCAAAAACTTCATCTCAAATAGTTTCCGAAGATAATTTCATCAATCTTGATTCACTAACCCAAGATCAAAAGATAATTGCTTCTGATTTTAAATATTTTAAATCAGAAGGCAGAAGTTCCTACCTTTTTGAAATTCGAGAATTAAAACTTTATACTTTGTCTGATAGTAAAGATTCATATTACGGTACCAAACCATTTCTTCGTTTTGAATTTGATAGATTATTCAATGAAACCTATGGACTTAGTTTTTTTATCGGCGAACATTTCAGACACCGCTATAAATTTGCAGACGGACTTTATGTGGGCATACGTATGCGTTCTTTGGAAAAGCCCCCCATTGCTTTCATTTTTAAATTTGATACAGATTTTATGACTTTTATACCCGAATTAAAAACCAAATGGCTAATTGCCAACTATAAATTAATTATTCCCCATAGCAATCCGCAAGATGAAATCTGGGCATCGACTATTCATTCAGTCTCTCTCAACATCCCATTTCCTTAAGTAGGTTTCTGGTGTGATCATAGATCCTCTTGATTTCTTCTAAATTTTTTAAATTATTGTGCTTTAAATATCCAGCTATTAATATTTCGCTCTTAGCTATTATTTCTTTCAAGGTGGCCTGTTTATCATCTTCAGATAAATTTCTAGTCATTAAAATTTTATACATGGCCTGCACCCTGTGATAATCCATTGAGTGGTATTTATGCGAAAGTTGATCTTCATGACCACCATATTTTTTTATCAGCGGGTCGGTAATAAAACCTACTTCAAAAAGCGATGTTATTTTCAACCATAAAAAATAATCCTCACATACGATAAAATCTTCATCGAAGTTACCCATTGAAAGAAGCATCTGTCTCTCAATTACCGCAGCGGAGGGGCTAATTCTACAAAGCGGTAGGCATAGTTTATAAATCACGCCTCCATATTTTTGATGAATTTTCTTCGGATTAACTCTCACTCCATTTCTTATCCAAATTTCTTCCCCATGAACAATCTTGATATCTGGACGTTCATCAATAAATTTTCTCTGCTTATATAACTTATCTGGAAGCCATTCATCATCAGAATCTAGAAAGGCTAACCATCTACCTTCCGAGATTTGAATGCCGACATTACGGGCGGCACTCACACCCTGATTTTCAATTTTTTGATAAAATATCTTTTCTCGCAGAGGATGATGCTTACGATATTCGTTAACTAAATGTTCAGTCGCATCTGTAGAACCATCATCTATAATCCATAAATCAAAATCAAAAAATGTTTGATTCATCACCGAATTAATGGCCCGAAAAAGGACTTTTTCCCGGTTATAGGTCGGAATAATCACTGAAAAAAAATTGTTCTCATTGTTCATCGATAATACTTATTGCCTTCAAGATCGCCTCTTGTGGAATTTGGGTTTGCAATGATTGTAATACTTCATCGAGTTGTTTTTCACTTCTCATCCCTACTATAACCTGATCGACTTCGTCGTACATTAGGTTATGTCCAATGGCGAGTTGTGCTCCGGTTAATTGGTATTTATTAAAAATCCATTTTAATTCTTCATATTTTTTAAACTTAAAATCTAAATTAGATTTTTTCCACCATGGCGCAAAGCTTCGCAGGTCGCTGGCATCATACTTTCTGCCGGGGTGGGCATGACCAGTTAAAATCCCTTTATCTAAAGTTCCCCAAGACATAAAACTCCGCCTAGTTTCCTTTATATCTTTAAAGAGTTCAGACACTACAAGTCGATTGAATAAATTTAACTCTGATTGAATCACTTCAACGCTGTCAATCTCGCAGGCCTTATTTATTTCGTCTAAATTGGTGTTACACAGACCAATATGTTTAATCTTTCCCTGAAGTTTGGCCTTGGATAAAACTTCCATGGTAACCCGTACATCGACATTTTTATCAGGCCAGTGAATCATATAAAGGTCTACGTAAGAACTAGCTAAATCTTTAAGCGTGGTCTCAAGCATTTTAGTTACAATTTTGGGATCATTGCTCATATTAACCCGTAAGTTATCATGCCAACTCACCCCACACTTAGAGACAATAAAAACTTTTTCTCTATTTTTTTTAAATGCGGCCCCAATTCTTTGCTCACTAGTTCTGAAACCATAAATCGGAGCGGTATCATAGATTTTTATTCCACGCTCAAAGGCATACTGTAAGAGCGCAAGGGACTGGTCCTTTGATATATCACCAAAACCATACCCACGACCTTCACCACTGATGGAAGCCCCTCCAAAAGTAAGTGCAAGTGGGGAAATCTGCTTAAGTAATGTGCCCATTTTAATCTACCTTTGACAAAGATTGTCTTTTAGCTATAAAAAGCATTTATGAAGCTTATCATAGTGGCCCATAAATTAGAGGCCTATCATTTTTTTTTAAACTACTCTTTTAAAAAAAGTAGTCAGGTTAACAGTCTCTATGAAAACGAGAATTTTTTTCTTTTTATCTGCCAAATGGGATCAAATCTAGCTTATCAAAATTTAAAAAATCTCTTGTCCCACTATAATCCTTTCGAACTCATTATCAACCTTGGAATTGCCGGGGCCATAAACGATTCCTTAAAACTGCACTCTATATGCCCAATAAAATCGCTAACCGATGCGTCAAATATTCCACACAATATTGATACTCCTGATGGAAGTTTTAGCTGTTTTACCTCGGAAAAAAAAATCCTTACATCTGTTGACGCGTACGCATTAAAAACCATTGATCTAGTTGACATGGAATCCTATGGGCTTTACCAAGCTTCCAGGGAACATAATACACCCTTTTATTCTTACAAAATTATCTCCGATTTTCCAAACCAATCCACTAATGAGACGATAATTAAAAACAATTTTGATACTTATTCCAAACTTCTTTTTGATTATTTCAATCAACAGATTCTGCCGCTTTTTTAATGCCTAAGAAGTTTCATTTGGTATACAATACTTTAAATTTATTTAACCTAAGGCAAGGAAATTTTTCATGAACCAATCTGTTTTTAATCGCTGGGCCAATGAAACCCCTAAAATCAGGGCAAACATTATAAAAATGATCCATCAATGCGCAAGCGGACATCCCGGAGGAAGCCTCTCTAGCGTCGAAATCATTTATTCCTTATTTGCCAAAGATGGCGTAATGAAACACTCTCCAAGCAAAGTTAATACTTTTGATAGAGATCGTTTTATCCTGTCCAAAGGTCATGGTGTTCCCGCACTTTATGCTATTTTACATGCAGTTGGATACGATATCACCGAAAGTGAATTAATGACACTTAGACATCTAGGGTCTCGACTGCAAGGGCATCCAGACAGAGTCAGATTACCCTATATTGAAGCCTCCACTGGATCCTTAGGTCAAGGTGCCTCTATAGCTCAAGGAATTGCCATGAGCTATAAACTAGATAAAAACCCTCATCGAGTATATGCCCTGATTGGGGATGGAGAAATGGAAGAAGGACAAATCTGGGAAGTAGCCTCCTCTGCTGTTCACCACAAATTGGGTAATCTTACTTTAATTTTAGATTATAACAAGGCCCAAATAGATGGGACCGTCAAAGAAGTATTAAATATGGATCCACCCGAAAAAAGATGGGGAGCATTTGGATGGAATACGATGGTAATCAACGGACACAAATACGAGGAAATTGTCCAGGCCCTAAAGACAACTCACCCAGAAAAACCAACCATGATTATAGCTCACACCATTAAAGGCAAAGGTGTTTCTTTCATGGAAAGCAATATCGTTGGCTGGCACGGTTCAGCTCCCAACGATGAGCAATGTAAACAGGCACTACAAGAAATTCAACAAAACCAAGCTATTGGATTATAGGAGAAACTTATATGGGAAAAACAGCAAGCAGAAAAGCGTTTGGTGAGGCCCTAAGCGAATTGGGAGATAAATATAAAAATGTTGTTTGTTTGGATGCAGATTTGGCCAAGTCCACCATGAGTATCTTATTTAAAAATAAATTTCCTGAACGCTTTTTTGAAATGGGTATTCAGGAAGCAAATATGATTGGGGCGGCAACTGGAATGAGCTTTTCAGGAAAGATTCCTTTTATTTGCAGCTTTGCCGCATTTTTAACGGGAAGATTTGATCAAATAAGAATTTCTATAGCTTATGCCAACGCCAACGTAAAACTCATTGGAACTCACTGTGGGGTAGGAATTGGTGAAGATGGTTACTCACAGATGGGACTTGAAGACTTAACCATCATGAGAACCCTTCCTAACATGGTAGTTTTACAACCTGCCGATGCTAAAGAAACTAAGGAAATGGTTGAATGGGCCATCAATCATGTGGGCCCAGTTTATTTAAGACTTACTCGTCAAGGGCTTAAAGACATGAATATGGACAAATTCGAACGTCCTGGTATTTTTCCTGAAGTAAAAAAAGGTCAGAAGGTTGCTTTCCTGGCCTGTGGTGGTGTACTGGAATACGCACTAGATGCAGCACTTAACATCTCAAAGGAAGGAAAAATCGATCCAGCAGTATTCAACGCCAATTGTCTAAATCCAATTGATAATGCTTTTATGAGTATGTTGGCAAATAATTTTGATGAATTTATTGTTTTTGAAGACCATACCGTAAACGGTGGCACAGGTGGGATGATTGCAGAATGGATGTCAGAAAATGCCAATCGCCCAAAAAGAGTTCGTCGCTATGGAATTAGAAATATCTATGGTGAATCAGGAACACCTGAAGATTTATACAAATTTCATGGTTTCACAGCACCCGATATTGAAAAATTTGCGAAAAAATATTTGATCTAATATATTTACTTGCACTTATATCAATATCGTTATATAAGTTTTAACCGTTAGTAGTTGAAATTAATAAATAAAGGATAAGTTATGGCAAGAGTATGTGACTTGACAAGAAAACGTAGATTGGTTGGAAACACTGTTTCACATTCAAACAATAGAAGAAAAATGTCTCAAAAACCGAATTTGCAAAGCAAAAAAGTGTATGACCCAGAAACTGGAGAAACTATTCGATTAAGACTTTCTACACGGGCCATAAGAACGCTCGATAAACTAGGATCTTTGACTTCATTTTTGAGAAAAAATAGAAAAGATTTTGCAGTTTAATAAAATTTAAAATTCTATAATAAAAAGGCTGAAATATTTCAGCCTTTTTTTATCTTGTATTTTTAGTAATCTATTATTCGGGAATGTTATAAATAACTTCCACTTCATCTGCTTTAAAACCCCAAAATGAAATAGAGCTATCTGCAACAAATTTAAGTTTTAGGGTATCACCCATAACTTCTTCAGATACAACTGCGCCAACTTTAGCTCCAGATAGTTTTGTTACAACCAAACCATCTTTGCCAGAGACATTTAGATAATCATATTGAGCTTCAGATTCAAATTTAACAAACCTTATACGTATCATTTTTGCGTTTGGAATAGTTATAGATCTTTCCATTACCGCGCTATCTTTATAAGGGTGTGTTGATTCAAATGCTTCATCCAAAGATACTTTTATCCAATCATTTTCACCTGGAGTCCAGGGACGTGGTGGGCGTGTATCGGTGATTAAGTTATAAACATCCAATCTACCATTACTGGCGGTTTTATTTTTATAACTAGTTACATAATTGGAAGTCATCAACACTCGCTCTCTCATCTCACTATGAGAAAGTCTACCAGTGTGACTTATCATTAAACCTAAAGCGCCTGCCACATGAGGAGTTGCCATGGATGTTCCTGAATAGGTTGCGTAGGATCCACTCTTAACCGTTGAATAAATGTTGGTTCCCGGTGCTGCCACATCCACTGATGTTTTTCCATAGCATGAAAAACTGGATAAACTATCAGCGTTAGTATGTGAAGCAACCGCAATCACGTTATCGATTTCATAACTGGAAGGGTATTGATTGGTATCATCATTATTAGTGCTTGAATTACCCGCAGCTGCTACAAAAATAATTCCGGCATCACTTGCTACTTTAATGACATCAAATAATGCTTGAGAAAATGGACCTCCCCCCCAGGAGTTACTCATAACATCTACATCTAACTTAGTAGCATAATTAATAGCTTCAACCGCATCAAGAGTTGAGCCTGATCCACTATCGGTCAAAAATTTAAGTCCAACTAATTCGACTTGATCCATTACTCCGGCTACCCCTTGGTTGTTATTATGAACCGCTCCGATAGTGCCTGAACAATGAGTTCCATGTCCGTGACCATCCATGGGATCGCCATCCTTGTTAGCAAAATCGTAACCATGAATATCATCAACAAAACCGTTATGATCGTCATCCACTCCAGGTTTACCATTTTTTTCAGCGGTATTAACCCAAATATTATTTTTTAAGTCTGGATGATTATAATCAATACCGGTATCAATTATGGCAACCCTTACATTTCTGCTACCCGTGGTCAGATCCCAAGCTTTTAAAGCATTGATATCTGCACCGGCCACACCTACCAAGCCAGTCGGGTCATTGGTTCCGGTATTATGGAGACCCCAAAGAATATTAAATTTAGGATCAGTTGGCGTATATCCCAAATCCGTTTCATCACCAAAAATAACCTCATTAATAAGCCCTTGATCGACTGGCTCATCAATTCTTAAGGTATAATTAGGTTCAGCATATTCGACCTCTGATTCTTTTGAAATCATGTTGGCCATTTTCTGCATATCTGATTTTTGATCAAACTTGATTAAATACAAATCTCCACTCAATAACTGAACTTTTCGCTCAAGTTTTCCATCAAAACCTTTTATCAAATTATTTACATTTTTAACTGAATCATTTTTAAATTTAACAATCAATTCACCCTTAATATAATCTTGTGCCCTTGCGGTATTAAAAACTGCAATAACTAGCACCAAAAAAAGCAAAAATTGTCGATAAAGCCAAAGTTTTGTCATAGATGATCTCCTCTTTTCTCCCCAGTAAATAATTTTCGGGATGTTCCTTATATATTTGATGATAAATTTAAAGGAGGTAATTTTATAGGTGGTAATCTTTTCCAGGCAGCCCTTAAATAAAAGTCGTGACATAATAAACCCATGACAATATATGGAAGTTCAAAACATCCAGTTTTGATTAAAAAAATAAATGTTAACATTTGGTCACTGCGAGATGAGATAGAGTTTACTTTGCAAAAACGATTGGATTATTGCAAGGCCAATGGGATCGCTTTTACGCTAGAGGATATCAAAAAAGAATATTCGCTAGATGGTCAACCTTCGGGACCTATTTCCGATGATAAAATTCATGAACCCGTGGAAGAAAATCAACCTTTAAAAGTGGTTCCCCCTGAGGACAAGTCAGCTGAAGTAACTCCTGAAGTTGAAGGTACGGAAGACGAAATGTTAAAGGCCATGCAGGAGTCCACCGCTTCTCCATCTGAAGAAAATATAGCAAAAGTGATGATGACAGCGATCAATGAATTTAGTAGTGAAGGTGCCTTTGTCAGACAAAGACATCCGATCCTTCCCAAAAACATGCTCGTGAAAGGTCGTACCGTCCTGGCTGAAATATATATGGATAAAATGCTGCTTTTTACAAATAAAAAATTCATTGATGGACAATCCATTGTTATTGAATTTGATATTACAAAAAAATTTCTTCTCAACGCCACGGTGGGCTTTTGCAAAGAACATAATCTTAAAAACAGAATCATCAGCGAAACTCCATTCATCTACCGAATGGGAGTAAAATTCACCTTCTTAAAAAAAGGAGAAAGGACGCTGCTTCGTCAATTTTTAAGTGCTATCCAACCTGATATCAATCGACCGGAATTGGAATCCATTCATTTAGAACAAAAAGAAGAAAGTTTAGATGAAGTACTGGACGGTTTAGATCTTTAAATTAAATTATTTTTCTAGATTATCGGCGGCAATCGCAAATCTTTTTGCACCTGCTTCTTTCGCCAAATCCATTATCTCAATTGTTCTACCTAGGGTTGCCTGAGCATCCCCTTCAAATATGACTAGTTCGCTGTTTTCAGTTTCAAGACTTTTACTAATCTCTTCTTTGATCAGTTCAAAATTAATTTTTTTTCCCTGAATAAAAATCTGTCCGTTTTTATCTAATGATATAATAACCGCTTTATTTTCTTTAGCTGAGGTATGGGACGTAGTTTTTGGTATATCAATATCTAAACCGCTTTCCAAGGTTATGGAAGAGGTCATCATAAAAATAATTAACAAAACTAGCATGATATCGATCAAGGGAGTCATATTAATTATGACTGTATTTTCATCATCATGATCGTTTATTTTAATCCCCACGTTAAAAACCTTTTAGCTCATCAATTAAATCTTCCAACCCAATTTTATATGTAGTCATTAAATTTTTAAGTCTCATTTGGAAATAATTAAAAATAATCAAGGCCATGATGGCCACAATAATCCCAAAAGCTGTGGTAATCAGGGCTTCGGCAAGTCCTGGCGCAATTACGGAAAATCCACTTTTACCTGAATTGGCGATGGACTCAAATGATCTAATGATACCAGTCACGGTTCCTAGCAGTCCTAAAAAAGGGGCCACCGCTGCGATGGTCGCCAAAAGCCAATTAGCACGGTTCAATTCCATCTTCATAGTTTCCAGTTTTCTAGATATTCTAGATTCTTTTTTTTCCTTGTTGGCATCATGATTTTCGTCACTAAATATTTCCAAATAAGGAGCTTTAATCCAAAAATCCATGTTGTGACATAGTCCTTTAGCCTCATGAATTTTATTATCTACAATAAGATTTTTGCCTTGGTTTATTATAAGCGTAGTTTGATTTTTCAAGGCCATTAATTTTTTTAATTTATCAATAAAAATTGCCCACACTAAAATCGAACAAAGCAGCAAAGGATACATGACAAATCCGCCGGCATTAAATAGTTTCAAAATATCCATTATTTCTCCTGTCCAACTATACTTAGACATCAATTCACGTTATTATAATATTAATTATGTAAACAAAGGTCTACTTCGTCAAACTTTGACACAGTCCCGGACTATTGTAACAAGTGAAAGTTTATATGCAAATCAACATGAAAACCAATAAAACTTTAATCTCCACTTGGTTGCTTGGTGGATTTACGACCATTTTGATTCTATCCTCGGTTATAAGCTTTTTATTTCAATCCAACTTGGATCTTCCAGAAACCTTAAGCCATCATATTCTTTTCGCACATAGCGAACTTGAAAATGTAGAAAAAATTGCAGTAAGAAACCAACTGGGTAAATTTGTTTTACAAAAGTCGGCTGAAACCTCTGCTAAGTGGCACTTAATTGAACCAAGAAGCTTCCCTGCCAATCCTCAAACCATAAAAAATATCTATGATGCTCTGGAAAAAATATCAATCTTGCGAATTCTTAAAAAAGATCCTATCAACATTTCTCACTACTCACTTAATAAACCGTTCATGGAAATAGAATTTTATGATAAAAATAACAGTTTGACTTACATTCAGTTTGGAATTATTAACCCCATTGATAACTCTACTTACATAGCTCATTCAGCCTATAATGAAATTTTTCAAATAAAAACTCTCCCATATGGTATTGAAAGCTTGATCCTTAGTGACTTTCTAGATGCAAGAATTTTCCATACCACCAAGGATGAAATTAATGCTTTGACTATCTATAGGGGGCTTCGCAAATACAATTCCCCAATCTTGACGATTGAAAGAA
>Ga0208958_1001421_pt1 | contig 23936 bp, 30 predicted proteins | sample RifOxyB1_FD_184032 | JGI IMG/M metagenome (GOLD analysis project Ga0208958, IMG submission 184032) | Soil microbial communities from Rifle, Colorado - Rifle Oxygen_injection B1 (SPAdes) | ecosystem: Environmental > Terrestrial > Deep subsurface > Rock core/Sediment | place: Rifle, Colorado... | reverse complement strand
TTAGTTGCTTTAACATATAAAATCCCATCTTGATTTATAGTAGCTCCAATAACAGGACTTTTAACATTTTTTTCACTTGGAATACTCTCTCCAGTTACCATTGATTCATCAACAGCACTAGCTCCCTTGACAACAATACCATCTGTTGGAATTTTCTCTCCAGGTTTAACAATCATTACATCTCCAACCTGTACTTCAGAAATATCAGTCACAATTTCCTTCCCATCTTTTAAAATTAAAGCTTTCTTTGCCCCTAATTCTAAAAGTTTTTTAATTTCCTTCCCAGCTCTTCCTCTAGCTTTAGCTTCAACATACTTTCCAGTTATAAAAAAAGCCATAATCATTGCACTAACTCCAGAATAATCTTGCATTAATCCAAACATTGCTCCAATACCTGTGAGATAAGCAACAACAGTTCCTAAAGCTATAAGAGAATCCATATTAAAGTAAAAAGTGAATAATCCTCTTATTCCTCCCTTAATAGTATCAAATCCAAAAATAAAAACAACTGGAAAAGCAAATATAAGAATAACAGCAATCATTCCCCACTCACCAGCAAATTCTAGTAAATTAATAGAAAAAATTCTATCAAGAAGCATAACAAAAGCTATTGGAATGGTAAATATCCATGCTCCAATTAGTTTTCTCTTCCAGCTATTTATTTCTATTTCTTCAACACTTCCATGATCGTGTGAATGACTATGTTTACTAGACTTCATTTCCATATCATGAACTTTATGATTTTTGTGTTTCATTTTAATATGTGTTTAATTTACTCTACAGAAATTGCTTTATACCCTGCTCTTGCAACAGCTTTCTTAAGGTCTTCACTGGAAACTTTATCATCACACTCAACAAATCCTTTGTTAGTCATTAAACTAACGCTAGCTTCTTTTACTCCAGGAACTCTCTTAAGACTTTTTTCAATGTTACTAGCACAGCTAGAGCAATGCATTCCCTGAATTGATATTTTTCTTCTTGTCATTATTTTCTCCTCCTATTGTTTTGAGAGGTTGTTAGTTGTTTAACAAGCCATATTATTAATAATACTAAAGCAACAGCAACTAATGTCATAAATATCCAGCCAAAAGCCATATATCCAAATCCATAAGTTCCAGACATCATGCCAAAACAACCATTATAATAAGGCTGCTGTGCAGATACTAAACTTAAAGCAAAAATACCAATTAATAAAGTGATTAATTTATTCATTCTTTATTCCCTCCTTTCATATCATCTCTTAAAATATGTACACAGAAACTTCCCATATGCTTATCAATCAATAACATTAAAGGTTCTATAGTCTCTTTATTTAAACTATAATAAACATACTTCCCATTTTTTTCACTTAAAACAAATCCACATCTTCTTAACCTCTGTAAATCATGACTTACATGAGTCTGATCCATTTTTAGCTCATCTGTTATTTCAGAGACATTTCTCTTTCCATGTCTAAGAAAATTAACTATTTTTAATCTTGATTCTGAAACAAGAGTTCCAAAGAATATTTTGTAAGCTTCATAAAGCTCTTTCTCAGAGATTCTATGTTCTTTATGATTATGCATATGGTTATGCAATAAATTTTGTTTCATTTTACTCATATGAAAGATGCATACATATGACTATTTAAACCTTATGGAAGATAAATTTAATTAAAAAATCTGTTGAATAAAAGTTCAAAACACAAAGTAAAACATAGAAAAAGCTACCTGGCAAATTAAGTAAATTATCAAAATCCAAACCCAGACACTTAATCCTTTCTTTTTTTCTGGTTTTTGCCCATCTTTCTGAAATCCTCCCTGAAGAGGATTATCTACTTTTGGATGTTTATGAACATAAAGTTTATAGAATATAATTGCCAGTATACTCAAGGTTCCGTCAATTATTCCAGCAGCTCCTAGGAATCTGTAATATATCTCTCCAAGAGATCTTATTGAATCATTTAAATATATGATTGGAAGGAGCATTAAAACAACTATAACCATAAAAGCATAATTAAGGTAAATAATTATATCAAGATAAGTTTCTTTATGTAATGCTTTTGCTAAAATATTTCCATGTAATGATGCAAAGGCAAGTACAAAATATGTCATATATAATTCTTTAACTATTTCTCTTGGAATTATATCCCAAACACCCAAGATAGAGGTAATAAAACTTAATACTATGAGAATAAATAGTATATCAATAAAAAATGCAAGTCTTTCAAAAGTATTTTGCTTTTCATTATCCCAAATAAATGCAAGAGTAATTAGAGAATGAACAACAACCATTAAAAGAGTGAACAATACTTTTCCAGCAATTTCATTAAACTCTCCTATAAGAACAGTTGCAACAGCAACAAGTGCAGAAATAATCAAACTCCCAATTAAAATGAAAAGAAAGAATTTCTTGAATTCTGAAAGATTAATCATTAAATAATTAAGTTTTAACTATTTAAAAATTTAACGTAACTTTCTCCACATCATCCATAAGCTTATTGAAAGTATAATTGCAATTAAAACTTGAATTTCTATACCTTGAAAAGGAAGAATTGCAAAGCTAAAGCTTATCCCAAATAAACTTAATATTAGAGGAATAAGCCCTGTTACACATAAAGGGCAAACACCAGTAATCAGACTGCCAATACTTCCAATTCCTCCTAAAACTCCTGCCTCTTTACATTTCTTAAAATTCTTTCTTTCTTTATATTTAATGTAAAAGCTTACAGAATTTAATGAAACAAGAATTCCAATAATAACAGTCAGTAAAATTGAAACTCCTAGTTTAAACCAGTCTAGTGTTTTGTAATAAATTAATATACTTTGAATAGTATCATAGAATCCACTAAAAAGAATATTTAATACAATATAAATAAAAAACAAAGCAATAAGCCAAAAAATATAAGGCTTCTTAAATAAAATTTTCATCTTTTATTTTATCTCTACTTAACAATTAGCTTTCCATAACCCATTCCCATAGAACAGGCAAATGTATAAGTTCCAGATTCTGTTGGAGTAAAGATTATTTTCTGGCTAGGATCTTTTGAATATTGAGAAATTCCCATACTATTTATATTAAATGATCTATAACATCCAGATACACTTTTATCAAGAGTAATTTCAACAGGTTTTCCAGATTCAACTTCTATAGTATTTGGATAATAATTATAATTTTTTATACCTATATTTACTTTTTGCAACTCACCCTGAATAACCTCTCCTTGAGTATCATCAATTATAACTCCTCCATTGATATCAGATCCAGAATTCATAAAAATAAATGCTCCCACAGCTACAATAACCACTCCAATAATAACAAGTATTGTTGTATTTTTCATTTTAAAGTATTTTAATATATGAAAACTTAACTCATATTAGTTTTTAAAGATTATGAATATTAAATCACTTAACCAAAAAGAGAGCTCCTTGGTCCATAAACCATGAACCATGTAACTATGAATATCAAAATTATGCTTAAAAATACTGTAATTGTATGGTCTTCCTTCCTCTGCCTTTCATTCTCTTTCATTTCTTTGTATATCATATAATTCAATAATATAAGTATAACATATGAGACTATTGAAACAATTATAACAGCTAACTTAATATTATCATTTATCATCATTACAGCTGTCATAGCTCCCATCAAGCCTCCCATAAATCCAGCCATTATTCCTTCCATAATTCCCATAACTCCACAGCATTTTCCCATCCAAACACCCATGAAAATACCAACTAACATACCTAACACACTTCCAATAAACATTCCATTTGTAGCTCCTAAATATAATCCTATAGAAAAACCAGCAATCATTCCAGCAGTCATACCAATCATCATTCCAGACATGCATGCAAATTCCTTATATGCTCTAACCTGCCTGATTAAACTTGTTATGAGAGCAATACTTATAGAAGCTAATAATAAATATGATCCATAATTGTCAATAAATCCTGGAATTTTCCTAAAACTCACAAAATAAGCAATTCCAATAATAGCAATACTTACAATAAATGAATATAAGAAAGTTCTAATTAACTCACCTTCAACTCTCTTGCCATTCAGTTCTTTTAAAAATTCTTTAACCATTTTAGATAATTAACATATGAATCCAAGATACATATGTACTATTTAAAGCTTATGAATGATATTTATATAAAAATACTCTTTTATAAAACTACTTATCTCTTAAATTTTTTACCAAGAAGTTTAGCAAGATAATAAGCACTTCCAAATACAACAATACCTGGAATCATTGCAATTCCTAATCCTGGAACTAATAAACCAGCTCCGACAGCTCCGACAGTACCTGCTCCCAAGCTTTCAAGAATATTTACAGCTTCAGGAACAGATTTTTCAACATCTTTTTGAAGAGCATCAATCTGCATAACCATCTTGCCCTCTTTAAGGATTCTTATTTTTCTGTCTTCTTCAGACACAATTAAAACTAAATTATCTCCTTTTGAGGCTGAAAGCCCTGCACTATGCCTTGTTCCAAAATTCTTGAAAGTTCTTTTAGATTTAATCATAGCTCCATAAGCTTTAACCCATCCTGTTCTCTCAAGAATTACAGCTCCATCCATTAAAGCCAGAGATTCTAATAATTTTGGATTATTAAGAGCATTAAACGAAGGAACCTGCTGGTTAATAAGAGGCTTGTATTCTACATTTCCAACAACAAATAATGCACCCTCTCCTCTTTTGGCAATTCTAAGACCAACCTGAATCAAAAGCTCTTCAATTTTTTTAAGATGTTTAATATTATTTTTTTCTTCCTTGCTTAATTTAACAATTTTCTTTTTCATATTTTATAAAATGCTTTTTAATTTATAAACCTTATGAAAAATCCAATATTAATATAATTCTTAATTAAATGCTCTATTAAAGTTATTTTCTATATTTTTTTCAACTTTATCTAAACTTAGTTTTTTTATCTCAGAAATTTTCTTATAACTATAAATTACATTTAATGGATTATTTGGAAATTTCTTTTCAGGATGTAAATATGGAGAGTCAGTCTCACAAAGAAGATTATCTATTTTAATTATCTTAACAACTTCCTGAAAGTGTGTGCTAAATATAACATTGCTTGGAATACTTAAAAACCATCCATTCTCTGCAATTCTCTTAACTAAATTTAAATTTCCTGAAAAACAGTGCATTATAACTTTCTTAGCTTTAAGCTTTTCAAGTTCTTCCACACATAATGTTTCAGCTTTCCTTGAGTGAACAATAACTGGAATATCAAGTCTAACAGCAAGTTTGACAATCTCTCTAAAAACCTTTTTTTGTTTTTCAATATTGCTATAAGTTCCATCTAAACCAATTTCTCCAACTGCAATAACCTTATTAGCTTTAACATTTTTCTCTATAAATTTTAATTCATCAGAAATTTGCTTATCACTTAATTTAATAGCATCTTCAGGATAAATACCAAGTGCACATTTAACCTCTTTATATTTTTCAGAAAGTTCAAGAGCTTTTCTATTATTCTCAGGATTAATTCCCTGGGTAACAATAAGAAATTTATTTTTACCTGTTCTTGATTCATTGATTATTTTATCTATATTCTCAAGCAAATCCAGATGGCAGTGAACATCAATTAACATTTTCCTATATGTTAATATAGGTTTATAGTATATATAAATGTTATAAAAAATTTATCTGCTTAAAACATCTCTATAAGCTATTTCACAAATATCATCCCAATGCCCCTCTCCATTTTTACCAACTCTTGTTATTAGTGGGTGTTTTTCAGCTTTGTTCCAGTACTGATCAGGCAACAATACATGAATTCCTGAACTAACATAACCTCGCGCATGAATTGGAAAGTCTTCTACTGCAAATCTTAAACTAGCTAAGTATTCAAGTCCTATCTCATTTTTTGCAGGTTTATTTTGTGTGTCAGAAATAGTATCATGTCTTGCAAACCTTACCTCTTGAATCTTGCCTGGGAAAAAATCTTTATAAAAATCAGATGTATGTTTTTCTAGGTGAGATGGTCTGGAAGTAACAACTACTAATTTATGATCAGCACTTAAAAGCTCAATTCCATCAAGAGCCTCATCACTTGGCCTGCATGATAAAAAATAATCAGACTCGTAAAAGTCATTAAGTATATCATTTACATGTGAAACTTCAACACCAAAAACTTTAGATAAATCCCATTTATTAATATCTAAATGAGAAAATTTTCTTCCATTTCCTAAATCAATATAATTTACAAATTCACAAAGAGCTTGAACAAATGGCATAACAACATCATCTGTATCAATTAATATTGTTCCTTCAAAATCTTTTGGAGATTTAACAACAATATGTCTGCTTGTTTTTTCTTTCATAAAAATGCTTTCATAACTTAGTTTAAATAAATTGTGCTGTTAATAAAACTAAAAATTAAATTAAATTAAATTAAATTAATCTAAATTGTGCATAAGCTTTTCAAGATCAGAAGCCATTATTTTCTGGGCTTTCTCTATTTTCCTTAGTAATTCATTTGCATTTTTAAGACCTTCATCTTTAGAGATTTCAGCACTTTTGTTTGCAAGATGAGATATCTCACTAATAGCCCCATGAAGCTCTTTAAGGTGTCTCAAAGCAGTTTTCTTTTGTCCAGGCATAATAGATAAAAGAAGAAGGAATTTATATATCTTTGTGAATAATAATTTATATAAATAGAGCTTTGTCTAAGAATATATGAATAGCCAGGAATCACTAATAAATAGATTAAAATTTGAATTCCCGCAACCTATTTCAAAAAACAGTGTTATAGACTTATTATCTCATCTTGCTCAGATAGGATATGTTTTTAAAGGAAGCCAGGAAGGATTTATTAATTCATCAAGTCAAGAAGATAATCCTGTAATTGAAGATTACATAAGTAAAATACATGGGGCAATATCTAGAACCAATCCATTTGGACTAGCTTCAATATCATTTCATCCTAGCCAATTTCCAGAGCAATATCCAAAATTTAAAGGATTGACCTTTGACTCAACAGTTGGATATGAATGGGAAGAGTTAGGAGAACAAGAAAGACAAATTATAGAAGACCTAAAAAAAGATCTTCACACTTATTTTACAGAGATTCAACATGTTTAACAATATTTAACAATATTTAATTCTAAAATTAGAAACATAAAAGCAAAGTTTGATAAATAAAATATAACTTATTTTGGGAACCTTTCTAAAAGGTTCAGTCCCCATAGTTCAGTCTGGATAGAATGCGACCTTGCGGATGTGGGAGAACCAAGTTTCTCCTAACACTACCTCTCCTTTTAGAGGAAAAGAAAAGAACAGCAAACAGGTTGAGACCGAGGTTCAAATCCTCGTGGGGGCATGAGATTATTTGTCTATAATCTGAGGCGTATGGGTTGATAGACAGATTCCTTAAAAGAAGGATCTGATTTATACAGCTATGAAAAGATACGACCACATATACCAACAGAAATGGTTAGAATGCAAGGAAAAGATCCTCAGAGAAGGCTTAGGAGACATTAGCAAAGAGAATAGCGAGATTATCCTGAGATTTCTAAAGGACATGGAATTAGGGGTAAACACGGGCAAGGGAAGCAGGAAAGGTGGGAGAAGCCCAAGAAGATTAACTGATTTGAAAGGAAGACTTATTTTCTTAGCAAAGAAATTTGAAGAAAAATTCAATATTTCTGATATAACCAAAATAAATGAAGAGCAACTATACACCTTCATTGGAGAGATGAAATCAGGAATAATAAAGACTCATAGAAATAAAAATTTCAGAGGCTCTTCAACTTTTGCTCGTGATTTCAAAGCATTCTGGAATTGGTGGGTTAAAATAAATAGAAAAAAAGGCATAGCCATTCCAAACATTGCAGAAGATCTAAGCTCACATCCAGAAGAAAAACCAGACTGGGTGTATCTAACAGAAGAGCAGATCAGACAGCTTTGTGAATCAGTAGATTTCAAATATAAAGTCTTGATAATGTTCATTTACGATACTGGAATTAGAGCACCCGATGAATTAAACAATGTAAGAGTCTCTGATATTTCTCATGATTTTAAAGAGCTAAATATTAGACAGGAAGTAGCTAAGAAACTTTCCTTTGGAAGAAGAATAAAACTAATGCTCTGTTCAGATCTGATAAAAGAATATATTAAAATAAAAAATCTAAAGCCCGATGATTATCTGTTCAGTATAATTTCTGCATCTGCTAATAAGTATCTCCAGAGATATTCTAAAAACATATTTGGAACAGGAATGAGTAAGGGTGGAAAACCATTCCATAAACTTACTCTCTATCACTTTAGGCATTGTGCAAGTTGCTATTGGCTACCGAGATATAAATCAGAATCTGCTCTGAAATATAGATTTGGCTGGAAAAATTCCGACAAGATCCAGTATTATTCTGAGTTTATTGGGATGAGAGATACGATCACCGATGAGGATCTTCTTTTGAATAGCGATAAGACTCTCTTAGAAAAGAGGCTTAGTAAAACTGAAAGCGAAAATGAAATCTTGAGGGAAAAACTCATGGTTTTTGAAGAAAAGTTCAAAATGGTAGATCAGCTAATTCCTCTTCTAAAGGATAAAACAGCTTTGGCAGATGACAGTATCTCCTTCTATACAGATTCCTTAAAAAACAAAAAAGCTATTGTTAATTGATACCTGTAAGTCGGAGTCGCTTCCCTGCACTCCGACTTCATATTCTATTAAAATTCAGAATACTGAATTATTATTCAGAAGTATGAATTTACACTACTGTTTGATGAGACATTTCAGGTTTATGAAGATTTTTAAAATAGGGTTTCTTTAGATTATAATGAAAAAAGATCCCTATTTCCTTTATAGGCATCACAATGATATAAATTCGATATTGGGTGCAGTAAAGTCATCAGAGTTACCAGAGGACTTTCAATTAAAGTTTCTATTTCTTATGTCAAAGGGAGATGTTTTTGAAGCAATTAAAGAATGGATGCCTTCAAAATATACTTATGAAATCTTAGAAGAAGGAAAGAATAAATTGACAATAAGAATCGAAAAACATCTTAATAAAGAGGGAGATGTCTTAAAGGGAGTTTTTAACATTGAAAGATATGAAAACAGTCCAATTTATGTTGTCGTTACACATGAAAGCCAAAAATTCGTAAAGGGCGTAATTCTTGAATTTTTTAATAGTAATTATTCAAATGCTTCACGATTGTATCTTACTTCAAATCAATTACAATTACTTTTAGAAACAATAAAAAATAAATTAGATTGCGATATTATCACTGAAAGGGTTATTTCATATAGTAGAATTGATCAGAGTAAAATCATATCGCCTGGTCTTAAAAACAGAAAAAAAGAATCAGACTTAAGATGGACTGAAGAAAGTTACAAATCTTCATTTCAAAGAGCTGCTGAAAATGATCAATGGGTTGACAAAATTTCTTTTTATGCTCAAAAAGAAGATCAAATATTATTCTCTGCTTCTCTATCAAGAGAAGGTTTGTTTAAATGTAGTAAAAATGCTAAAGACTTTTACAAAATTGTTGGAGAAGAACTTGTTAAAATAGGTAATAAAAATGTTTCTCTATTCAGTAATCGTTCGAGGAGTGAAAATAAAGGAAAAATAAAACCTATAAGCATTCAATATTCAAGTAATGTTTTTGAAGATGTTAAACAGAATAGAAGACTAATAAGTGCATTATCCGAGTTTCCTAAATCCTCCTATTCAGTATATCATGGTAATCCCTATTTACATTTGTCAATGGTTGACTATATTGATGGGAGTTCTTATGATATTTGGGTTTTGTCATCAGATAAAATTGTAATAGTCCCTCAGATTAGATCTACATTTAATTCATTATCACGACTTTGTGAACATATTTTAAAAAAGTTTCAAGAAGGAAACATAATGGAGTTAACAGTCTAAAATGGGGGAAAGAGAAGTTAGTAAGGTATTAGAAAAAATAGATGACTATGAACAATCAATTCACGCATGTTTATCCTTAATACATATCTATAAGTGGGATGATGAATTAAAAAAAGTTGATCCAAATGTTCTTCATTGGATCGGAAAGGAATTTAATCCTGGTGAATTAACTCCAGATGTAGGATTGCAATTAACAGATAAAAGAGGAATTGTTGTTGAGTTAAAAGAATCTTTACCCCAGAATGGTGATAATGAAAATGATTACTGGAGAGATTCTTTCGATCAATTAAAAAAATATGATTCTGAATTAGACGGGTGGGATACTCCTTCAAAAAAAATCGAAAACCAAGAATTAGTATTCTTAACAGCTCAGAAATTTTCAAGAAAAGTCATTGATTACATAAACAACAATAATCTGTCATTTAATGATTTTTCAAAGAATTTTGCAATTTTAGAATATAATCCTGCAAATGGTTTAAAGGAAGGGGTTTTTATAAGATTAGAAAATGGGGATATAGACGATTTCAAAACGATTACAAAACAAAGATTAAGAGATGGAATCACAGTTAGTTTATCCTTTTTATTTAACAGTGGACTATCAAGTATTAAGTTCTTAGATTATCCTCCTTCCCCCGTTTATATAATGGCTATACTATGGGATCATGTTTTTAATTCAATGATTGGTGAAGATGATTGGAGAAATGCAAAAACCGAAGGAACTCGGAAAATGATTGAAATAGAGGTGACTGTAGATCAATTAAGAGAGAAATTATCAAATAACTTTGCCGATTGTAATGCAAAGCAAGGAATTAAAGAGAAATGGGTTGAAGAAGCCCTTGATAACTTTGTTAAAATTAAGTTTGCAAAGAAGAGGAAAGATATTGCAAAAGGGTATACTATCAAATATCGTAAAAAGATTTCTGCTGATGATTCTAATAAGCATCGAGCTTTTGCTGAACTTTTGTATGGGAGTGCAGGTTTACAAAGCACATTAGAAGGATTTGAAGATTCAGCAAATAAAAAATAGTTAACTTATACTCCGAATTTCTGATCTAACAAGAAACCGAGTATCCCTCCGATTATAGCCCCTTCAGTTCCAGCATACATCCCTCCGAGTAATACTCCTAAGACTGTTAAAAGTCTGATTCTCGATACAATCGAAGTGATAATATTAGCTACCATCGCCTTTCCTCCTAATGAAACTACCCCAAATAGCAAGTAATCCAAATATGACTGTTAAAGCATATACAAAAATATCATTAAGATTTATTTTGCATGAGCAATAAATAGTATCCCAAACGATTTTAAAGATTATAACTAAAATCACTATTGTCACCAGGATAAAATAAACGGTTCTGTGATTGTCCATTACAACTCTCCCTTAAATGCTTTTGATAAGATAGCCTGAGGTAGAATCTCAACATTTCTGGATAGGACTTTTCTTTCATTAGAGATTAGAGATAACTGATCAAAGATCTTTTTTGAGTTTTCAACTATCCTCGATTGAATCTCTAAAGGGGGAGTGGGTATTTTTAATGATTTAATATATGATGTTTTTATAACCAGTTGCCCAGTAGTCCCAGAAATTCCATTTTCAATCATTTTCTTACCATGTAGAGATCTGAAGAAAAGATAAAGAAATTCAGGTAATATTTTTTTAGTGTTTAGTCTTATAATTCCTGTAGCTCTGGTAAATATATATCTGTTCTCTTTTTGTTCTCTAAAAACATTGACCTTCCCTATAGATCCTACGCCAACAAGAGAGATTAAGAAATCTCCTTCTTTTAACTCAAATTTTTTAAACTCTTCAAGAATCTTTTTAGTAATATTATCTGCTTTCTCGTAATAGATTACATCATCATAAAGATCCTTTGTTTTCAAAACTTTATAACCTTCATCTTCAATGCCATCATATTTAGGATTTGGACCTTGAGTTATCCATGATGATATTTCCTTATCTCCTAATTCTTTTTCTCCGTATTGTTCTTTCAATTCTGATAAATTAAGTGCTTTTTCTATAGCTGATTGAATAAATTTAGTATTTTCCTTCTGGACCTTTTCTTTTTCATCCCTCAATATTTTATAACTTTCAAAAATTTTATCCAGCTTAGCAACAATAGCATTCTGAACTTCTAAGGGAGGAATAACAGCATGTAAATTATAAACATTATTCCTATTTATGCCTGGAATGGCAGTAGATTGTTCAACTTCTTCCAAATTTAAATGTTTTAATAAATAAAAAACGAATTTTAAGGTTACCGACTTGTTATTTAATGATACATAGTATGTTGTATCTATAGGAAATGAAGAACCTTTAACAAAATGTATTTTCCCAACAGAACCTTTCCTTCCCACTATAATTGTGTCCTCATCTATTACGGAAGTATCATTGTGACCTACGATTCCATTCGATCCATAAACGGGGACTTTTCCTTCTTTTCTATCCCTTTTTGGAAGTCCCTTACCATAGTTTAAAGTTATTACATCCCCTAACTTCTTACTTTCCCAGCCTCGAGGTAATTCATTTTCCATTTTGAAGTAAATTAATAATAATTTCTACTGTATCGAGAATCTTTTCTTCACTTTCCTTAATATTTTCAAGAATTATATCTGGATCATCATACTCCACATTTTGAGAATCTTCTTTTATCCATTTTATCGCTAAATCAAAATCCCTTTCTTTCTCAATATAATGGTAAGAAAACTTCTTGAATCTCTCTGTTTCTTTTCTTTTATCATAAAGATCTATAAACTCTTTGAAAAGATCATCAGTTAATGGCTTTCCTTTATTGAGTTTCTCTATATTAGTTCTCAAATCATAAATCCAAACTTCATCTGTTTTCTTACCTTTATCAAAGAAGACAACATTGGCTTTAACTCCAGGAACATAAGCAAAAACTCCGAGTGGAAGTCTTAATATTGTATGAACATTAAATCCCTTCAACCAGTCTTTTCTTAAATCTTTTCCAGCACCACCCTCAGTTAAAACTCCATCTGGAAGAACCATTGCTCCCTTTCCTCCTTGCTTTAAACCACTCATAACATGTTGAACAAAATTAAGTTGCTTGTTTGCAGTTTCAATGTTGAAATCAGGTCTATTGGGTATCTCTCCACCCGACTTAACACCGAACGGGGGATTTGTTAAAACCATGTCCCATATTGATTCTTTTACCTCTGAAAGACTATCTCCATATTCTACTCCATCATGAATACCATGAAGATATAAGTTCATAATACAAAGTCTTCTTGTATCTAAAACAAGCTCTTGTCCTGTGAATGTTGAATATTTTAATTTATCTTCATCATCTGAATCTAATTTTCCTTTTAGCTTTTCTAAGATGTATTCATAAGCACTTATCAAAAAACCACCCGTTCCCGTCGCAGGATCATGGATTACCATTCCTATTTTAGGTTTCATCACCTGACAAATAGTTTTTATTACAGGTCTTGGAGTAAAGTATTGTCCTGCACCACCTTTCTTTTCTTCAGCATATCTTTGTAGTAAATCTTCATAGATAGTTCCTAACTTATCAACTGGAATTGATCCCCAGTCAATCTCATTAATCATATCTATAATTTTCTTTAATCCAACGGGTTTTCTAAACAGATTTTTTGCGTTTGCAAATATGTCTCCTAATACTCCTTTTTGTTTAGAAAGATCTCCAAGTATCTGCTCATACTTCTTCATAAGATCATCTCCTGACTCTTTTATTAGATCGTTCCATGAACAACCCTTAGGAATGTCTGCATCTTTCTCAGCAGCCATTTTTAGGAATAATAAGTAAGTTAATTGTTCTATATAGTTTCCATAGCTCATACCCTCGTCTCTTAAAGTATGACAGAAATGCCAAATCTTTTGTCCTATGTCCATCATTTTACAACTACCTCATTTAATTTTTCTATAATGATCTCAAGTTGGTTATCGAAGATTCTATTTGCATTTGCATATCCTCCAACTCTTCTGAATACTATGGACTCGTTAATATCTTTCTTAGTTATTCTTAGTCTTGTTATAACGAAATTCTTTATTACATCTAACCACTTAATCTGTTCTATTGTTAGATCTTTTTTTGGAAATGTCTTGACAATAACTTGGTCTACTCTTTCAGTTAAAGAGAAAAATTCTTCTTCATTTTTTTCTGCAAATTTAATATAAGAAAGTAATTCTGATACTTGATCTAAAACTTTATTCGAATGTGTTTTTAATTCTTCTTTAGAAGATAACTCCAATGCTTTATTTAGTTTGTAGATTGAGAAAAGCTGAGGTTGTTTTCTTAATAATTTTGCTAACTCTTTAAGATCTGAAAGTTCTAAATTTTGAGGTTTTTCTTTTAACAATCTAATTGCTTCTAATTTTCCTTCATTCTTTTTAATATACTCTACAAACGAATGAATATACTCATCTGGTCTTAATGATTCTCCTCCTTGAGATTTAAAGAATACTTCAGAATTTGATTTGTCTAAATAATCTGTAGCAATCAATAATTTCTTAGCATCATATTTTGACCATTGATCTAATTTATCTAAAAAGACATCATCTTTGAATAATTGGAAGTTTTTAACAAAATCTCGATCAAGTTTTTCCTTTAATGACGAGGCAAACTTTCTTAGATCTCCTCCAGGTATTTCTTCATAATCTGCAAATTCATCCATCCCCATTGGAGGAAGTTTTTTAGCAATTCTCTGTATTCTTCCGATTAACCTTTCAACATAATAATCTTTTCTTATTCCTCTTTGAATTTTACTAACTAATTGTTTTAAGGTTAAACTCTTAGAAGGTTCATTGTATGGAACATCAAAAACAGAGTTTCCCAAAGTTCTATGTAATTCACAAACCCCCATTGTATCAAAAACTGTGTAATGCGTTTTTCCTATCTCTTTGCATAACCTTGTGCCTCTTCCCATCATTTGCTCAAAGAGAACTCTTGATTTAACAACTCGATCAAATATGATGTTTTCAATACGAGGTATATCAACTCCAGTAGAAAGCAAATCAACAGTAACCACAATTTCAGCTTCATTAGGAGAATTTCTAAACTGCTTGATTAATTTTTTAACATCCTTTCCAGACTTATAAGTAATCTTTACAACCTTATCATTTCCATAATTCAGCTCTTCCCTAAATGCCTTAACAAGAGCATTTGCATGACTTCCCTTATCATTATCATTTTTGGCAAAGACTAATGTTTTTTGTCCTGGCTTATAATACTTCTTGAACTCTTGAACAACTTTTCTCAGTCTATCTGGAACAGTTAGATCTCTTTCAAGTTTTGTAGTATCAATCTTAATGTCTTCCTCTGCATATTCTTCATCAACTACTCCCGTCTTTCTATCTTTCAATAAATATCTTTGATTCTTTGGTATGACTGCTCCTTCTTCAGTGGATTTTGTCCCAATTTTTATTAGATCATAATCAACAAGAAAACCGTCATCAACAGCTTTATGATAACCGTATTGATAAATTAAATTTCTGTCAAAGAAATCATAAGTTCTGGTTGTTGGTGTTGCACTTAATCCTATTTGAACAGCATCAAAATAACTTAAAACAATATCCCATAAGTTGTAAATAGATCTATGGCATTCATCAGAAATTATTAAGTCAAAGGCATCTATAGGTATTTTTTCATTATACTCTATTGGTTGCTCTTCCCATTCCATTTCATCTTCTTCTTCATCTGATTTAAACGAACTTCTTCCTGTTATCTGCTGATATAATCTCTGGATTGTTGTAACATAAACATGGGCATCTCCTTCCTTTGGATTGCTAATCTTTGATAGTTGTAACTGCTTTGAATTATACTTAACTCCTGACTCTTCCTCTGTTGGTATCCTATCACAAAAAACTTCATAGATCTCATCAAACTTTCTTCCAGGCATAGCATCATAAGTAGCAAAGGCTCTTACTGCTTGATCTGCTAATTCTCTTCTATCAACCAAGAAAAGTATTCTCTTGAATCGTTTAGGTTTTGTAGATAAAAAACGAAATATGGAAGAAACAACTGTGAAAGTTTTTCCTGTTCCAGTTGCCATGTGGACAATCATTTTTTGCTTCTTTTCATCAACTGCTTTTTCAATTTCATTTATTGCATCTGCTTGATAATATCTTAATCCTCTTTCTCCATCACTTACTGGATTTTCAAGCAGTTGGTTATTAGACTCTTCAAAGTTATAAGTTTCCAATAATTGTAATCCTCTTGGTGTATAGAAAGTAAATACTTCTCTTGATTTTGAATCCTTTACTCTAAGGTCTCTAAAGATTAAATTGATAATTGTATTGTTCCATTTATCCAGTTTAGTATTAACTGCATAAACATACTTTACATCAAGAGGTTTTGCATATCTAATCACTGCTTGAGTTAACGCATGCTCTAAACTTTCATCCCCTTTCTTTTTCGCTTCTATGATCCCCCATCTCTTTCCATCAATGTATAAAACATAGTCTGCAAAGAGTCCATTTATTTCTTCTTCTGGAAGTGCATAGTTTCCTTTCTCTGGAACTTTTTCTCCTTCTTTGAGTAGGGTCCAGCCTGTCTTTTTCAAGTGCTCATCTACTTTCTCTCTTGCTAATTCTTCAGGTTTTAATTGAGTCTGAACCATGACATATAATCAATAATTTCCAGTCTTATAAAATTATACTTTGCTATCAAAATGTAAAACCAGCCTCTGAGAGTATGATCCCCTATATGTAATCATTCCATAAACAATCTATTACATCTTGGCTGTTCCACTTTGTCCCAGTGGAACGGTTTGGGACAAAAAAGATATACCTATGATTTCCTCTAAAGAGAGTTTTATCGACGATAAACCTCCAGCGTCCCAACTTTTTTGGAACGAAGGTGTGGGACATTGCAAGAAGGACCTCCTCTGGCAATGAGTAAATGGCTTTAAACAGCCTCAATAGCCTCTATAACCTATTTTTAGAAACAAGCATATTTTTTATTTTCTTTTTCCCAGCTCAATTTGGAACACCATGTGCGTGGGCACATGCACCCATAATTAGAATCATTTCCTGTGTTATTAGGATAATATTCAGCTATCTAATTTTTCTGGAACAAGGGGTGGGACAGACAGCATTCGTTCCAGTGGTCAACTTTGGGTTGTTAAAACAGTGAACTCTTCTCAACTTTCATTTTGTTATCTTTATGAAAATTATCACAAAGCCAATTTACTTTCATATTAAGTTTGTTAATCATCTTGATTATTGAATCATTCTTCTTATCATTTCTTTCCATTAAAGCCATTGACTCAGCAGTAGCCAAACCATTACTAAAAAGTTTATTCATGAAGTCATAATTGAATGGGATCTTGATCCTATATTCTTCCCTAAGCCCCTTACTTTTATTGTAGAGTTTGAACTGAGAAATCATTTCATCCCAAGTGATGCAATTCACACCTTCCAACTTCAAGTTTGGATAATCTTTGTTAAACTCTATACAGCTTATCCATACTTCTTTATCAGACACCTTTATTCCCAATTCCTTTTCCATTATTCTTTGAAATAGTTCTACTGCTAATCCTAAAGAGGATATACTAAAAGGATATTCTGTTGAAAGCCTCATACTTGCTTTTTTACTTTCTACTCCAGCAATAAATCTATATTTAAACAGGGAGTTGAGACTATTCTCAACTTTGAGTTGATGTTCAACTAAAGGCTTGTCAGACTTATAAAAAATTTCAGTATTATGAAAATTAAAAGAAAACACCCCGTGCCCATCATTATCAACTAAGCGATACATTCCTTTGTGAATTGGATCAATCTTTAGTATTCCCCTTCCAGCCAGTCTTATACATGCAGATCTAACAGTATTATGATTTATTCCTGTCTCCAAAGCAATTCCTTTAGGATATGCACCATCTGGATACTTCCCTGCTACATCAAGAATCTTTTTCTCGTTTTGAAGTGCTTTGAGGGCTTTAGTTGAAACCTTGAGTTGTTTTCCCATGTTAAAAAAAATTCCTAATGATTCCAGTAATGAAGTTTAGCTTGACCAACAGTTCTTATTCTTATTTTTCCAGCTCCTTCAAGTTTTGCTAAACTCCTTGTTACAGTGTTCCACGCATTGCCTAATTTGTTGACAAGCTCCTGTATTGTCAGTCCTTCTGGATTTTCTTTTAAAAGTTTTTCAATTTGCTTTTCGTAATCCATTTTTTACACCTCCTTTGTAGTTTTTTAGAATAAGTTTCTCAAGTTCTCTTAAAAGTAGAATCTCTCTTGGCACTGGTGGTTTCTCTAACTTGTGCCTCATGTGCTCACTAACTGGTATCTCCAGCTCCTCAGCTTCACGCTTTAAGCGAGAGAACATAACCTCAGAAAGATCAAGATGTTTGTGTCTTATAAGTTTCCCTGCCATTTTTGATACCCTCTAATTTGAGAATTATTTGATCCAAGCTGTAACTAAGATCTTTAAGACTTTCAATAGTCTTATCAGGATCAACTTGCTGTTGCGATTGGTTGTTCATCTTTTTTATCTCCCTGCAATGGTTTGCAATAAAAATATAATGAGGTCTTACAAAGAGCTGAGAGACTCATTCCCAACTTTTTAGAAACCCTTTTAGCTAATGCTAACATTTCATCCTCTGGAGGATAACGCAACAAGATATATTTCTCTTGTTTGATTATCATTGGAGCTTCCACAGCAACGGTTTTCTTCTCTGTTTCTACTTCCTCAACAAATACTTTATTTTCTGTTGTTTCCATACTTACACAATGTTTAATAATGTATAAAATATATACCTCTATCTGGGTGCGCCTTATGAGAGACTTGGAAAAACTTAAAGGAGAAGGTGAAGGACTAATTATCACAGGTAGAGGTAGTGAGATCTATAGACTGCTGTTTTCAAAATTTATGACTGCTACGGAGATTTCTGAAATAATTTACCCCCATATCTATTCTAAGTTTGTAAAATTAAAAAAAGGGATTAAAAGTTCTAAAAAACCTTATAAGAAAAGAAGACCTCATAATGTGGTAAGAAAATATATTGAAGTCTTTGAGGCTCTTAATTGGCTCGAATCAAAAGAGGATAAAGATAAAAGGAAAAAGTTTTATAGATCTATGTTTGAACCATATTTTCTATTTAGTTCTAAAGGAAAATTATTAAATAAAAAACAGAAAGAATTTATTTATAAGAATGAAGAATTAATAAGAAGCAAGATTGTGAATATTGATTCAGATTTCTTTGGTGCAGTTGATAATATAATAAAGGATGAGATTTATAGGTATTTTTCTCATTCTTTTAGTCAACTGGATAAAATTAACTTAAATGAAGAAGAGGATTTTCCAATGTATGTGTTATTAGCAAACAAATATCTTGATGAATTTACATTAAACCTTCTTAGAGACTTTATCTTTTTGAAGTTGAAATCTGCAAGAAACAAAAAGGATGGAAATTTGAAATTTTATGAAACTTTATACTGGATGTTTCATCACGATGCAGGATTAGGCAGAGTGATTATCAAGTTTCCAAAAGGCTTTATCAAAAAGATTAAAGGTAAAAGGTGAATAATAATTCAAAATGGAACTAAAAGAAATAGAAGAAAATTTGTTTAAGAGATTGTATAAGGGAGCATATTTAGAGAGACAGCTAATGTCATTTTTCTTTATTTATCAAGACTACAAATTCAAATTAATAGAATTTCATGAGCTAAGATTAGAGAATAATAATCCAGACATACAAAGATTATTAGAAAAATCTGCACTACAGAGTCTTTCTATGACTCTATTGAATTTAAACTCCCTCTTGATGAACTGTCAAAATTTTATCATGAAAAAATCTTTAGAAGCATTGGGTAATTGTAAAATAAAAAACTTTTCAAAAGAGACTGCCTTTATAGGACTTCTATCAGACAATATAAAAAAAGAGGAGCAAGATTTAGAAAGTTTAGAGAATGATAAAAATGATCTTGAAACTCTAAGAAAAGAGAATAGAATGTTAAAGGAAGAAATCAAACGATTATCTGAATAATAATTCAGAAATGGGTATTCATATTAGGAAGATGATTAAATTGTTTGAAAGGTGAATAATAATTCTATTACTATACTCTCGCTACAGGAGAGCTGTTATTTATATAATCCCTTTTTATTAAAGTTCTATGAAAGAACAAAATAAGAATGAATGGAATGAATTAGCAATAGAAGTAGATGCACAAACTGTAAAACAGAAGTTGTATGATAACCTGCTTTTTGATTTTTGTGGAGATGTCTCTAATAAAAGGTTGTTAGACTTTGGTTGTGGTTCTGGTGAAATAGCATTGAGAGCTCAAAAGAATGGAGCTAATGTAAATGCTTATGACTTATCTGAAAATATGAGAGATTTAGCAATTAAGAAATTAGGAAAGGTAAATGTTTATGATAAGGTGGAAGAGATCCCTTCAAATGGCTTTGATATTGTCTTTTCTAATTTAGTAATCTGCATTGTTGATAAAGCCCAAGTTACGGAAATACTCGATAAGATATTTAGATCCTTAATCAATAATGGAATAGCCTATGTGGGCTTTTGCAATCCTTTATCTTACAATATTTCTGAAAGCACATTACAAAAGAGAGTTATTTCTGGAGAGCCATATAGCAAAGAACATGAATACAGAAAACTAATCAAAGAAGGACAATTTGAGATAACAGAAAAGCATCGACCATTAGAGTTTTATGAAAAAGCATTTCTGGACAACAATTTTGTTATAGGGGATGTAAGAATAAGCAAAGAGGGTTCAGATTTTATAATATATAAATTGAAGAAAATAAAACATGAAAAATAAAGTATACAGGATATGCGTTGTAGGTGCATGGAGAAATTATTCTAAAGAAGCTGAAAAATCTGCAATTAAAGTAGGCGAATGGTTAGCAAAGAATGGGCATATACTGGTTACTGGAGCTTGTTTAGGGATACCTTCTATTGTTGCGAAGAGTTACAAAGCTCATGGAGGAATAAGATCAATAGGTTATTCTCCAGCAAATCACAAAAATCATCATAAAGAAGTAAATGGATTAACTACTGAAGATATTTTTCATGAACTGATCTTTATGAAAAGCAAGAAACCATTAAATTATTCTGAAAGAAATATAATTAACATTAGAAATTCTGATGCAATAGTCTTAATCTCTGGAAGAATGGGGGCATTAATGGAGTATACTATAGCTCATGATCAAAATAAGCCTGTTGGAGTTTTAGAAGGTGTTGGTGAAGCGAGTGATGTAGCAAGGATTATCGAACTATCTTTATATCATAAAAAGAAATCAATTTTTAGTAAGTCAGTAAATTCTTTAATGCCTAAACTAATCTCTAAGATAAGAAAGTCTTAGGAAACTTTCCAAATATCCTCAAATAGTTCTTCAAAAGTCTGAGTTACTTCTTTAGATTGAATAAGAAATCCTATGGGGTCTTCTCTCCATGCAATTATTAAAACCTTGTCTCCATAAATATTAACACTTGAAGGAATTGGATGCTCTGTAAATTTAGCCTTTATTTTGTTCTTTTTTCTATCTTTAAAGAATTTCTTATATTCTTTTGAGAATATCCCTCTTGTTGGTAATTTATTATAGTAGTCTTCAATATCCATCTTCGAAAAAAATTCGTGAACAACTTCAACATTTAATTCATCGTATTTGTAGAAAAAGATAAATTCTTGACCTCTATGAACTGTTTGAAGTAATTTTTTAAAACCACTCTTTATTCCATTTAAGCCCATATAAACTTCAGCATTTTGAGAGGGTTCGCTAATCTTTTGTATTGATAGAAGACCTACAAGTAAAGAATTTAATTTACCTTCTTTTTCTTTAATCAGTTCTTTCTCTTTATTTAATATTACTTTTAGATTTTCGGGAGAGGATGGAAAATATTCTTTTATGTTATTCTTCACTACAAAAGATACAAGACCTCTCTTTACTAATTTATCAAGAGCATCGTGGACATTTGAAGAACTAACCTTAGCTAAGTCTATTATTTGTCCAACTCTTGCCTCTCCAAGTTTAAGTAATCCTAAATAAACTTGTGACTCTGCATTCGTTAATCCTATTTCTTCGAGTTTCTTTGTTAGTTCTTCCATGTTACTCTCTTGTATAAGGAGAGCTGTTATTTATATATCTTTCTAAATCAATAAGATTATGATAACATTAGGTATAAACTCAGGATTTACGAAATCAGGAAGACATCTTAATGATGGGGGTGCTTGTATAGTTGTAGATGGAAAAATCGTTTCTGCAATACAAGAAGAAAGGATTACACGAGAGAAGTATGCAGGAGGATTTAAAGAATCAATAAAATATGTTTGCGAAGGTGCATGTATCTCTGTTGATCAAATTGATCTGATTGTTGTTAGCTCATGCATTGACAAATTATGGACTGTTGATGAGGCAATAAATATTCTTAACTTAAAAGAATACGGATTTGATAAGAAAAAAGTTGTTGTATTAGACCACCACTTATCACATGCTTTTGGAGGTTTCATTTCAAGTGGATATAGTGAAGCATTAGTATGTGTATTAGACAATATGGGAAATAAGTTGACTAATGAAGAAGAAATTTGGGAAGGAGGATTTGAAAGAAGTTCGTATTATAAGGCATATTGGGAAAATGGAAGACCTTGTATGGATCTTCTGGATAGAGATGCAAAGGATGCTGATAAAATAGGATATGGTGAAGCATTTAGATATTTCACTCATTACTTTGGATGGGATTCGTATAAACATGCAGGTAAGACTATGGGCTTATCTGCTTATGGAAATCCTAATGCTTTCAAAGATATAAGATTGTTCGAAACAATTAGTTATGAAGAAGTTTGCTTACTGGGATCTATACATGATAAACCAGAAGAGGAATTATTAAAATATTTTAAGAAATACAATATTGAACTTCCAAAAAGACTCGAGAAAAATCAAGAGGTTACACAGTATTATGCCGATATGGCTTATTTGATTCAAAGAGAGTTTGAAGTTTCTATAATAAACAAAGTTAAATATTTACTTCAAAAAAGTAATCTTAGAAAAATTATAATCTCTGGAGGTGTTGCTTTAAACTGTTTGGCAAACGGACTCATATATCAACTAAAAAATGTAGATGATGTTTATGTTCCATGTGCACCTGGAGATGAAGGTCAATCTATGGGAAATGCACTATATGGCTATTTTACAATTACAAAAAATAATGTTCCAGAAAGAATAGTATCTGCTTATTTTGGTAAAGAATATTCAGACTCTTGGAAAGATTATGCAAAAGAAAAGGAATTAGAGATAAGAAAAGTAAGAAATATAGAAAAAAAATCTGCTCTTCTTCTTTCAAAAGGAAATATTCTTGGATGGTATCAATCAAAAACTGAATTTGGTCCAAGAGCATTAGGACATAGAAGTATTATTGCTGATCCAAGATTTGATTTCATGAAAGCAACTATAAACTCAAAAATTAAGTTTAGGGAGCAGTTTAGACCATTCGCACCATCATTCCTCAAAGAGTATCAAAAGGATTACTTTGAAGATTATGATATAAATAGTTGTTTTATGTCCTTTGCTCTTCCGATAATCTCTAAAAAACAAAGATATATTCCAGCAGTAACTCATGTAGATGGGACAGCAAGACTTCAAACCGTAACTAAGGATATAGATCAAAGATATTATAATCTCATAGAAGAATTTAGAAAACTTACTGGAGTTCCATGCATACTCAATACTTCTTTTAATTTAAATGATGAGCCAATAGTTGAAACGCCAATAGATGCAATAAACACCTTCCTTAGGTGTGATATGGACTACTTGGTAATTGGAGATTACTTGATCATGAAGAATCAAAATAGAAACAAACCTGAATAATAATTCAAAATCTTGGTGTCCACCAGTTGGACACCGAGAAATGCAAAACTATTTATACTTGTATACATTATGTAACTTATCAAATAAAAATAATCAATTCAATCACCCAGATTATTAGACAAAATACTTCTCGGCTCGTGGGGGCATTTAACTGATTACAATTCAAATTCATCAATAAAATTGATTATAGTTTTGTATTTTTCAATAAATCTAACCCCTTTTTCAGTTAAAGAAATGAATTTTTCTCCTTTATGGTTTACTTCAGTTA
>Ga0208958_1001420_pt1 | contig 23939 bp, 28 predicted proteins | sample RifOxyB1_FD_184032 | JGI IMG/M metagenome (GOLD analysis project Ga0208958, IMG submission 184032) | Soil microbial communities from Rifle, Colorado - Rifle Oxygen_injection B1 (SPAdes) | ecosystem: Environmental > Terrestrial > Deep subsurface > Rock core/Sediment | place: Rifle, Colorado... | reverse complement strand
GCGCACCTCGAAACGGCGCCAAGACCTCACCCGGCGCTCCGGGACACTCCAAATGCCGATTCTGTACACCCCTCTTGCTGTAATCTGCATTACGATGCCCCGCTGTCAAGAAGTAGGGGCTGTTTTGCCTGTTCATGCCCTGGTCTGGTCTCTGGCGCGTACTGTTTGCCACCAAGTAGTTCGGTAGCTTCTACCACATCGCGGGGCAGGACAACCTCCAGGGCTAAGTCTCCGGGGTGGGCGCTGCGGACCACCCCGGCCATCTTTCTCAGTTGGTGGTCTTTTCGGGCCGCTGCCGCCAACGTGTCGGGGTGCCGGTGGCCGCTTACCGTGACAATCACCGTGTTTCCCAGGAGCCCGGGGCGTACATCCACTCGCTGAACGCCGTGGCCGTCGCTTGCCAACAGGAGCCAGTCTCGCAGGGGCTTCCAGTGGGCGATTTGTTGCCGAACGCTGGAGCTTACCTCGAAGTGGAGTTTACTGCGCTCCATGCCTGCGATGACATCGTGAATTACCTGCGGAGTGCGGTGTTCGAGGTCGGGATAGATGTTCTGAGCGACCACAGACATCTCATATTGTGTGGGGGTGGGCCTAAGACGCGGGATGGCTGGTGGGAGTAGGAAGCCCTGTGCGTTGGCCTTCCATGACCAGAACTGGTCGCCTCCTATGATGATGCTGTCCAATAGTGTAACCTGGAATGGGCGCAACGCAGATTCAAGACCGTGGCGGACGGTGTCGTCCTCTTTCGAGGGAGTCGGGTCGCCCCCGGGGTGATTGTGGACTATGAAGAACCCGGAGGCGTTGGCAAGGATAGCGGCGCGGGCAATGGCATCTGTTGGCACTAACGACATGCTTTGTGTGCCTACCGATGCCTCGTAGATGCCGATAACCCGGTTGCGGACATTGACGAAGACGATGATGAGCCGTTCACGGTCTGATAGTTGGAGATTCCGCACCAGTTCTGCTACGGCGGCAGGCGACGTTAGTTGCTTACCTGTTGCAACAGGTGGGCGAGAAAGCTGTGTTCCCATGGCGTAGGGCGCGTATTGTGGTGGAATGGGGTGAGTTGTGAGTTTAGGTGCTCCTACCTCGGCTCTTGTTCCTTCTAGCCGCGCATCCACGCGATCATTGAAGGACCGTAGGCGGTCCAGGTACGTCGTGGGCTGACTGACATCCGCCAGCGCGAAAGTGGCCTGCTCCTTCGGTGGGTGGTAGGGCACGGTCTCTGCTTCGTCCGCACCCTCAAAGGCGCGGCGGAAGACTTCCGGCACTTCGGTGGGTCCTGGCGTTGGTGCCGTGGGCCGCTGTATCCCGGCCCGCTGGCCCAGCTCGTACCGGAGCTTGCCGATCTCCTCTTCGAGCTCGGTGATCTTGCCGTCAGCCAGCCGGGCGGCTGCGACAAACTCCTCCTCCACCGGGCGTCCGGCCTTCTGTGCTGTTGCAACGTAGGACTGGAAGCGCCGGAGTTGGCGCCGCCGCCCCTCTAGATCCTTGATGCTGTCCATGGCTTTCTTCAAGATGCCCAGGAAGCCGCCCAGTCCCTCTTTCTCCATCGGGCCAAGGTCGAATTGTCCCTGAGAGGCCATTTCTTTGAGTTGGGGGCCGAAGGTCCGCAGCATCCGCTCCAACTGGCTGGCGGTGTACTCCCCCTGCACCACCAGGTCATTGAAGATCTGGATAATGCTCTGGGGGTGGATGTTGAAGTCGGTCATGGCGCGGCCTAGCGCCGCCGCATGGTCAAGTGTGAAAACCTTAGCCATCGCCACAGCGTCCATCGCATCGAGGAGGAGTTCCGGCAGTACCGAGGCGCTGAGATATTTCTGGGCCTCCAGCCTGGTCATGTTATTGCGTTTGGCGATGTCTTCCATTTCCCGCCCCTCGGAGACTTCCAGGGCAACCAGCATGGCTAGTTCGGAGGCGGTGTACTTTTTTGCCTTGCTGTTGGAGCGGCGGGCAAGTTCGCGGCCCATTGCCAGGTCCACGCGGCGAATCAGCGCGGGGATGTGCGTCACATCAAATTCGGGCAGGTGCGGGAATCCTCCCAACGAGCGAGCTTGCTTGAAGACTTCCAGCCGGTGATGCCCTCCCAGGAGTTCGTACTTGCCTACGGGGATGTCGTCCCAGGTTCGCACCTCGACAGGCTCTAGCAGGTTCGGGTCGAAGGTCTTGACGATGTTCAGGACGCGCTCTTTGTCCAGGCCCTTTTGCTCGGAGCCGCCGCGCCTGTACTGGTAGAGTTCGGGCTTCACGATGATGCTGTCCAGGGCGATGTTCTCGACGCCCTGAATCTTGGGGGCATCGGGGACAACGGGGAGTGGTGGCGCTACGACGGTGACTACCTTGGCCGGGGCCGTGGGCGCGACATGCTGCCAGTATTGGGCGCCAAGGTACGTTTTCCACCAACGGGTACAGGCGGCGGCGCTGGCGTAGGCTTTCAACTCTTTAGGTTCATGGCCGTGCTGGGGCAGTGGTCCCATGCGCCGCAGGATGGCGAGCGCGTCTTTCCACTCCCTGTCCGTGATTGGCGCCCCGCCCGCTGTAGGAGCACCACCTGGCCACGTCCAGTCTTTTTTCGCGTCGGGCTCTCCGTAGCGGTTGACCTGGTTCTCCACCGCGCAGAGGACGGCAGCGGCGCGCTTCAGTTCCTCAGTCCCTTTGGGCTTCACCGGGGCGTGGTAGAGGCGTCCTTTTTTTGCTGGCCGTGCCCCAACTTCGCAGGTTGCGGTGTCCGGCTCTGCGACGTACTGGGGGGGCTTCGCTGTCCCATGATGATGGTGGGCATCGCGCACGTACCCTGCCAACAGTTGGTTCACGGTGGATGTATGCCTACCGGAGTCCCTGACCCCCTCCAGCGTCACGGCGTCTTCGGGGGCTATGATATCGTCCATCTCGTCGCTGACGTACTGAGGGGGCTTCTGAGCCACTTTGTTGTCCCGCACTTCGGCTAGGAAGCCAGCCATGAGTTGCGTGGAAATGCTTTCCTGCATAGCGGCATCGGCGGCCAGCCCGTCAATGGCCTGGGAGATGGCACGTTCCTTCTCCGCGAGAATCTGCATGATGCGCTCGTCTATGGTGCCCTTGGCCAAGAACGGGACGATCTCAACGGGCTTCTTCTGGCCGATGCGGTGCGCTCTGTCCTCGGCCTGGGCCTTGCCCCCTGGGGTCCAGGGCAGGTCGTTGAACACCACACGGTCTGCTGCCGTAAGCGTGATGCCAACCCCAGCGGCGCCCGTTGTCCCAAAGAAGAAGCAGATGGCGGGATCGGTCTGGAATCTCCGTACCATAGCCTCCCGTTGCGCCTTGGGTGTTGCCCCCGTGTAAAGTAGGCTGTTGGGGCGGGCCTTGTGCAGCGTCTCCAGCACCGAGACAAACTCGGAGAAGGCTATGACTTTGTGACCAGTCTCATCGCACGGTTTCAGGAAGTCGCGTACAGGGATGACCTTGCCCTGTGCGGCGAGCTTCCGCAGGTGGTTGATTCGCACAAGTATCTGGGCGCGAACGCTGAACTCGATGCGTTCCACGGCCTGCTGCCCGACGGTCTTCTCCAGCCAAGCCATGAAGTTCGTCTCTGCCTCGTGGTACTCGTCGGCGTTGCTGATGGCCGTGTAGATCGGACGGTATATCTTTGGCGGCAGTTGGGTGAGCACATCCTTTTTCAAGCGCCGGAGCGTGAAGGGCCTCATGCGGTTGTGGAGCTCCTCCAGATTCTGGTATCCCACCACCACCATTTGCCCGCCGATGTTCTCGCGGATGGTGTAGCGAGTAGCGAACCGCTCGGACTCGGCCCGGCTGTACGGCTCTTGTCCCAAGAAGACCAGCAGGGGGAACAACTCCGGGGGGCGGTTCATTATGGGGGTGCCCGTCACGGCGAGGCGTGACGGGATGGGCCGCATCTCTGGCGTGGGTTTGCGGGTCTCGACCAATTCCAGGAGGTTCTGCGTGCGTTTCGTGTCCAAGTTCTTGATCTTGTGGGCCTCGTCAATGATGATGCTGCGGAACCCGGCACGTTGGAAGGCACGCAGGTACTTATGCACCTGGTCGTAGGTTACGAGAGTCCAGTTTCGCAGATGGCGGGGCAGAGGTGCGTCTTGATCCAGGATAGTCACGGTGTCGCCGGTGCGCCACTTGTCCTGTATCTCTGACGCCCAGTTGTAAAGAATGGCGGCGGGGACCACCACCAGCGCTGGTTGCCGATTCGCTCCCCAGTGGATCGCCTGTGGTGTTTTCCCCAGACCCATATCGTCGGCCAAAAGCGCCCTCTCTCTTTGTTGGAGCCAGGCTACTCCCTCCTGCTGGAATGGGAACAGCGTAAGTTTGGGCTTGGCTGTGGGCGATATGATAGGGGCGGGAGCGCTCGGTGCCACGACTGGGCTAGGAGCGGGCGCCGCAGGTGTGCGCCGAGCTGGGGGAGCGTTTGGGAGTGGCCCAGTAGACGGGGTGGTAGGCCACAGGGCGAGTTGCTGGCGCACCTCTGCCCCAGAGTCCCCCACCTCAGCGGCAGCCTCAGCTAGCGTTGCCACCTTTCCGGCAGCGTTGACGATCATGTGGTCCACCAGCTCGACCCCGTGCTTGTGCCCCTCTTTTCTCAGGGCTTGAGTCACCAGTATGTCCTTAGCGGAAGGTTGGAGGTTTCCAGAGGGGTGATTATGCACCAGGACAGCGGCGCGGGCCCCCTGACGTTTGGCCTCAGCCATGATGTCGGGAATAGGCACGGGGGCAGAGTCCCCATCCCCGCTGCTCACCCGCTGTGTGGACAGCACCTTCCCGCCGGGCTTGTCCAAGAGCACGACATGGACCGCCTCTTTGTCGCGGGGAAAGGCGAGCTCGGCGGCCACAGCTTTGATGTCCGAGACGTGGCTACCGTTCTGGTGGTGGATGTGGGCACCCTTCAGCGACCTTTCCAATTCCCACAGCCTCTCGCCCGGCTTTCCTGGCGGCCCCAACGTGGTGCCGGTGTCGAAGGTGACGCCTGCTTTTCCCAGTTCTCCCTCGGCCTTGTTGATATGGTGGATGTGCCTGTCAGACTTCTTGGGAAAAACCAGAGCATGTTCCCCGGATCCACCAACTTCGCTCGTGGCGTGGTGGTGCCTATTCCGCTTCGTCTTCTTGTCGCCGGTCTTGCAGACGTAATACAGGACTTCAAGGCGTTTGCGCCAGTCACGGCCCCAGGAAAGCAACTCAGGGGCCTCTCCCTCTCGGCAGATGGCCGCCTTTGCCTCCAGGTGTTTCTCCGTTGCCTCTTCCTGGAGGGCAGCCCACATATCCGCGTTAGGGCTGTCCATCGCCATTGTCTCGCCTGCCATAGACGCTACTGTCAAAACATGCTTGGGGATGCACCACTCCCCGATGTCGGCGAGCGAGCAGGGACACGTCGGGTCCGATACGTGTAGTTGGAGATTCTGGAGTTCGGCGATTACTGTCCGGTACTGCCATTCGAGCATAGTCAAGGGTGAATCTGGCATCGGCATCTCCTACAACCGCATGTAGACCATGTGGCAGTTCCCACACCAGTATACGCCGGAGTCCATGCAGAGCATGTCAGCTAGTCTCCCCGCCCAGACTCCGGGGACGCCAAACCTCCTTAGCACGGCATCTCTCACGGGCATAGGTGGCAGGTGCCCCACCGCTCGGCAGTTTGGGCAGACGGGTGGCTGCCAAGAGAGCGGGCTAGGTTGTACCACGGGTACGGCGTGTCCTACGAGTACCTGTCGGTCGGCCACTCTTCACCTTCCTGCGCCATCGGTACACCCGCCGTTGCCGGTAGAGCGGCGCATAGAGCACGCTGGCCTGGGGTGCAAACGGGTCTTTGCCCTCTATGAGGAGGCGCAGCGCCCGCTCCGGTGTCATTCGGCGCATGGGCTACCACCTACACTGCCGGTGCAGGCGTTGGAGGCTGCACCGGCTTCAGGGTTTCTAGGGCGGCGCGATCGTGCGCGATGATGGAGTCTAGGGCCGGAGTCGTTTCGATGCCCGCTGCGTTGGCGGCCTTCAGCGTCCGGGCTGTGTACTCTGAGCCCTGGAGGAACGGTTCCAAGAACACGTTGCGGAGCCCGTTGAATGCCTGGCCGATGCTTGATATGCCCTCCAACGCCTTGACCAGTCCCCCTATACCACTATCACCGACTGACGCACCTCCTCCAGCTAACATCCGCGACGCGATGGCGCCGATGATTTTAGTTATCAAGTCCTCTTGCTGTGGAGGCTGGACTTGCATCCCGGGATTCATCACATAGCCGGCGATCGGCACCTGACCGTCGGGACCTGGTAGCCCGCCGCTGGGGGTAGGTGGGACAACCTGCATCTGGGAGATGATCTGACCGAGTTGGTTCTGAGTCCGGCTCAGGGTTTCCATGTTGTCCTGAATGACTTTGAATCCTGCGGTCACCTGTTGTTCAAACTGGGCCAGGCGTTCCTCTAGGCCAGGTGTGGCCTGGGGGTGTGGTCCGCTGGCCTGTGGGGGTGGCCCCGCCACCTCGTTGACTGGTGGTGGCGTAGTCGGAACTGGCGGCTGGTGCATGGCCTTATGCGCGGCGATTTCGTCCATCGTTTGCGCGATTGACTCTGGTTTCACGGCGATGATAAGGCCGCAGCCCTCCTCAGTGCAGGTCCAGGGCTCAGGGGCTTTCTGCACAGGCGGCGGTGATGGTCTACGGGTTCTGTTGCGGACCACGGGCTACTCCTCTTTGCAGGCCAAGAAACCAGTGCCATCCTTGCGTTTCACCCATCGGCAGCGCGGGACTACGCCGTCGGTGACGGCCTCCTTAGCCGCTTCCTCATCGTCTGTCACTAGGTTCATGGCGCCGTCGTCGTCGTAGGCAATCTTTATCCGGTAGGCGGCCAGGGTCAGAGGGCTCCCGGAAGAGACTCCCGTCACAACGATAGGCACTGGGGTCTTGGGTGGGGGCTCAGGGGTAGCTTCCGCTTTGGGCGCGGGAGTTGGTGCGGGCTTGGGTTGGAGGGATTGCCAGAGGGTCTTGCACTCTGGGCAATCGTCGGTCTCCGCACTTTCCCTGACCTCCTCCAACGTGGCGTGACGGGGGGTGATGCCCGCGAGGCCCGTTGCTAAGGTTTGTTGGCCGTTCGACAGTTGAGCTACGGCGTCCTGGACAGCCTTGAATTGGGTGCCGAGCAACTGGAGCCCATCGGTGGCACTCTTCAGGCCCGCGTGCATCGCCTCGCGCACACCTTGGACATCATGCTGAATGTCGTGGAACGGCGCGACGGGCTCTGGTATTTCCACGCCACCGAGGAGCTGACCGCAGTTGCCCTTCGTGCATTTCGTCATAGTCGGTAGTCCTCCCAACGGATAGGGTGCTGAGGGGGTGAGGTAGGCGCGGCGGGAATAGCGGCGGCAGGTGGCGGGGCTTCGGGCGCTGGGGCTGGCGCGGGGCGAGTTTTGTCCCGCTCACTAACGCGGACTTTGACGCTCCTCAGAAAAGCCCGCCACACATCGGCCCCGGTTTTCTCCCCATCCTCATTGTAGTGCTGAGTCATGCGGAGTCCCATGCGGCAGAGTTTGTTCCGACAACTCCATGAGGCGTAGTGATGCCTGCCATTAGTTATCTGCCCCCCGGAGCGGTGCCCGCAGGCGGGGCAGGCCATCGAAAAAAACCCCTCTGCTTCTTGGCGCTGTGTGCCGCCGAAAATGCTCTGGGCTTGTCGGCTGGCTAGTTCCGGGTGCATCTGCCGTTCCCCTCCGTCCGCCATCGGCTGCAATGGGGTCATGGGGAACGATAGCAGCGCCCTCCTTTCCTGTCAAAACATCTAGGATTTTAGCCATGGGAGGAGCCGGAGTTCAAGTTTGTTTGACGATTGCCCTATGGTGTGATACCGCTATAGGCGCAACCCGCTGAGGGCGGGAATCCGACGCATTGGGAGGCAGCTATGGCGGCATCTGTAGCCCGGAGGAAGCGGCACTGCGAGTACGGGGTCAACAAGCGGACCGGCTCCTGTCTCAAGTCCAAGCGCAGCCGGCGGTAGAGGCCCGGCGATAGAGAGACCCGTCCCGCAGCCACAGGGTAAAGAGGGTGAGAAGAGGGTCTAGGGACTCCTTTGCCCCCTCTTCTCTGGCAGAGGAGGGCCAATGAAAGCCAAAAAGGAGGCGGGGTGCCGCAGGCTGAAGAATGGGGCCTGCCTCTGCCGCACTAAGGGTGGTCGGCCCAAGTTCAGAGCAAAATCCCGCTGCAAGTAAGGCGGGGGAGGCAATCCTTTTAGGAGGGAAGACGACATGGCAGTTAGCGTTGCTGGGGCACTGCGTCCCCTGACCGGGTTCGAGATCGCCAAGATACCCTTGGGGAAGGCCGTCGTGCTCGCAGGCGGCATGGGTGTAGGCGATTTTCTGAAGGCCCTGACCCACCGGCTCTCTGGTGGGCGCCTACCGCAGTGGGCGACGGGGCTGGCCGTGGCCTGGGCCCTCCAGAACGTGAAGCAACTGCGGGCTCTCGTCGGGCCAGACACAGCGGAACTCGTGTCCTTGGTGATCGTGGCCGATACCCTGAACGATCAACTGGACATCCAGAGGCGCACAGCCAACCTCTTGGCGTCCTTCATGCCTGGCAGACTAGGCGTGGTCTCCAATTCGCCACCAGTTCTCATGCCCGGCAGGGGCAGGCAGGTGACCCGCCCGTTCACTGCTAACGCGCGGAGCAGCCTCTACAGCAGCCTCGGGCCAAGCTAGCCACCACTTGGGGTGGGTTCTACTGATACAAACAAGGACAAGGAGAGGAACATGGGGCAAGTGAGGAAAGTGAAAATCACTCAGACCGCCACAGGGGCGTGGGCGGCGTCCACGGCGGACATCGCCACCGACCTGGATAAGACCGGCCTGATCACTCGCATCTACGCCACGGCAGAGATCACGCCTAACCAGGCCATGACTACAGCCGTTGGGGTGGACGGCCTTTTCAGGACGGTGCAAAACCTGAAGATAGAGGGAGGAGCGCATAGCTATTTCTCCCTCCCTGGCGGTGCCGGTGGCGCAGGCGGTGTTCTGCTCCACTACCTGAACCGCAAGGACTTCAGGATGGTGGGCCACAGCGATGGGATCATTACCGCCCCCAGTCGGACGTATGTCGGTGCGACCTACGTCTTCCACTGCGGGAGCAGGCCGCAGGATCAGTTCGGACGGGACAACCCGTTTGACCTGACCGCGTTCATCCCCGCGCACGTGGAGTCCCAACTGCGAGCTCTCTGGACGACGGGTGCCAACACCGTCATGGATGACACCACCACCGTGTCCTCCGCTGTGATGCGCTACACCCTCTGCACTGTGCAGGGCACCGAGGAAGAGATCAGGCAGGAGATGGCGCGGCAGGGTGTCTCGACACCGATGGTGCCCGCATGGATCCCTTCCAGCTTCCCGCACGTAGCCACGGCTCCAGACTACTCTGAGGAGCGAGACATTCCCACGGGCGGCTTCCTGAAGCGCATCGCCATCTATGAGCAGAACGATACCGCCGAGGGCAGCACGCCACTGAGGGCTGAGGACCAGGTGACGGGTATCGCCATCAAGCTCCCTCTGGAGAGCAACACACCCATCAAGTATTTCGCGGGCGACATCGAGACGGCGATGACGGACTATGGCTCTATGCTGGTGGATGCGTCCGCCTCCGGCTTCGGCAACATCCATGCGCCATACGGCATCCTGATCGCTGACCTGCGACCCCATTACTTTCCCGACTACGGGATGGATATGCGCCAGATGACGACGGGGGCGGTGAAGCTGGGGTTGACGATCACAACATACACGTCCGGTGACGACTCGTTCATTCTGTACGAGCGGTACCAACTGTACCCGGGGCCGCTGGCTGGCCTGTAGAGAGCGGGCTATGGAAGATTGGGTGCTGACAGACCAGGAGGTGCTTGTGCCTCCCGGCATCATTACCAGTCGGTCTGCGTTAGAGGAGGCCAAACAGTCGGTTGGGTCGAAGGGCAATGCCCCGCCGACAGCCCGATTGGAGTTCCATAGGTACTGTGACTGTGGGGCTCTGCTATGGGATGTGCCGACGGCGGCACTGGTGCCCAAGTATCCGCGCCGGGTTATCTGTCACCGGTGTGGGAAAGGGGTGACGCCAGATGGCGAAAAAGAGGGTTTGCACGTACGGGCGACGGTCTGACGGCAAGTGCCGGCGACGGTCTCCCCGCCGGCGGCTAGGGTACTCCATGATGGTGCGGGGCCGCTAGGTTTCCCGACAACTGAATATGGCGCCTGGTAGCAGAGCATGGTAGGGGCCTCCAGAGTGGCGCCTGGGGAACTAGGAGGTATCTGCTACCCTGTGGGTCTGGCCCCCATAGGGTCATTCTGCGGGGTAGCTGCTTCTCCTTCTCAGCTACCCCGCTTGGTTTGTTAGGGGGATGGTGTAAGCATGGCTATAGATGGCTGGATCGCAACGTCGGCGCTGGCTGAGGGTGGCACTGGCCACGGCCAACTGAACATCATCACAGCCCAGATCGCAGACTCGGCGATCACGGCTGCGAAACTGGCGGCGGGGGCAGCGACGGTGGGGAAGTACGGAGTCTCGACCTACGGAGGGGCCACCTATGGCTAGTTACAACGTGGTGATCCAGAACGAAGAGGGCAACCAAGAGAACCTGTCTATCACGGGCTTGGTGGACGGGCGACAGGTGGCTGCGGTAGTACGCATGGCCCTTCTTCCCCCTGGCAAGAGCAAGGCTATGGAGCGAGACCGGGCCAACATCAAGGCCAAAGCGTTGGTGGCGGCATATCTAGCGATGCCGGCGAATGAACCGAATGCCGCGGCCATCGTGGTGGAGCTATGATGCCGGATCACGTCCGGCTGGCCCAGGCCGGGGGGATACAGACCGGCGCAGAAGCCTTCGGTCACATCGGTGAGGAGTTCCGGGGGAAGGTGGCAACTGACCTGCTGGAGCGGGTTACCCCTGCCGGGCGGTGGCGGTTCGACCTCTTCAACTCTCGCAACGACTACCAGCGGCATCTCTATGCTCTCTTCCTGAAGTTGGCGGGCTTCAGTTACGGCGAGATAGAGGATGTGTTGGAGCCTCTGCTGGTAGATGTCTCGCCGGAGCGTCACGCATCGTATTTATCCGATCTACTTCATTCGGAGATCGTCGGCTTCCCGCGAGCAGACGGGAAGTGCATCATGTTACCGGCTCAATCTGGACGGGCGATAGCCTAGTAGAGGTGACATTATGGCGACCGGCACCGCAGTCAGCACGGGAGACCTGATCACCGCCGCGAAGATGAACTTGAAGCAGGAGACAGGGGTCAACCTGGCCAACCTGTCCGTGATGGATCAGAGTGGCGCAGGGTCTTTTGCCCTGGCGTTCGTTGCCAGTGAGACCTTGACGGCAGACCGGAACCTGACCTTTGTGGTGAACAACGCAGCCCGGACCATAGACTTGACGGGGAACCTGACCCTGGCGGGTGCGTTCACCACCACCACGGGGGCGGTGACGCTGGCGGCGAATGTGGCGGGGTCTAATGTGACGCTGCCGGCCTCCGGCACACTGGCGACTCTCGCGGGGACTGAGCAGCTATCGAACAAGACACTGGTATCGCCTGCTTTCTCCGGTACCATCGCGGACCTGGGGGCAGTCACCACTTGTAACATCAACGGCGGCACAGTTGACAGCCTCACCTCACTGAGCATCAGATCCACCGGCTCCGCCTTCGACCTCACCTTTGCCAGCACGGAGGTATTCACTGCTGGGCGCACCCTGACCATAACGCTGAACAACGCGGCCAGGACGGTTGATCTGGGCGGCAACCTGACTCTGGCCGGGGCGTTTACCACCTCCGGGGCTTTCGCGGCGACTCTGACTCTTTCCAACACTACAACCATCACCCTGCCGACCACGGGCACGCTGGCCATCCTGGGGGCCAACACCTTCACTGCGGCCCAGACCTTCAATGGCACCAATGTTGACGTGGTGCTGAACGTGGAGGACTCGCCCACGCTGGACATCGGCTTTGATGTGTTCCCCACGGGAACGGCTGTGGACGTGGCCTTTGACACCGCCGAGACACTGACTGGGGCTCTAACGGGCGTCAACCTTGACTTCAGCGCGAACCTTACCCTAGCCACTCAGACCAACTTGGTGGGCTACAGGTTCATCCATGCCGCCCTGACGCAGAGCGCGGCTAATACCACCACGATCTACGGCCTCACCATCCCGACTGCCGGGGCGCTGGTCCAGAACACCAATGCCGGAACCATTGACTGGCGGGGCGTGAACATCCAACTGCCCAACATCACCCAGACTACCGGGACGGTAACAGCCTACGGTGTGCGAATCATCGAGGGCACGACCACCTCGGGCACGGCGGCGGGCATCCTGTTGGACGGCACCGGGGTGGACACCGTTCTGAACCTGAGCGCCAGCCCCATCATAGACATTGGGGCTGACGTGTTTGAAACGGGCACCTTTATGGACATCGCCTTTGACACCGCCGAGACACTGACTGGGGCTCTCATCGGGATCAACGTAGACCTGAGCAGCAACGTCACCATCAGCAACCAGAGCGTGACAGGCATGGACATCACTCTGCCTAGCACCTACGGGGCGGGCACCGAGTACGGCATCAGGGTCCGGGGCGATGGCCAGACCATCCTCATAGGCAACGACGCGGACCTGTACGTCTCTCTGGCCAAGGCGTCCTCGGTAGATGTTGACATTCAAGGGGTGACGCCAGTTTTCAACATTGGGGCTGACGTGTTTGAAACGGGCGTGATCTTCGACGTGGACTTTGACACGGCGGAGACCTTGACGGGAGCTCTAACCGGCCTTGACCTGAATTTCAATACCAACGTCACCCTAGCGACACAGACGAATGTCACCGGCGTGACATTCCAGGTGGCTGCGCTCACCCAGTCGGCGGGCAATACCACGACCATCATTGGGTACAACCTCCCCACGGCAGGTGCCCTGATTCAAGACACGGCTGGCGGGACTATCTCGTGGCGGGGGGTCAACGTCCAGCTCCCGACCACAACTCAGACCACGGGCACCGTCACGGCCTATGGCCTGAACGTGGAGGAGGGGACGACCAACTCCGGCACCGTGGCGGCTATCCGGTCCAACGTCACCCTGACGCTTATAGCGGCCAAGGCCACCACCCTGAGAATCGCAGCGAATACGGCGGCAGCCCTGGACATAGACGATGGCACCACCGACCTTCTGCGGTTCAACTCGCAGACGGCCACGGACAACATCGTCACGGCCACCTTCCGGCCCGCGCCTGCCACCTTCGCATCGGCCAATGGCAGCACCTACAGCGTGACCGCTGTTGCGGCCTCTACCCTGACCCTGACGGGTGGGACTCAGGTCACAGCTCTGAACGGCCTTGGTCTGAACCTTGGGGCCCCGACTGTGACAAGTGGCAGCGCCACCACCATCGTGACGGCCTCCAACCTGTACGTGGCGGCCCCCATCGCGGCAGGTGCGGGCCCTGCGGCCTTCACCAACGGCTATTCGGCCCACTTCGCCTCTCAAGTTCGAGTGGACGGGAACATCAGTCTGGCCAACGCCGCCTACGACATGGTGGTGATTGCGGCGACGGCAGCGGCCCTGGAGATAAGCGATGGCACCACCAAGTACCTCACCCTGGATACGCGGGTGGCCACCGACAACGTGGAGGTCTGGACGTTCCTGCCATCGGCGCCGACTATCGCCAATGTGAACGGCACGACCTACCAGCATATCAATCTGGCGGCCTACACCTTGACGTTGAGCACCCAGACGGGCGTGACGGCACTGGATGGCCTCCAACTCTACGTCAGCGCCCCGACGGTGGCCCAGTCCGGTGGCGCTGTGACGGTTTCAACGGCCTCCACTGTCTACCTGGTGCCTCCGACCGCTGGTGGCTCGGTGACGATCACGAACAGGTACATCATCAATACCTCTGTAGCTGGGTGTTTCCTCACGGCGGCAGGCACGTGGACAGATGCCTCCTCGGCGGAACACAAGACGGAGATTCAGGGGTTCGACTACCGGCGCATCCCCGGCATGATGGCCTCGGTGGACCTGAGAACGTACAAGCGTCTGGACCCCTCAGATGGCGGTTATGAGCGCGTCGGACTGATCGCTGAGGAGGTCCCGGACTTCCTGGCCCTGCCAAGCCGGAAGGGGTTGTCGAGCCTCTACGTGGCGGGCTTCGCTCTGGCCGGGGTGAAGTACACCGTTGGGGAGATTGATGCCCTTCATACGCGCATAGCTGAGCTGGAGAGCACGATAAACGTACTCCGGCAACAGGTGGCCATCCTGGCCAAGTAACAAGTAACGAGGTGTGGCATGGGAAAGAGCCAAGGAATTGTCCTGGTGGGACTCATTCTGGCGGGGATCTGGCTCTGGTCTCGTAGGGGAGGCGTAGCAAGCGCAGCCCTGGCCCCCGGGGGCATTTTGGGCCGGAACCTTTTGCCAGTCGCGCCTGTAGACATTGTTCCCAATCCTCTGATGGGCATTGGGGACACCTTGATGCCGGAGAATCCCGTGGTGATAATCCCCATGCCTCCTGCCTACGCAGAAGCTCAGGATCCCAGGGTGAGGGAGATGTTCGACTTCCAGCCTCCCATCGCCGTTGCTGGCCCGCGCTACGCTACCTACTACAACCCAGAGGCGCGGGTATTCGAGAGCCTGGAGATTGCCACCCCGCTGCAACAACAGCGGGCGGGGGAGTACCCGTGGGAACTGGTGAGCTACGTGGATGTCCAGGGGAGGTTCCAGTGGGGACCTGACTGGAGTGCGGAGCGTGAGGCAGCGGCGCAGGCCGCTGTGTAGAGAAGGACAGCCATGGGCCACAGTGTCTCCGTGGAAAGGCGGACATCGGACGGGAGTGGTTTTGTCCCTATCTTCCAAGGGGAAACGATCTTCCCCGATGAGCCTGTGCGCTTGGCGGTCCGCAATGCGCCCTGGGGTAGCGTGCGGTTCCGCGTGACTCTGGGCACGCGGGAGGGCGTGCGGGACATAGGGGTCTGGGACAGGAACGTAGGCGCCCTGAGCGGCGGCTATGCCTTCGTGGACATAGACCCTCTGAGGACTCCGGGAATCTACGTGGTGGGCGCCGAGTCTTCCTTGCTCTTCATGGGCAGTCCCCATATCGCCATCCTGCCATTCAAGGTAGCGGCGAAGGCGCAAGAGCCTGGTGCTATCGTGACCCCATTGCCTCCTGGAATTGCAATCACCCCTGTAGGGCCAGCAGCTCCTCCTGCTTCGGCACCACCAGCGCAGAGGGGAATCGCGGGATTGTTGGGCGATGTGAAGGGGGTGGCGTGGGTGGTGGCCGCCATTGTTGGGCTGTACGCAGTTGCACAGGTAGCCAAGAGGAGATAGGCATGGCCAAAGACAACTCGCCGCTGCTACTGCTTGCCCTTGGAGCAGGGTTGTGGTGGCTATGGAGCCGGGGACGCAGCGCGGCAGCGCCAGTGGGACGGCCCCCGAATGTCTTTGGGGATGATGAACCCGCGTTTACCCCAGGAGGGGCACAGCCTCGCCTTGACACACCAGTGGGCCAGTGGTGGCTCAAGGCCTTTGGACCGCAGGCGATGTCGGGGTTGCAGCCTCTGAGTGCTGCACCGCCAGGGGGGCGATCTCCAGTGCTGTCCGGCCCTGAGTGGGGCGATGTTTAGGAGGCTGTTGTGGTACAAAACCTCGTAGGCGCTGGGGTGCTTCTAGCCATCGGCTATCTCGTGGGGAAGGACGGGGGCAGGCAGCTGGTAGTCGTGCCCTGTAGCCCGGATGGTCGTCAGGCCCAGTTGCCCAACCTGACGGAGGCCCGTCTTGAAGAAGGGCTTCCAAGGCCTCCAAGGAGAGGAGCAGGGTGGGACTTGGAGACAGCCATCGAGCGGCTGACGCAGGAGGGAATACGCCCTTACGGGACTAGCACCACCTACTACCTGGATGCTCTTTTCGATGCTCGGCGAGCCGACAAGGTGGTGTTCTATGTGGATTCCACCTGTGACCAGGCCCTCACGGTACAGGTTGTGGGCAGCATGGCGAACGGTCCCTCGACGCCGACGGCCCTGGTGAACATCGAGGCTTCCCAGACCCTTGCCGCTGGCAGTTCTGCCGCAAGCAGGCTCAGTTTGGGTATTGACTTGGAGATCAACTGGCATTTCTTCCTTGGTGTTACCATTGCTTCGGGTGGAACTCCCCCAACCACGGGTAGGGTAACTGTCATGGCCGCTATCAGGCGGTGGGTGAAGATCGGGGACTAACGGTAGCGCAGTTATGCCAACACTTTTCGAGGCATACACATCAGGGGACGATACGAACATCAGCTTCGACTCCCCGAATTGGATAGCACAAACATTCACCCCTCAACGAACGCATACGCTTACGACGGTATACCTGAAACTAGGGAGATGGTTGTTACCAGGCACAGTTACGGTGGGTATTAGGGCAACGAGTGGAGGGCAGCCCTCTGGGGCCGACATCGCTGTTGGTTCCATAGATGGGGATAGCCTCACAAATGACGGCGAGGGAAGATGGGTAATAGTTCATCTCTCTCCTTCAGTATCTCTGGACGCAGGTACCACCTATGCTATTGTTGTCCGCAATGCAATCCCCCTCAACTATATTCAGTGGCGAGTTGCCTACGAGGTTGGGACATACCCAGGTGGCACTGGTTGGCTCAGCGTAGATTCTGGGGCGACATGGACCTCTCCGGCCCCTTACAACATTAGCGACTTCATGTTCGAGGAGTGGGGTGTGGCCAATAGTATGCTCCACGTTCCGATCGGCGGTAAGGCTTCCGCTGGCGTGGTAGCGGCACGGAACAGTTAGGAGGGTATCATGCCGGGAACGCATGTACCAATACGCACACGAAGCGAGTGGGCCGACGAAGCAGGCGCCGTAAAGACCCTTGACCAGAATGGCTCTGGACCGAATCTCCTCCTGACCCATGAGACGCAACCGGAGGAGCGTTACTTGGAGGAGGATCAGACCGATCCGGCGGGGCGGTGGCGCAGAATCCTAAACGCGGACATCCTCTCGTACCAACGGGCGGCGACTTCTGGATGGGCCACCTTCACCACCCTTTTCCAGATAGATACTGCCGGGCCGCTGCTGCCCGACGATGTTGTTCTCGGGATCGGATCGGGCAGGGACGGCACCATGGTCAACCGCTCCACATCCCTCGACGCTAACACCGCACTGACCGGTGTCCTGGTTGGCACTCCCGTTACCGCTGCCACGCCCGCAAACTCGCTGTTAGTTTCCAATATCACAGCCAACGGTGATATTGCGTTCTTCCTGAACGATGGGTCAGGTAACTCCTGGGAGTACTTGCGGTTTGATGGTTCGGCCAAGGCAATACGGCTGAACATGGCTGAGAGTGCTATAGATTTCCTCTTGGCTGGGGAGAGCAACGCAGGTTTAGTGCGAACACAAGCGAGCTCTGATTCTCTTTCCATAGGTGGAGTTCCCTCTACATTTGTCTTTTGTGTCCTAAATGGCTCTACAGTATCTCGCACTTTCGCCCAAAGCAATGCTGTAGAGTTGCAAGCCATAACCGGGACTTTTACCGACACAGGGGGAGCACGGACACTCACTCAGTTGCCTCGGTGGTGGATTTCGATTCCTACCTATGCTAACGCTTCCAGTGCTGTAACAGTTACCAGAGCTTCTACTTTCTATATTGTAGGGCCTCCTGCTGCGGGCACCAATTTCACCCTTACGAACACCTTTGCTCTATGGGTGGATGCAGGGCTTTCTGTTTTTGACGGGGATGTGGTGATAGGGGCACTGGAAGGTGACACCGCTGCGCCCTCCAATGGCTTGCTGCGGGCTCCTGATATAAAGACTGGTGGCGCGGGCAACGTAGCTGGTGCTGACCTAACTATTCGTCCCGGCCTTGGAACAGGCACCGGTGATGAGGGGACTATCATCTTCTCTCTGCCCATCGTGGCCGCTGCGGGTGATAACATTCAGACCACAGCCACGCGACTTGCCCTGGATATGGCAGGTAGCACCACGGTCCTGACGATGGCCTTTGCACAGGCGGCCATTATCAGTACAGCGGCAACAACTCTGACCCTGGCACCCACAACGCTCCTATTGCTTACTGGCGGCCTAACATTCCAGTCCAGCAGCTCCACCGAAATCGGTATCTGCGTGACCAATGGGTCTCTCACGGTGGGCAGCTTGGGTAGCATTGTTCTCCCTGTCAAGACAGATACAGGGGCACCTGTTGATGCCTCGATGGGAAACTTGGACGGCGCCTTTGGCTATAACAGTTTTGATAACACACTGGAAGTCCGGGATGGCGTGAACACCTACCTGAGCGTTGGCGTCGCAGGATATGTGGTACAACGCAGCGTACCCGCGCTCGAACTGGGGATGTATCACCACGACCAGTTCATTGGTGAGAGGAAGGTTGACGAAACCCGCTGCTTTGTCTGCGGACACGAGATGCAGCCCCTTGAGCAGGTGACGATGTGGGCCAATGGCCGAGTGCGGAATGACGACCTACATGCTGTATTCGGCCATCTTCACCCGGAGAAGGATCAGTACATAGCTCGGTTGGAACACAGGATTGCCGAACTGGAACGCCTTGCGGGGGTACCTTCCTAATGGCACAGGCACTGCCAAATACCAAGTGTCCCTACTGCAAAGAAGTTTTTGTCGCAGGCGAGGTCCTGGTCCTGGAGACTGTCCCCAATCCTGCTACAGGCTCGGCGGCGTTAGAGGCTATCCATGCCACCTGTGCCAGCATACCATGGCCCAAGGCGGGGCCAGGTGATAATCAGCGGTTGGCGTCACTGGAGCAGGCGGTTCATGGTCTCTCACGGGATCCCGGACCTCAAGGCATCCAGGGCGAAAAGGGTGATATGGGTGATCCCGGTCCTCAAGGCAACCAGGGTGAGAAGGGAGACACCGGCGAGAAGGGGGACAAGGGAGACGCGGGACTGCGAGGTGACCCTGGCGAACTTGGGAAGCAGGGGCCGCGAGGCGATGGGGGTAAACAGGGGGAAAGGGGCCTTCCAGGCAAGGAAGGCCCCCGAGGTGTGGATGGTTCCCCAGGATCGAAGGGGGATGCAGGGAATCAAGGCGAGCCTGGGCCGCGTGGGCCCTCTGGCAAGGATTCCACCGTGCAAGGCCCTCCAGGGGCGCAGGGTGAGAAGGGAGACACCGGCGAGAAGGGGGACAAGGGAGACGCGGGACTTCAGGGCGAAAAGGGCCAGACAGGTAACCCGGGAGTATCAGGGCCACGCGGGTTTACGGGGCCGAAAGGCGAAACAGGTCCTGCCGGCCCCCCTGGCCTGTCAGGACCCCCTGGACTCTCTGGGGAACCTGGCCTTGATGGGCCGCCAGGGCCACAGGGGCACCGTGGTGAACGTGGTGAACGGGGAGAGAAGGGGGACTCCGGCCCATGTGGTGAACAAGGGGGGAAAGGTGAGCAAGGGAATGTGGGGCTACCTGGCGACATCGGCCCTACCGGACCCCCTGGTGCCCCTGGCGCTGGTACTGAGAAACAGCTACTGGACCTGGTGCGCCGAGTAGAGGGATTTGAACGCCTGCTACAACACCCTGTATGGTTCCGAGCTAGGCAGGCAGTTCCAGGAGGTGATACCCGGCTGCTAGGTATCATATCTTGTCCCGCCTGTAATAGGCTCTACGACCTCCAGGCCAACTGTCGTGTAGGTATATCCTCCAGTGCAACCGTGGTCTGTGAGTGTGGGTGTCAGATGGAAGTCAACCTACAGGGGATAGCTGCTCGTGGGTAGCCCTATTACTGAACACCCTAGCACGATGTTTTCTGGGCATGTAGGGACCACAGCGCCCACGGACTCAGACAATCCTAACCGCGCTGTGGCAGTTGGTGACCTATGGGTAGATACAACAGCTAGCGCATTCAAGCGTTGCTCCTCTATTAGCCCAATCACCTTTGTAACCACAGAGTACAGCGATGCTGGGGCGATCGCTGCGGTGGAGGGTGAAGCAACCCTGGTTCTCACGGGTGCAGTCACTAACAGCGGCTCACTTGCTCCTCCGCAAGGCGCTGGCGGTGCGACGGTGGACGCAGCGGGTGAGATGTGCGTTGATACCACCAGCAAGACGCTGAACTTCCATGATGGCGGAGCCGAAAGGGTGCTCAACCCTGTCAAGCATTTTAGTATAGTCGTCGCAGACCCAGTAGCTACCGACGATTTTCCTGCTCACCGCATGGACGTAGCGGGTACCATTCAGAAGATAACCTACCTGTGCATTAGTGGCACTAACTGGATAGGCCAGGTACAGGAGGGAGACTCAAACGGCATCAATGGTGTGGACACCGCAGCTGCTGACACCACAGCCACTGCCACAGTAACATTGGTGGACACCTTCACTAATGCGGCTTACGATGCGGGCGACTATTTGATTCTGAAAACCACTAGCATATCAGGGACTCCCACGTGGCTGGTAGTCACTGTCTACTACGTGGAGAACCCATAGAGCAGTCACGACATTCATCTACACGGATGACTAGGTGCCGCACCTCTTGACTTGGCTCCACATGCGACTGATTACTTGCTGGGCTTACTATGGCAACCGCCGAGGGGCACGGGAACTAATGAGACGTGGCTTGCGCCGAAGCCATTGGTGGCAGCTATAATGCCGCACCTCTACCTTGCACCCTGGGAATGGAAGCAAGACCCTGCTGGGGAATCCTATTGGACTGCCCAGCGGGAGCAGGACCGCGTCGGGTGCCTCGACCTGCGCTCCTTGCCTCAGTGTGGTTCCCCAGGGCCGACACCACAGGGCTACAGAAACTTGTTTGTCTATCGTCAGCCTGTGGTGCTCTCAGGGGGGCGGTATCTGGGTGACGACCCCGCCCGTCTCCTGACTTTACAGGAGCGCCAGGCCTTTTCCAACTTCTTTAGCCTTGGCGAGACCCTGGTGGCCACTAACCTCCGAGACGCCGTTGTGGAGCTGATGTGCGCCCACGGAGACCCTACCGGTCAGACTAGGTGGAAGCCACTCAGGGGCAGCCCACGCATTGGCTACAGGCTCATCCTTGGCCCTTGGGACTACCGCTGGCGCTGGGACAGGATGGACATAGCCTTCCGTCGCGCCGGTATGGAAGTTGACCACCAAGACTGGCTACGGCTAAAGGCCGCAGACCAGCTTGCAGGGAGGACTCACTACCGCAAGGTTCTCACGGCTCTGGCTGAGAAGTACTATGGCCGCAGCGCCGCCATCCAGGCCGTTGCGGACAGGCTCCTCCAAGCATGGGGAGAGACCGAGAGTGTGGTGGCAGAGCCTCACGATACCGTCATAGGGGACACCCTCGTAGAGGCCAGTGACACGTCTCTAGGTGCCCATACTGCTACAGGGCCGAATGGCGGCTTTAGCTGGACTGCGGTAGACGGTGTATTTACGGTCCTTGGAGCCAGTGACGATGTTCGAGGGCCAACCTCCGCCGCTGGTGGTTTCCCGGCTTCTGCTAGAGCAGAAAGTCCCCTGGCGTCTGATGAGCATTATGCCAAAACCGTGTCTGTCTGGTTTGAGACAACCTCCTCTATAGCCGGTGTGGCTTTGCGGTTTGCAGCGGCGGCAGAGACTTTTATAGCTGTGTGGGCACGCGATTCCACAACAACAGGCCACGCTATTGGTAAAGTGGTGACTGGGACACTTACCACTCTGAAAAGTGATAGTATCGCTGCGGGGCCTGCTGGTTGGAGCATCAAAGGGGATGTGGATGCCAATGACCTCATCACATTGTACATAAATGATGTGGCGTATTTTACCCAGATGGACACGACAGGAACAGGCAACCTGCTGACAGGCATACTGGCTCATTCGGACATAAGTAGGGAGGTTCGCCAGGACAACTTCGAGGCAGGCGACCTGGGCGGGGCGGCCCGCAGGATGTTTGTGGTGAGCTAGAGGTGTAATATGGAAGACCGTGTAACGAAGAGAATAGAGGCGCTGGAGGGATGGAGGAGCGAGATGGCCGACCAGGTGGGGCAGCTCAAGGGGACTGTGCGGCTACTGGTTGCTTTCCAAGCCAGCAGTCTCATTGGGATCGTCGGCATTATCGTAAAGCTCTTCGCGGGAGGATGATATGGAAACCCAGGTAGGCACTTTAGCGATGCTGGGATTCGTGAGCACGCTGCTGGCAGAGCAGCTAGGGGGCAAGTGGGCCAAGGGCTCTCTCATGGCCCTGATTGCTCTGCTGACCAGCATCGCCGTCACCTACGCCGCATGGGTGTTACCCACCAACATCGAGGGAGTGCCGGCAGCGTTCGCGGCGGTCAAGGACCTGCCACTCATGGCGGTGTGGGCCTATGGGGTCCTGGTTTTCATCGCAGCCCACATCGAGCGCAAGGCTCTCTGGGCAGTCGCCCCTGGCCTTGCGGAGCCGTCTGTCAACCTCGGGGGGATAGTTGCTGACCTGCTACCGCACCCTACGGCCGCCAACGTCCTTAGCACTGACCCGGTGGTGGGGGGGAATGTCCTGAAGTACCTTGGCACTGACATCCTGGCTGTGGTGGAGGAGGTGCTGCCCAGCGGACAACTGCGGGTGACTATGCAGGGCGCTACCTTCACCCTGTCCCGCAACAAGTTCCAGTGGCTCAATGCGCCTCAACGGATGAGCCGGTAGTGTATCAATGAGCCCCAAGCCCTTGCGCCCGCGGGCGCTAGTCTTTTAGAATACATCCGACGCATCGCACGGTCAGACTCCAAGTGCGATAGCTAGAAGGAGAACGGTATGTCATCTGTCAGGAAGATCATCCCCATCTGTCAAATCTACAACCTGGCTCACAAGCCCTGGCGTATCCCAGAACGTGACGAGGACGACGAGATTGTTTGGAAAGACCCAACCGCTCAAGTCCCGGAGATGAAGAAGGCCGACACCTTGGGCGTTCTCTGGACCGTCCTCTTCACCATTCCCCCTAAATTGGAGAAACAGAACGACCCCAGGCGGCTCCAGCAGGCGTGGAACCAGATGGAGCGGGCCCGTGAACAGGGCAACGGAGAGGTGGAGTTTTCAGAGAAAGTGTACCTCTGGCTTCACCGGCTCCTGAACCGCGAGATGCCCCTGACTGAGGAAGAAAAAAGGGAAAAACTTCTACCGCGTACCTACGCCCGCGCCCTGTTCCGAGGGTCCGCGTTTGCCATCACCGAGCAACTGAAGCCTCTCGATGAGCGGGTAGACCCATGGAGTGTTGGCCTCGGGGACCTGGAGGAGGATGCAAAGGCGACTGAGCCGGACGACGAGGAGAAGCCCAGGAAGTCAGACCCCGACGACGAGTAGAGTTGGCGGCCTCCTTACTTACTCCCTCATAGCTTGGGGCGGGAGGGGCCAGTCGCCCGGTGCGACTCCACCCATGCCAACGAATACCTCTGGAGGGAGTGGAATGACCCCGAACTTGGATTCATAGTCTAGGAGTTGCCGTCGTAGGACCATACACACCTGCTTTGCCACGGGCAGAGGCATACTGAAGAGTGCCACCACATGCGGCGATGATGGTCCACGTGTTTCTGCCAACCCTGGCATAATGGCACCCATGGTCACTGAGAATGCGGTACGGGTGATCTGGAACCCCTCCACAGGGTAGTGAGGCACCGGCTGCTCACTCATATCTAGCTTCTCCTTTCCCCCACTGCCCCTATCTGGGGGCCATGCACTTGGATGCGATTCTAGGCCCCTGTGAGGGGCCTCGCCATGCTAACCCATACCCTGGTCACGGTACTGCCCCTGCCCTGAGCGGAGCCGAAGGGCCTGGGCTCTGGGGGTGTCCCCCAGATTCAATCCTCCTCCGTCATATCTCCTCCTTGCGGATCCAGACACCGTAGAATGGGTGCGCGAAGCCCAGTCACATAATACGTCTTATGTGGTCATTAGATACGGTTTTGTATCTGAAACACCCTCAGAATCCGCTAGGTTTACCGTGCCCGCTGGCCCTTGGGGAGCATATCTCTTCATCATAACTGCGGCCGTCCGCACCGTGGGGATGGTCATGGCTTCCTTTCAA
>Ga0208958_1001419_pt1 | contig 23940 bp, 25 predicted proteins | sample RifOxyB1_FD_184032 | JGI IMG/M metagenome (GOLD analysis project Ga0208958, IMG submission 184032) | Soil microbial communities from Rifle, Colorado - Rifle Oxygen_injection B1 (SPAdes) | ecosystem: Environmental > Terrestrial > Deep subsurface > Rock core/Sediment | place: Rifle, Colorado... | reverse complement strand
CGGCGACAGCCGCTATACCGAACAGAAAATGTCCGGCTGGTTTGACCCGCCGATGGTTATTCGAAAGGGTTTCGTGAAGGAGGCCTTCATTCCGGGGCCACTGGTGGAAGCGATGCAAAGGGGCGGTGTTCTTTTCATCAATGAATTGAACCGGCTTCCCGAGGGCGTGCAGAATGTGCTGTTGCCCGCGATTGACGAACGAATCCTTTCGATCCCCCGCCTCGGAACCGTTCGCGCGGCGCAAAAATTTCTTGTGATCGCCACTCAAAATCCGAAAGAATTCGTGGCCACATCTCACTTGAGCGAGGCCATTCTGGACCGTTTTGAACTCGTCAAGCTTGACTATCAAAAAGAGCAGGAGGAGTTCGCAATTGTTTCGCGCTTGCTTGGCGAGAGCGGGCCCGCCGAGGGCCGCCGGCTGGCCCTCGCGGCCGTTCGCATGGCAAGAATCACTCGCGAGCATCCCAGGGTCAGGCGGGGTGCCTCGATTCGCGCGGCAATCAGCACTGCCGAGATCACGACCGCACTTCTTCGCCGAGGAACTCCTTTCGAGGAGGCCTTTTTGACCGCGGTTCTGATGGCCTTTCCGACCCGGATTGAAATTGAACGTGAAGCTGATTCTGAGCTTCCGCTCGATCTTGAGTTGGAAGAGCTACTGAAAGAATGGGTCGCCGCCGTTCTCGAATCGCTCAAGTCGGAGCCGGGTCCGAACGGGTTAAAAAAAAAGCGCTGAATAACGCGAAGCAGATCCCACTCGAGGGCGAAGACGTCTCGCGTGAAGCTCTCACGGGTGGGCGCGGGCAGGACCAGAAGCTCTTCTACCCTCCGGAAACAGACTCCGACGATCTTTCCGGCGAGATGTTTCAGTTCGCGGGATGGGATCTTGCGATCCGGTATCACGAGCTTAAGGCCAGACCGTCGATGAAGGCCCTCGTGCCACGGCTCAGAAGGCTCTCGGCGGACTCCATCATCGAGCGGGCCAGAAATGTCCTTGGATCTGTTGTTCTGCCGGTGGACCAGCGTTCCTGTTCTTTGAGTGAGTTGCCACCCTCGGCCGAGCAGCCTGATCTGGATGTCGAAGAAACGCTTGAAAACTCACCGCTCGTGAGTTGTCGAAATGAAAGTCCGTTACCGCAGGACATTTGGATGAGTTACCGCGCTCATCGAAAGCAGCCGATCATCCTCAGCCTCGACACGAGTCTTTCGATGACCGGCGAGAAACTCGCCCTGACCGCGGTTGCGCTTGCGGTCGTACTTCTGCAGTTTCCGGATGATTCAATCGGGATCATCGCTTTCGAAAATGAAGCGAAAGTGATCAAGCACCCCGAGGAGCGCGTTTCCGTGCTCGAGCTGATCGAACGTTTTCTCGACATTCCCGCGCAGGGCTATACCCATCTCGAGGACGGGATGGCGGCCGCGCTGAAGCTATTGAAGGAAACCCGAATCAGTGGTCAGACGAGGCCCGCCTCGACGGTTCTTCTCACGGACGGAAAGTATACCGCCGGCCGCGATCCCGCATATCTTGCACCGCGGTTTCCACATTTGATCGTTCTTAAGATGGGACAGGAACGGGCAAGCCTGGAGCTTTGCCGTGAGCTGGCTCGCAAGGGTAATGGCCTGCTTCGGGAGGTTGGCGAACTCGAAGCGCTCCCCGTGGTCATGTACGGAGTAGTAAAAGATCTGCTGCGAGGACGCTCATTGGGTTAGGCAGTTCGGACGCCGTTATGGCTTCGCCGCGGCGCTGTCCTCGGCGTTTACGGAAAGCTCGGCGCTCCCGGCGTCTACGGAGCTAAAAGACAGCGTGATGTTGACGAGTCCTTCCAGAACCTTTTGCGCCAGCTCGGCCGGAGTCGAGGATGAAACCGACAAGACCCAAACGCCGGCAGGGGAAAGCTCAAGAGTTGTTTCAAACTGGTCGAGACCTTTCCGGTCCAGGCCTGCTTCTTCTGAAATCTTGAAATACCCGATTCCTATCTGGCGGCCCTCGCCTGAAAGAAGTTCCCCGATGGGTATCTCTACGCTGCCCCAGTCCTTGAACTCCTTGAGGAGGTCCGGGGAAAGCGTGATCGAATGATTCCCGAAAAATCGGAGTGTCTTGGCGATACCGGTATTTTCCAGAACTGAATATGTTTTATATTTCATTTCCATGACGGGGGCTTCCGCGTGGCCGGACGAATCAGGCTTCGGGAGGCTGTCCCGAAGGGCGACTTTCGGCACGCTCGGGGAAATCGGACTGCATCGCCCGAGAGAAAGCGTGATCATCATGGACCCGATAACACCGATTATTAGTAGCTCCGAACGACGGTAATTTCGCAACATATAACCTCAGCGCGCATGGAAAGCGCCGACCGCCGTAGTCCAAGGAATGTGCCACGAAGTTTTCCGGGTCGAGCCAAACTGGCCCCAAGCGATCATGGAACTTGCGAGTTTCGTTTCGTTTGTGAGCGGCCCTGCATGTCGATGTTTTTGACAGGCGTAAGTTTTCGGAACAGCAAGGCAGAAAAAACCGCTAGCCAGGAGAATCGCGCCGGGGAATGAGTTGAAATCGCGGGAGTGAATTGAAATCGCGCATGCGGCGAATAAGCCGAAATCACGCGCCTGATATTCTCGCTCAATCTCTTAGATATCGATTCATCAGCGAACTCCCGTACGTTTGAATCGCGGCATGCAGGTTATGATTTCGGCACCTCAGGGTGAGGTTGTTGAGCGTATGCTTGCCTCCCAAGGAAAAGTCTTTCAGATGATGAACTTGTAAAAGATGTTTGGAATCGCAGCGCACCCCTGTTTCCTTATTGATGAAAGTGCATTGTCCCTGGTCTCGCTTCCATACGGCGCTTCTCAGCTTTTGAGGAATATGCCGGGTCTGTTTCGCTTTTGATTTCTCCGCCGGCGGAGTGGCGGCGCATTTCCGCAGGGCTCTCTACGGGCCTCGGCTCGCCGTTTTGTTCGGGCGCCAGGAACGCATCGGCTGGAGCAGCCGCCTTCTGTTCGGGATCCAAGCGCTTCAACGCCATATCCGCGAGCATCTCAATCAGTTCGGCGTAGGAAGGGTTCGGGTTGCGATGAGAAAGGAGAGCTTTCAGTTTCTCAATTTTAACGAGGAGTGTCTCTTCAGCCGTGAAGCGAATTTCGGTTTGGGTGGCCGAAATCGGCCGGGCCTGTTCTGGTCTGGGTGTTTCGGGCGCAAGTTCGGCCAGAAGGCGATCGCAGTCTCGGCGTGATTTGCCGGTGACCTTCGCCACGAGTTCTTTCTTTGCGACATAGGAATAGTTTTTCCCACGATCTTTCTTCTCACCTTTGAAGAAGTGCTGAAGCGCGCTTGCATTCGATAAGCTGAGTTCTCCGGTTTCAATGCAGGCTCGATTTCCGGCAAGTCCTTCAGCAAACGCATCGCCGAAATCCTTCTATCTGCGCTGCCCTCGCAATAGCCAAGCCCCCTCCTGACATAGTCAAAAAGGGAGCTGTACCCTTGTCCTGCATAAAGACGCCTCGCCTCTACTTCACGGAGATGCCACAAAAGTTCAGTCGTCACCTCTCTTTCGCGCGCGACCAACAACTGGGTTTGACTGAGCAGATCTGAATCAGAAAGAGACTTGAGGTGTTTCATCGGAAAGATGTTTAACACGGGAAATTCGGGTCTCTAAAACGCACGACGTTGCCCTGAGAGCGAGAAATATCGAGGGCGGTGAAACTACGGACGAGGAGCTGTAAACATTTCAATTGAAAGAAACAGCGCTCATTTCAGGGCCCTTATAGAGGAAATCCGATAATAACCCGGTTGAAGATCCGAAATGCCGTCAAGAAAAATATTCGCAAAAAATATCATTCGACTTGATTCGCACTTATTTTCCGACTCCGCCGGCGGAGTGGTAGCGAACTCCGCAGCGTTCTGGACCGTTTGGACCTTCGGGGCTCGCCCCGCTCTTTTCAAAATTCTCCTTCTCGCGAATTGCGCGCCTCAAGACGTACGCCAGCACTCCAACCGCACGCTCTCTCCTCGCCAGCAGTTCTCTTGTGCCATGCCCGACCAACGAATTTCACCACGACACGCCGGTTTCATCACCAACCCGCGACGAGATCATCACCATTCCTACCGTTCGAAGTGTGATTCTGGGCTGAACAAGCAATTCCCACTCGGCAGAATTGATAAAACTTTTCTAAGGAAGAATCGGGCTTTTCACGCGTGCCCTGATTTGAGCAGGATTTTCTTGGATCTGGTACCACCAGCGCAGGAGTTGCCGGAGCGAAGTTTCTGTTTCGGCGATTTCCTGATTAAGAGGTTCATCGTAAGCGCTCTTCATGAGTTCCTGGATTTCTTCCCCAAGACTGTTTAGTGTGGCTTGATGTTCAGACAAGCAGGGATCGATTTCTCGGTGCTGAGGGATGCCGTACCCGGATTTCGCGGCTGACCAAGGCTGAAGCTTCGCTTGCAGCCGACGGTAGTTTTCCGCAAGTCTGGCTAGATTCTTTGAACTGGGATGCTCCTTCGATTCCAGGAGTCTAAAAAACTCCTTGCGTAACTTCTCGTCTAAAACCAGGCTTGCTTGACTTTCGAGAATAATGAAATCAGCGATGATATCATCTCTCGTCCAGAGCAGGGCAGGCAGGGCACGATACACCTTTGCTCTTGCTGCCGCAGGCGCTTTCAAAAAATCCTTCACGTTCCTGTATTCTTTGGGGATGTGCGCCCGGAGTGACTCGAACGATTGATTGAGAGCCAACTCCTCATATGATGGAATGATGTATCCTTGATTGATGGCCTTTTCACGATTCTTCAAGACCGATAAGTCGGTCAGCTTGGCCTTTTCAAGATCCTCCAATACCCCCCCAGGCGTGAGGGCCCTTGAACGAATAAAGGGATGGGAGTCATCCACGACTGAAGCGATAGAGTCCCTTGTTTCCGTGGCGCAGTTATTCGTCAGGAAATAGTAGCTCCCCGAATATACCCAGAACTGCTCGATCTGGTCTTCAACTAACAGGTCTTTCTGATTCTCCGTGAGTTTGAGTGGAATACTGGTGAGACCTCGAAGCTCGGTTTGTGAATACTCTTTAATGATGTCTTTCAGCTTAAAGACAAACGGCTGAGAGGGGTACTTGCCGGTTAAGCCCTTCCAGGTGCTGATCTTAAAATCGGAAACATTTGCGCGATAACTCACGACCAAATGATGATCGACATCTTTCAGGCAGTCGGGACCGACTGTTTGGCGTTCGGGCGCACAAATCACGAAACGCAGCATCGAGTGGCCCCATCCGCTCGACGAATCATCACCCGGCTCTGCCATAAGATAATGAACCTGATAAACCCGTTTTGGGTCGATCTTCGTCGTTTTTGCGGAACTCGAATGCATCACCGCCAGATTGGGTTCGCAGGAGGCCGCCGAAAATGGCTCAAAGTCAAATTCCTTCGAAAAGATACGCTGAAACGCCGGGCGGCGGCAGCGATACTCCGGGTCGAGCAAAAACGATTCGAAATTGACCGCGCTATGTTCCTGCGGGCTCGTGAGTTCGTACGGATGAGCGAGCCGCGCCGGTTGCTGATTCTTTTGAGTTGCTCCGATGAGGAGTCTGGGACGCCAGCCGGCAATCCTTTGATACTGTTCGCGAGCCGAGAGGGGACGCGAGCCCGGGTGTTTGGTGGAATCATAAACATGAAGAAGTTCGTGCGCCAAAGTGGCTTGTGCGAGGCGATAGAAATTCTTGTGTCCGCAAGCGAATTTCCGGCTGCCGTCCGGCCCAGCCGAAAGCTCGCGAAGCAAGCCTGAATGAAGCAGGATTGTATCAGGATCGGATTGGGTGACCTTCCCTGCGACAAACCCTTCCTTTTCTACAGTTCCACAAGTTACTTCGAGGTTGCGCGTTGAGTCGAGCCGGGAAAACCGCACTTGAATGGGTCTTCCGATAACCGATTTCATTTTAGGCGGCAGCTTGGATTCTAAAGTTCGTATGAAATCCGCTGCCGCCCTTTCCTCTTCCTTTGTGAGATTTGCCGAATCCAACTGAAGCGAGAAAGTGGTCGCGTGCGCTGCGGGAACGAGCCAGAGAGTGGCCTGAAGAGCAGTAATGACGAATTGGGCGACTCTGGTATAAAGCATCGCGTTCAGTTTGGCCCCTTAAGGATTACTCACTGCGCGGCGCTTGAAAAAGCGTCTTTGAGCAGTTCTTTTGCGACAGTCAAGTCAGAGGTGACGCTCGGCATGTTGCCCTTTTGTCTGTAGTTCGAAATCGCTCGGGCGGCGAGTCGGTATTTCTCGCCGCATTCGGCTTCGCGCCCACCGACGAAAGCCACCAATTCCTTGACTGCCGGATCGTTGGCAAAACGGCGAAGCTGCTTACCCATAAGAGCCTCTGAAGTTCCACTGGCCGTTGCGGCGATTCCGGTAACGACCGTGAGGGGAGCAAGAATGGAACCTAAAAGGACTTTTCCTGCAGCGTCCTTTTCTCCGTTCACATTCCTATCAAATATCGCGCTCGCTTCATTCGTCCCATAGCTTGGGGCTTTAGAAATATTCGCGAGAATTCCAACCGCACTCGCAGACTGGATTGAAAGCATTGTGGCCAACACAAAAATCGAAGTAACTGATCTCGTACTCATAAAACTCTCCATTTGTGGTCTAATAAAGCAAAAGGCAGTCCATGTGGTCAGTATCTAAGAGCTCGAATTCATTGACGTGTGTCGCTTTTGACTCACGTTTGGACTGTTATCGGATTCGAGGAGTGCCAATGTTTTGATCGAAAAAATAGCACTCGTCGAGCATTCGGCTCTATAGGCGCATCGATGCGCCGGGCCACTCCGAATATATTCCAGTTCCCTCAGCTCTCATCTATTTGAGCCAATCCTCATCTATTTGGGGGAGATTCCAGCAAGGTCTCAAGGCGTCGACTGATCAACGAGTGCCGCGAGCCATCACGTAAGGATTACTCACTGCGCGGCGCTTGAAAAAGCGCCTTTGAGCAGTTCTTTTGCGACAGTCATGTCAGAGGTGACGCTCGGTATGCTGGCCTTTTGTCTGTAGTCCGAAATCGCTCGGGCGGCGAGTCGGTATTTCTCGCCGCATTCGGCTTGGCGTCCGCCGACGAAAGCCACCAATTCCTTGACTGCCGGATCATTCGCGAATTTTCGAAGCTGCTCGCCATCCAGCGCTTTTGCCGTGCCTACGGTCGTTCCTCCGGTTGCTATGGTGGGTGCCATCCAAGAAGATCCCAGGAGGCCGAGGGGGCCGTTATCCAGATAAAGATCGGCTGAAAACATTGCCCCCTGTACCAGGCCATAGCTCGGAGCACCTGTCGTCACATTCAGCGACATGGATCTGTAAGCCCAAGCTTGCGGGGCTGAAAAGAGCGTGAGCGTAAAAAATGACAAAGTAACCAATCTGTTCATAACCCTGTTCATAGTCGGTGTCCTCTCCTCAGTTTAGATTCGGTTTGATCTTGTGTTTGTTACGTATTCGCAGCAAACGCCGAGCCAAATTGACTGATTCAACTAAGTTGTTGAAAAGGGACCTCAAACACCGCCTCAGCGCAAGAATCCTGTATAACCTCTGTAAAGAAGGTAGCCAGTTGAAAAGAGTTTTGCGTGTTTTTTCGTTGAACAGTGTCGGGAGAGACACAAAGCAGCTTCTACAGAGCTGGTCTCGTTTAACCATGAAAAGCTCACGTCAGCGATGCCTTCAAACATCCTCGACTCGCAATTATCGGCGCATGGATGCGCCGAGCCACCCCGAATCTATTCCAGTTCCCGCATCAGCTCTCATAGATGGAGCTAATCCGCACTTATTTGTGGGAGAGTCCGGTAAGCTTCAAGGCGTCGACTGATCCACGAGTTCCGCGAGATCCATCACGCGAACCTTGTCGGACATCTCTTTCGTCGTGAGGCCGTCCTTGATCATCGTTATACAGAAGGGGCATGAGGACGCGATGATCTCGGCGTTGGTGCCCAGAGCCTGCTCGGTTCGAGTGACATTGATGCGTTTGCCGAGCTTTTCTTCCATCCACATCCGCCCGCCGCCCGCGCCACAGCACATGCTTTCGGCGCGGTTCTGACTCATTTCAACCATTCTGGCCGAAGGGAGCGCCTCGAGAACGCTCCTGGGTTCGTCATAAATGTTGTTCCAGCGGCCGAGATAGCAGCTGTCGTGAAAGGTGACGGACGCGTCCAGGGCCTTGGTGGGCTTGATTTTTCCTTCCTGAATCAACTGGGCAATGAACTCGGAATGATGAATGACTTCGTAATTGCCGCCGAAATCCTTGTATTCGTTCTTTAACGTATTGAAGCAATGCGGACAGGCGGTGACGATCTTCTTTACCTGGTAACGATTGAGGGTCTCGATATTCGCCTTCGCGAGGGTTTGGAACAGGTACTCGTTGCCGATCCTTCGGGCGGCATCGCCCGTGCAACGTTCTTCGCTGCCGAGAATCGCGAACCTGATCTCCGCCTTTTTCAGCAAACTCGCGAATGCGCGGATCACTTTTCTGTTTCGATCGTCGAAAGCGCCCGCACAGCCGACCCAAAACAGAATGTCGATCTTGGGATCTTCGGACATCGTCTTGATCGACAGGCCTTCGGTCCACTTCAACCGGTCTTCCGGACTGAACGCCCAGGGCGATCCGTTGGTTTCGAGATTTTTGAATACCGTCTGGACCTCGCCGGGGAAGCGGGATTCCATCATGACGAGGTTGCGCCGGATGTCATAAATCTTATTTGTGTGTTCCACGAAAACCGGACAGGCGATCTCGCATGCGCGGCAGGACGTGCAAGACCAGATGACGTCGTCCGTGATGTTTTCGTCGATCACGGGTGATACTTCCTCGAGCTTGCCGTTCATCAGCTGATTACGGTTCCGATAGAGATTTTCGCGGAGATCAACGATCAGCATTTTCGGGGTGAGCGGCTTTTGTGTGTTGTAGGCCGGACACATGTCCTGACAGCGGCCGCATTCGGTGCAGGAGTAGTAATCGAGGGCATCCTTCCAGCTCAGGTCGTTTATCTTCGCGGCGCCGTATTGCTGGACCGATTCATCCTCGAAATTGATCGGAGTCATGCTTTTGGAATGAGAGAGCGATTTGAAGAAGGTGTTCGCCACCGAGAAAAGGATGTGCCGGTGTTTCGAGTGCGGAATGTAGCAGGCGAAGACCAGAACAATGAGCATGTGGACCCATTTGAACAGGGTCGCAAGTGAGGCATTTATCTCGGGGGAAAAATGAAGGACCGACAGGCCGGCCGCAACCAGTTCGGAAACGGGCATGGCGCTCGCGTACCAGGGATGCTGGCCCAACAGAAGAAAGCCGTTCATGAGAAAGAGAGCGATTTTCAGCGTTCCGGTGAAGGCGAGCACGAGCGTGCCGTCGAGAGAGCGGCCAAGGCCCTCGGGGCGCACGATAAACCGGCGATAGGAAAAATATGCAACGGCGACCAGAACCCCCAAGGTCGCGATGTCTTGAACGAGCATGAGGATCCAGTAGGGCTCCTTGCCGATAAATTCGAAATGAGCCGGCGGATAGATCGTGGTTGCGAACTGCTCGATCGTGCCGATCGTAATGAGGAGAAAAGCCCAGAGAAGCGTCGTGTGCATGATTCCGGGTGTTTTCTTCCTGAGAACGGCCTTTTGGCCCAGGACATTAACAATGGACGTTCTGAAACGGGAGCCCAGCTGGTCGGTCCTTCCGGATTTCGCCCGATGAGAAAGCATTAACTTGAAAAGAATGTAGAAGCGGTATCCCGAATATCCGAAAGCCGCCAAGGCGATCGGGGTGAAAAGAAAAGTTTGCCAAGTCATGTCAGGTTGCTCCGGAGTTCAGGGTTCCTTGATCTTTTTTAGCTCTTCCTGGAGGTTCGGAATGACCTGAAAGAGATCGCCGACGACGCTATAATCAGCCACTTGAAAAATGGGGGCTTCGGTGTCGGTGTTGATCGCGACGATGACTTTGGAAGTTCTCATTCCCGCGAGATGTTGAATGGCCCCGCTGATCCCGCAGGCGATATAGAGGGTGGGGGAGACGATTTTTCCGGTTTGCCCCACCTGGTCCCGATGCGGACGAAACCCGGCATCAACCGCGGCGCGCGATGCTCCGACTGCCGCGCCGAGAACGTCGGCGAGATCCTCGAGCTTTTTGAAATTTTCCGCGCTTTTTAGACCGCGGCCTCCGGAAATCACGATCGGCACCTCGGTTACGTCGGGACGGGAGCTTGAGCTTTTGACCACCTCGAGGATCTTCGATTTCAGTGTCCCTAAATTCGCCGGGACGTTCACGATTTCCGCGGCCTTTGCGGGATCTGGAGCGGGCACCCCGACCGTGTTGGGCCGGATCGTTGCCATTCTCGGACCAGGACCCGCGAATTCCACCTCGGCGGTCGCTTTTCCGGCATAAACGGGCCTGCGAAGCTTGAGCTCCGTTCCGGTAAACCCGATTTGCGTGCAGTCGCTCGCAAGGCCGACGCCGAGTCTCGCGGCAAGCCGTGGCATGAAGTCCCTGCCCGTGGGCGTGTGACTTGCGAGGACGATGTCCGGTGCCGCTGATTTCAGCAGTGCGGAAAGAGCTTTTGAATAAGCTTCAGCCGAATAGAGCTTCAGCGCCGGGTCTTGAATAAGGTGCACCGTCTTCGCCCCGTAGGGCCCGAGTTCTTTGGCGAACTCTCCGATTCCATCGCCAAGAAGAACGGCATGCGTTTCATTTCCAGCCGCCGCAGCGGCTCCGATCAGTTCGAACGTCGATGTTTTGAGTCGACCAGCGCGATGTTCGGCAATAACGAATACTTTGGCCATGGTCACACCACCTTCGCTTCCTGATGGAGCAGGCGAACCAGCTCTTTAGCCTGGGTTGCCGGATCCCCGGCAATTTTTTTTCCGGCCTGTTTTGGGGGGGGAAGCTGGAAGTTCTTGTGCCGGATTTTCTGGTCGGCTTCTGAGACGCCCAGATCAGCCATTTTAACTGTCTTAATCTCTTTCTTTTTTGCTTTCATGATGTTCGGAAGACTCGCATAGCGCGGCTCGTTCATCCCTTTTTGTCCGGCAATCACGGCCGGAAGGGAAGCCTCGACCATTTCAAATGACCCGCCCTCGATCTCCCGTTTGCATTTCACGCTGGTCGGGCCGTATTCGGCGCTTACGACTACCGTAATGCTCGGAATATCCAGGTACTCGGCCAGGAGCTGGCTCACCTGACCGGCTCCGTCGTCAGCGGCTTCTTTGCCCGTAAAGATAATGTCGAACTTCGGTTCCCGCTTGATCGTCGCTGCGAGCGCCTTCGCGACGAGATTGTTGTCCGCGGTCTCGGGAAGCTCGATCTGAATCCCGGTATCCGCCCCCATCGCGAGCGCCGTACGAATGGCTTCAGTAATACGAGCCGGGCCGGCCGAGAGCACCGTAACTGTACTGCCCGGGGTCTTTTCCTTCAGACGGATGGCCTCTTCAACCGCGATTTCGTCAAAAGGGCTGAGCACCCACTTGATACCCGTGGTGTCGATCCAGCTGTTGTTCGGATTCAGTTTGATTTTTGTTTCAGTGTCAGGAACCTGTTTAATCGAAACGAAGATGTTCATAACTCGAAAATATTACCGGTTCTGAAGGAGCATCCGCAACCTGTATTCGTTGCTTTTGACATCGGCGCCGCGGCGCGCCAGGCGCTTTGTCAGACGTCGGAACAAACCGCGCCTAAACCCGCTCGCCCCGGAGCAGATCCTCGTATTTTTCACGATCCCGAATGACACGAAACCGGCCGTTTTGGATCAAAACTTCGGGTGGCCGGGGCCGGCTGTTGTAATTGCTGGCCATCGAAAAGCCGTAGGCACCCGCCGACAGAATGGCGATGAGATCACCGGGTTCAATTCGCGCAGGAAGAGATCTCGCTTGAGCAAAGCAGTCACTTGTTTCGCAGACCGGGCCGACGATGTCGTATTTTGTTCTCGGGCCCGAACCCTTTTTCAGTGGAAGGAGTTCATGATGGCTTCCGTACAGTGCCGGCCGGATAAGGTCATTCATGCCGGAATCGACTATCAGGAATTCCTTCTTGGCCCGCCGCTTTCGGTACAGGAGCTCTGTTACGAGGACGCCGGAGTTGCCGGAGAGAACGCGCCCGGGCTCAATGAGAATGCGAAGGGGGCTGTTACGCCGGGAGAAAGCCGTTCCGGGGCCGAAGTGTTTCAGAACGAGACTGCAGTAGCTCCGGACCGACGGGGCCTTCTTGTTTCCATACTGAATCCCCAGGCCTCCGCCCAGGTCAATAAATGAGAGCGGGTTCCCGAGAATATGATTCACTTCTTCGCAGAGGCTCGCCACGCGTCCGAAGGCGTCACCCAAGGGCCCAAGAGAAACGAGCTGGCTGCCAATGTGGATGCTGATCCCGTTCAGGGCGATGTGATCAAAATTCTTCAGATGGCGGGCGATTTCGAGGATCTCGCTTCGGTGAACCCCAAACTTGTTTTTTTTCAGTCCGGTCGAAACGTAGGGATGCGTCCTGGCGTCCACGTCAGGATTGAAGCGAAGAGCGACGGCTGCCTTTTTCCCAATTTCCCGGGCAACGGAGTTAATCGCTTCAAGTTCGGCTGCCGATTCAACATTGAATGAAAAAATGCCCGAATCGCCGTACGTGAGTGCTTGGGCGATTTCGTCCTTGGTTTTTCCCACCCCCGAAAAAACAATCGCTGGATCGGCAACACCCGCCTGACGCGCGCGATAGAGTTCGCCGCCCGACACCAAATCCAAGCCGGCTCCGGCTTCGCCCAGAAGCTTGAGAATCGCGATGTTTGAATTCGATTTCACGGCGAAACAGACAAGATGATCGATGGCCGCCAAAGCCTCCTGAAACTCACGAAGAGAGTTCAACAGAGCGTCACCCGAGTAGATGTAAACGGGTGTACCCGTGTGTCGCGCGATTTCGACGAGTTTCACGCCAGAAAACGTCAGCTCTGAGCCGGTGTATTCAAGATGCTGGAGGTAACCCGGAGACGGTGGCATTAATCACCCGCTTGGGCCCCGGGAGCGCCCCTCTCCTGTGGACCGCCACCCAATGGAACGCCCGAAGGACGCGGCGAGGGACGACGCGAGTCCCTCATCTCGGACTGCTGCGGTGTTACCGCAATCGGCGGAAGGGGCGGAGCCTTTACGCCACAAGACATGGCCGCCATTCCGCCGAACAGAATACCGATCAAAAAAAAGAACCGCATGCCTTAGAACCCTAGCACAATCCCGGTACCTATAAAATCGATTCCAAAGTCGAAGCGCAGATCCCAGTTCGGACCGACCCGGAACAGAAGTCCCGTGCCTCCGGCGGGTAAGATACTCGCGAGAGACATTCCGATTTTAGAATCCGCACCGGCCGCGGCAAAAACATTGTTCTGAACGAGACCGCCGTAAAAGAACAATGAAAAGCTTTCTCCCGCGTGGATGTTATATCGCACGGTTCCGATGAAGCTGACGATATTGTAGCCGTTTGCCGGCGGGAAAAGCGTCTTGTAGAAAAAACTGCCGCCCTCCAGGCTCACTGAGTCTTGAAGAAGGGGGCGCCTCAAAAATGCCATTCGCATTATCGTCAAGTTATATCGGGCGCCTCCGGCCGCGAAAAAACTCGTTGCACCCTGTTCGTCAAAGTTGCGAATGTAACCGAAAGACCCGGTCACCGCGTTCGGATTCGGCTCGATCGGAACAAGATCATCGAACGCGATATCATCGATTTCAAGCGACTGTTGTTCGGGGGGGAGTTTGGCCGTGTCGCTATCAATAGCCCCGACGGGAGGCGGAGATGTCTCGACGTCCAGTTCTGGATCGTAATCTCCAGCCGGCACAACGGTTTTTCCGCTGGTTTTGACTACCGAGCCGGCGGGCTCTGTTCCTTCAAATCCGGGTTCGTCCGTCGGCGGTCCTGGTTCGGGCGTGGTTCCGGGGGGACCCTCCTCCGAGGGGGGCAAAACGGGAGGGGAGTCGGACTCTGATTCCAGGTCGGGCTCTTCAAGCTCCTTGAGCGCCTCCGTATCCTGCGCGGTCGGGGCCGGCGCGGGCCCGACATCCGTGAGTTTCTCTATCGCCTCGAATGACGTGGCCTCATCCAGCGTGAATCGATTGTGATAGAACCGGACACGCTTCGCCGCGAACTGTTTTTTTTGCGGATAGTGCTTCAGCACGCGTAATCCCATCGCGGGTTCGCCGTTCTCCTTGAGCAACAGGATTTTTCCGACGGCGGGAATCGCGGCGGATGGATCATCGAAAAGGTAGACGGATCGGGAGGCGCTACGTTTCAGAATGGTTACCGGAAAAGACCTTACGTCAATGATCGGCAGCTTGTTGTCGTCCATATCGGTCGGTATTTCGATCGGCTGAGGAGAGGCCGCGGGCGCCGCTTCCTTGTTCAGAGAACCCCATTTGTCATTGTTGGACAGGTTGGCTCCGCCGAAAAGAACGGCAAAACTGAGCGTCATCAGGAATAACCCCGGTTTGACAACTGGGCGGGGGTCGGATTTAATACGGACCGGTGGGTCACATGGCTTCATATATGCGTTGCTTAAGTTTATCTTGGCCCGGCAGCCGTGTCGAGCGACCATCATCATCCCGAGCTCTTACGATGCTTTTTTGTTTCTGCGGGCTGTTTCTTTCGATCGGGGATGCAGAGGGTGCTCCGGACGGCCCTAAAATCGAGCTCAAGCCGGTCGTAGAGTCTTTTGGGTCACGCCACTACGTCGAAGCCGAAGCTCTGCTCGCGCAACGCAAGTGGGCGGACGCAGCCATTGCTTTTCGAATCGCGCTCAGGAAGAACCCGGATTTCACCGCTGCCGCGATGGGTCTTGCCCGGGCTTTGGCCTTTTCTGGCCGCAGGGAGGAGGCCTTAAGCCTGCTCTGGCGGTTCGTGGATCGTGAAAAGGGCTCTCGTCGCGACGCGCTGATCAGGAGGGCGCGCGTGATTTCCCGGCTCTTTCTTACGAGCGCGACCTTTCAGACTTTTCAAGAAGGCATGAATCTTCTGCTGGCCAAAAAATACCGGCCAGCACGCGATCGCTTTGAAAAGGCGCTTGAGTATGAGCCCGATAATATCGAGATCCTCACGCGGGTCGGGCAGTGCCTCGTACTCGATAAGGACTTTGACAGCGCCGCTGAACGGCTTCGATTCGCCAAGCGGCTTAATCCCCATGAACCCGAATTGAGGATCTGGCTCGGGCGGAGCATGCATCAGCGTGGAGAAATCCGCGAGGCGCTCGAGGAACTCCGGCTGGCGCATCTGGAACTCCAGGGCTCTGAACTCGCGCCGGTGTGGTTGGCGGAGGCGCAGTTTTCATTCGGTCAGAAGCCACTTGCGATTCAAACCCTCGAAGAGGATGTCAAAGCGCGACCGCATCATATCGAAAGTCTTCTCACCCTGGCGCGACTGAGGATTCAGACCGCGACCCGCGAAACACAGACGCTCTGGAGCGCGCGTAAAGACCTGCAGCTGGCTTTAAGCCGTCTGGAGAGCTACAAGACGCTCGACCGGCGGGGTTTCCCCGAAAACGAGCTTACGCTCGACGTTCGTCGAACGCCTGAGGAGATCAAGTCCGACGCCGACAAGCTTCTTCAACAAATCGAAAACCGCCTCGAGCAGGCCGCGACTCAATAAGCCGCGGAGAGTGTCAGGCGACCTTGCGCGCTCCTTCCGCGGCCCAGTGTTCGAGCATTTCCGTCGTAACTGATTTCGGGCGCTCAAGCGCATAGCCGAGCCCGCGATCCCAGATCAGATTGGCCATGACGCCGAGCGATCGGCCAATACCGAAAATGACGGTGTAGAAATCAAAATCCCTGATCCCGTAATGCCATTGAATGACGCCGCTTCCCGCATCGACGTTGGGCCACGGATTTTTGGTCTTTCCATGTTTTTTTAGAACGTCCGGCGCGACTTCAAACAGATGATTGATGAACAGGAAGAGAGGGTCGTCGGGCATGTGCTTCTTGCAAAACTCGTTTTGAGCGGTGTAGCGCGGGTCTGTCCGCCTGAGTACGGCATGGCCATAGCCCGGAATCACCTGGCCGGAGTTCAGGGTTTGCCAGACGAACTGCTCCATTTCGTCACGGGTCGGCACCCTTCCCCCCGTCTTTTCGAGAGCACTTTGTATCCAGCGGAGAGCCTCCTGATTGGCGAGTCCGTGCAATGGCCCCGCCAGGCCGTCCAACCCCGCGGAAAACGCATAGAACGCATCTGAAAGGGCAGATCCCACGAGGTGAGTGGCATGGGCCGAAACATTGCCGGATTCGTGATCTGAATGAATGATGAAATTCATTCTGGCGACGTCATCGTATGGTTTCGGAATGCCCATCATGTGAGCGAAGCCGCCGGCGAAGTCGAGTTCGGGGTGGGGGGGGATCGGGGTATCGCTCCGATATTTCATTCTGAAAATATAGGCTCCGATTTCAGGCAAACGGGCGACCAGATTTGAGGCGTCTTCGTACATCGACTCCCAATAGTCTTCTTTTCGCATGCCGCTGCGGTAATTTTTCGCGAAAAGCGAATCGCGTTGCATGGCTAATACGGCGATCGAAAACATGACCATCGGGTGCGTGTCACGAGGGATGGTCCTGAGAATGTCGAAAACGTATTTCGGAACGGATGCCCGCCTTTTCCAGTCGCTTACGATTGCGAGGGTCTGATCAGACGATGGAGCTTCACCAGTCAGGAGGAAGTACCAGAAGCTCTCGACGTAGGGGTATTCGCAACCTGAAAATTTGGGAAGGGCAGCAAAGGTCTCTGGAATCGTCTTTCCGCGAAAACGAATCCCCTCCTGCGGGTCCAGATAGGAGATGTCCGTTACGAGGCATTTGACATCCCGTGCACCACCGACACACTGTTCGATCGTAACCTCGTCAATGACGGTGCTCCCGTAGTCTTTCATCAGCTTTTGCACCCGGGAACGCTGAGTGTGAATCTTATCTTTCAGTTTTTCTTTTAGGATGTCCATGTCCTTGTTTTCCTTTCGAATTGTCCGACGAGCGCTTTTGTCTTCCGGTAAACTTGCGAAATCGACTGCAAGAAGCAGCCCGGCTGTTTTGGAACAATGCGCCGAAAGATTTTTAGCCTGGTGACCTTGACTTCAACTTGACTTCAATGACGCGATCAACCTATGACTTTTAGAAAAGCAGAGTGAGGGGATTACGTGGCGACGGAAAAGATTTTCATTGCTGTGGCCGGAAACATCGGGACGGGGAAGACGACCCTGACCAACCTCCTTTCCAAGCGGTTTAGCTGGACGGCGCATTTCGAGGCGGTGATTGACAACCCCTATCTGGCGGACTTTTACCGCGATATGAGTCGCTGGTCCTTTCCCCTTCAAATCTATTTTCTGAACAATCGGTTTAAGGCGCATCAGAACATCACGAACGGGACGAACAGCGCCATTCAGGACCGCAGCATCTATGAAGACGCGAACATCTTTGCCCGGAACCTCTACGAACAGGGTCAGATGGAAGAGCGCGATTACAATAACTACCTCGATCTGTATCGGGCAATGTGCCAGTTTTTGACACCGCCCGATCTCGTGCTCTATCTCAGAAAGTCATTGCCCAAGCTGAAGGAGCGGATTGCTCTTCGCGGCAGAGAATATGAGAAGAACATTCCCGACGAGTACCTCTCAAACCTGAATCGATATTACGATGACTGGATGGAAAATTATGATCTCGGGAAGAAGCTGATCATCGACAGCACGGATATTGATTTTTTGAACAATCCCAAAGATTTCGACACGGTCGCTCAAAAAATCCTGAACGCTCTCGATCAGCGCGATCTTTTCCTCGAGTCCAGGAACGTGGACTCAAGACCGCATGCTTCAGTTGCGCACGCGTAACTGCGGCAGCAAACTAAGACACGAACTGAAGAAACATCGCTTCCAAGGTCTTCATGGCCGAGTTCATCTCGGGCGACAGCTCGGCACAAATTTCGAGGGACTTAGGTTGAACTCCGAGAACCAGGGTTTCGCAGCCGGTGCTCTTTTCGAGGTAGTCGATTATGATTTTGAGCGGGAGCGTGTGCGTTGAAAACGACGCGCCGGCGATCGCGTCCCGCTCGATCAGCGAAATGGTGCCGGGCGGCTCGCCGCAATCGGCGGCATCCAATACGATGAGATGGGTGGGGCGAAATTTGATGATCTCGCCCGTGCAGTTCTCGGGCGCGGCGTGACCGCTGACCGATTTGAAGCGCGCCACCGAAGCCAGGCGCTCCCGCAGGGAGTCCGCCAGACGCACGCCGAGGGCGTCATCACCCCGGATTTCGGCTCCCACGCCAAGAACACAGATGCGATTTCGCGGATCAACCAGACGCGGCTGGAGGAGTTCCTTGAGAATCGGGGTCTGGAGTCTTTGGTGTTTCTTTGACATGAAAGGTGACCTTCAGCAGCTTACGATCGAGCTGCGCGAGTTCGAAAACCTTGGTCGTCGATAGGGCATCCCGATTACAGGAGTCCACGCACTGCGCGCAATAAATGCAGTGATCGAGGTCGAACGTTGCCTCGAACTTCTTGTCCCCGACTTTCGTGATCGTGATCGCGTTGGCCGGGCAGTCCTTCATGCAAAGTTTGCAGCCGTTGCACTTTTCCGGCGAATAGGAAATCTCGCCTCGAAAATCCTTCGGCATTTCGACTTTGACGAACGGGTATTGGATCGTCGCCGGTTTTTTGAAGAGATGCCGCAAAACCTCAGCCAGCATTGCACCCGGTTTTTTCATGGATTCACCCAGCCTCTCACGAGAACGCTTATCAGAAGTTGCAGGAAAGCGGCGGGAGCGAGGTACTTCCAGCAGAACACGACCATTTGCTCAATCCTGAAGCGTGCCAGGACGGTTCTCATCAGCGCGAGAAGGAACAGTACGAACGCAACTTTCGCCACATAAAGGACGAAGCCCACTGCCGACCCGAGATTCAGGCCGAAGGGCAGGAATACCGCGGCAACAATCGAGCAGCAGACCACGAGTTCGATGTCGATGGACATTCTGAACAACGCAAGCAGGCGTCCGCTATATTCCGTGAACGTGCCACCCACGATCTCTGTTTCCGCTTCGGGAATGTCGAAAGGGGTTCGCTCGAGCTTTCCCTGGATCGAAATCAGGGCGACCGCGAGTCCGAGAAGATTCGTAAGAATCAGGAGCGGATGCTCGGCGTAAAACAGACTCATCTCGCTCAGGCTCCAGGTCCCCGCGATCACGGCAGGCGCGAGAAGAGCCAAAAAGAGAGGAACCTCATAAGCAAAGAGCTGTGTCAGAGTCCGGAGCGCGCCAATCATCGAATAGAGCGAGGTCGAGAACCAGCCCCCCAGGAAAAAGCTCAGGGTCGGAACGGTCAAAAGATAGATCACGACGATCATGTCCCCGGAAAAGGAGAAAAGTGCCTGGGAACTCCAGATCGGGATGTACATGATCGGCACCGTGGCCGCCGTAACCGCCAGCATCGGAACGAGCTTGAACATGAAATGATTGGCCTTGGCCGGAACAATGTCTTCCTTGCTCGCGAGTTTGACGAAATCGGCGACCGGCTGGAACCAAGGCGGGCCTTGCCGGTTTTGAAGCCGAGCATAGAGCTTGCGATCCGTGAATTCCGCGAGAACACCCGCGGCCCCCAGAAACAAAAACCCCGGGAAAACGATCAGTGTAAACAGTGCTTCTACCATGGCAGTTTTTTCACCTCTCGAAAGTCGATTCCGCGTTGGGATTTGTACCAGTCAATGCCGTACGCGCGCAGGCGTTCCCAGGTAAAGACGGCGTCATCGACCTGAATCATGCGATCTGTGCAGGAGAAGCAGGGATCGATCGCCGCGATCGTGATCGGAACATCGGCGAGATTATTGTTCTCGAGCGACTTCGCGACGGATTGTAAATTCGCCAATGTCGGGGCGCGGACCTTGACCCGTTCAGGCTTATCGGTTCCGTTCCCTTTGACGTAATGAAGGTCCTCGCCGCGAGGCGCTTCATACCGGCTGATCGCTTCTCCAACCGGAATGCGCCGCGGTGCTTTGACGGCGATCGGCCCGTCCGGCATTTGCTTCACGAGCTGACGGATGATGCTGTATGATTCCATGAGCTCTCCGACCCGAACCAGGGTGCGGCCATAGACGTCGCAATTCTCATTGACCATCACCTTGAACTGAACATCCGAATAGGCGGCATAAGGATCATCACGTCGGATATCGTAGTTCACACCGCTTGCGCGTCCGGTTGGTCCGACGGCGCCGAGCCGCATGGCATCCTCTTTCGATAGAAAGCCGACTCCAGAGAGGCGTTGGATCAGCGTGGGTTCAACGCTCGCGATCTCGATGTAGTACTTCGTGCGGTCTTCGAGAACGTCCATCGTCCGAAGAATCTCTTGCAGCTGTTCGGGCGTGAAGTCCCGGCGGGTGCCGCCGATCGTATTCATGCCGTAATTGACCCGGTTGCCGCTCAACGCGGCAAGGAGGTCCATGACGACCTCGCGATCGCGCCAGGTGTACATAAGAAGGGTGTCAAACCCGATCTCGTGCCCGGCGACTCCGAGCCAAAGCAAGTGACTGTGAATGCGTTCGAGTTCGGCGACGATGGTCCGGATGTACAGGCCGCGTTTCGGGACCTGAATTCCGGCGATTTCCTCAACCGCTTGAACGAAATTCGTCGTGTGAGAGTGCGAGCAGATGCCGCAGATTCGCTCAATCAGGTAAATGTCCTGAATATAGCTGCGTTGCTCACAGGCTTTTTCGATTCCGCGGTGGTTATAACCAAGGCGAACGTCGACCTCGAAGATTTTCTCGCCGTTGAGCATCACCTTGAAGCTCTCGGGCTCCTTGAGCGCTGGGTGCTGGGGTCCGATCGGCACCATCACCTTCATATCTGTGCTCATTTTTCCTCCATTATCGAACCAGCCCCTTCGGGCAGCATTTCGGGCTTCCAGTCTTTTCGAAGAGGATGCTGATCTTTAGGGAACGAATCCGGAAGCGGATAGCGGAAGCCGTCCGGCAGACCCTCGACCTTCGCCCCGAACATGTCGACGAGCTCGCGCTCGTAGAGAGCCGAGCCCGGGAACCAACCGGTGACCGTTTTCAAAACGGGATTCGTTTTCGAGACGGACGTCTTTATGTTGAGCAGGGTGCCGTCGAGCCGCGAGAGGTGATACAGAAATGAAAGGTTCTCGCCCTCGTCCAGCCCGGTGACCGTCGCGAAGATTTTGAAATCCATCTTTTCCACCGCGTGGCCGAAAACTTCCAGAAAGTGGTCATAAGCGGTTTCGCAGAATATACGACGCTCCCGCTTGATGACGAATTTCTCAGCCAAAAAAGGAAATTTCTGGACCAACTCAGTTTGAATCTGTTGTTCATTAGCCATGGACGGCTCCTTCGGGTGATTCGGTTTCAGCCAGCTCGGGGGCGGCTTTTTCGGGCTGATCCAGGCTGGCAAGGAGCTTCGCAACCGCGTCGATGATCGCCTCGGGACGCGCGGCACAGCCGGGAACGTAAGCATTCACGGGAATGACTGAATCAATGCCGCCCTTAACGTTGTAACAGCCGTTGAAAACCCCGCCCGAGCAGGCGCAGGTTCCGACGGCGATGACGAACTTGGGATGGGCCATCTGCTCATAAATCCGGACGAGGCGGTCTTGAATTTGGCGTGTGACCGGGCCGGAGCAAACCAGAACATCGGCGTGGCGAGGAGTCCCCTTGAGTTGAATACCGAATCGTTCAATATCAAAGCGAGGCGTCAACGCGGCCACGATTTCGATGTCACAGGCATTACAGGCTCCCGTATTGAAATGAATGATCCACGGGGATTTGATTCTGGACCATTTGACGAGTTTTTGAATGAATCCCATGGTCTTACCTCCTGAACAAAACGAACAGAGCGATAACGGCGCTCAACAAGTATCCGGCCGCGAGAATCGCGTTAGCCATCCCGCCCGGCATTGTCGCGACGACCAGCGCCACGACGTGCATGATGGTGAAAAAGAAAGCGAACGGAAAGAACTCGGAATAATCCGGCTTCACCTTGTGGTTTTGGACATCCTCGCCGCAGGCGTACGCCTCATATTTGCCCTTTTGCTCGGGCCAGGTTTCCCCTGCGGACAGGATTTTCATCCCGCGATACTGGATCCATACGAAAACGCCTACGACGATAAAGGCGATGGGGGGGGTTAGGAGCAGAAGTGTCATTGTCATATTCTCCCTCATCCTTTCAGTTCTTTCAGCCGGGTTGCGTCCAGGCTTTCAGAATGCCGGTAGTAGGCGATGATGATCCCGGCTCCGATGGCCGTGACCAGCACCTCGATCAGAATGAGCGTGATGATCAGGCTTTGCACGAGCGCCACTCGACCGGAAAAATAGCCGGCGCCGGCGATCAAAAGCGTGACCGCCTTGAACAGTAACTCTATCGAGATCAGGATCCGGATCAGGTTCTTCCCGACAATCAGGTAGTAAACAGCCGGAATCGCCAGCAGCAGTGAAAAAACCGCGAAAACACCGAAGGAAGGGTTCATGGGAGCTGCTCCTTTGCTTCACAGCCGCAGCGGCATTCTTTTCGACTCTTAAACAGGACGACAATGCCGAACACGCCTGAGAGCACGATCAAAATCTGTCCAACGAGGTCGAGCCGTCGAATAGCCCAGATGACTTCCCGAACCTCCCCGGCCGTGCTCGCGGCGAGCTGCGGAAGAACGGGTTCGCTGCCGAGAAACCAGAACGCGGCGCCAACGGCGGCCATCAGAACCGGAAGAAGGAAAAATCTTCTACGGCGACTCGAGTCACGTTCGGCCATCTCCTGATCCGTATAGCGGGAAGTCAGGCTGATCGCGCTCACGAAAACGACCGTGATCAATCCCGCGCAGACCGAAAGTTCAAAAACCCCGGCGAGAGGACTCTCTATGGAGAACAGGACCAAGGTCAGCGCGGCGCTTGTCGCCGCCAGCCCGATCGCCGCGTTTAGAAGCGAGGAGGCTAGAATGGTCCAGAGTCCGAGTAAAGGGAGCAGGATCAGCAAAGCAATCGTCATAAGATACTCCGAATGGGAATCAAAAAGGTCTCAAACAGCCAGGGCGCGGCGACCCCGAGGCCGAAAGTGAGGGCCGCCAGCAAAATCGCCGGAATCGTGATCCAGGCGCCGGCTTCCTTCAAATCCTCGAAACCGGTCATGAGCTTTCCAAAAAACATCTTTCGCTGCATCGCCAGAAAATAGGCGAGTGTGAGCAAGCTTGCGGCAATACCGAGAATTGCGTAGCCCGGGAAGCCGGCTTTCCAAACTCCGATGATGATCAGAAGTTTGCTCCAAAATCCTGAAAATGGCGGAATCCCGGCGGTTGACAAAAAGGCGATTGCCGACGTTGTTCCGGTAACCGGCATTCGGTTCGAGAGACCACCCAGGCGGTTCATGTCCCTTGTTTTCGTCTGCTGCTCGACGGCGCTTGCATTGACAAAAAGAAGAGTCTTGAATACCGCGTGATTAAAAAGATGAAGCACAGCTCCGGCAATCGCGATCTCAGTCCCGCCACCAAGGCCGAGAATAATGTAACCGACCTGACTGATGCTGGAGTAGGCGAGCATTCGCTTGAAATCATTCTGGGTGAGTGCGGCGATCGCTCCGACAACGATTGAAATCGCTCCAAAAGCGAGGAGCAGACCCTGCGTTGTCGGATGGGGGCCGAAAACCGTGATGACAAGCCGGACCAGTGTGTAAACGCCGGTCGTCTTCGTGATGATTCCGGCCAGTAAAACAGAAACCGGTGACGGTGCCTCCGAGTACGCGCCAGGGAGCCAGCCGTGAAACGGGACGAGGCCGCTCTTGATGAACAGACCGGCTACGAACAGCGCCAGTGAAAGTTGCGCGTAAAGATGGTTCGGTTGTGATTTCAGAGCATCCGAAATCAACGCAAACGAGGTCCCTCCCGCGATGCCGATCATAAGGCCAATCGCGGTCAACAGCATGGCGGTCGCGACCGAGGACAGGAGCAGGTATTTAAAGGCGCCCTCAAGCGCATCGCGCCCGCGGCCGAAC